>Ga0184627_10000140_pt1 | contig 35054 bp, 22 predicted proteins | sample PLM3_127_b1_FD_133150 | JGI IMG/M metagenome (GOLD analysis project Ga0184627, IMG submission 133150) | Groundwater sediment microbial communities from an aquifer in East River, Colorado, USA - PLM3_127_b1 | ecosystem: Environmental > Terrestrial > Soil > Riparian zone | place: USA: East River... | reverse complement strand
GCTTGAATCACAGCCGTTAATTAGTTAGTTTGCAGCGGCTTTTTATCTATGTGGAGTTTTAACAATCCAACTAGAGAGGTTCAACGATGAAATCACAATTTGTTATCAAAACCATTTTCGTCTTATGCGGTGTTGTTTTGCTTTGTACGGCGGCATTAGCGCAGGACAATTTTCAGCAAGACTTACGAAGTATCATTGACAATCAGGAAAAATTGAGCGACTCGACCAGGCTGCATAAGCTTTTTGATGCACAATGGAAGCATTCAATGTACGAGTACCCCGAGTGGGCTACCTATGTCGGTTATCCCGGGCAAAATCATCGCTGGACTGACAATTCTCTGGAAGCAATCGAAAGACGGAATAATGAGCTATTCGTTGTCCAAAAGGCGCTGCAATCGATTGACAGAACTAAGCTGCATAAACAGGACCAATTGAATTACGATTTGGCTGAAACCAATTTGAATGATAACCTCAATGGAATGAAATTCAAGGGTGAATATCTGGCAATCAGCCCTCTCGGGGGCGTTCATCAGGATGGCGCCCAATTGCTCAACAACATGCCCGCTACCAAAGTGAAAGAATGCGAAGATATCCTATCACGGTTGCGAGGATTTCCGGCAGTAGTTGAGCAGAATATTGTGCTTCTTGAAGAAGGTTTAAAACAGGGAATAACTCCGGCGAGAGTGACCATGCCCGAAGTCCCCCAGCAGGTATTAAATCAAATAGTCGAGAACCCGGCCGAGGCACCGTTACTTGAGGCCTTTAAAGAATTGCCGGCGACAATTCCTGCGGCTGAACAAGAGAGAATTCGAAAGGAAGCCTACCAGATATACTCCGGACAGATTGTGCCCGCTTTACAAAGGTTGCATCAGTTTCTGGTTAATCGATATCTGACCGGCTGTCGCGAAGAGATCGGCTGTTCCAGTCTGCCCGATGGCACCGCCTGGTACTCTTATTTAAGCAAACATTACACGACCACTAATATGACAACGGATGAGATTTTCAATCTGGGTATGTCGGAAGTAAAACGAATTCGTGCCGAGATGGAAGAAGTGATTAAGAAAACTGATTTCACAGGAGACTTTGCGGCGTTTTGCAATTTCCTCCGTACCGACCCGCAGTTCTTTTTTGATAAGCCTGAAGATTTGCTGGCCGAATATCGCAATATCTGCAAACGGGCTGACCCCGAACTGATTAAATTATTTGGCCGTCTTCCACGTCTCCCCTATGGAGTGGAACCGGTGCCGTCATATGCAGAGAAATCACAAACAACCGCCTATTATAATGGCGGATCACTTGAAGCCGGACGGCCGGGTACTTTTTATGCCAACACTTACGATTTAAAGTCGCGCCCTAAATGGGAAATGGAACCACTCTCTTTGCATGAAGCCGTCCCGGGGCATCATCTTCAGACCGCCATTGCCGCGGAATTGGAGGGACTTCCGGAATTCAGAAAACGCGGCTGGTTTACGGCCTATGGCGAAGGCTGGGGACTATATTCCGAGAAACTGGGTGAGGAGATGGGTTTTTACACCAACCCTTATTCCAAGTTTGGTCAGCTTTCGTATGAAATGTGGCGCGCTATCAGATTGGTTGTTGATGTCGGCATGCATGCCAAAGGCTGGTCCAAGCAACAGGCTATTGATTTCTTCACGCAGAATGTGGGGAAGGCCGAACATGACATCAATGTCGAAGTCGACCGATATATAAGCTGGCCGGGGCAGGCATTGGCCTACAAAATCGGAGAATTAAAAATTAGAGAGCTGCGCGCCTTTGCCACTAAAGAGTTGGGCGACAAATTTGATGTGAGAGCTTTTCACGACCAGGTTCTCGACAACGGCCCGCTCCCGCTGGATGTACTTGAAAAACATATTAAGGAATGGGTGGCTGAATTAAAGAAATCATGAGATTTTAAAGGCATTTGGGCGGCTCCAGGCCGCCTTTTTTTTGCACATTTAAATTTTACTGGAAATCTTATTGTCGTTCTATCTTATTTGCCAAAAAGGACTTGACAGCCCGCCGGCCAAGCCGCACCTTTGAAGCACTATCAAATAAAATATAACTTTCTTTGGGTGTTTAAGCTGTTCTCGAATTTTTTGAATAGACGCAGGGCTGCAAGGATCGCGGTCAAAGTTTTCAAATCCAAATTGAGTGCTGGATTTTTTGCGCGTCACAAATCCATCACAGCCTTGTCTCTATTACTTCTGGCTCTGGCATTAACTTTCATCATAATCAGTTGCGATTCTGAAGTCTCACCGGTGATTTTTGTTCCCACCGGTTCGCCGGATTTGACGATTGCAGAAGTTGAGACGCTTATTACGCATGCCGCGGAATTAGCGGACAGAATTGGCGCGACGGTGGCGGTTGCGGTAATTGACCGCGAAGGAAATGTTTTAGGCGCTTTCCTGATGACTGGAGGGGCGGCTGCTTTAGTCAATAACGACACGACCGGTGCCATCGTTAAAGCCCGCACCGCAGTTTATTTGAGCAGCAACCAGCATGCGTTTACGTCACTCACGGCCTGTTTTATTACTCGACCTCATTTCCCACCGGGGATAAATAACACTCCCGGCGGACCCTTATACGGCGTGCCATTTTCAAGCCTGGGTGGAGGCGATATTCAACCAAACGGTGATTTGCTTGAAGGGCGACCCGCGCTTGAGGCGCCGGGACTGACGGGCGTACCGGGTGGAGTGCCTGTTTTCAAAAATGGCCGGTTAGCGGGAGGTCTGGGAGTCAGCGGCGGCGCACTTGATTTTACATTGAATCTTTGTCAGGGCTCGAGTGAAGATGAGTCAATTGCACTGGGCGCACTTGAAGGTTTTTCACCGCCTGATGACTTGAGAGGGGATCGCATTTTTATCGATGGAATTCGATTCTTATATGCAAATGCTGATGCACCGGCGGGAAATTTCACGTTCACTTTTACGGATGCCGACGCCCTCGGAGATGTAGTTGCACCATTTTCATTTCGAATGACACTTACACCTAATTTCCCGGTTGAAGGAGTAGTACTTCTTGGTGGAGGTTTTGATTTTCCGGTAACAGGAGGTTCAATTCTAACTTCAGCTGAGGTTCAACAGATAATTGATCAGGCGTCGGCACAAGCCGCTAAAACCCGCGCTGCTATTCGCAGACCGCTCGGCACTCCGGCGCAAGTTTTTATATGTGTCGTTGACACCAACGGTGCAGTACTCGGAATTTGGCGAACGCCCGATGCTACCATATTCAGCTTCGACGTCTCGGCGCAAAAAGCACGAACGGCAGTGGCATTCAGCCGCAGCGACCATCCATTAGGAATGCAAATGAGAGGCATACTTGGACTATCCACGAGTCAGGAGTTAGCAGTCACTTGCCGTGCAGTTGGATTTTTAAGCCAGGATTTTTATCCGCCGGGAATTGACGCGGAAACTCTGGACAAACCTGTCGTGCCGGGACCGCTGTATCAGGGGCCGGAGTTTGCATTTCAACGCGGGTTGGGGCTGCAGCCGTTCGGGAACGGCATCACTATTTTCCCAGGAGGTTGCCCGCTTTATAAAAATGGAGTACTGGCCGGTGCGATTGGAATAAGCGGTGATGGTGTTGACCAGGATGACATAATTTGCTTTGCGGGGACCAAAGGATTTGAACCGCCGGCAAATATACGCTGTGATAATTTTTTCTTCGATGGTGTAAGACTCCCCTACGTGAAGTTTCCGCGCCGACCGGAGATTGACCAATAAGGATCGAATTGAAAACAGAGTTTAGCAAAAGGTTTTGCAGTGCGCTCGTAATAGCATTTGTTGTTGCAGCACTCGCACCTGTTTTAGCGCAGGAAGCTCAAGATACCTCTCAAACTGTTGCCGACACTTCAAAGTCATCAGTAAAACAGCTCGAACATTTTGTGCCGGTGCCCGATCGCTGGCGCTCAATTGTGCCGCCGCCTTATGAACTTTATGTCACAGGGAAATCATTAAATCCGTATTACCAAAATCCCTTGAAAGGTGATTATCCCATCTGGGGACAGAATACGTTTATCATTTTTACCGGTACTTTTGAATCATTCACTGAAGTTTCGCAAGTCCCCACACCCAGCGGCGTGAGCGCTTCCGACCCCAACAGCCAGAAGTTTTTCGGGGAGGGTGAACGGTTCGCTAATCTGGAAAACCTGAAACTCTCCTTTGAGCTGTATCACGGTCAAACTGCCTTCCGACCGCGCGACTGGGAATTAAAAGTTACCACTGTTCTCAACTTGAATTATGTGAATCTGAAAGAGAACAACGGCGTGAATATCAACGTGCGCAAAGGTGACAACCGCACCGACCATCACCTGTCTTTCCAGGAACTTGCTTTGGAAAAGAAACTGTTGGACCAGACTTCTCGATATGATTTTATGTCTCTGCGTGCTGGCATTCAGAGATTTGGCAGCGATTTTCGGGCGTTCATATTCAACGACAACAATCTGGCCGTCAGATTATTCGGCAATTTCAGCAATAATGAGTATCAATACAATTTTATCTACCTGCCGATGCTGGAAAAAGAAACTAACAGCGAGCTCAATACCGTATTCGATGACCGTGACCAGGACGTATTCATTGCCAATCTTTACAAGCAGGATTTTGGAGTTTTGGGCTACACGGCACAATTAAGTTTTCACTTCAACAATGACAAAGCTTCGACCCATTATGATGAGAATGGGCGGCCGGTCCGTCCGGCGCCAATTGGATTGATCCGTCCTCATGAAATCAGCGCTTATTATTTAGGTTGGGCCGGCGACGGGCATTTTGGACGTGTCAACATCACGCATGCTCTTTATCATGTCTTTGGGGATGATGCTTTTAATCAAATTGCGGGGCGTCAGGTAGATTTGAACGCACAGATGGCGGCTTTAGAGTTGTCCCTGGATAAAGATTGGATGCGTTTTAAACTATCCGGATTATACGCATCAGGCGATGACGATCCCCTAGATGACAAAGGGAAAGGGTTCGATGCCATTATTGACCAGCCGTTTTTTGCCGGCGGCTTTTTTAGCTATTGGCAGCAGCAGACTCTGGGACTCACCGGAGTCGCGCTGGTCCACAAATTCAGCTTCCTGCCCTCTCTGCGAACGAACAAGCTTGAGGGGCAGGCCAATTTTGTCAATCCGGGTTTGTTCTTATTAAATGCCGGATATGATGCCGAACTTACGCCTAAATTGAAAATGATTCTCAACGTGAACCATCTGCGCTTTGCCAGCAGCGAATCGCTGGAGCACTTTCTGAATCAGCCGGGAATTAACAACAACATCGGCGTGGACTACAGTCTGGGTCTGATTTACAGACCGTTTTTGAACAACAATGCCATTTTCAGTTTTGGCGTGGCCGCTCTGACGCCGTTCGAAGGATTCGAAGATATTTTTGAAACCAATCAGACACAGTTTTCCAGTTTTTTGTCGTTGGCGTTTACTTATTAAGGAATGAATTGAATGAAAAAACCTCTTATTCATAAATCTCTGGTCTTTCTGGTTGGCATCTTCTTTATGATAACTTCTTTGGCTTTCGCACAGGTGGTTGATCTGATCCGGCAGACACAGGAAGACGCCAACAAAAAAAGCGAAGGGTGTCTCTCTTGTCACGGTGGCATAGAGCCCATGCATAAGACGGAAGCGGTCAAGCTGGGCTGTATCGACTGCCACGGCGGCAATGCGCAAGCTAAAACGATGGCCGACGCCCATATCAAACCAAAATATCCCGAAATATGGAAAACTTCCGCCAATCCAGTTCGTACTTACACACTGCTCAATGAAGAAAGTCCGGAGTTTATTAAATTTGTCAATCCCGGTGATTTGAGAATTGCCGATGAGACCTGCGGCCCGTGCCATCAACAGGACGTGCTCAACGTGAAAAAGAGCATGATGACTACTTCAACGCTTTTTTGGGGCGGGGCGGCTTACCAGAACGGAATAGTTGCTACCAAACATTATTTATTTGGCGAGAGCTATTCGCGTGACGGCATGCAGCAGATGATTAATCAAGTGCCGGCGCCGACTCAAGATGAAGTCAATCGCGGCGTGCTCCCGTTTCTGCTCCCACTCCCCCGTTGGGAGATTACGCAAGTTACCGATAAGTTCCGCTCTTTCGAGCGCGGCGGGAGAGTTTCCAGAATTAATGCCTCGGATATCGGAATTCCCAATCCATTGGAAGACCCGGGTCGCCCGGATATGAAATTGTCAGACAGAGCCATTGGAACGCAGTTAGCTATTAGTTCTCCGATTCTTAATATTCATAAGACGAGATTGAACGACCCGCACCTCTCTTTTTTGGGCACCAACGACCACCCGGGCGATTATCGCTCCAGCGGCTGCACCGGCTGTCACGTGGTTTATGCTAATGACCGCTCACCAATTCACTCGGGGCCATATGCCCAATCCGGCAACACCGGCAAAAGCCAGACCGAGGATAAAACCATAAACAAGTACGAATCCGGCCACCCTATCAAACATCAGTTTACAACGGCTATTCCTTCAAGCCAGTGCATGAGCTGTCACATGCACCAGCCCAATGCTTTCGTCAACACCTATTTCGGCTTTCAGATGTGGGATTATGAATCTGACGGCGAGATTATGTATCCCAAGGAACAGAGCTATCCCAACGATGAAACGAAATTCGCACTATTGAAATCGAATCCCGAGGAAGCGGTTCTTCGCGGCAATTGGGGAGATTCGGCATTCTTGGCATCGATTGGCGAACGTAATAAGGAACTCGATGCCACGCAATTTGCTGACTATCACGGGCACGGCTGGGTATTCCGCGCCGTCTTCAGCAAAGACCGCAAAGGAAATCTGCTCGATTCCAAAGGGAAAATGATTCCCTGGGAGGCGCCGCATAAATTTCACGGGGTGGTGCCAATCGAAGATGGCCGGGACCCGTATTGCAATGATGATTGCCGAAAAGCGCAAAAAGCAGTGCATATGAATGATATTCACGCGGAGAAGGGCATGCACTGCGTGGATTGCCATTTCAAACAGGATAATCACGGTGATGGCAATCTCTATGGCGAGTTTCACAACGCTATTGAGATTACTTGTATCGATTGTCACGGCACCATCACCAGTCGCGCTGCTTTGACCAGTTCCGGCCCCGGCGCCGCCGAACGCACTCTTAATTTCGAAGATCTCTACACTCCGAATAAAGAGAGACGGTTTGTCAAACGCGGCAATAAAATCATTCAGCGCTCGATGCTCCATGACACCTTAAGCTGGGAAATTCCGCAATTGGTTGATATTGTTGACCCTAAGTCGCCGCAATACAACGCCAAAGCTCGCCAGGCAAAAATGATTACCGCGGAAGGGTATGAATGGGATGGTGTTTCCGATGCACCCAAATTAGCACACAGCACTGATAAAATGGAGTGCTATGCTTGCCATAGCTCTTGGGTGACTAACTGTTTTGGCTGCCACTTACCGCAGCAGGCCAACTGGAAAAAAGAAATGAACCATTTCGAGGGCGAAACATCTCGCAATTGGACGACCTACAATCCGCAGGTTATTCGTGATGACGCCTTTATGTTATGCGTCAATGCCAGCACCAAAGGAAACAAGGTGGCGCCGGCTCGGTCATCAAGTGCGCTGATGTTAAGCTCACGTAATGCTAACCGTGAACAACTTTATATACAGCAGCCACCTATTTCAACGCCAGGATATAGCAGTCAGGCGTTCAATCCGCACGTGCCGCACACCGTTAGAACAATCGAAACCAAACAGTGCGTTGATTGCCATGTTTCCAAAGAAAACGACAATAACGCCTGGATGGCGCAAGTACTTTTGCAAGGAACCAACCTGGTGAATTTTATCGGTAAATACGCTTATGTCGGCACTGGTGGACACGGAATTGAAGCAGTGGCTGTCACTGAAACTGACGAGCCGCAGGCTGTAATCGGCAGTTATCTGCATGAACTTGCTTACCCGGATTATTACAGCGACCATCTAAAACACGAACGCGAATTGCAGGTGTCTCACCATCATCCGGGAACAAATATTCGCAGCCTGCAAACGAGAGGTGAATATTTATATACAGCCAATGGTACCGATGGATTCCGAGTTTACGACATAGCCAATATTGATAACAAAGGATTCTCCGAGCGCATTGTGACATCACCAGTGTCCGAATGGGGACAGGACACGCACGTTCCGACGAGAAACGCCACCGCCGTGGCGCTGCCCACCAATATGCCTATAGATACCCGCCGGCAGTATCGTCCCGAAAACGAAGAGCAGTGGCCGGTTCATCCGCTTTATAGCTATGCCTACGTCACCGACGAATTTGAAGGGTTAATTCTGGTGGATGTAATGAATCTGGTCGACGGCGACCCGATGAATAATTTCTTAAAGCGCGCTGTTACATTCAATCCCGATGGTGTCCTTGACGGAGCCGCGAATCTCGCAATTGCCGGAAATTACGTCTATGTCTGCTGTAAAAGAGGGATTGTAGTAGTTGATATCAATAATCCTCTGGAGCCGAAGGTAGCGGCTGCGATTTCACAGCCCAACATTGTGAATCCAAAAGCCATTGCAATTCAATTCAGATATTCGTTCGTGTGTGACGATAAAGGGGTCAGTGTTATTGATATAACTTCACCGACAAAGCCGAGATTTGTAAAAGACAATACAATTAGCTTGAATGAAGCGCGTGATATTTATGTCGCCCGCACTTATGCCTATGTCGCCGCCGGTGGTGAAGGCTTAGCCATTATCGATGTCGAGAATCCTGAAAAGCTGAAAGTTGAGCAAATGTACACGGCTGATGGTCATCTCAATGACGCGCACGCCGTAAGAGTCGCTTCCACCAACGCCAGTGTTTTTGCGTATGTAGCCGATGGTAGAAATGGTTTAAAAGTCATTCAGCTGACATCGCCGGAAAGCACACCCGGATATCTGGGCTTCAGCCCGATCGTGACTCCCCGACTGATCGCCACCCGTCACACCCACGGTGAGGCGGTGACAATATCCAAAGGAATGGATAGAGACCGGGCGGTTGACGAAAGCGGCAACCAAGTATCGGTTTTTGGCAGACTGGGTTCGCGGCCATTTACGCTCGAAGAGCAACAACGCTTGTATATGAGAAATGGCAAGATCTGGACAGTGACCAAGGAAGGCGAAGTAAGCTTTAAAGAATAATAAAGTTTATTTTGTTCCTTTGGATTAGCTTTTTACCTTTCTTCAGTTAAGCCGGCAGAGCGAAGAATGACAAAGAAATTATTCATTACGTTAATTTTAGCACTTCCCCCATTCTTAATTCTGACACCAGCTAATGCGCAGCATACCACACTGGGTTCGGGAAATTGCACCAGCGCCAACTGCCACGCCAAGGAAGCGGCCTGGTGGAGGAAGGACGCCCATTATAATACTTTTTCGGACATTTTTATAATTGAAGCCGACTACCGCAACCTTGCGGAAAAAGTCGGTGTAGGAGCGGGCAACCTTCTCAAAGGGAACAGGGGGTGCATGAAATGTCACGGCACTGTCGTTTCTGCAAAAGAAGGCAAAGAAATTGACGAAGGAGTTAGCTGTGAAAGCTGCCATGGCCCGGGGAGCGGCTACAAAGATCCGCATTCTGCCGGTGACCCTAAATTGGGAGATAAGCGCACCGGTTACATTGAGGGGCTTGGGTTAGGCATGCGTGAATTAGGCAATCTTGATACACGCGCCACCACGTGTGTTAGCTGTCACTATATAACTGATAAAGAGCTTTTGCGCTGGGGGCATCCACCGGGTGACGGCTTCAATTATGTCAAGGGCATCAATCAGATTTCAGAGCATTGGAAAAAACTGCCGACCGAGACCGACCTTAACAACGAACCATTTAAGAAGGCGAAAGACAAACTGGGCCCGCAATTCAAAGCTATGACAGCGGAGCCGCCGCCGCAGGTTTCGAGGCCGGCGCCTCGGCCGATGTCACCCCCGCCTTCCATTTCAGTCGATCCCTTTTTCCCGTTGACCGCCAAGGGTACAATCACTCTGGAACCGTTTCCAAATGTTCCCGACACGGCTACGTTTCAGGAGATTCTGATGGTTGTAAAACAGAGACTCGAACTCCTTTACAGCAAGATTGGCCGATAAGTATGACGCCGGATAAGTTTGCAGCCGCCGAATCCACCATGGCCATGCGCCTGGAGCAGTTCAAGGACAGGTGGACCTCGACCAGCGCCAACAGCGGCATCACCCAGATCAAAGAAAAGCCGACTCCCTCGCAGCTAAGACAGTACGAATTATTCAAAGAGTTTGATGACGCATTTCTCGAAAAGCTATCACCCGATATTTCTATCGCCCGCTGGCAAAAAGATTCGATACTTTTTGAGGAAGGCACTTACGTTGATTTGGCCTTCTACGTCATAAGCGGAAACGTCAATGTCTACTCGAGCGGACAAACCGAAGAAAAGATGCTCGGTAACCCGATTTTCGATGCCGGCCGCACCGGCGTCATTATGCTTGAAAAGACTGAAAAACCGAAAGGCGAGGGTAATTCTCAAGGAACAGTTCTGCTCAATATGGTCGAAGACCAGATAAAAAAAGTCAAACAGAAGTCCGGTGAAATAAAATTCCTGGCGACTATGGGCGTCAACGTAGCCCTCGGCAATGAGGCAACTTTGGGCGGAGGCGATGTTTTTGGCGAAATTGGCGCTCTGATTGGCTGGCCCCAAGTTGTGACTGCCAGAACGACCTCGGAATGTGAGATAATTCAAATCAGGGTGCCGGCGCTGCGGCAGATGAAACGTAAATCCGAAGCGCTCAAAAATCGCATTGATAAAATCTACAAAGACCGCCTGCTTCTGGCCCAGCTTCGGGGGACGCCGCTCTTCCAAAAATGCGACCAGGGCTTTTTACAGTCGCTTAAAGACAGAATGGAATTGATTTCCTTTGATTCGGGTGAAAAAATAACAACCGAAGGTGAGGCTGTCGAGTGGCTCTACATGGTACGCAGCGGATTTGTGCGGCTGGCGCAAAAATTCGGGTCCGGGGAAATAGTAGCCACTTATTTGTCCAAAGGCATGACTCTCGGTGAGGTAGAATTATTAATCGGCAATACCGGCGGCTGGGTATTTACGGCCTCATCGGTTGAGCACACGGAACTGGTCAAAATATCCAAAAAAGATTTTGAAGAACTGATTATGAGATTTCCGCAAGCTGAAAAGCTGTTGTGGGATTCAGCAGTGGCGCGTATTAAAGAGTCGGGCTACAGCCGCCGGAACATTCAGCATTCGGAATTCATAGACACCGCACTCAAGCAGGGATTGGTGGAAGGGAGTTCGATTCTGGTCATTGATCTCGATGAATGCACCCGCTGCGACGACTGCGTGCGGGCCTGCGCCGCCACACATGACGGCATTCCCCGTTTCGTCCGCGAAGGAAATAAATACAACAATCTTCTTTTGACTCGGGCCTGTTATCACTGTGAGGATCCGGTTTGCCTGATAGGCTGTCCTACCGGCGCCATTCGGCGCGCCCGGGTCGGGAGCGTTGTAGAGATTCTCCCCGACTTGTGTATCGGTTGCAAAACGTGCGCCAACAATTGTCCCTATGATGCCATTACCATGTTTGAAACCGGTGAAACCTGGCCGAATAACATGATTCCCGAAGGTCTGCGCGGCAAACCGCGACTTTTAGCCACAAAATGCAATCTCTGCTATGATACCGGCCATGGCCCCGCCTGTGTGAGCAACTGTCCCCACGGCTGCGCTTACCGGGTGGGAAGCGTGGAACAGTTTCAATCATTGGTGTCAAAGAAAACAGAAACGTAGCCCACAATCACCGGCATGATGATATCCGATTTTGTAAAATCCCCGCGTTGGTTCTGGATGTTTGTGTTCGCAGCCATCTTTTTCGCAGTCGCTTATGTTGTCATCTGGTTTTTTGATGAGGTCACACCCGGAAATTTTTGGGGATTAACTTTCGGAACAATTGCCACAATCTTGTTTGTCGCAGTGGCACTCTATGGCATTCGCCGCCGAACCATGAATACCAGTTCCAGATTAAAGTTCGGAAGCGCTAACACCTGGCTTCAGATTCATCTTTATGGCGGCACACTTTTTCTTTTACTTATGTTCTTGCACACCGCTTTCAGTTTGCCCCAAGGTGCTTTCAATTGGTGGCTGTGGCTGTTATCGGTCTGGGTGGTATTGAGCGGACTCGTCGGTGTGGTGTTACAGAAGTTAATCCCACAGTTGTTATCATCGGCCTTGACCATCGAAATCAGAACGGACAGAATCGATGAGTTGGTGAAAGAATTGCGCGGCCAAGCCGAAGCCGAAGTCGCCAATTCACCGGCAGCAATCCGGGATTATTATCAAAGAACCATCGCCGCTGAAATGGCCAAACCAACTTTGCGGCCGGCCTTTTTCAAGGACATCACCGGCGGCATCCAAACCAAAGTCAGACAGATGGATTATTTGAAACAGTTTCTTTCCGACGACGATAAAAGGCGGCTCGATAATTTGGAGTTGATATATCGTTCCAAGCTGGAATGTGATGCTCATTACACTCTGCAAAAACCGCTGCGACTTTGGTTAATTGCACATCTGCCGGTTTCGATCGTACTATTCACCTTGGTGCTGATTCACTTGTTCATAGTTTTCTATTATTAATATGGCACAGAATAAATACAACAAAAGGGTCAAAGGGAGCTTCTCCGCAGCACTTTTGTCTGTGAGTAAGAAGTATATGTTTCCGGCCAAATACCGTAAAACTCTGATTGTTGGATGTGCAGCCTCGCTAATTCTGCTCGCCTATTTTGTGCTGGACTGGACGCTTTTATCAGGCAAATTCTCCACTCCGGGATTGGTGAGCTCCAATCACGCCGATTTTGAAAGCGATTGTGAGAAGTGTCACGATCTGGCCAATGAAGTATCCAACGACAAATGCTCTTCCTGCCACGAAAAGTTTGGCGATGATTTGGGCATTTACACTTTCTCGGCGCATTACTTGTACCGCTCGGATGACTATGCCAGAATTCAAAGCGCGGCCGAAAAAAGTCACGAGGATGAGCAGAATTGTTACGAGTGCCATCAGGAGCATAACGGACGCAAGGCACAGATTACCAATGTCCCCGATTCCAAATGCTTGAAATGCCACGACTTAGGATCGTTTGACTCAAATCACCCCGAGTTTCAGTTTGCACGGGAGCGAGTGCCTGATGATTCGGCACTGCGTTTCACTCATATTCGGCATACTGAATTTGTCTACAAGTTTCTGGAGCAAAAAGGCCAAAGAGCCAATATCGAAGAAACCTGTTTATACTGCCACAATGCCCAACCTGACGGAAAGGGTTTTCAGCCGCTGGATTTTGATCGTCACTGCAAAAGTTGCCACCTTACCGTTTCCGCTGAAACTCCCTTTCTTGACATAAAAGGCGCATCGGCCGACGAGCCTGGGGTGGAAACATTGGCGATGATAAGAAGGCGACTCGGACCGGGAACCAGATGGGCATTCTATTTAAGCCCGCTTGAATTTAACGAGCTGGGAGGCAAAAAAGTCAAAAAAACACCAGTCTATCACGAAGATCCCTGGATATTGGAGAATCTTAAACAAATCAGAAACCTGCTGTTCACGGGTCAGGGACTGGAGGCAATTCTCAACACCACTCTGAATCCGCAGGATCCCAATCCTAAAGCCAGAAATAAAAAAATAATCGAAATGCTAAAAGAGTATGCCGACCAATTGCGCGGCAGACCAGAAGCGGAAATCCAGCAGGACTTGCTAATAATCGACTCACTGATTACACTTGCGGAAAGAAGTACCAAAAAAGATTTACAGCTTTTATCATCGAAAAATATGAATTTGCAATCTCCCACTCTGAATCCGGACCTGACTCAAAACCAGATTGATGGATTTCTGCAAATAGCCGGCAATTTGACCAGTGCCGGAAACAAACTTTGCCAGGAATGTCATAAGCTGGCCAATGCTGGAATCGTGAGTTTTGACGGTGATCAGAAAAGTTTGACAAGAGCCGAGTTTGACCACCGGGCGCACATTTTGGAAAGACAGTGTCTGGATTGCCACAATATTATTCCGGTGACTTTAGAAATGAACCCTGATGAAATCGCGCGCAAAACTTTGGATGTGTCGGCCACCCATAATATTCCCGGTATAGAGAATTGTCGCGAATGTCATTCATCAGATAAAACCGCCAGCACCTGCGTGACCTGTCATCAATTTCATCCCAACAAGGAACATCGGGGAAACTTGCGCTTGTTCGCCGATTGAGCTTAGTAATGCCAGCAGTACTTTTCAGCAAAACAGGATTATTTGCCGGAACGTCATTCAAAATTGAAAATGCCGCTTCCATCGGGAAAAGTGACAGTAACAACATAGTTCTCCGTTCGGACATCGTTTCAAGTAATCACGCGAAAATTAGTTATGACAATTCACAAAAAGCATTCTTTCTGGAAGATCTCGGCAGCTCCAACGGCACGATGCTGGACGGCGTAAAAATTGCGGGGAAAGAAAAACTGGAGGGATTGCACGTCATAACTTTTGCCGGAAAATTTGATTTTATTTTTCAATTGGGCGGAGTCATTCCTGTCAAAGCCTCAATTCCGAAATCGGCAACAGCCCCTGTCATGGAGAAGACGATGATAGACAAAGCTGAACAAAAACTTCCGGCGGCTTTCGGCAAGAAAGAACCGATTAAAGAAGAACAAACTATGTTCGATTTAGGAAAAGAAGCGGCCTCTCCCCTCCCCAGTTTCGGTAAACAAAAAGATATGCATAAGACTGTTATCGATAAAGGAGCTGATGCCCTCTCTCCGCTGCCCAGTTTCGGCAAACCTAAAGAAGAACACCAAACAGTTTTCGAACGCGAGAAAGATGCGCCTGCGGCGCTGCCCAGTTTTGGCAAACCCAAAGATGAAGAAAAGACAGTTGCTTCAAAATCAGCCGAACCGGCTCTTCCACCGTTTCAGAAAAAACCTGAAGCACCCCCCCCTGAAAACGTAGAGCGAACTGAAGTGATGCGCCCACCGACGCCTCCACCGCCCTCGACTAAGGCAAAGTTCGCACTTGAGGTCGGCAAACTGAATAAAAGTTTTGATTTGAAAGACGGCGCCACCACTATCGGTCGGACCATTGGCTGTGATATCATCATTGATGACGTTTCTATGTCCCGCCGACACGCCGTTATAACCGTCACTGGCGACAAACTCTCTATCAGGGATTTGGGCTCAAGTAACGGCACCTCGGTGGACAAAAAAAGAATTGGCTCTGAAGTTGAAATTTCTTCTTCGTCTGATATTAAACTGGGAATGGTTGACGTGAAAATTAAAAAGGTTATTTAGGCAATATGAATAAGCGACAGGATATTCTCGACGACGGCTCGTTAATTCTGAAACAACCGGTCAAGCTGCCGGAAGTCTTGGATGTATTAATTGTCGGCGGCGGGCCGGCCGGAACTGCCGCGGCGTTTCACGCCAAAGAGCTGGGACTGAATGCTCTTGTTATTGATTTTGACGATATCCTAAAAAGAATCCGTGACTATGCCAAAGACAAACAGATTCTCCCGAGTTTTGGCGGCGGCGACAAAATGCAGTTTCCGCCAGGAAAAGAATTGGTGCAGAAACTTCATTTCGAACCTATCGACAAAGACGACATGCAGATCGCCTGGAAAAAATTCTATGTCGAAAACAACATTCCGGCCAAGATAAAAGTGGAGTTGACCGGACTGGAAAAAGGGGACGACTCCCGCTGGCACGCCAAAGTTTATAATCACAACACCAAAAAAGATGAGGTCATCAAAGCCAAACACGTGGTGATGGCTCTGGGCGGAGGCGAACCTCGCCGTTTCGATATTCCCGGTAACACCGAAGGAATTTCGTATCGCATGAACGATGCCAATAACTACGTGGGCGCTCCGGTTTGTGTTATCGGCGGCGGGACTTCTTCCGCCGAAGCGGTCATTGCCATTTCCAATGTCAAAAAAGAGAGAGACGACAAATTCGAAGTCTGTTGGTCGTATCGCGGCACGACCATGCCGGCAGTATCCAAGGCACTGGCTGAACTATTTTTCGACGTTCATATGAATAATGGCAACATCCGCTATCTCCCTAATAGCGATGCGGTAGCCATTGTTACTGCCGAAGACAAAAATGAGTATTTGTCTGTCCGAGTTGACCGGCGCAAAGTCGAAGGCCGACCGAGTGAAACCACACACGTGGAATTTCCCAAAGAATTCTGTATCGCCTGTATCGGGCAGGACCTGCCGGAAAAAATTCTGGCCACCATGGGAATTCACATGGCTGTTGGCGGGCCCAATGACAAAAAACGCATGGTCGTATCCAGACAACTGCAAACACAGCAGAAAAATGTTTATATGGTCGGCGATTTGTTGAGCCAGGCCTATTTTGAAACAGCTGACTTTAATGCCGACCCGAAAGGCTTTGCCGAAATAAAACATCGGGGGAATATCAAATCCGCTTTAAGAGATGGCGTTTATGTTGCTAAAGTTATAGCCAATCGACTCGCAGGTAAACCGGACACAGACATTGTGCTGGACGAAGCTGAAGAGAGAGTCGCTCCTAAAAAGGAAAGGACCATTGCCGTGGTTGGGGTGGTCGAAGCACAAGCCCCGCCTGCCGCCAGCATGGAACCGGAGCGAGTCACCGAAACTGCCCATGCCTGGCTGGTGCGCATCCTTCCGGGAAATGTCGAAGAAAACGAATATCCATTAAAAGAATATGGTGTGACTACCATTGGTCGAAACAACTGTGATATTAATTTCCCTGATGACACACTTTTGTCAGAACAACATGCTTCCATCACTCACAATAAAGACGGCTACATGTTACGCGATGACGGCAGTGCCAATGGCGTATTTCTCAAAGCTGTCGAAGGGAAAGACATGGAATTAGCTGATGGCGATTTGCTCAAAGTCGGAAAACAATACTTGATGATCGAAGCCGGGGGCGGAAGTTTTGCTTTCACGCAATATGACCAAACCGGAGCGGAAAAAAACAGACACTCAATTCCAAATAAGACAATTGTTCTTGGCCGGGAAGCTCCGGACATTACCCTTGACCCGAACGACAAAACACTTTCGAGGCGCCATTTAAGTCTGTCGGTCAAAGAAGGGAGGCTTCTGTTAAAAGACCTCTTGAGTGTAAACGGTACATTCTTAAGAGTCCGAGATTCCATCAAAATAGAACATGGGACTCTTTTCCGCATCGGGCAGCAGTCATTATGCCTGACTTTGAGACAGGATGCGGTCCTGAATACCGGAGGGTTCGTGGTTCAGAAACCCGCCGAACCAGTTATTTCCAAACCGCCGACAGCACCGGAACCGGTCAAAGTAGCCAAACCCACAGCAGCCGCAGGTGGAGAGCCGGCTGTGACATTTAAAAATAATGGAAAAAGATTCATTGTCCAAAAGGGGCAGACTATCTGCGAAGTAGCCGAAGCCAACGGGCTTCCCCTTAACGCCGAATGCCACGCTGGCATGTGCGGCAGCGACCCTATCAGAATCATTTCCGGCCATGAGCACCTAAATGAGCTTACCGACGGTGAAAAAGAGGCGCTGGAGGACATCTGCGAGCTCAAACCCGGCGAATGCAGACTGGCCTGTATGGTCAAAGTTAAGGGTCCAGTTGAGGTTGAAATTCTCAAACAATAGTTGTTTCTTAGGTTCCGTACCGGAACCGTTTTGCTGACAGGTTACATGGAAAACAAAACTTTTAGTCACTATACCATTCTCAAAAAACTCGGCTCGGGAGGCATGGCCTCGGTCTATCTGGCCGAGGACAACGAACTCCCCCGCCAAGTGGCTCTGAAACTTCTTCCTAATCAGTTCATTGCCGACAAGCAATTGACCGAAAGATTTTTCCGCGAAGCCCGCGCCGCCGCCAAGCTGGAACATCCCAATATCATTTTGATATATGAAGCCAGCATCTATCAAGGGCAGCCGTTTATTGCCATGCAATTTATTGATGGTCCCACTGTAGCAGAATTGATTTCGGCCAAAGGGAAAATAGAAATTGAAGAAGCCGTATCGATCATATGTAAAGTATTGGAGACACTCGAAGCGGCGCACAAAAAGGGAATTTTCCACCGCGATATCAAGCCCACCAATATCATGCTCAAAGACGGCAAATATGTCAGAGTGATAGATTTTGGAATCGCCAAAGCCCAGACAGATTCGAATCTCACCGCCGCCGGAACCGCATTCGGAACGCCCGCTTATATGGCGCCGGAACAGTTCAGCGCTTCGCCTGATGCCAACAGCGCATTGTATGACGTTTATGCCGTGGGAGTCACATTCTATTATATGTTGTGCGGGAAATTGCCGTTTGAGGGCGACAATCCGTACACCATTAGAGACCTCAAAATCTACAAGAAACCGATTAATCCCAGCGCTATGGCTTCCAATATTCCGCCGGCTCTTGATGAAGTCGTTATGAAAGCAATGGCGGCCAACCCCAAAGACCGCTACCAGTCAGCTCAAGAAATGTTTGGGGCCATTCACGGCGCATTAAAAGCAACACAAACCGCCATAATTGACATCAGGGAAGATCCCGCAATTGTTAAACAGGGCACACGCCCGAAAAAAACCAAACCCAAATGGCCGATTGGTGTGGCGGCAGGCTTGGTTCTTCTGATTGGGGGATATTTTGCCTTTCAAAAAATGAGTCAGAAAGAGCCGGACACCGGCGGTTCGGACACGACCCAAGCTCCTCCTATCCAAGTACAATTGGCGGCACCCGTCTTGATTTCTCCGGTAAATGGCTCAACCATATCTTCGACGGACAGACCTGAATTCATCTGGAATTCGGCCGCAGGCAATAACGGCAGTTACATTTTTGAGCACTCACCCAATGAAGATTTTTCAAGGGCAATCCGAGCCGCCAACATTATAGACACGGTATACAACCCGCCAACCGGCCTTGCCAGCGATACGTATTATTGGAGAGTGCAAGGAAAGAACAATAATGGCCAAACCAGTGATTTTTCGAGGCCGGCCTCGTTCGTTCTGAATAAAACAGCGGCTCCCCCGTCACTTCAGGAGGGTATAATAAGTATCACTGTAAATGAACCCAGCAGCATTTTGGTAGATGGTAAAAATATGAAGGCCAATTCAACCAGCTGGGAAGGGAAAATGAGAACTGGAAAACATATTGTGCGAGTGGAGAATCAAGCATCGGTGGAAAAAAAGTTTGAAGAAACTGTAAATATCAAAGCCGGAGAAACGATTGAGCGAGATTTTACATTTACATTTCCAACTGCCACGGCAGATCTGGTGGTCGCTACCCCACGATACTCGGCAAAAATATTTGTGGACCGAGAAGAATATCCTGAACTATCGGCGACTACCATCAGTCTGTCACCCGGAGATCACCTGATTATGGTCCGCAGAGTAGACAATAATCAGGAATTGCAAATCACCGTATCTGTCGAACAGGGGAAATCAAACAAGGTCATATTCGATTTTGACACCAAGAAGATTATCGAAGAATAATTGCCCACTTGCCAATGGATTGCATAACGTGTATATATAAAAGGCAGCGGTATTAATCAGGCTCAAAGAAGGATTAAATTATGAAAAAATTACATGCTTACGGTTGGATGGCTGTGAGTTTATTGATTGCAGCGGCCGTCTTCGTAAACACCACTGGCACCGCCCAGGCCCAGGAAGAAAAAATCTCGGAAGTGCTGGCTAAGGCACGGGAATTATACAGTTGGGGAAGTTTCGACGAAGGGATAAATTTGGCCAATGGGCTCTTAAAGCGCCCCCAATTGATGCCGCAGGACACCATTGCTATTTACGAAGTGTTGAGCATTCTTTATAATGCCAAAGGGGACAAATTCAAGCAGACCGCTTTGGAGTACCTGGAAAAAATTTCCAAGATTGGCCCCTGCCTCTTGAATCTTCCCCGTGATTACTGGCCGTCAGGACTTCGTCGAGAATGGTACGCCATTTGTTATGATACCTCCAACCTAGGACCATTTACCTGTTCCACACAGGACGACGACACTACGGCAACCAAAATCCAAACTATCGCTGTCCCGCTTCCCTTTGAAAATAATTCTATTGGGGAATTCCAAACTAAATTGGGCGGCCTGGGTACGGGCTTGGCACAAAGTTTTCTAGGGGATTTTAGCAAAATCAGTTCGCTCAAGATTGTCGAAAGAGACAAGATTGACTTTCTCATTAAAGAACAACAGCTGGCCGCCAGCGGTATGGTTGATCAGGCCACTGCCATCAAGGCCGGCAAAATCTTGAGTGCCCACTTGATGATTTTCGGCGGCTTTACCCAGATTGATAAAAGCAACACTATCATGGTGGCGAGAATAGTCAATGTTGAAACATCAGAAGTATTGGCGGTATTGGACCAGACCGGTGGCTCAAACTATTTTGAAATGGAAAAAGAATTGGTCAAGAAAATTTGCGACCAGCTGGATATTATCTTGTCAGAACAGGATGCCAAAGAAATCGAAATGGGTGGAACCGAATCGCTCGATGCCACCACGCAATACGCTATGGGCCTGCAATTTGAAGACAAATACGATTATCCCAAAGCATTTGAGCATTTCATGAGAGCCTACGAGATTGACCCGAATTTTATAGAGGCTAAGAAGAAAGTTGATGTTTATCGGCCTTTTGTGATCTAATTCATGAGAGTCAAAAAAAATCCGATGTGTTCGGCCAGGGATGGGCTGTTTCTTTCTATTATTCTGCTAACGGCACTGATTGCAACTTCCTGCACAGGCAACCTATCAACCAAGGGGCGCGGCCTGGTTGAAAAAGGAGAGTATGTCGAAGCTATCGACATATATAGCCGCGAAGTTGCCAAAAACCCTGACAAGAAAGACACCTGGCGTGATTTAGCTTTTGCTTATTACAAAAAGGGTGAATACGCCAACGCATTGGATGCTATTAACAAAGCCGACCAAGCCAACCCTTCCACATTCCTTTGCCGCGGCTTGATTCTCGAAGCGAGCGGCGATGACGAACAGGCCATTAAGGCCTACAGCGACGCTCTCACTTTAAACCCCAACGAGAGAACCAGAGCACTCATAAATTCCCACCTTGATGTTTTAATCCGAACCAGTCTTCAAAGCGAAATTGATAATGCCGTGGCACAAGAGAGCACTCTGGTGTCATCTGATATTCCCGACAACACCATTGCCGTGGTAAAGTTTGATGGCACCCTTCTGCCCAAAGAAACTGCACCCATTGCCGCCGGCATTGGCGAGTTTACGATGGTTGATTTGTCCAAAGTGGAAGCGCTTCGATTGGTCGAGAGACTGAAAGTCGAAATACTTTTGAAAGAACTGGAGATTGGTTCAAGTCAGGCTGTTGATCCGGCACAGGCGCCCCGGGTAGGGCGGCTATTGGGCAGCAAAAGTGTTGTTACCGGCAAGCTGGTCGGTGCCGGCATTGAAAGATTTAGACTCGACGGCGCTCTGGTCAACACGCTTGACGCATCATCGAAATTGACTGAACCGGGCGAAGCTGGTCTGGTGCTTGACCAAATATTGCAAGTACAGAAAGCAATGGTGTTTGATATTTTGGAATATCTGGGGGTGCAGCCTACGGAGGCCGACCGCGATTCCATTATGACCAAACCGACCGAGTCATTGGAAGCGTTTCTTGCCTTTTCCCGGGGGCTGGAATTCATGATGCAAGGCATGTATGAAGAAGCCATTGAACAGTTCGAGTTGGCCCTAAAATATGACGGCAACTTTGACCTCGCCTCGGGCCAGCTTACCAACGCCCAAACGGCTTTTGACAATCGGCAGTTTGGTTCAGCCACGACGCTACAACTGGAAAACTCTTTCTTTTTGGATATTATTAATCAGGGGCTGGGGAACGGGCAAATGTTGACCAATTTTATCGATGAGACCGACATTCTTGAACCGGGCAACGAAAACCCGACCAGATTGCCAAATAAGCCGCCGCAAGTGGGACAAGGGAACACCTCTGCGAAAGTAACAGGGAATATCGATGGGGATTAAAATAAAAGAATTTCTCCTGTTTCTGTTGGCGTTCACTCTGACAGTTTCAAACGCGAAGAGCCAGATGATAGGTGGCAAGCCCTCTACCGGTTCGAGCGGTTTTGTTTATACTAACTGGCAGTTGGAACCGGACACAGGATTGAAAACTTCGTTGGGACAATTCTGGGTTCCGGTAAGCGGCTTTGTGGCACTTCAGGAAAACCTCGAGGCCCGCTATTACCTGGCCGGCTCAACCAACAGTTTTCAGATAGGTAATTCCGAATCCAATCTCAAGGGCATGGGCGATACCCGTTTCGAAATCACCAAATCGTTTGCGGAGAATCAATTTTTCATCAGTGGCGGGGTAAATCTCCCGACCGGCAAGACTAAACTGGCCTTTAACAGCGACCGAGCTATTATTGAGCTTCTTTCGGAAAGTTTTGTGGTTTATCCGATGCGGCGCTTTGGCGAGGGGCTGGGTTTTAGCGGCACCGTTGGTGTGGCGCAGTCCTGGGGCACAACTGTAGCCGGTCTTGCCCTTAGCTATGATATTATCGGGAAATACACTCCCTACGAAAATTTCGGCGAATATAACCCCGGCGACATTTTTACGGCGGAATTCGGTCTTAATACACACGGCGCCAAAACCGCTGTGGCGTGCGGCGTTAATTATTTGAACTATGCCAATGACAAAATGGACGACATAAAAGCTTTCAAACAGGGCCAGCAAGTCGGCCTCTCTTTTTCGAGCGCCTATGACAACCAGGTGTATCGAATTAATCCGTCAGTCAGATATACCATACGCGGCCGCAATACCAGATATGAGACCAATTCGGAATTAATTCGTGACCGTTTGAGACTTTACGGGAATGAATTTGAATTAAGTCTGGAGGTGGGACGCTATTTCAGGGGAAACTGGAGTTTTGCGCCGCTGTTTTCACTCCTTGAAATAGACAATAACGAAGATAATTATGGAGATTCCAAAGTACTGACATTCGGCAGTTCCATCGGCAAGAGATTCTCCGAAAAAATCATGGTAGGGACGTGGTTCAAAGTAATGTCCGGCGACACCGATGACGGCCGCATCGACTTAAAAGGATTTCAAATCAGCGCCAGCATAATGGCAGTGTTGTAGGATATTGCGATGTTAAAAAAATCGATATATAGCGTCCTGATAACAGCATCAATATTGATGGTACTGGGCTGCGAAAGCAAAATTGTCAGCCCCCCCAAGAACCAGACATCGCTGGCAGTTAGAATTGACATTTCCGACGCCTCGCCGAAACTTCTTGCCGCAGTTGACTCTTTTCAAGTTATCGTAGTCGACCCAGCTATTTCCGAAACGCTGGCAGTCAGCCCGCTTACATTGGACACCACCGGATTCATTGTGGGTCAGATTGACACTTTACCGGCTGGAATAAATTTGGAGTTTACGGCTCAAGCTTTTGACATGCAAGTTGGATTAATTTTTGGCGGCACTGCTAATTCTGTTTTAGAGCCAGAAGTTGTTAATAACGTATTTATATTCCTCTCCCCGGTTGTCCCTTTGATGAAGTTTACCCCGCGGCATTTCGATATAACCGGCACAGACACCAGCGCTCATACTTTTGATGTCAAGATATTCAATGTCGATTCCCTTTTTGGCGTCTCGTTTAGAGTGCGCTATGATCCGAATTATCTAATTACATTAAATGCAACGCTCGACCAAAGCCAGGGTCCATCGGGCGTCATTTTCTTTGAAGCTGATTCATCCGATGCCGTCGGCCCGTATAAGGCCATTACTGTTTCTGAGACTGATACAACTAGAGCTAGGGCTATAGTTAATGTTGGTGGTGACGCCGTGCTTTGCAATATTCGCTTTGTGCTGGAAAGACCGTTTACTTTGGCGGACTCTACTTTAATCCAAATTGAGCCCACTGGAATGACCCACCAAAATGGAACTTTCATTCCGACCGGTATTCTCTATTCAGATGATGCGCTTGTAAGGATTACACCCTAGAAAAAAACTGCGACTAGCTGCCGGTTATTTGACCAGCAGCATTCTCTTGATAATCTCTTTTGTCTCTGTATTCAACTTGTAGAAGTAGATGCCGCTGGCAACTTGATGGCCCGAATAATCCGTACCGTTCCAATAAACTGTCTTGTACCCGGATTCCACTTTTTGGTCAAGCAAAGTTACTACACGCTGTCCCAGCATATTGTAAACTTCCAGCACTGTGTACTCTGCTTTCGGCAGGAAAAATTCTATCGCGGTGCTGGGATTAAATGGATTGGGGTAGTTTTGGTGAAGTTCGATTTCAGTCGGCAGAATGACCACTGATTCACTTAAAGCATTATTGATAGCTTCAAGCATTTTAGCTTTGGGGGCGCTGTCAGGGCATTCTATCAGCGCATCACGCATCTGCTCAAGTACTTTGGAGCCTACCTGTTTTAAAGCAACTCCCGGCGGCGTGGTACTGGCAACTCTGGGCAATGCACCTGCCTTGTCGATAAACTTGGCAAAATTGATGGCAATGCCGCAGAGGTCATCGGCATCCACAACACCGGAGCCGTCCACATCGGCATAAACACCATTAAGAGGTTCCCAGATTTTGCCGGGAGTCTGGAAATGTGCCGGTTGGTCGTAGAATTCGAGAGGGTCTTGCTCCGAACCAAATTCCCTTTCCGGTCCAAATTCACTCCAGTAAAGGCCAATTGACAACACGTCTATTTCATTAACTGTGCCGTCATTGTTGCAGTCTCCGGGATAGACGACCGGGCCAGTCAGATAAGTGAGATTGTAAGTGCTGTCTAATGACGAGTCCGCCAGATCCCTTATGCCTTGGGTTAGCACTATGTTTATGGTATCAATTGGAGCAAAATCACCAAATTCCGGTGTAATATCTATCGTTTTAGAATATGGGTCATAGAAATAATTTAGCAATGAGCCGCGTGCGCTGCTTATACTGATATTGCCCGCAATCGACGGGGCAAAAATCTGAATGTTAAACTCAATGCTAAATTGGTCGTCTGATACCAAAATATCGGTATAGTTTTGCGGAGACACGCAGTCCAGGCACGGAGTATTCACAACCGTCAAATCTGCATTGCAGACTTCTTCAACAATTATTGACACAATTTGCGTATCCGCTGCTGTAGAATCATCCACAGCTAAAAACGATGCAACGTATGGTCCGCTCTGATTACAATCGGGTTTCCAAGCAAACGTACCGATGCCGTTGCCATTAGGTGAAAATGTCGCGCCTTGTGGAAGGGACAGGGCGGATATAACGGGATTGGTTCCATCGCAATCCGTTGCTGATACCTGGAATACTAAATCGACATTTTCGTTCACGAAGTGCTCAAAGATTTCGTCGAAAACCGGCGCGGCATTGATATTATTTACAGTAATTAAAACTGTATCTGCGTCAATTCCGCCGTTACCGTCACCGGCAATGAAAATTGCTGTGTAACTACCGGCATCATCGCACCCCGGCGTCCAGGCAAAGTCTCCATAATCGACGCAATCAAAAACGTAATCAAAAAGTGCCTCCGGCGGCAGATTGGGCGATACCATGCTCAATTCGAAACAGTCATCATCCGGGTCGGTGGCTGAAACACGAAACGCAATATATTCGCCTTCGTTGAAGACTAATGTATCTTGCAACGAATCAATTTCAGGGACACGATTCACATTATTGACTATGATACTAATCGGTTCGCTATCTTCAGAACCAAAAGGATGATCATAAACGATAAAATTAGCGTCGTATGTCCCGGAATCAGTAAACGAAGGTACCCAAAGGAATGTACCAGTTCCGTCGCCGTTATCGGTAAAACCAGCGACTTCGGGCAAAAACTCGCTGAACATGTTGAAATAAAGAGAATCTCCATCGGCGTCCGATGCCGTAACGACAAATGTTAAAGTATCTCCTTCATTGACTCCTTTGTCGCCTATAGGGTTCAAAACCGGCGGGCGATTGACATTTATCACTGTAATACTAACCGAATCTTCTGCCATTCCTCCTTGCCCGTCCGCGGCCGCGAAAATGGCCAAGTAAGTACCATTGTCATTATATGTTGTTTGCCAGAAGAAAGTGCCGACCCCGTTGCCGCTGTCCACAAATATGGCTATAAATGGGAGGTTGTTACTGACCAGAGACAACGCAATCGCATCAAAGTCGGGATCGAAAGCATACACGTTGAACATCAACAACTCATTTTCATTTACGAACTGGTCATCGATAATTTCAAATACCGGCGATTGGTTAACATTGCCGACCGTTATCCGAACGACCTCACTATCGACTAAAGAACCGTCGGAAGCCCGGAAAATAACTTCATATATACCCGACTGGGTGGAGTTTGGCGTCCAGTCAAAGCCACCGCTTCCATTACCACTGTCCACAAATGTCGCACCAGTCGGCAATATGGAAGTGGTCAGAGTCGGTGTGGTTAAGTCAGCATCAGTCGCAAAAACCCTAAAACTAAGATTCTGATTTTCGTTGATAGTGGTATCACCAATTGGTTCCAGCACCGGCGGCTGATTGACATTATTAACGATAATAGTAATATCCTCTGAATCAAAACCGGGAATCTGACCGTCAGATACGTCGAATGTAAAAACATAAACTCCGGCATTATCAAATGTTGGTGTCCAGCTAAAAGTGCCTGTGCCATTTCCATTGTCGACAAAAATGAAGCCCTCCAAAATATCCTCGGTGTAAGCAAACAATGATAAGGGATCCCGGTCAATATCTGAAGCAGTCACGAGAAAGCTTAATAATTCACCTTCATTTACTTCTTTATTTCCAATGGCATCAAGAACTGGTTCTATATTGTCGACTAAAAAGACCTCTCTCCAAGCTATATTATTCTGTTCGCTGCATTCGGCTAAGGAGTCAAACTCGTCAAGGTAAATTCCCAGGTAAGCTGTTGAAGGAATAAATCCTGCAGGCACATGGGTAATAGTCATTTCATCTGCAATTGAAATGGCCGCAGAATCGCCGGGCGGAAATGAATCAAGTTGTTCCCGGCCTCCAGCCAAAAGTGAATCGGGCGGCGCAATTGTCGTATCTGCAGAGATAAAGAATCCCACCGATACCGCCGCACTTTTCTCATCACCTATATTTTGGGCCGAAGCGGTAAGTCGATGGCCCATCGGTTTGTTAATTGACACCTTTATCGGACCTGACAAACTGAAATCCCCAATCGCTAAGTCAGCGCAAAGGACGTTTTGTACCGTTATCGAAATCGAATCTGTTGTAAGATTTACGCCGTCGGACGCTCCGAAAACTACAAAATAAACTCCGGCATCACCAAAATCAGTCTGCCAGTTTAATTTACCAGATCCGGGCTCTAAAAGCAGGAAGCTCGCTTCCGGCGGCAAGTTTGTATTGACAATTTGTAATTGCACCAGGTCGTCATCGGAATCACTGGTATAAACGAAGAATTCAAGAAATTGGTTTTCGTCAACAATTTGATCCCCTATTGGAAAGATGATTGGAGGCTGGGGTACGTTATTGACGGTTATTTCGACTGTATCTTCGTCAGTTCCACCATTGCCATCTTCCGCTTTGAAGTAGACCGTGTAAATTCCGACATCAAAATAATCGGTCAGCCAACTGAAAGCGCCGGCTCCGTTTCCACTGTCGAAAAATGTTGCAGTTGCCGGCAGATTAACACTGGACATGGAAAGAGTGATCGAGTTGCTGTCGGCGTCGGTCGCCGAGACTATAAAATTCAAAGAATCACTTTCGTTGATGGACAAGTCAGGAGTTGCTTTCAGCACCGGCGGCTGATTGACTGACGGAGTGGAAATGGTGCTGTAAATGTGCATGTTGACATCAATGCCACCGTGACAGCAATTGGCTAATTGCCAACCCGCACTGGGAGTAAATTCGAACCATCTAAGAGAAGGTTTTGTCCCCTGATCTGAAGCAAAAATGAGCGTATCGCCGGCGGAAACGGATTTCTGATCAGTGGTAACGGCGACCACCCATTGTCCGCCGGTTGGAAACGTCAAGCCCAGAGAAGAGATATCAAGACTGACTACATTTATCGGCTGATTGAACCCACCCACAAAAACTGCATTGGGGACTGATTCAAAATGTAGTAACGAGTCGGGGTCGGGAAATCCGGCGGCATCGGCCTTGTAAATAGTAAAAAACAAATCTCCGGTGGTATCGTTGAAAAAATCCGGATCATCCAACAATCCGGCATGAACTGTTTTTAGCGTGCAGGCGACCGCAGTCTGGTTGGTAAAGAACATGGCCATATGAGTCACACCTTGCGGATGAGGCAACTGCCAACCACGTGCCGGTGAGCCGTCGGTGTAATTTAAAACCACATCCGCGCGGCTGGAGGCAGAGAAAACACCGACAATAATTAAAGCGGAAAAAAATATTTTGAGAGATTTCATCCTGCGCAACTGCTTAAACGACCATAAATTTTTACCGTAAGTTGTTACATTATACATCATTTGCGGGATTAGTCAATAGCCCGGCTTTTGTTCGGCAGTTACTTTATTGCCTAACCATAAAAATGGTCAGAAAATGAACAGATTGGCCCATATTCCCTCGCATTTAGCGGCCGTTTCAGGCCTAAAATCAAGGGTTTTCGCAGTGACGAAATTTGCCGGTGGGTCAAATAACTCCTAAGGGAAAATTCTTCCGCCTGGTTGAGTGGCTAGGCTTGACTCATTATAATGTATATTAAAGATTCACACACTTAGGAGAACGCTTTATGGGAATGATCAAAGAGTTTAAAGAATTTGCCATCAAAGGAAACGTGATGGACATGGCTGTCGGCATCATTATTGGCGCCGCTTTTAGCACAGTTGTCAAGTCACTGGTAGATGATGTCCTGATGCCTCCCTTTGGATTTCTTTTAGGAAACGTTGATTTTGCAAATCTGTTTTTAGTTTTAAAAGATGGCGCCAGAGGGGTAAGTGATTATGCTACTCTCGCCGAAGCCAGAGCCGATGGAGCCGTCACTATTAATTACGGCTTATTCGTCAATAGTATTATCAGTTTTATCATCGTAGCCATTGCGTTGTTTATCCTGATTAAGAACATGAATCGTCTCAAAAGAGAGCAACCGGCGCCGGCGGCGACGCCAACGACAAAAGCCTGTCCGCAATGTTTTTCGATTATTCATATTAAAGCTGTTAAGTGCCCGAATTGTACTTCGACTCTGCTGAGTTAGTTTTCCCCAATGCTTCGCAGGGGCAAAATACATTCTGCCCTGCATAAATCGCAAAAGTTCACACATTCTCCTTGTAAAATCTCAAATATCTTCTAATATTGAGCCTCGTTCTGATATGATTAATTCTGCTACACCTGCTTCACCAGGGAGGATACTTCATTGATGTTGTCCGTTGGAACAAAATTAGGACCTTATGAAATTGAAGCCGCGGCCGGTGTCGGCGGCATGGGCGAGGTGTACAAAGCTAAAGACACGCGTCTCGAACGAACTGTTGCCATCAAAGTTCTGTCCGTCCAAATTGCCAGCAATTCAGACCTGCGCCAGCGCTTTGATCGCGAAGCCAAAGCTATCTCGAGTTTGAACCATCCTAATATATGCACTCTTCACGATGTCGGCAGTCAGGGCGGCGTTGATTTTCTGGTAATGGAGTTTTTGGACGGTGAAACGCTGGCCGTCCGACTCACCAAGGGACCAATTCCTGTTCCGGAACTGTTAACAATTGCAATTCAGATAGCAGATGCTCTTGAAAAAGCCCATAGACAAGGCCTGGTTCATCGTGATCTCAAGCCCGGTAACATCATGCTCACCAAATCCGGCGCTAAACTGATGGACTTTGGGTTAGCCAAGCTGCACGAAGCGGGAATCATTCAGGGTGTCAGTGGCATTACTCGTACGACACCTCTGACCGGTGAAGGAACGATTATAGGAACGCTTCAGTATATGTCACCTGAACAGCTCGAAGGAAAAGAAGCTGATTTTCGAAGCGACATATTTTCTTTCGGAGCAATTTTGTATGAGATGGCCACGGGACACAGACCGTTCGAGGGAAGAAGTCAAGCGAGCCTAATAGCGGCCATTCTTAAAGAGAATCCTCGGCCCGTAACGGAACTTCTACCGATGTCTCCGCCGATGCTCGACCGGGTAATCAGGCAGTGTATGGAGAAAGACCCGGAGCATCGCTGGCAGGCCGCTGGAGATTTGAAACGAGCATTGCAGTGGGCCTTGGAGGGTGGCTCACAGGTCGGCATTCCAATTTCTGTTTCGACTAGAAGAAAACTCCGCGAACGAATCTTGTGGGGAGCCGTCACACTTTTGGCAGGGGCGGCGCTTACTCTTGGCGTACTGCGCTTTACACAAACGGAACCAATACCAAAAGTGGCCCGGTATGCGATAGCCAAACCGCACAATTTATCAACAATTTCCTGGCCGCGCATTTCACCCGACGGCACTATGCTCTCTTTCGAGGCCGGCGACTCAAGCGGTGAAGGCGGTATTTATATTCGGCCCATAAACTCCTTGGATGCTTTCTTGCTGGTCAAAACCAACTTGGGCAATTCCCGGCCGTTCTGGTCACCGGACAGCAAACAACTGGCTTATTTTGAAAACGACCGGCTCAAGAAAATAGCCATTGCCGGCGGATTGTCGCAGTTAGTTTGTGAAGCGGCCGGCTACGACGGCTCGTGGGGAAAAAATGGAATTATTGTCTTCGACGGCAACGTGACCGACCCAGTCCGCCAGGTTCCGGCCTCGGGCGGTACTCCAAGTTTGGCAAGCAGGATTGACAGTGCGCGTGGTGAAAAATTTGGCGCCTGGCCCTGTTTCCTTCCTGACGGTGAAAATTTTCTGTATCTGGCAGACACGAACAGCGCCAGCGGCGATTGGATACTTAAAGTTGGTTCAATAAAAACACTCGAATCCAAAGCCCTGACCAAAGTCAGTTCACGCATTGAATACGCCAACGGCTATATTTTGTACCTTAACAAAGACCTTTTGGTAGCGCATCCATTCGATCCCGATAAAAGAGAGTTTATCGGTGAACCGGTCCCACTTGCTCCCAATGTATCGGCTATAGGAGAACGGGCATTCTTTAGTGTTTCCAATGATGGCCTGTTAGTTTATCGAAGCGGTCAGTCCGGCGCTGACCGATTAATTGTTTCGGTCAACCGGAAGGGTGACTCATTGGAACAAATTGGTCCAGCGGGGCAATATCGTGATTTCACGTTGTCACCTGATAATACCCGACTTGCCTTTGGCGTACTTGGTGAACAAGCAAATAGTTTCGACGTCTGGGTGCGCGACCTCAAACGCAACGTGACCTCTCGGCTGACATTTGGACCGGGCGTCAATCTATGGCCAGTCTGGAACCCTGACGGCACAAAAGTCCTATTTACATCAGATCGAAATAACAACCGGTTCAATATCATGCAGAGAAATTCCAATGGCACCGGTACCGATGAACTGGTTTTTGGCATCGACACCGCCGACATATCGGTGACGAGTGTAGCTCGCGATGGTTCCTTAATGATTCTTCAGGAAGGGCGTGCCAACCAGAATATCTGGACATTTAACACTGGCACCAGCAAAGCCGAGCCGCTTCTTACCCAACCATACGCCGAACAGCGCGGGGCCATTTCTCCCGATGGAAAACTGTTGGCCTATCAGAGCGGCGAAACCGGCGACGCCGAAATCTATATTCGCGAGTTAAAGCCCGATGGCGGCAAGTGGCAGGTGTCAACCACGCAAGGAAGATGTCCGATTTGGCGGGCCGACGGTAAAGAATTATATTTTGTAACTCTCAATTTTGATTTCTGGGGAGTTCCAATTTCGACGGAAAAAGAACTTGAAATAGGCACACCGGTAAAATTATTCAACCGCCGCTTTGTTTTTACCGGCTCGAATTCTCTAAATCCGTATGCTGTCACCAATAACGGCCAGCGCTTTTTCATCCTGGCGCCTGCCAATGAAGAACTAGCGGCGGAATTTATTGTGGTCGAAAACTGGCCGGAAGAACTGAAGAAGTAAAGGATAAACTGACGGGAACCCACTGAAAGGTGGGCCACCCCGGCCGACACCAGCAAACTCAATATGCATATCGTATACAGATCAGTTGCACTCAGAGACCAAATGCTGCAGATACCCTTTGCTCAAAGCATAAATATGGCACATAACCGATTGCAAGACATCGTAAGCAAATTAAAATAACATAGTATGACAAAGAGAAATAAAATTATCTATTGGATTGCCACTATCTGGCTTGCATTAGGAATGCTGTCAACAGGAATAGTACAGTTACTCAAATTGCAGGCGGACGTGGATCTTATGACAAAATTGGGTTATCCTGTCTATCTTCTAACAATACTGGGTGTTTGGAAAATCTTGGGAGTTGTAACAGTGCTAATTCCTAAATATCCCTTAATAAAGGAATGGGCTTATGCCGGCTTTTTCTTTGCCATGTCGGGAGCGGTATTTTCACATATCGCCTCGGGTAATTCCGTGAATGAAATATTTCCCCCATTGTTACTTCTAATCCTGACTGTGGTATCGTGGTATTTCAGGCCCGCGGACAGAAAAATCACTTCAGTTAATCAATAAATGAATAGAATTAGCAATAAAAAGAAGTTGTCACCAGAACAAAATGAAAAACTACTCAAAGCATTGAAAGCCCGTTTTGAGAAAAACATGAAGCGCCATAAAGGTCTTGAATGGGCTAAAGTACAAGCAAAGCTGGAAGCCAATACTGAAAAACTGTGGTCGCTCAATGAAATGGAAAGAACTGGCGGTGAACCGGATGTTGTTAGTCATGATAAAAAGACGGGCGAATACATTTATTATGATTGTTCAGCGGAAAGTCCTAATGGCCGCAGAAGTGTTTGTTACGACCGCGAAGGGCAGGAGTCAAGGAAAGCATTTAAACCAGAAGATAACGCTATTGATATGGCTGCTGCCATGGGCATTGAGCTTTTGACGGAAGAACAATATCGGGACCTGCAGAAACTTGGAAATTTCGATGCAAAAACATCGAGCTGGTTGAAAACACCTTCAGATATTAGAAAACTCGGTGGTGCCATTGTTGGTGATTTCCGCTACGGCCATGTCTTCGTGTCTCACAACGGTGCACAATCTTACTATGGCGCCAGGGCGTTCCGTGGCTCGCTACGTGTCTAATTTTTGCAAAGACAACGACGTGTGGGGTGTTCCTAGTTGTAACCTCCCCCAAAACTCGGACCATTTAAAGATAGACAAAACGTTTAACTTTAAAGAAACAGACAAATAGCAAAAATATGAAACGACCACTTTTGACAATGTTAACCATTCTGATAATCGTTTCGTGCAGAGAATCTTCGCCGCTGACCGAAAACGAAAAAGCAGGTATTATTGCGGATGTCCGCCAGACATTGGACAATTATTACAACGACATCGGGAAATCAGGACTGATAGCTGAATTTAAGTATCTTGACAATTCATCGGAATTCTTTTGGGCTCCTCCCGGATATTCAAGTTCTATTTCTTACGACAGCGTGGTTACTGTTCTAAAGCAAAATGCACCCAGATACAAATCTATAGACATCTCCTTCGATACGTTGCGAATTATTCCATTGAGTGAAACACTTGCAACATATACAACGCGGCTTCACTCAAATATGACCGACACATCAGGCAAAGTAATGACTTTTTCACTTATGGAAACCGGTGTTTTAATTAAGCGACAAGACGGATGGAAATTATTGAGCGGACAAACATCAATTCTAAGTCAGCAATCAGAGAAGAAGAGTGATTCAAACCAGGATAAAATAGATGAGGTTTATTCAATCATGTCAATAGCCTATAAAACCTATGACATAAAGCTCATTAAAAAGATATATACGGATGAAGCGTATACGATTTACGCGGGAGACACAAGTAGTATCAGTCATGAAAAAAACATCTTCGCAAGTTTTCAAAGAACATTTGATTACCACAAGCAAAGAGAAGTTACATTAGACATAAAATTCAAAATAATTGAAAGAAAAGTAGATACGGAAATGGCTTACGATATTGGCTATTTTAGGATTGATAAATCAGATAAACAGGGCGTAAAAACGATTGGCAAGCCCGGAAAATTCGTTACTGTTCTCTTGAAACAAAGAGATGGCTCATGGAAATTTCAGGTTGATATATATGGTGATGCTTCATTTGCCGCTTTTCAATAATTCAATCGACAATCCAACTCAAACAAATCGCAATATGAGCAGTAAGCATAACTGCTGATGCAAACGGGCTGGCCGGGGTGGCCCACCTTTCAGGTGGGTTCCCGTCAATAACCAGCCCGCACTCTCTTCATTCAACTCTGACTCCTTCAAATTCATCTATCGTAATTGGAACATCTCGCTTCCCAATATACCAATTGTAACTCGACCAGCGCCAGTCACCCAGCTCACTTGCCAACCCTCTTTTCACAGGATTATTGTGACAATAGTTGATTTTTTCAAGTGCAATTTCTTCCGTGCGGCAGTTATGATCATAACATCGCGGCTGCCAAAACGCCCACCGCTCTTGACCGTTTCTCAAAATTCGACAATTATCTGGCAATTGAATTAATTTGTCAGCAATAATCCGAGTCGCAGATTTTGATTTTAATTCCCCAATCATTTTCCCTAGTGATATTCCATCCGGCGGGTGAATAACTAAATGGGCATGTTCCGGCATAATGACATATCCCAGCAGGCGAAATCGGTATTTACTACGAGCATCTGCTAAGCAACTTAGAAATACTCTAATTACTTGCGGAGACGTCAGAAATTGTTGTCGGCGGTAACAGCAAAAAGTTACAAAGCGGGCGGTATTGAAATTGTCGAAATGTCTTAAGAGGGGCATGGATAAAGAATACTATGTTGCTGAAGACAATACAAGTTGACGGGAACCCACCTGAAAGGTGGGCCACCCAGCCATTCTATTATCTTAAATTTCTACGATTCCAATTCTTCATTCTAAGTTAGAATTCAACCTTATTGGTTTTTCGGATCGTTTAATTTATATGGTGTACAAATTCTAGTTTGTCTGATTGTGTATTATAAGAACATTTTCAATGCAGATGGAATCGGATTTAGACGTATCTGACAAACAGCCAATGTCTAAGAGAATAGAATCGGTAATTTTGGGGCCGTCGAAAGAATGCGCT
>Ga0184627_10000139_pt1 | contig 35160 bp, 24 predicted proteins | sample PLM3_127_b1_FD_133150 | JGI IMG/M metagenome (GOLD analysis project Ga0184627, IMG submission 133150) | Groundwater sediment microbial communities from an aquifer in East River, Colorado, USA - PLM3_127_b1 | ecosystem: Environmental > Terrestrial > Soil > Riparian zone | place: USA: East River... | reverse complement strand
TGGTGGTCGGTAGTCGGTCGTTGGTAGGCGTTGGGGCCGGCGGTATACGCCGGCCTCATGTTTGTACGCGCCTTCAATCGGCTATCGCAGATGGAACGGCACGCTGGTGACGACGACGTTGGGGCGGAAGAGGAGGGCGCCCTTGATGAGGAGGGCGCGCTGGTTGTGGAGCAGGTGATGCCACCACTGCGACGGCACGAACTCTGGCAGCACGACGGTGATATAGGCGTTGCTCCGCTCGCGCTCGATCTGTTCGATGTACTCCAGCAGCGGCTCCATGAGCGACCGGAACGGCGATTCGAGCACGATCAGCCGGGTGCTGCCGCCCCAGGTCTCCCAGTCTCTCCTGAGCGCCGCGATTTGCTCCGTGTTGTCGTTGACGAACACCGCGCGCACGTCGGTCGAGATGGATTCCGCATACCGGAGCGCGCTGACGACCGCGCGCTGCACGCCGCTGATCGGCACGATCACGATGTTGGTGCGGCGCTGCGGCGGCGTCCAGTCGCGCAGCGTGAGCTGGGACGCCACCTCGTCGTAGTGCTTCTTGGTCTGGATGAAGACGGTCACGATCACCGGGATGAGAACGATGACGATCCAGGCGCCTTCGGGGCCCTTGGTCAACCCCACGATGACGAGCACGACAAAGGTGAGCACGGCGCCGAAGCCGTTGATCGCCGCGCTCCGCCGCCACCCGGCGGGCCGCAGGCGGCACCACCGCAGGAACATCCCGGCCTGCGACAGCGTGAACGAGAGGAACACGCCAATCATGTAGAGCGGGATCAACTGGTGCGTGTCGCCGTCGAACACCCAGATCAGGCCGCCGGCCGCCACGCTCAGCGACACGATGCCGTTGCTGAACGCCAGTTTGTCGCCCTGGTTCATGAACTGCCGCGGCATGTAGCGGTCGCGCGCGACAATCGAGGCCAGTCGCGGAAAATCGGCGTACGCCGTGTTCGCCGCCAGCACCAGGATCGCCATCGTCATCACCTGCAACCCGTAATAGAGGATGGTGCCGTCGCCGAACACCGCCCGGCCGATCTGCGAGACGATCGTGTCTCGCTCCGACGGAATGGCGCCGATCATGTACGAGAGGTAACTGATTCCCACGAACATCGTCACCGCAAGGGCTGCCATGATCATCAGCGTCGCCGCGGCGTTTTTCGACTCCGGCGGCTTGAACGCCGGCACGCCATCGGAGATCGCCTCCACGCCGGTCATCGCCGTGCAGCCGTTGGCAAAGGCGGTCAGCACGGCAAACGCCGTGAGCATGCCCGCATCGAATGTGGGGAGCGGCTCCACCGGGGGCGGGGTTGGCGGGGCGCCCGAGAAGACCCGCCAGAGGCCCCACCCAATCAACGTCAGCATCACGGCGATGAATCCGTAGGTCGGCGCGGCAAACATCCGTCCCGACTCGCGGATGCCCCGGAGATTCCCGACCGACAACAGAAACACAAACCCGATGCCCATCGTCACCCGGCTGATATGAAGGTCGGGAAACGCGGACGTGATCGCCGCGACGCCCGCCGCCACCGACACCGCCACGGTCAGCGTGTAATCGATCAGCAACGCCGCCGCCGCCGACAGGCCCGCCAGTTCGCCGATGTTCTCTTTGGAGACTCTGTACGCGCCGCCGCCCTGGGGATAGGCGTGGACGGTCTGGCGATAGGAGAGCACCACCACGATCAACAGTCCCGCGATGAGCATTGAGATCGTGGGCGCGAGGCTCATCGCCGCGAGCCCGCCAATCATCAGGACGCGCAGCACCTCCTCGGTGGCATACGCCACGGAGGAAAGCGGGTCGGACGAGAGCACGGCCAGACCCGTGGCCTTGCTCAGTCGCTCGTGGTGCGCGAGGCTCGATGGAATAGGGCGGCCGACAAGGAGCCGCTTGGCGTAACCCAGAAAGGATTCGTCGGACACGTCGCCTCCAGCAGCCGACGGGGTTAGCTGACGGGCTCGGAGCTGGCAGGTCTCCTACTCTCCGCGGCGAGAGATTCGCCCCTGACTATGGGTCCCCCGTAGACGGGCGTCACCGCCCGATCATTTGGCGCGCGTACCAGAATACGCCTCCCGCCGAGGCGGGTAAAGCATCCCGGCGCCCTGGCCTGTGCCGGTATAATCTCGCCCGTTGCCCGCCTTCGCCGCACGCGGCTTCGGCGAGACAAGCGCATGGGGGTTGGAAGGCGGCTGGTCATCAGCGGACGCGTCCAGGGCGTCGGCTTCCGGTACTTCACGCAGGACGCCGCCGCCCGCGAGGGCGTCACGGGGTGGGTGCGCAACCTGGCGGATGGCCGCGTGGAGGCGTACCTGGAAGGCGAGAGCGATTCGGTCACGCGCGTGGAGCGGGCAATCCGGCAGGGGCCGCGCGGCGCGCGCGTCGATCACGTGGACGTCGACACGGAGGAGCCGAGCGGCGCGTACTCGCGATTCGAGGTTAAATAACCGTCAAGGGCACAAGACGTTCTAGCCACGAAGGGCACTGAGACGGGTTAGCCACAAAGGACCCGAAGGTCACAATGGTCTTTTTTCTTTGTGAACCTTCGAGTTCTACCCTTCGAGGCCTCTGTGACCTTTGTGGCTAAAACGTCTTTGTGTCCTTCGTGGCGACCGGAGTCTCATGGACCTCAAACAGCACATCAGGCACGTCCCCGACTTTCCGAAGCCGGGCATTCTCTTCTACGACATCACCACGCTGCTGCGCGACCCGGCCGGCCTCAAGGTGACGATCGATCGGCTCGCGACGCCGTACATGAGCCAAGGGATCGACGTCGTGGTCGGCATCGAGAGCCGCGGGTTCATCCTCGGCGCGCCGGTGGCGGAACGCATCGGCGCGGGGTTCATCCCGATCCGCAAGCCTGGGAAGCTGCCCGCCAAGGCGGTCAAGGAGATCTACGACCTGGAGTACGGCAAGGACGCGCTCGAGATGCACGCCGACGCGGTTGACAAGGGGCAGCGCGTACTCATCGTGGACGACGTGCTGGCGACGGGGGGGACGGCGGCGGCAGCGGCCGGGCTCGTGAAGAAGCTGGGGGGCGAGCTGCAGGGATTGGCCTTTCTTATCGAGCTGCTCTTCCTGAACGGAAAGACGAAGCTGGTAGGGGAGAACGTCTATTCGGTGCTGCAGTACTAGGTAGCTCGGTAGTTGGGTAGCTCGGTAGTTGGGTAGCTGGGTAGTTGGGTAGCTGGGTAGTTGGGTAGCTGGGTAGTTGGGTAGCTCGGTCGGTCCCAGCTACCGAGCAACCCAGCCACCCAGCTACAATGAGCGAAATTCGTCCCCGTAGCTCAGCTGGATAGAGCAACGGTTTCCTAAACCGTAGGCCGGCAGTTCGAATCTGCCCGGGGACGCCACTTGGAAACTTACACTGCCGGCTCTGGGCTTTAGGCTTTAGGCTCTCGGAAGAGCCTGGATCGGGCCCAAAGCCCAAAGCCTAGAGCCCAAAGCCTCTAGAGAGCCATCATGAAACGCAAAGAACGCCATCATCTCAAGGAAAACGAGCTCGCGCAGACGATTGTCGCCGCGCGGGAGGTCATCGAAGCGCGGAAAGGGCAGTTGACCGGCCTCCTGCTCGCCCTCCTCGTCATCGCAGCGGTCGTCGGCGGCATCATCGTGTGGCGGCAGGGCGACGACGCGCGCGCGCAGCAGTTGCTGGCCGACGCGATGGTCATCTTCAACGGGCGCGTCATCCCGGCAACCGCTACGCCCGAAGCGCCGGGCGAAGTGCCCGCCGCAGCCACTATCGGCGCCACAGGGTCCTATGCGACCCAGGCCGCCAAGCTGAACGCGGCGCTCCCGAAACTGAAGGCCGCGGCCGACGCGTATCCAGACACCGAGGCCGGCATCACGGCGCGGTATCACTACGCGTCGTCCCTTGCCGCGCTCGGCAAGCACGAGGAAGCGCTCCAGCAGTTTGACGAAGTGGTCCGCCATGCGGGCGCCGACAGCCTCTATGGGCGCATGTCGCAGTTGGGCAAGGCCGACACCCAGGTGCGCGCGGGGCAGTTCGAGGCGGCAATCGCCACCTGGAAAGCGCTGGCGTCGAGCACCGACGAGGAGCTGCCGAAGGACGCGATCCTGATGGAGCTGGGGAAGGCCTACCAGGCGAGCGGCAACCAGGAAGAAGCGCGCAAGGCGTTCACGCAGATCGTCGACGAGCACCCGACGTCGCCGTACTCGGCGGAGGCACGGGCGGAGCTGGGGAGCTGAACGCGTTCAACGTGCAGGTGCACTGTGCAGAGGGCGAGTGCACGGTGCACGTGCACATGCACGGTGCACCCGCACATTGCACGCTGCACCTGCACCCTGCACCAATCAAGATCCCTTCTTCACGTCCTTTAGCGACCAGAAACCGGCCTGCGGTGAGAGACGCATGCCGCTGATGTTGGGGCGCGTCACGGCAATATTGGTCTTGTACCAGAGGCTGATGTACGGCGCGTCCTCGGCCACCACTTTCTGCGCCTCGCTGTAGTGCTTCCTCCGCTCCTCATCGGTCGCCGCCGTCGTCGCCAGATCGATGAGGCGATCGACTTCGGGGTTCTTGTAGTAAATCCGATTGAAGCCCACCGGCGGCACCTGCTTGGAGTGATAGAGCCGCCGCAGCATGTCGGGATCGGTCACACCTACCCACTGCAGCGTGTACATCTGGAAGCTGCCCTTCAACACGTCGGCGTAGAACGTCGCGAACTCGTAGGACCGAACGTCGACGTCGATCCCGACCTCCCGCAGGTTCTGCTGCAGCACGGTGGCCTGCAGCCGGAAGAACTCATCGGTGGACGACTTCAGCGACAGCCGGAGCCGCGGCTGCGGGCCATCGCCGTCAGGGTCGGGATAGCCGGCTTCGTCCAGCAACTGCTTCGCGCGCGCGATGTCGTGCGTGAACTGGTGGACGTGCGGCTCGAAGGCCCACGCCACCGGTGACAGCACGCCGACGGCTGGCTTGGCGAGTCCGCGGCGCAGGTAGTCGACAATCGCCTGGCGGTCGACGGCGTAGCCAATCGCGTGTCGTACGCGCTTGTCGGACAGCACCGGGTCGCGCATGTTCAGGCCGATGTAGGCGTAGTCCACCCCCTGCGATTCGATAATCCCGAGACCGTCCTTCTGCAACTGGTGTGCGAGGTCTGGCGCGGCGTCGTTGATGGTGAGATCAGCCGTTCCCTTCTTGAGCTCGAGCCCGCGCATCGTGTCGTCGGGAATGATCCTGAGCACGATGCCGGCGTTCTGCGGCAGGCCGTCCCAGTAACCCTCGAACGCCGACAGTTCCACCTGTTCATCCACGACGTAGCGGACAAACCGGTAGGGTCCGGTGCCGATGGGGAACGAGCGCAGCGCCTCCCCGGCGCCGACGGGCACGACGTGCATGACGAGCTGAATGGGGAACGACCCGAACGGCTCCTTCAGCTTGAACTCGACGCGGTAGTCGTCCAGCGCCGTGATCGACGCCACCATCTGGTAGGCCCCCTTGCGGGGCGAGATGAAGGCGGGGTCGAGGAAGCTGCTGAACGTGTAGACGACGTCCTTGGCCGTCAGCGCGTGGCCGTCATGAAACCTCACGCCGCTGCGGAGATGCGCAATGTAGGTGAGCGGGTCGGGGTTCTCCAGCCGCGCCGCCAGGCCGGGGACGATCCGAAGATCGTCGCCGATGTTCATCAGATGGTCGTAGACGAGCTGATGGACGCGCTGCGACTGCTCGTCGGTGCCGACCCTGGGGTCGAAGTTGACGGGGGAGGCGCGGATGATGACCTTCAGGAAATCGTCGGGAGCCGTCGCCTGTGCTCGCGCGCACGCGGACGCGGCCAGGGCAGTCATGCCCAGGGCCCAAAGCCTAAATCCCAAAGCCGAGCGCCGCGTCATTTGTCCTCCGCGAGCGTCTTCAGTTCAGCCAGCAGCTCGAGCGCACGGCGCGGCGTGGTCTCGTCAACGTCCAGCTCCTTCAACCGCCGCACCATCTCATTATCGCGCGCCAGGCGGGGGCGGGGCCGGACCTGAAGGTCCGGCCCTACACGGTCGGCCCCCACAAGGTCGGCCCCTGCACTCGCGTCTTGTAGGGGCCGACCTTCGGGTCGGCCCTCCGGATCCGCGGGCTTGGCAAAGAGGCCGAGCTGGCCGGCGGTGGGATCGCCGGGTGCGCCCGAGAGCGTCGGCCGTCCGCCGCGGGACAGCTCGTCGCGTTCGAGGCCGCCGAGGATCTCCTTTGCGCGCGTGATCACGCCGCCCGGCAGGCCGGCCAGGCGCGCCACCTGGATCCCGTAGCTGCGGTCCGCCCGCCCCGGCATGATCTTCCGCAGGAAGATGATGTCCTCCTTCCACTCACGCGCCGACACATGGGCGTTGACCACGCCGGGGACGACATCGGCCAGGTCGGTCAGCTCGTGATAGTGGGTGGCAAAGAGCGTCTTGGGGCGCGCCTTGGCATTGGTCGCCAGGTGCTCGGCCACCGCCCACGCGATGCTCAGGCCGTCGAAGGTGGAGGTGCCGCGGCCGATCTCGTCGAGCACCACCAGGGAGCGAGACGAGGCGGTGTGCAGGATGTTGGCGGTCTCCTGCATCTCCACCATGAAGGTGGACTGGCCGCGGGCGATGTTGTCGGACGCCCCGACCCGCGCAAAGATGCGGTCGATGATGGGCAGCTTCGCGTCCCTGGCAGGGACGAACGAGCCAATCTGCGCGAGCAGCGGCAGGAGCGCCGTCTGCCGCAGATACGTGGATTTGCCGCCCATGTTGGGGCCGGTGAGGATCACGAGCTGCCTGGTGGATCCATTCAGATCGATGTCGTTGGGCACGAAGGCGCCGGTCGCAGAGCGCTCGACGACGGGGTGTCTCGAGTCGACGGCGAGGAACTCGTCGCCGTTGTGGACGTGCGGCTTGGTGTAGTTCGAGACCGCCGCGGTCTCCGCCAGCGCGGCCAGGACGTCGAGCGTCGCCAGCGCGCGCGCCGTGTCCTGGATGCGCGGCGCTTCGCCGGCCACCTGGCCGCGCAGCCGCTCGAAGATCTCCAGCTCGCGCTCGAGGATTCGCTCGTCCGCGCCGAGGACCCTGGCTTCGTATTCCTTCAGCGCCGGCGTGGTGAACCGCTCGCCGCCCGCGATCGTCTGCTTGCGCTGGTAGTCGGCGGGCGCCGCATGGAGGTTCGATTTGGAGATCTCGATGTAATAGCCGAACACGCGGTTGAAGCGCACCTTGAGGGAGTTGATTCCGGTGCGCACCCGTTCGCGGTCCTCCATCTCGGCAATCACCTGGCGGCCCGAGCGGCTGATGGTCTTCACCTCGTCCAGCTCGGGATCGATCCCGTCGCGCGTGAACCCGCCATCGCGCGCAAACGCGGGCGGCTCGTCGATGAGCGTCCGCTCGATGAGATCGCGCACGTCGGCCAGGTCGTCCAGTTCCGCGACGAGGCTGCGGAGGAGCGGCGCCTGCACGTCGGCGAGCACGGTCCGGACACGCGGAACGGCTGCAAGAGACTGGCGCAGCGACACGAGATCACGTGGCCCCGCCGTGCCAAGGGCGGCGCGTGCGACCAGCCGCTCGAGGTCGTGCACGGATTTGAGCGTCTCGCGGAACTTGCTGCGATCGGTCGACCGAAACGCCAGGTCCTCGACGGCATCGAGCCGGTCGCGGATGCGCTCGAGCGCGCAGAGCGGGCGCAGGAGCCAGGCGCGGAGCAGGCGGCCCGCCATCACGGTCACGGTCCGATCGATTTCGTGCAGCAGCGATCCCTTCAGCGCCCCTTCGCTGCCGATCAGGACCTCGAGATGCTTCAGCGTGATGGGATCGACGATGAGGCAGTCCGCGGAGGCCTTGAAGGTGACGTGCCGGACGTGCGCGAGGTCCGCTTTCTGCGTGCCGCGCAGGTAGCCGACGAGACCGCCCGCAGCCTGGACCGCGGCGGTCCGGCCGTCGAGGCCGAAGCCCTCGAGGCCGTGCGTCTTGAGCTGATCGAGCAGCGTCTGCCGCGCGGCCTCCGGCTCGAAGCCCCAGGGCTCCGCCATCGTCACGGGTATCTGGAGGCGCGCGATCTCCGGAAACGTCTCCGCGATCGTGGATTCGGCCGGTAGCACGATTTCGCGCGGCCGCAGCACGGAAATCTCGTCGGCCAGCGCCTGCAGCCCCTCCGTGCCCCGGTACTCGGCGGTCGTGAATTCGCCGGTGGAGAGGTCGATCAGCGCGACGCCGAAGACGTCGTCGTTCTGGCGGGTCTGAAGAACAAGACCCGCCCTACGCACGTCGTCCGCCGGGCGAGTGTCGTCATGTGTAGGGCGGGTCCTGTTGTTTGGAACCGCCGCAGTAGAGACAATCGCCATTAGGTAGGCCGGCTCCCGCGCCTCCAGATAACTGGCGTCGGTCAGCGTGCCCGGCGACACCACGCGGACGACTTCGCGCTTGACGAGACCCTTGGCCTTTCTCGGATCCTCGACCTGCTCGCAGATCGCTACGCGGAACCCCTTGCCGACCAGCTTGGCCAGGTAGCCGTCAACCGCGTGAAACGGCAGGCCGCACATCGGGATCCCGGCGCCGCCGGCGTCCTTGGACCGCGACGTCAGCGTCAGGTCGAGCGCGCGCGCGGCCACCAGCGCGTCTTCGTAGAACATCTCGTAGAAGTCGCCCATCCGGAAGAAGACGATGGCGTCGCGGTACTGGCGCTTGGCGTCGAGGTACTGACGCATCGCGGGCGTCGCGGTGGGGGCGGGACTGGACATAAGCCTAAAACCACGAAGGACACGATGGTCTCGAAGGACACGAACTCCTTAAAAAGGATATTTCCTGACCTTCGTGATCGTCGTGGTCTTCGTGGTTGTTATTATCTGTCAGCCAGATGCTGATTCTGTCGCTTGACACCTCGACGCGCGCGGGGAGCTGCGCGCTGCTGCGTGACGAACGCGTGCTGCGCGAGCAGGGGAGCGACACGTCGCGGGAGCAGGCGGAGCGGCTGCCGGGCGAGCTCGCGGCGCTGCTCGAGCAGCAATCGGTCGCGCTGCAGGATGTCGATGCCTTCGCGGTGGCGACCGGCCCGGGATCGTACACGGGGCTGCGCGTCGGGATTGCGACGATGCAGGGGCTGGCGATGGCGACAGGGAAGCCGCTCATCGGCGTGTCAGCGTTCGATGCGCTGGCGATGATCGGCGGGTCTAAAAGGCAAGACCCGCCCTACGGAGACACTGAACCTGAGGACGTAGGCCGGGTCTTGCTTTCCAGACCCGGCGAGTTTATCGCCACCTGGATTGACGCATGGCGGGGCGAGGTCTTCGCCGCGGTGTACGAGGACGGCCGCGAGGTTGACGCACCGGCGGTCGCGCGTCCCGAACATCTGCTGATCCGACTGACAGGGCAGGCGACCGTCTTCACCGGCGACGGCGCGGTCCGCTACCAGGAGCTGATTCGCGCCACCCTCGGGGACCACGCGCGCTTTACGGATCCGGTGAACCCGCCCCTCGCAGGCACCATTGCCAGGCTGGCGGGCGACGCATTCCGCGCGGGGCGGCGGCCGCCGCCGCACGACATCCGTACGATCTACGTGCGCCGCCCCGATGTGGAACTCGCGAGAGATGCGGCGCGGGTCTTCACCGCCCGCGAGGCCGACCCCACGGACGAGACGGACGCCGCGGACCGTAACGGTCCGCGGCGCATCTAACCGATTACCGTTCCATGCCCCGCTACTGGATCGAGCCGCTCGCCGACGACACGGACCTCGAAGGGGTGCTCGAGGTCGAAGCCGAGTCCTTTAGCAACCCCTGGACCCGCGACATGTACTCCTGGGAACTCCAGAACCGCTCCGTCTGCCACATTCTCATCGTCCGGACCGACGAGTACCGGGTGGCCGGCTTCTGCGCCTTCTGGCTGGTCTTCGACGAAATTCACATCAACAACCTGGCGATGCGGCCGCAGTTGCGGGCGCAGGGCATCGGCACGGCGCTGCTGCATCGCGTGCTCGCCGAAGCAAGGGAGCTCGGCGCCAGGCGGGCCACGCTCGAAGTACGCGCGTCCAACGCCCGGGCGCGGCAGCTGTACGACCGGCTGGGGTTCTACGTCGCCGGTACGCGCAGGAATTACTACACGAACCCGGTGGAAGACGCCCTGATTCTATGGCGGGACGACGATGTGAGCAGCCCGGGCGCTGCAGAGCTCCCTAGTTAACCCCTGAGGTGACTTGTGTTGCCATCAGAGGCGACGGGCAGTGGCCTCATGTACGGAGGAGAAGCCGTTCTTCAAGACAATAGGGCTTTTTTCGGAGGCACACGGCGGCGCTGGCTGGCATCAGTCGTGCGACGCAATTGAACTCCGGGATTCGGCCGTGCGACCTGGCGACAGAGCGACCTAGAAACCCGGCGACGACTATGTTAAGGTTTCGCTTAGGTTGAAACACACGGCGTCACACCTTCTTCAGGAAAGGAGGGGCGGCCTATGAATGCAGCGGAAGCACAGGAAGTAAAGAACCTGTTGCTGCAGAATGACGACCGGTATCGCCATCTTGCAGAACAGCACGTCCAGCTTGACCACCGCCTGCACGAACTCACCGACAAGCATTACCTCTCGACCTCCGAGCAACTCGAAGAAGTCACTCTCAAGAAACGCAAGCTCGCACTGAAGGATCGCATGGAGGGAATTGCGCGCGAGTACGCCCACGCGCACAGCCGCGTCTCGTAGCAGTCGCCCATTCGACAGACTTCAGAAGCCGGGTTGAGTCTTCCCGAGGGATTCGAGGGAAGATTAAAACCCGGTTTCGTTTTTGATGCGAATTGATCCCGCGGGCTGGCCGTTTATCGGCGGCGCCTTTGCGCTGGGCGTCATTGCCGCGCTTGCCCTCGACCCGTTCGTGGGCCTGGCGTTCCTCATCCTCGCCGGCTTCTTCCTCTGCTTCTTCCGTGACCCCGACCGCGTGGTCACGCATGCGGCCAAGGCTGTGCTGTCAGCGGCCGACGGCCGCGTGATGGTGGCCGGAACGCCAACTGGACAGGAGTGTCCGGCCGGGACCTGGCAGCAGATCAGCATCTTTCTGTCGCCCATGGATGTGCACGTGAACCGGATGCCGGTTGGGGGGCGGGTGGCCAAGGTGAGGTATCATCCCGGCCGTTTCCTGCCGGCGTACCGGCCCGACGCCGGCGACTTCAACGAATACACTGAGGTCTGGATCGACCATGGCGGGCAGCCGATTGTCGTCCGCCAGATCGTCGGCATCCTCGCCCGGCGCATCGTCTGCCGCGTGAAAGAAGGCGACGAGGTGCAGGCGGGGGAGCGGTTCGGTATCATGAAATTCGGATCGCGCATGGACGTCTTCGTGCCGAACACCGCGACGATCACGGTCAAAGTAGGCGATCGCGTGGTTGGCGCGGTGACGGTCATCGCAGAGCTGGCACAATGAAGAATATCGACAAGGATCTTCCGCGCTCCCGCATCCGCATCCTGAGGCCGCTCCGGCGGCGCACACCCGCAGAGCGCCGGCGGCTGCGCCGCGGCGTCTATCTGCTGCCGAGCCTGTTCACCATGGGGAGCATGTTCTGCGGCTACGCCTGCATCGTCTACGCGATGCGAGGCGAGTTCGTCACGGCGGCGCCCTTCATTGGCCTGGCGATCGTCGTCGATATGCTCGACGGCCGCATCGCCCGCATGACCGGCACGGAGAGCGCCTTCGGGATCGAGTTCGATTCGCTCGCCGATATCATCTCGTTCGGCGTCGCGCCGGCGATCCTGGCGTTCGCGTGGGGGCTGCAGCCGCTCGGGCGACTCGGGTGGGCGGCAGGCTTCCTGTTCGTGGCGGCGGCCGCGGTGCGGCTGGCGCGCTTCAACATCCAGACGGGCTCGCCCGACAAGCGCTACTTCGTCGGCATGCCAAGCCCGGCGGCGGCCGGTATCCCCGCGGCAACCGTGTTCGCGTATCCGTGGGGCTTCCAAACCTACGCCGAGGCGCTGCCGGTGCTCGCGATGGTCATCGTGCCGGCACTGCTGATGGTCAGCACGGTGCGTTTCCGCAGCTTCAAGAACCTCGATCTGCAGGCACGGCGAAAGTATCCCGTGCTGCTGCTTGTGGCGCTCGGTCTTGCGCTGCTGGCGGCGCACCCGGAGCTCGTGCTCGTGGTGCTCGCCTACGGCTACCTGGGCGCGACGTTCGTGGAGCTGGCGTGGCACCGCGTGCGCCGGCGGCAGGGTCACGAAGAACAGAAAGACGAATCAGCCACGAAGGACGCGAAGGACACAGCGTCAGGGCTTTAGGCTTTAGGCTTTCGGCCTTAGGCCTCGTCTTTCGTTCCCGGCTGGCCCAAAGCCGAAAGCCTAAAGCCCAAGCCTTTCGATAGCTGGTTCCGCCATATAATCCGCGCGAGCGCGGATGCCTCTGAAACCCGGGACTCGCATCGGTTCGTACGAGATCACCGGCACGCTGGGCGCCGGCGGCATGGCGAGGTCTATCGCGCGCGCGATACGCGCCTGAAGCGCGAGGTCGCCCTGAAGGCACTGCCTGAAGGATTTTCGCAGGACCCTGATCGATCCGCGCGGTTCCAGCGCGAGGCGGAACTCCTCGCCACCCTCAATCATCCGAACATCGCCGCCGTGTACGGCCTGGAGAAGGCCGATGGCGTCACGGGCATCATCCTGGAGCTCGTTGAAGGCGACACGCTTGCCGACGTCATCGCGCGCGGCCCGATTGCAATCGACGACGCGCTACCGATCGCGCGGCAGATTGCCGAGGCACTCGAGGCGGCCCATGAGAAGGGCATCATCCATCGCGACCTCAAGCCCGCCAACGTCAAGATCACACCCGACGGCACGGTGAAGGTGCTCGACTTCGGCCTTGCGAAGATGTTGGATGGTGAAGCCGCGGGCCAGGGCGCCGGCGCCGTGAACCTTTCGATGTCTCCCACGCTGAGCGTGCAGGGCACATACGCGGGTGTGATTCTCGGCACCGCGCCCTACATGTCGCCCGAGCAGGCGAGGGGGCGTCCGGTCGATCGGCGGACGGACATCTTCGCGTTCGGCTGCGTGCTCTACGAGATGTTGACGGGACGTCCTGCATTCGAGGGAGATGATGTGGCGGCGGTGCTGGCACGGGTGATCGAGCGCGAGCCGGATTGGGGTTTACTTCCATCGTCGGTACCACCGCGCCTCCGGGAACTTCTGCGCCTCTGTCTTGACAAGAATCCAAAGCGCCGGCGACAGGCGGCGGGCGATGTCCGTATCGACCTCGAGCAGGCGCTCGCCGAGCCGGCCGCCCTGCTCGTGGCCAGTGTCGCAGAAGCGCGCGCGCCAGCTTCGCGGCAGATGTGGATTGTCACGGCGGCGGCCGCGCTGGTGGCTGCGGCGCTTGCGGGCACCGCTGTGTGGTTCGCCACGCGTCCGGCAGCGCCGCGCGTGGCACGTACCGCGCTCCCAACTGCCGGCCCGACAGTGCTCAGAATCAACACCGCCGATCGGGATCTGGCGATCACGCCTGACGGTACGCGGGTCGTCTACATCGGCAACAATGGCACGCAGCTCTACGTCCGCGCGCTCGATCAGCTCGAGCCGACCGCAATTGCCACCGGCATGTTGCGCGGGCCGTTTGTGTCGCCCGACGGTCAATGGGTCGGGTTCATCGACGGCCTCTCGATCAAGAAAGTGGCCATCACTGGTGGCCCGGCCATTACGCTCGCCAACTATAGTGGACAGCTGCGTGGGGCCACGTGGGGAACGGACGACACCATCATCTTTGCAACCAGCGCTGCCGAATCCGGCCTCCAGCGCGTGCCGGCGGGCGGCGGTGACCCAACCGTTGTCACGCAGCCCGACGCGAAGCGCAGTGAAGCGGATCATCTGTGGCCTGAGTTCTTGCCTGACGGCAGGGGCGTATTGTTTACCATAACGTCAACGATCGGCGGCCTCGATGCCGCGCAGATCGCGGTGCTCGACCTCGATACCAGGGTCTCCACAGTACTGCTTCGCGGTGGCAGCCACGCATCGTATCTGCCGAGCGGCCACCTGATATACGGCGCGTCGGGCACACTCCGCGCTGTGGCCTTCGACCTCGACCGACTCGAAACGGTCGGTACGCCCACACCGGTCGTCCCGCAGGTCGTGACGACGGCTTTTGGCGCTGCTGATTTTGCAGTGGCGGCTGACGGAACCCTGGTGTACGTCCAAGGGCTCGCAGGCAGGGCACCTCGGACGCTGGTCTGGGTGGATCAGCAGGGCCGGGAGGAAGCCATCGCCGCCCCACCGCGTCCATATCGGTCTCCGCGCATCTCGCCTGACGGACGACGCGTCGCAGTCAATATCGCCGATGGTGAAGATGACCTGTGGATCTATGACCTGGCGCGCGGGACGCTCGAGCGGCTGACATTCGATGCCGGGCAAGACAGCGAGGCCGTCTGGTCGCCGGATGGCACACGTGTGGCGTATTACGCATTCGGCCGCGAAGGTGGACCCGGTATCCATCTGCGAGCGGCCGATGGCACCGGAGACGTGACGCGGCTGACGACAGGAACGCACAGACCAAAGTCGGGATCGTCTGACGGCAAGCTCGTAATGTTCATGAGTGCTTCCCGAACGGGTACGCAGGACATCGGTGCCGTGGGCATCGATGGAAAGACGCCGCCCCAAATGTTGATAGCCACACCGGCTCGAGAGGACACGCCCAGGATCTCACGCGATGGCCGATGGCTTGCTTTCGAGACGAATGAAACGGGCGCGGACGAGATCTTCGTCCGTCCCTTCCCGGACGTAAACCAGGGGCGATGGCGTGTGTCGACCGAAGGCGGGGTCGATCCGATGTGGGCGCCGGATGGTCGCCGGCTGTATTACCGCAGCGGGCAGTCCATCATGGCTGTCGCAGTAAACGCTGACCCGCCATCGGGCTGGGGAATACCAGCAAGGCTGTTTCAGCTGGAAGGGCGGTACCTGTTCTTGCAAGGCGCAACCGAATTGGACATCTCGGCTGACGGCCGGCGCTTTCTCGTGATCAAAGAGAGCGGGGCTGATGGACCCGCCGCTCCGCCGCAAATCATCGTCGTCCACAACTGGCTAGAGGAGCTGAAGCGCCTCGTCCCGGCGCGTTAGGTGATCACTTTTTGCCGCTTCTCTGCTGGCGGCGGTAGTCAATTCCGTCCAACACCGTCAAGATCACAGCGATGAGCGTGATTCCCCCGAGCAGAATGACAAGACCCGTCATGGTTGCTTCCTTCCGGCGGATGCCAGTGCTGCGGCCACCAGAGTACCCCACACCGCGACACCTACTATCGCCTGCCACGCGGAGAACGCGCGTTCGCTGAGGAATTGCCCGAACACCATGGCTCCGGCGGCGACATTTGCGATGTCGCGTAGTGTCTCCGCAAAGAGCGCCCGCTGCTCCGAGCTCCATCCTAGCATCGTCATCTCCGCGTGACAGGTGTCAGGAACTGCGTACTGCGGCCAAAAGAAGCCGTGACGTGCTACGTCAACGCAATCGGTGTGCCTCTCGGCGGGCCGTAAAGGCCCGCCCTACACAAGCGTCGAGCCCGAAGCCTAAAGCCCAAAGCCAAAGCCTTAGTGACCTTGGGTGTCCTTTGTGGCTAGGCCGTCTTTGTGACACTAACGCGCTAAAGTTTGTTTTCGTGACAAAGAAGCGCGTTAGTGTCACGAGCGTGACAGCGTCCTTTGGGACACAGCGCGGCCTACGCCGCCGGTGTGTCATGGTTTGGTTGCAGCGTTGGCCGCGCTGTGTCCTTCGCAGCCACCGGCAGCGTGAGCTCTACCGTCGTCCCTCTATCGCGCTCACTGGTAATGGCGATCGTCCCGCCAATCAGCTCGATGTTCCGCTTGGCGATCGGCAGCCCGAGGCCCGTGCCGGTGGTCTTGGTGGAAAAGTAGGGCTCGAAGGCGCGCGCGAGCGCCTCGGCATCCATTCCGACGCCGGTGTCCGACACGCGAATGCGCACCGCGGAATCGACTGCGCGCGCACTGACGGTGAGGATGCCGGAGACGGGCATCGCGTGGAGCGCGTTTTCGACGAGGTTGGTGAGGGAGCGCGCGACGAGGGTGCGATCGACATGGACGGGAGGCAGGTCGCCCGGCACGTCGACGTCGAACTGAATGCGATCGCGCAGGCCGACGCGGTACGGGTCGATCGCCTCGTGGACGAGCTCAGGGACGCGAACCGGCGCCGGCTTCGCCGCGGGCGACGAGGCAAAGCTCGAGAACTCGGATGCGATCTGCCGCAGCAGCTTCACCTGCGCGAGGATCGTGGCGACGCACTCCTCGAGCACCGGACTGAGCGGCTGACCGCGGTCCGCGTGCACACGACGGAGGTGCTCCGCATTGAGCTGAATGGGCGTGAGCGGGTTCTTGATCTCGTGCGCGACCTGTCGCGCCATCTCCGCCCAGGCCTCGAGTCGGTGCGTCCGCTCGAGCTCCTTCTGCTGGCGCTGCAGCTCGCCGGCCATGCGGTTGAAATCCTGCACCAGGCGCCGCAGCTCGTCGGATGACGTGGCGGCAATGCGGGCGTCGAGGTCGCCTCGCGCGATGCGGCGCGTCGCGCGCGTCAGGCGGTTCACGGGATCCGCAATGCGCTCGGCGAGCCAGTAGCCGATCGCTGCGCCACCGAAGACGAAGAGCAGCGCGCCCAGCAGGACCTGCCGATCGAGCGTATCGATCTGATCCTCGATCTGCAGCTCGCGCGAGGTCAGCGGCACGGTCAGCGTCGCGTCCAGCTCTCGCGTGGCCATCGACGTCGCCGCCACGAGATAGCTCAGCGTCCCAATCTCTTCACGCACCACCGTCGTCGCGTCATTGCGCAGCTCGAGTGCGCGGTACACGTCGGCTGGCGTGCGCGTCGGCAGCAGTCCGGAGGCAAAGAGGTTGCGCTCGCTTGTCGCGAGCAGGCGCGGCCCGCTGAAGATGTTGACGTCCTGGTCGATCAGCCGGCTGACCCACACCATCAGGTTGTCGTCCACGCCGGCCCCCTGCTGCGCCGCGCGCGGCGCGACGAGGTCCTCGACCACCCGGCGCGCGGCTGATGCGGTCCGGAGCGCCTCCTGTTCGACGTTCGCGCGCATCTGGTCCGCCACGTACGTGCGCGTGGCCACCGCCAGGGCTGTCACAGGCACGACGGTCGCGGCGATGAAGGCCAGCAGCAGCTTGCGATAAAAGCTCGCGCGAACTTCCCGCAGCAGGGCGCGGACGGTCGTGCCGCGCCGGCTGAACGCGCCAAACAGCGCCGTCGCCGTCAGCAGCAGGACATAGGTGCCCCACGCGAGCACCGTGATCTCCGCGAGGTTCACGAGGTGGTCGAACGGCGACGCGATAGGGAAGCCGAGGGCGTAAATTCCGCCCCGGTCGTTGAGCATGTACACGTCGTACCCAGTGTCGCCGCGCTGCAACTCGGCCCAGACGGGCGTCCGCGACTCCTCGATCCGCGCGAAGGCGGCATCCTCGAGTGGCCAGGCGGTGACGCCCGACGCGTAGAGCGGAGTACGGCTCCATCCGTACACCGCAAACTCGACGTCGCGCCCGGAGATCGCTTCGCCCCGCAGCGGGTCCGCCGGACGCATCAGCTCGACGTACGGATTCTGCGACAGGATGAACGGCAGGTTCGCGTAGTCCAGGATGGCGTGGACGACAACCGATCCCGCCGGACGCCGGTCGGGTGCGCAGAGTACCCGGCCCGCGTGCAGCATGCGCCGCTCTTCGGCAAAGAACGGGGACACCTCCTCGGTCACGCTCCAGTCGCACGTCTGCTCGTCGGAGCGGGGCACCGCGGCGAAGTCGTCCGGCAGGTTGAAGGCGAAACGGCTGACGAGAGAGCCATCGGCGCCGTACAACTCGACGGAGGAGGTGACCGGGTACATCGCCAGGCCGGTGATCCGCCAGACCTGGAAGGCGCGGTCGGTGGGGGACTCGCCGCCGCCTGGTGTGGGGGGCGCCGTGACGAGCTCCGCCAGACCGGGGAACCGATCGATCTGATCGAGGCTTTCCTGCAGCAGCCGATAGACCGTCTGGCGCTGGTTGATCGCCTGCGGCGCATAGCGCGTCTCGACGAGCTGCGACTTCGCCTGCCATCCAAGCTCGAACATCGATGGATAGAAGGCGAACGCCGGCACCACCAAGCCAAGCGTCATCAGCGTCAACCGGAACGCCTGCGAGCCGTGCCGGTAACGTGCTGTCAGCCGCGTGGCGAAGGTCACGAGCACGATCATCACCGCGACCGCGATGAGCGGCGGAACCTGCCGGGCGGGGGGGAATCCCGACAGCAGCTGCCACACGACCAACGGGAGCGCCCAGAAGCCGATCGTGCCGGCGCGGAGCCGGGAGTCGGGACGCGGCACCGCCCACCCGACGAGGGCGGCACGCAGCAACAGCACGCCGCATCCCAGCGCCGTGGCGTGCCACACGATCAAGCCAACCTGCAGCGCCAGCCGCGACGTGCTCCACGGATGCAGCGAGAAGTGGAGGAGGTCGAGCGTGGAGCTCGCGACTGTGTCGCGTAGAAACGCGTGGTAGACGGCCAGCAGTACGGCCAGGCCGATGCCGGCTCCAAGTTGAAGGGCCACAAAAGCGGCGGTGGGACCTGCGCCGGTGACGCGGCGACGGCGATGCCCGCCTTCGCGCGCAAAGCGCGCTTCGGCGAGGCCTCGCCGTAGCGGGGCGGAGGCGGGCCAGCGGCTGAGTCGCCACGCTTCGACCGCGTAGAGCAGCAGCGCCACGAAGCTGCTCGCCGCGACGGCGGTCATCAGGAAGTCGAACGGCGACGTCAGGAACGGTCCGAGGAGCGGCGAGGCGTACTCCGCCCCGGAAAAAAGCGAGTGCTCCGACCAGTCGGCCGGCGACGCCAGCCGCAGCAGCACTCGGCTGGCCGCGATCGCGCCCGCAACCAGTGCGACCGCCATGAGGTAGGGCCTTGCGCGCGAGAGCCTGTTGCGCCAGTCAAGAAGGGGGCCGGCCAGCAGCGCAAGCGAGAGAGCCAGCGTGATGAGCGCCAGCGAGCGGGATGCGCGCTGCCACCGATCGCGGGTGTGGGCGAGGTCCGCCGCGTCCAGCATGGCGGTAAAGAGGTGCGCGCCGGACGGTGTCGTGACCTCGAAGGCGGAGGCATCGGGCGCTGTGCGGCCGGCTTCGAACCGCAACTCGATGGAGACGGGGGCGATGCGGCTGTCGTAGCGGAAGGCGTCGGCGCCGGAGTTCGCGTCGGAGACCGCGCTGCGCCGTGGGTCGTTCGCGGGTCCGAGCGAACGCTCGGCCGCAATCGTGCCGACGCGCTGCCCGCCGGCGGTCATCACGGGGGTGACATAGACCAGGCGCAGACCGAGCGCTCCCTGCGCAAAGAACCAGGCTTCCTCGCCCTGCAGGCGATCCGCGGGGAGCTCCGACGGCCGTCCGTCCCACGCGAGCGGCCGCCCGTTCGCGGCATACGCCGTCACGGCCACGTCGGCCGCGTCCCCCTGCGTGAGCGCCGCGCCGGCCGCCGCGAACAGCCGCCGCGCCGCAGTGACATCGTCCTGGGCCGCGGCGACGACCGAATCGGCATCCGCCATGCCGAGCGCCATCAGGCGCAGGGTGCGCGAGATGGTGTCGAACGAGGCGCGGACCTCGGCCTCCGCGCGGGCGCGCGCCGCCGCTTCGCCAGCGCCAAGGACCAGGCGCTCGGCCAGGCGGCCGAGGGCGAGGACGATCAGCGCGCAGCCGGCGCCGGCGCCGGCAATCCGGAGAAGCCGCCGCCAGGGCGGCGGAGGCGTGAGCGCCGAGCGGTCGGGAAGCCGCACGAGACGATTGTAGGCCCTTAGGTTTGGTAGAGGCGACGCATGCGTCGCCCCTACCACGTCTGGGTCGTCGCGAAGGAGCGTGAATCAAGACCAGAGACCAGAGACGAGAGACTTTCAGTACCATAGGCTTGTTCGTCATGCACTCTCGCACGTTAAAGGCCGCGATCAAGCGCGGCGCCCTGATTGCCGCTGCGAACTGGCAGGTCACGATCATTCAGGCGTCAGCGGATTCGCTGTTCAAGCTGCTGCTGGCAGCGCCGATCATCGGCGGCATCTTCCTGGTGGCGCTGGCCGTCGGCAGCGAGCCATCCGTCCTGATTTCGCTCGAGTGGCGTCAGATGGCGGCGACGATCGCCGTGTCGCTGATGTCGCGGCCGTTCGTGCTCTCGGCGTTCCTCCTGGCGGTGGCCGTGGTCGCCGTCGGCGGGTCGCTCTTCGTGTTTCTCGTCAAGGCGGGGACGGTGGCGACGCTGGTGCAGAGCGATCGGGATGCCGGTCCGCTGGAGGAGCCGCCGCTTCGAGTCAGCGTGGTGGCGCGCGCGTCGCGCTTCTCGGTCGATGCCTATGTCGATTCCGCCCGGGCGCTCTTTCCGCGCTACGCCCGCCTTGGCTTCCTCTTGATGGGGGTGTACCTGGTGTCGGGCCTGGCCTTTCTGGTGGTGGTCGCCCGTCGCGATCCCGCCGGAGGCTGGAGCCTCACCGCGCTCTTCACCGCCGCCTTCGTGCTGTGGATCACCATCGTGAACCTGCTGTACCTGCTGGTGCAGATCGTCCTGACGGCCGACGACTGCAGCGTGGCGGCCGCGGCGCGGCGCGTCGCGGCGTTCCTGCGGCGCGACCGGCGCGATATCGGGATGGTCTTTCTGCTCGTGCTTGCGCTGATCGTGAGCGCGACCGGCGCCTCACTGCTGGCAACGGCCGCGCTCGGACTGGTGGCGTTCGTGCCCTTCTTCGGCCTGGCCGCGCTGCCGCTGCAACTGCTCGCGTGGCTCCTCCGCGGGCTCGTGTTCCAGTATCTGGGCCTGACTTCAGTCGGCGCCTACCTGAAGCTGTACCGTGCCTTTGCGAACGGCAGGTTCTCTGGTGCTCGGGTGCTCGGGTCCTTTGGTGCTGGTGCACCGGTTCCGGGTTCTGGTTCATAGGTGGTTCAGAGGTTCACCGCGATGAACCGTATGAGCCACCGGTGCACCCGCGAACCTTTACCCATGAACTGGAACCCAGGCACCCGAGCACCTGAGCACCCGAGAACCAGTTTCGGTTCCGGTTCCTGTTTCGGTTCGGTTCGTCGCAGATGACCGATTACGACAAATTTCTCTCGCCTACGGGGCGTCAGCTTCACGAATCTGCGATCAGGCGGATGGGCACGGTCGTCGCGCGCGAGGCCGACATGGTCTCCTTCGCGGCGGGTTACCCGGACCCGGCGTCGTTTCCCTGGGACGAGCTGCGCGACATCACGCGCGAGCTGCTCTCGGGCGCGGACCCCACGTCACTGCAGTACGGGCCGACACGCGGCTACAAGCCGCTCCTTGAGTCGATTCTCCCGGTCCTCGCGGCGCGCCACATCACGGCGACGCTCGACGAGTTGTTGATCACGTCAGGCTCCCAGCAGGGCCTCGATCTCGTCGCGCGCGTGCTCGTCACGCCGGGCGATGCCGTCCTCGTGGAGCTGCCGGCCTATACCGGCGCGATCTCCGCCTTCAAGAACGCCCAGGCGCATCTCGTGGGCGTGAAGCAGGACGAGGACGGGATCAATCTGGAAGACCTGGACGACGTCTGCCAGCGCGAGCGGCGCGCCGGGCGCCGGGTCAACCTGCTGTACCTCGTGCCGAACTTCCAGAATCCCACCGGCCTGCTGCTTGGGCTCGCGAAGCGGCAGCGGCTGGTGGAGTGGGCGGAGCGACGCGACGTCCTGATCATCGAGGACGATCCATACGGGTCGCTGTATTTCGAGGATGTGGCCAGCGAGGAGGAGACGCGTGCGATCCGGGCATATGACTCGCGCGGGCGGGTGATATACCTGAGCACGTTCTCGAAAACGTTGGCGCCGGGATTTCGCGTCGGCTGGATGGTGGCGCCGGCCGCGCTCGTCGACCGGTTTGAGACTGCGAAGCAGTCGGTCGATCTCATGACGGGCAGCCTCGATCAGCGCGTCGTGCACGAAGCCGTCCGGCGCGGCGCGCTCGAGCGGATGGCGCCGGCGCTTCGCGCCCTCTATCGGCGCAAGCGCGACGCGATGGAGACGGCGCTGCGCGCCGGACTCGGGGATCGGCTGCGGTGGCCGGCGCCGAAGGGCGGCTTCTTTCTCTGGGCGACGCTGCCCGGGGGCTGCGATGACGTGACGTTGCTCGCGCGCGCGCTCGAGCAGAAGCTGGTGTTCGTCATCGGAAGCGCCTTCTATGTCGATGGCAGCGGCCACGACCGCATCCGGCTCTCGTTCTCCGCGCCGGCGGCCGAACGGATCGAGGAAGGGGTGCGCCGGCTCGCCGCGGCCATGAAGCCGGCGTTGATCAAATCCCAATGACCAAATCCCAAATCCCAAATCCCAAAGTCCGGCTGAAGCCGGACACTACGTACGTCGATCGGAGTGCGTCGATCGGAGCTTTTTTGGGATTGTGGATTTGGGATTTATTGAAGACGCTCGCGTGCAAGCGTTCTGCCCGGTAGCGTCGTGATCGGCACGAGCGCGGCCTCGCGGAACATGATGCCGGTTGGGCGCAGGGCTTCCACGACGCCTTCGCGCGTGATGGTGACGAGCGCGACGCGAAAGGGCTTCAGAACGGGATCGACCAGCGGCGTGCCGACGAGGTTGCCCGCGGCGGCATGCGTGCCCATGACCACGCCCGTCTCTCCGATGAACACGGTGACGGCGGGCATCAGTCCTGGCAACATGACGATGCCACGGAAGGCACGCGGGGGAAGGACCGGCCTGGTCCCCGTCGGCTTCTTCCAGCGCTGATTCCCGTTTCCACGATTCAGGGCGCGGATGATGTTGTCGAGCGATGCGAGATACACGACGTCGCCATCGGCCGCGGCGCCGATGACGTCGCCTCCGTTCCGCCACTTCCACTCGAGCCTGCCGCTGTCGTCATCAAACGCGTAGAGGAAATTGTCGGTTGAGCCGACGAAAACGCGATCTCTCGCCACCGCGGGCTGGCTGATCGTCCCCGTCAGCGTCTGTTCCCACAACGGCTCGCCGGTCTCGAGCGCCAGCGCCACCACGCGGCCGTCGGCAAGTGCGAAATACAGCGCCGCAGGTCCCCCTGGGACCGCAGGGTGGATTGAGGAAGCGCCAAGAGAGCGACGCCAGACGAGATGGCCGTCAGCGGCACGAAGCGCCATGACGTCACCAGGCTCCGTCATGGCAATCAACCAGCCGCTGTCCCAGACGAGCGGCGCGGTAATGGTGCGGTGGACGGGCACCGCCCACTGCTCGGTGCCATCCGTCGCGTCGAGTGCCCAGATGAAGTTCCCGCTGACCACAAACAGGAGGCCGCCCGCGACGACGGGCGGCCACGCGGTATCGATCGCGCTGGTCCAGTCCATCACGCCGGTCTCGCGATTGAGCGCGACCAGCAGGTCCTGGCGGAGCGGAATGTAAATGCGGCGCTCGTCCATGGCGCCCGCCGCGGACGGCGTCATCGGAAGCGTCAGCGTCCACGCCGGCTCCACAGGAAGGAGCGGCGCCGGGGCTGGCTTGGCGTCGCGCCACATGCGCGCGATGGCTTCGCGGCGCTGCTCGGCGCTGATCTCCACGGCCTGCTGCGCTTCAGGGCAGGCGCCCGAAGCGATGACGAGCGCGCTCGTCGCCAGGGCGCTGAAAGCCCAACATCTCGTGGTCCGAGCGACGCGCACCACGATATAATACGCCGAGCTCGTCGTTCACTCTTCTAGGTGCTCACTGCTCAGTTCCTGTTCACCTTCGCTTCTATGTTCATCGAACAAAGAACCAAACGAACCTGAACACGAACCAAGAAGTGAGAATCCAGAAGGCTGAACGACAGATTCTCCACCCAGTGCCCCATCAAACCATTCTCGTTCTGGATTTCGGCTCGCAGTACACACAGTTGATCGCCCGTCGTCTGCGCGAGCTGTCGGTGTTCACCGAGGTGGTGCCGTTCAACACGCCGCTCGAGACGCTGCGGGCGAAAGGTCCGATTGGGATCATCCTGTCCGGCGGCCCGAAGAGCGTGTCGGAGGAGGGGGCGCCGAAGTGCGCGCCGCAGATCTTCGAGCTCGGCACGCCGGTGCTCGGCATCTGCTACGGCATGCAACTGATGACCGATGTGCTGGGGGGCGAAGTGCGGCGCTCCGGCCACCGCGAGTTCGGCCACGCGCTGGTGCATGTGGCCACCAACGGGGGACCGGGCCCGCGTCTGTTCTCGGAGCTCCCGGGCACGCTGCGCGTCTGGGCGAGCCACGGGGACGATGTGGCGGCGGTGCCGCCGGGCTTCTCGGTCTCGGCCACGAGCACCACGGCCCCCATCGCGGCCATGGAGGCGCCGGATCGGGCGCTGTACGCGCTGCTGTTTCATCCCGAGGTCGCGCACACCGACCATGGGGCTGGGATCCTGCGCAACTTTGCTTTCAACGTCTGCGGCGGCACCGGCGACTGGACGATCGCGTCGTTCATCGAGGAGGCGACGGACCGCATCCGGCAACAGGTCGGGCGCGGCAAAGTCGTGTGTGGACTCTCCGGCGGGGTCGACTCGACGGTGGCGGCGCTGCTCATCCATCGCGCGATCGGCGATCGCCTCACCTGCATCTTCGTGGACAACGGCCTGCTGCGGCACGAGGAGGCGAGCCAGATCCGCGCCCGCTTCGCGGAGAAGATGCAGCTCCCGCTCGATTTCGTGGACGCCTCGGACCTCTTTCTCGGCCGGCTGGCCGGCGTCAGCGACCCAGAGAGGAAGCGGAAGATCATCGGCGCCGCCTTCATCGACGTCTTCGAGCAGCGCGCGAATGAGCTCGGTGGGTTTGATTTCCTGGGCCAGGGGACACTCTACCCAGACGTCATCGAATCGGCCTCGGTGCTCGGCCCGGCCGTGGTCATCAAGAGCCATCACAACGTGGGCGGGCTGCCGGAGCGGATGCATTTCAAGCTGGTCGAGCCGTTGCGCGATCTGTTCAAGGACGAAGTCCGCCGCGTCGGCCGCGACCTCGGCCTCGACCGCGAGTTCGTCGTCCGCCAGCCGTTCCCGGGCCCCGGGCTTGCGGTGCGCGTCATCGGCGAGATCACGCGCGAGCGGCTGGACCTGCTGCGGCTGGCCGACACGATCGTCGCGGAGGAGATTCGCAGGGCCGCCTGGTATGAGCGGCTGTGGCAAAGCTTCGCGGTGCTGCTGCCGATCCAGAGCGTTGGCGTGATGGGCGACGCGCGCACCTACGAGTACACGGCGGCCATCCGCGCGGTGGAGAGCCTCGACGGCATGACCGCCGACTGGGCGCGGCTGCCTCACGAGCTGCTCGCCGCCATCTCCACCCGCATCGTCAACGAAGTGCGTGGGATAAACCGGGTGGTCTACGACATCTCCTCCAAACCTCCTTCGACGATCGAGTGGGAGTAGCCTGGTTGGTAGTCGGTAGTTGGTAGCTGGCAGTCGGTAGCTGGTAGTCGGTAGTTGATAGCGCATGGCTGAATTCGTTCACCTTCATCTTCACACCGAGTTCTCGCTGCTTGATGGCGCGTGCCGCATCGACGAGCTGCTGGACGAAGCGGTCAAGCTGAAGATGCCGGCGCTCGCGGTGACCGAACACGGCAACCTCTTTTCCTCGGTCGTCTTTCACGACCACGCGCGCGACCGCGGCCTGAAGCCGATCCTTGGCTGCGAGGTGTATGTCGCATCGGGCAGCCGGTTCGACAAGACCGGCCCGCAGAGCGAGACGAACCACCTGGTGCTGCTGGCGGAGACGAACCAGGGGTACAAGAACCTGATCAAGCTCGTGTCCGCCGGGTATACGGAAGGGTTCTACTACCGGCCGCGGATCGACAAGGACCTGCTCGCGCGGCACGCCGAGGGACTGATTGGCCTGAGCAGCTGCCTGAAAGGTGAGGTGGCGAGCGCCCTCAGGGTGGAGCAGGCACGCCCGGCGCTCGAGGCGGCCGCGCGCCTGCGCGACATCCTTGGCCCCGGCAACTTCTTCCTGGAGATGCAGTATCAGGGGCTCGAAGAGCAGAAGACGGTGAACCGCGGCATCCTGCCGCTGGCGCGCGAGCTCAATCTGCCGCTCGTGGCCACCAACGACGTGCACTACCTCCGGCAGGGCGACCATCAGCCGCATGACGTCCTGCTCTGCATCGGCACCGGCAAGACCGTCAACGACGCGCAGCGCCTGCGCTACCACGGCGACCAGTTCTTCCTGAAGACCGCGGACCAGATGGCGGTGGTGTTCGGCGATCACCCCGAGGCGCTCGAGAACACGCTGCTGATTGCCGAGCGCTGCAACGTCACGATCCCGACGGGGCAGAACCATCTCCCGTCGTTTGGCGTGCCGAACGGCTTCACGCTGGACGGCTACTTCGAGCACGTCGCACGCGAAGGCTTCGCCCATCGGTTGCCGCGCCTGCGGCAGCTCGCGGAGGCGGGCAGGCTGCGGCACACCATCGACGAGTACGCGCGCCGGCTCGACTACGAGCTCGCGATGATCAAGGAGATGGGGTACGCCGGCTACTTCCTCATCGTCTGGGATTTCATCCGATACGCGCGCGAAGAGCACATTCCGGTTGGACCCGGCCGCGGATCCGCCGCCGGGTCGCTCGTCGCGTGGTCGATGCGCATCACCGACGTCGACCCGCTCGACTTCGACCTGATTTTCGAGCGGTTCCTGAACCCTGAGCGCGTGTCGATGCCGGATATCGACGTCGACTTCTGCGAGCGGCGCCGCGGCGAGGTGATCGACTACGTGACGCACAAGTACGGGCGCGAGAACGTGGCGCAGATCATCACGTTCGGGACGATGAAGGCGAAGGCGGTGGTGCGCGACGTGGGCCGCGCGCTCGATATGCCGTATGCCGACGTCGATCGGATTGCCAAGCAGATTCCGCCGGCGCTCGACATGACGCTCGACAAGGCGCTTGCGGAGAACCCGGCGCTGAAGGAGATGGCGGCCAAGGACCCGAAGGTCAAGGAGGTCCTCGACATCGGCCGGCGCCTCGAGGGGATGTCGCGCCATGCCTCCGTGCACGCCGCCGGCGTCGTCATCGCGCCGGGCCCCATTACGGACTACGCGCCGCTTTACAAGGGGGCACGGGACGAAATCACGACGCAGTGGAACATGAAGGAGGTCGAGCGCGTCGGGCTCCTGAAGATGGACTTCCTGGGCCTCAGCACGCTCACGCTGATTCGCGATGCCCTCACCGAGATCAAACGGACCGAAGGCATCGACCTCGACATCGACACCGTGCCGCTGGACGACGCGAGGACGTACAAGCTGTTTGGGGAGGGCCAGACGTTCGGCATCTTCCAGTTCGAGAGCTCGGGGATGCGCGAGCTGCTCCGGAAGGCAAGGCCGGAGCGCATCGACGACCTCATTGCGCTGAACGCGCTCTATCGTCCCGGCCCGCTCAGGAGCGGCATGGTGGACGATTACATCGCGCGCAAGCAGGGGAAGATCGAGATCAAGTACGAGTTACCGCAGCTCGAGCCGATCCTGTCGGATACGTACGGCGTCATCGCCTACCAAGAGCAAGTGATGCGCATCGCGCAGACGCTGGCCGGCTTTACGATGGGCCAGGCGGACGTCCTTCGTAAGGCCATGGGCAAGAAGGACGCGCTCGCGATGGCCAAGGAGCGCGAGGCGTTCGTCGGAGGCGCCAGGAAGAACGGCATCAGTGACAAGAAGGCGACCAAGATCTTCGAGTTGATCGAGTATTTCGCCGGATACGGATTCCCGAAGGCACACTCGACGGCCTATGCGCTGCTGGCGTATCAAACCGCGTATCTCAAGGCGAACTATCCGTGGCACTTTGCCGCGGCGCTGCTGACCATCGAAGCGCAGAACACCGACAAGCTCGCGGTGTACCTGCATGAGTCCCGGGAGCGCGGCGTTCCGGTGCTGCCTCCCGACATCAACGAAAGCGCGTTGAACTTTTCGGTGGAGCACGGCAAGGGCGTGCGGTTCGGGCTCACGGCGATCAAGGGCCTCGGCGAGGGAGCGGTCAATGCGATCGTCGCCGCGCGTCTCCAGCTTGGCGGGCGGATTCCGTCGCTGCACGCGCTCTGCGAGATCATCGATCTCCGTATTGTCAGCAAGCGCGTGTTCGAGGCGCTCGTCAAGGCGGGGGCCTGCGATGGCTTGATGGCCGGAGGGGGTGGACGAGCCGGCTCCGCCGGGGGCGGACACACCGGCTCCGCCGAGGGCGGACACACCGGCTCCGCCTCCGCCGAAGGCTCCGGCGGGACCTCGCCGAAGCGCGAGCGCGAAGGCGGGCAGGTCCGCCCCCGTGAGATTCGCGCCCGTCTGTTCGCGACGATCGACGCCGCCTGCGAGCACGGGGCGCGCATGCAGCGCGACAGGGACCTGGGACAGACGGATCTGTTCGGGGCTGAGCCGGGCAGTGCATCCGCCAGCGCCATTGCGCGGCGCGACGTGCCGGCCTGGACGGAAATCGAGCAACTCCAGCACGAGAAGGATGCGCTCGGCCTCTACTGGTCGGGTCACCCGATGGATCGGTACGCGGACGCGCTTCGCGACTACGGGGCGAAGTCCACTGGCGATCTCAACGTGAGGAAGGCTGTCGGGGAGGATGATCTGGGCGGCGCGAGCCTCAACAGCGCGCAAGGCGGACCGCAAGGGTCCGCCCCGCATGGCAACGGGAGTGGGCCTCGCACCTCCGAGGACATCTCCATCGGCGGCATCGTGTCCGGGCTGCGGCCGCTGAAGACACGCAAGGGCGACCGCATGTGCGTCATCACGCTGGATGACGCGCAGGGGAGCGTGGAAGTGGTGGTCTTCCCGGAGGCGTTCAAGCAGCACGGGCACCTGGCGGAGGAAGGCCAGATGGTGCTGGTCAAGGGGAAGCTCGAACGAGACGACGAGTCGACGCGGCTGCTGGCGTCGGAGATTGCGCCAATTGCACTCGTGACAGAACGCCTGGCCTCGTCCGTGGCCATTACCCTGTCGGCGCCGCCGCACGACCGCGAGACATTCGTGCGGCTGTGGGACGTGCTGATGCGGCACAAGGGCGACCGCCGCGTGGCGATCGAGCTGCGGGACCCTGAGCGGCACCTGCGCGTGAAGGTTGACGTGAACGCGCAGATCCGCGTCCGGCCCTCGGAGCACCTGGTGTCCGAGGTCGAAAAAATCTGCGGCACCGGCTCGGTCACATTACGGTGATTGGGAGTTGGAATTTGGGAGTTGGGAGTTGGGAATTGGGAGTTAGCGTGACCTACCCTGTCCATGCCGCCTGACATACTCGATTTCGAGGAACCGATCGGCGTCCTGCTGAAGGAGATCGAGGCGCTCTCCATGCTGCCCAGAACGGCTGAGCGCCAGCAGTCGATCGACAGCCTGTACCGCCGCATCGAGTCGAGCCGGCGGGAGATCTACCTGAGGCTGACGCCGTGGCAGCGGGTCATGGTGGCGCGGCATCCAAACCGGCCGACGGTGCTCGAGTACGTGGACCGCCTGTTCACCGAGTTCACCGAGATCAGCGGCGACCGGCGGTTTGCCGACGACCACGCCATCGTGGCCGGGTTTGCCCGCTACAAGGGGGAGCCGGTGCTGGTGGTGGGGCACCACAAGGGGGGCGGCGGCGACACGAAGGAGAAGGTGTATCGCAACTTCGGGTACGCCAAGCCCGAGGGCTATCGCAAGGCGCTGCGCGCGATGAAGCTGGCGGAAAAGTTCAAGCGCCCGGTGATCGCTTTCATCGACACGCCGGCAGCGTATCCCGGCGTCGAGTCGGAGGAGCGCGGCATCTCGGAGGCGATCGCGTTCAACCTGCGCGAGATGGCCGCCCTCGATGCGCCGATCGTGGTGGCGGTGCACGGCGAGGGGGGGAGCGGCGGGGCGCTGGGCCTCGCGATCGGCGACCGCATCCTGATGCACGAGTTTGCGATCTACAGCGTGATCCCGCCGGAAGGGTGCGCCGCCATCCTGTGGCGCGATTCCAAACGCAAGGTCGAAGCGGCGGAAGCGCTCAAGCTGACGGCGCCCGACCTTCTGCGGTTCGGCGTGATCGACGAAATCGTGCCGGAGCCCACCGGCGGCGCGCACACGAACCACGAGCTCGCCGCGGCCCTGTTCGACGCCGCGCTGGAGCGCGCGCTGGCATCGGTCTCGGCGATGGATTCGGCCACGCGCCTGGAGGCGCGGTACCAGAAGTTCCGCGCCATGGGGAACGTCGGGATCAGCGAACCAACATGAAATCGGTCGTTCACTCTTCTTGGTTCTCGCTGCTCGGTTCGTGTTCACGTTCAGTTCGGCGTTCATCCGAACAGAGAACCCAGAACGCGGAACTGAGAACCGAACCTGAACAGGAACCGAGCAGCGAGAACGTAGAAGCGTGAACGACAAGGTTCATATGGTTCCTCGCATCTGGGAATCCAAGCCGTGCGACGCCGCGCAGGCCGACGAGCTGGCGCGCGAACTTGGCATTTCCCCGATTACCGCGAGGCTGCTCTGCCTTCGCGGCCTGGGCGACCTCGAGCGCGCGCGGCGGTTCCTGTCGCCGTCCCTGGACGACCTGCACGACCCGTTTCTGCTGACCGACATGACGCCGGCGGTGGAGCGCATTCTCGGCGCCATTGCCCGCAAGGAACGGATCGCCATCCACGGCGACTACGACGTGGACGGGGTCACGTCCACGGTGATTCTCCGGCGCGCCCTCGAGCTGCTCGGCGCCGACGTGATGCACTTCATTCCCGAGCGGCTGCGCGACGGGTATGGGCTGCAGACGCCGGCGCTGGATCGGCTGCACGCCGACGGCGTGCGGCTCGTCATTTCGGTCGATTGCGGCATCCGGGCAGCCGACGCCGCGCGCCATGCCGCCGCACTCGGCCTCGAGCTGATCATCACGGACCATCACGAGCCGGACGCGACGCTCCCAGCCGCGCTGGCCGTCATCAATCCCAAGCGCCACGACTGCACGTATCCCGACAAGAACCTGGCCGGCGTCGGCGTGGCGTTGAAGCTGGTGCACGCGCTCTGCCTCAAGACAGGGCGCGAGAGCTGGCTGCCGGCGTTCGTGAAGATCGCCGCGATCGGCACGCTGGCGGACGTGGTGCCGCTGACCGGTGAGAACCGGATCATCGCGAAGCTCGGGCTCGGCATGCTGTCCGCCGGTCCCCACAAGATCGGGCTGCGGTCCCTGCTCGACGTCTGCGGGCTGACGGGCAAGGAGATCGACAGCTATCACATAGGCTTCGTGGTGGGTCCACGAGTGAATGCCGCCGGCCGCATGAGCACCCCGGACATCGCCGCCCGCCTCCTGCTCGCGTCGGACGAGACGATGGCCGACGAAGCACGTGGGTTGGCGGAGCAGCTCGACTCGGAAAATCTTCGGCGCCAGAAGGAAGAGGCGGACATCGTCTCTGACGCGAAGAAGGTCGTTGAAACAGACCTCGACGTCGGCTCCCGCACCGTCATCGTCGTCGCCGGCGAGGGCTGGCACCGCGGTGTGATCGGCATTGTCGCGTCCAAGCTCGTCGACGCGTTCCACCGGCCGGCGATCGTGCTCTCCATCGACGGCGACCTCGCGCACGGGTCGTGCCGCAGCATTCCGTCCTTCAACATGCTCGCCGCGCTCGAGTCGTGCGCGGACCTGATGACGAAGTTCGGGGGCCACAAGCAGGCGGCGGGGCTGACGATCGAGTCGTCGCGGATTCGTGAGCTGCGGGCCAGGGTCAACGATTACGCGGATGGCTGCCTGGGGCCGGACGATCTGCGTCCGCGCCTCTGGATCGACGGGGGGCTGACGTTCCGCTCTATCAGCGCGCAGGTGATGTCCGAGCTCGCCGTGCTGGCGCCCTTCGGCGCCGGCAACCCGTGTCCCGTCTTCCGCGCCAGCGGCGTGGAGATCGTCGACGGCCCGCGGCTGCTCAAGGAGCGCCACCTGAAGATGGCGTTCCGGCAGGAAGGGCGCATCATGCGCGGCATCGCGTGGCGCGCCGCCGACCGCGAGAGCTTCGTGGCCGCCCACCGCAGCGCGATCGACCTGGCCTTCTCCCTCGAGCAGGATACCTGGAACGGGGAGCGCTACCTGCAGCTCTCCGTCGCGGACTTCCGCGCGCCGGAGAACTGATGCGCGCGCACGAAGGGCTTCGTGCCTGGTCTAATACCCCGAGGTGTCCTCACCCTGTACCGTGACAAGCTTCTCATTCCGTGTCGGCGTGCGCTCCACCTTCCGGTAGGGCTCGATCAATACTCTTGGTCGGGACAGAGTTCAGAAGCGCTGGTGGAGCCAGGTGCTTGACGCAACGCAACCCGTGCGATCGTCGAGGGCCAAGCTTCGAAGGAGCGTGAGATGAGAAGGACTCTCGCGGTGCTGATGGTGTTGGGAGCGGTGCTGGCGTGGCCTGGCGTCGTGCACGCACAGGATGCGACCGTGAACGGCACGGTGACCGACACGACCGGCGGCGTGCTGCCGGGCGTCACGGTCACGGCGGTGAATGACGCGACGGGCAACACGTTCCTGGGCGTGACCGACGAAGGCGGCGCCTATCGCATCCAGGTGCGCGTCGGCCGGTACAAGCTGACCATCGAGCTGCCCGGCTTTGGAACGGTCGCCCAGGAATTCGAGGCGCTGGTTGGGCAGACCCTGACCATGAACGCGCAACTGGCGCCGTCCACCGTGCAGGAGACAGTCACGGTCACGGGGGAAGCCCCGCTGATTCAGACCACCTCGTCCACGCTGGCGGGGAACATCGATCCGCGGCAGACCGCGGACCTTCCGGCGATCGGCGGGAACTGGCTGGAGCTGGCGCTGCTCGCGCCGGGCAACCGGTCCAACGGCGCTGACCCGAACACGCCGACCGCGCGGAACCGCTTCGACATGCAGCTGCACATCGACGGGCAGCAGGTCACCAACAACGGGCGCGCGGGCGCGGCGAATCCCCGTGTGACCTCGGACGCGGTCGGGGAGTTTCAGTTCGTGGCCAGCCGCTGGGACGCGTCCCAGGGCCGGTCGAACGGCGTGCTGGTGAACGCGGTGACCAAGTCCGGCACGAACAGCACGGCAGGGACCTTCTCGGGCATTTTCCGGAGCGACAGGTTCAACGCCCCTGATTTCATCGAAGACCGGGTGCTCCCCTACTCGAACAAACGGTTCAACGGCACCTTTGGCGGACCCATCCTCCGGGATCGCGCGCACTACTTCGGTTTTTATGAGCGCGAGAGCGAGCCGTCGACGATCACATTCAACAGCGTGTACCCGTCGTTCAACATCGACCAGGCGAGGGCCGTCAAGGAGTGGAATGGGGGCGCACGCCTCGACTTTCAGGTGGGACAGCCGCGGCATCTGATGGTGCGCGGCACCAAGTGGCGGCGCACCGACCCGGCGTACTCGGCTCTCAACGGCGCGGTCAGCCATCCCTCGGCGCAGGGGTACTCGACGGCCAGCTCGGACACGCTCTTCGCGACCTTCTCGCAGGTGCTGAGCAACCGGGCCTTGAACGAGATCAAGGGCGGCTTCACCGGCGCCGTCGAACGCAACAGCAGCGTCGTCACCTGGTCCGGCCATCCTCAGGCGCCTCTGGTCGGCGTCACCAACGGGGCGCCGCGCATCAACTTCAACGGCTACAGCTTTGGCAACAACAACACCAATTGGCCCCAGACGCTGGGGCAGCAGGTGCTGTCGATTCGCGACGACTTCACCTACTCGTTCAACAAGGGCGGCCGCCACGACGTCAAGGTGGGCGGCGAGTATCTGAACGTCTTCTTCTACCTCTACAACTGCCGTCCGTGCGTCGGAATCTATGACGTGGCCACCTCGCGCCCGCCGGCCAATATCCAGCAGCTCATTCCGGTCTGGAACGACCCGAACACCTGGAACCTCAACGCCCTGAACCCGTTGATCCGGTCGTATCAGATCGGTATTGGCGAGTTCGGCGGCGAAGCGACGCGCGACACCGTGGCCGCCTGGATCCAGGACGACTGGCAGGCGACGCAGCGGCTGACCTTCAACCTCGGGTTGCGGTATGACCTGCAGCCGAATTCGTTCGCGAACTTCGTCGAGGTGTATCCGATCATCAAGGGCGGCCGGGCCAACGACATGACGAACTTTGGCCCACGGGCCGGCTTCGCCTACAGCCTGAACGACCGGACGGTGATCCGTGGCGGCGCGGGCAAGTACTTCGGCCAGGTCGTCAACAACCTGACGTCGTTCAGTCTCTCGGCGCAGACCACGTTCGTCGCGCAGGTGACCAACGACGGGCGGGCGGATTTTGCGACCAACCCGTTCAACGGGCCGACGCCGAACCTCGCACAGCTGCGGGAGCAGGCGACGCGGCTCGGCATCGACCAGAGCAGCGCCTCCGCTATTGCCACCCCGTTCATGAAGATGCCGTACAGCTGGAGCTCCTCGATCGGGTTCCAGCGGCAAGTGGGCACCAACATGGCGCTGACCTCCGACTTCAACTTCGTCGGGGCGCGCCACGAGCGGCTCACGCTCAACAACCTGAACCTGAGCTACAACCAGGCGACGGGGGTGAACAATCCATCCACGAACCGGGCCCTGCGTCCGATTCCGGGGTGGGGCCTGACACAGGTCTCAGTGAATACCGGCCGGTCCAACTACCGGGGGTTGGAGACCGCGTTCACCAAGCGGCTCAGCGACAATTACCAGTACTCGGTCACCTACACCCTCGCGGGTCTGTGGGATGACGATGCGCAGCCGTACGCCGTGGACTGCACGCGCGAGACCGCCGAATCGTGGTGCACGATGGGTCCCGTGCCGTTCGCGGTATCCCCGGACCTGGGCGGAGAGTACGGGCTGGCGACCTCCGATCAGCGGCATCGCGCGGTCTTCAACGGCATCTGGGAACTGCCGATGGGCTTCCAGGTGAGCGGGCTCTACTTCTACGGATCGGGCGCCCGCTTTGCCACGACCTCGGGCGGGGACCGTCGCGGCGTCGGGACGGCGACCGGCAGCCGGCTGCGCGCGGACGGCTCGATCGTGCCGCGCAACAGCTTCGTCGGAGAGCCGATCCACCGCGTGGACATGCGCTTCTCGAAGACGTTCCCGGTCGGCAACCGCGTACGGCTCGAGGGGATGCTGGACGCGTTCAACCTGTTCAACCACAGGAATCACAACGTCTATGTGTTGAACGAGACCAACGCCCAGTACGGGCAGCCGACGGATGGAGCCCTGGCGCGCAGGCTCCAGCTGGGTTTCCGCGCGACGTTCTAGTGTTTCGTCTCAGAAGTCCTGTTAGCACCGAGGGCGGCGATGCGCCCGGCTGGCAAGGCGTGACGACCGAGAATACTGGGGCGTATTTGAGGGAGGAGCAACGCAGCCAGCCGGGATGCAGC
>Ga0184627_10000138_pt1 | contig 35334 bp, 26 predicted proteins | sample PLM3_127_b1_FD_133150 | JGI IMG/M metagenome (GOLD analysis project Ga0184627, IMG submission 133150) | Groundwater sediment microbial communities from an aquifer in East River, Colorado, USA - PLM3_127_b1 | ecosystem: Environmental > Terrestrial > Soil > Riparian zone | place: USA: East River... | reverse complement strand
CACTTTTCTCGACCTGGGTCGATTGTCAAACTCACAAAAGGTCACGTGCTGCCACGTCCCTAAAAGTAATTCTCCTTTCACGAATGGCACTGTCAGGTCCGTGCCGATAATTGCCGAGCGCAGATGAGAAAAACCGTTGCCATCGTGCCAGGTTTCATCATGATGATAAACCGCAGTTGAAGGAATTAGTTTCTCCATCAGCTGTGGGAAATCTTTTTTCAAACCAGGTTCATATTCTAATGTCGTTATTCCGGCGGTGGAGCCGGAAACAAAAGCAGTGACGATGCCCGATTTAAGCCCGGATTTTCTTACGGCATCGGCCATCGAAGAAGTAATATCGATTATGTCTCCTGGGCCTTTGGAATCCAGCTTTATTTCGTCAGTTTTTACCATTTTCAATTTCTTTCAGGACCTTCATACTGCGAGATTCATCATAAGAGCGAAAGCCGGCAATGGCAACTCAAGATTTGCTTTAATGACTGCCATAAAAAAGCCGCCCTGGTTTTATCTGGGCGGCTTGAAAAAATGCATTTATGTAATGTTCTGTTATTGGACTTCAACTCCCTGCGTAAAAGTAATACCGCCGCGGGGATCTGTATCGGTGATGGTCAAGGTTAAGTTTGTGGCCGCTCCCGGAGCAGTCCAAGTAAAGCCGCTGGCTTCACCGTAGGCATCGGTTTCGTGCGTGCCGTTAGTGACCGTGCCGGAGGTGGCGGTCAAGACCAGAGTATGGTCACCCAGGGGATTACCGAACCGATCGCGAACTACGACGGAAATGTCGACGATTTCACTGGGGAAAGCGGTCTCGGGCGCATCCCATTCTGAAACGCCTTTGTTGGCGACTCCGGTCGTAATCTGGATGTTATAAGTGACGCTTCCGCCGCCCGGCGACCAATATGTTATTTGGTCAACAGCGCCGATACCATTGTCATTGGCTCCAGTAAGAGAAGCGTCCGTAGTCAGGGTCTTGGAAGTAATATCAGAACGCATGCTTGATGTGTTGCACCCATCTTCCAGGTTTTCGGCGGTTACTCCAAGAATGGTGGCCTCTGCTCTCATTTCAGTTCCACCGACGACAAAATTACCGTTGAGATCAAGCCCAGTTACTGTAACAGTAAACTTGGCAACCCCGTCGGCAGGAATGCTGGCCGGCATGCCGGTAGCAAAGATGTTTGTGGCGGTGTGACTGTTATAAAATAGGCTGGTATCAGCAACGGTGCCACCAGCGGTCTCGGCCATTACCAAAACTATACCGTCGGCAGTGGGAACGTTGTTACCTGAAAACCAGATTGTAGTGGCTATTCCTTCATCATCCTGCGTTCTGGCCTGGTGCGACTTCATGGTGCCTTCATCGGTCGAGAAATACACCACTGTCGAGTCATTGACTGGGTTCAGATAGATGTCCGAGACAATTGCAACAATATTAACTTCCTCCGCCACATTATCCCAGAAGGGGACGTTGCATTCTTCCGCACCCACGACGATGTAAGCCGGGGGGCCTGCGGAAATCAATACCTGCGAGGCATTTGACAATACCGTATCGGCATAAGCGCGAATACGCACGGTTCCAGAAATGGTTCCGGAATGAAGGGTTACAGTCGCAACACCCTGCGTGTTGGTGACGGCTCCATACGGACCATAGCCGACGTTTTCAATGTGTTCACCGCCGCCGGGACCGTCGGTTATAATAAAATTGACGGCGATGTTCTCCGGTACTCGATTTCCTTTGGAGTCATAGCAGGTGGCGTGAATAAAACCGGTCTCGATGCCCCCAGTTCCTTTCACGGAGAGTTGAATTGAATCTGAATTTAGGTAAATTGAATTGATTGTAGCATCCGGGGACAGCTGAAGTTGTACTTCGCCGTTACCCGTGATTCCGTTGTCATCGACTGTGGCCTTTATATATACCGTCAATGCTGAACTGCCCGACACATAATTGACAGTAGCCACTCCGGCTCCACCGGCTACCGTAGCAGTCGAAGGAATTAGTCCGATGGCGTCCCATTGTCCGTTGGGATTGGCATCAAAAATCAGAGAATCTACATAGGGCGTCCAATAGCCATTGCCGTCGATGTCAGCAAATTTCTCACCGGCGGTAAGTTTTATTGTAGTTCCGTTTGGAGCAAGTTGTGCCTGGTCATCACGCACTGTAATCGTCACTAAGGAAGTATCCACGCCATTGGCCAGAAGCAAACTGGGCGAGACTGAAATTGTGACGTTACCCGAACCGGTCTGGGGGGCATCGGTGATAGTGACGGCTCTGACGCCGGTAGTTGAAGTGCCTTGAATGTTGGCGCTGACGTTTACAGAACCTGATACGGCCGCTGTAAAAATCGTTGCTGCGATACCGGTGGCATCAGTTGTGTCTGAAGCTGGAGTAAAATACCCGGCGTTGGAAGGGGAAACTGTGAAGTTGACAATTCGGTTTGCCAAAGGAGTAGAACCCGAGACAACCGTTGCTTCCACCACTGCGGTTGAATAGGTTTGTACGGTTGACGGACTGACTATAACCGACACAGTGGTGCCAGTAGGAGTGTCGTTGACGACACTTTTATTGCTGCAGCCGGCCATGATGATAATGGCCAGACAGACTTCCGCCAAACCCCTGTTGAACGGATTTAACTGGATACGATTGAACATAACTGCTCCTGTATGTTTAGTTTATTCTGTTTAACCCTGACGATTATTGATATTCTTTTTAAATTATCGGACGTTTTGCGTCAGGGTTTAGAATAAAAAAAGCCCGCTCGGCAGCCCGAACGGGCTTTGTTTGCAAGCTTTTACGGGCGAATGATTAGCCCCCTAAAGCCAGATCCTGTTCAACTATTGTGGGTGTCACGAAAATCACTAAATCGCGGCTTTCGGACCGATTCTGTTTGAATTTGAAAAGCATACCGATTATCGGTATATCTTTCAAAATCGGCACGCCAACTTCTGAACTGACATCGTCCTGGGTGGTTAGTCCACCAATGACTGCCGTCTGGCCGTTTTCCACTATAACGTTGGTCTCGGCGTTGCTGGTGTTAATGATGACGCCGTTAGGATCAAACGAATAGGTCGAACGTTCCGGTTTAAGATACATCAATATCTGGTTTTCCGCAGTGATATGGGGGGTAACATTGAGAATTGTACCAACTTCCTCGAACTTAATAACAACGTTTCCGGATGCATCAAACTGCTTGACCGGAACTTTTTGACCCAATTGTATCTTGGCTTTCATGTTCTCGACCGTTGTAATTTCCGGATGGGCAATAATTTTCCCTTTTCCGGAGGTTACAATTGCCTCTACGATTACGTCCACCTGCAAGTCGTGCGGAAGTGCATTAAGAGTATACCGTCCGGCGACGTCGCTACTGCGTCTGGTCAGAATTTCTCCGGTATTGGTATAGGTAGCGCCGCTGGTCGAAGTGTGGGTGCCTTTAGCGAACCACTCTATACCAAGTTCGCTTAATTCATTTGTGGATACTTCAAGAAGCTGTGTAGAGATCTTAATCTGCTTGGCCGGTTTATCCAGTTCTTTAATGTAACCAAGCACGCGCTCCAAATTGGCGGGTACTTCCCGAAGAATAATAGAGTTTGAACGCGTATCGCTGATGGCCTCGCCCCTCTCCGTAAGCAGGGATTTGGCGGTTTTAACAATATCGTCTGAACCGGAGTTGGAAATTTTGACTATTCTGGTTTCCAATTCGACCAATTCACGCTGCTCTTTTTTGTACTTTTCGACTTCAGACTTTTCCTCACGGAAGTGTTTAGCTGTCAATACGCGGATATAGCCGTCAGCGTCATCAATTACGGCCAGATCATAGGTCCGCCCGATAATATCCATCGCGGTTCGCCAGTGGACATTACTCAATTTGATGGTGACGGTGCCGTCAACATCAGGAGCAACCACGACGTTAACATTGCCGTAGTCAGCCAAAAATCTCAAGACCGAGTGGATATCCGCGGACTGAAATTGTAGATTCTTAATCGGCGCTTCTGGGTCCCCGTCATCTTGCGCAAAGACAGCCGCCAGCAGCCCCAATGACACTGCGAAAAAGACCGCTGTCAGAAATAATTTCTTATATGTCATCCTAAACATTTGCCATTCCTTCCTTTCTAAAATATCTCCATATCCAGAGCCACAGTGCGGCTCCAGCCATATTCAAATATCTGGAAATAAACCCTATCTTCGTCAACACGCAGGACATAGCCCTTTTGAACTTTGTCGCCGGCCTTAAGGATATATCCATAAGCATCATTATCTTCGAACAGGGCGCGGTTACCTTCATCGAAAGTTTCCAATATACCAACCAGACGCAATCCTTCAACGTTGGGCACGCGCTGTTCCATCGGATTGTGCTGAACTTTTGTATCATTTATCAGAGTTTCAAAAGGATCTCGGTAGGTGCTCCCTTTATACTTGATTAACAAACGGGTAGGGAACTCGGCTACCAAGGTTCCTCTTATTCTCTTTGATTTTGATGGATCGCGGCGGAAGCGGGCGGTGGACTGCTCATCCGTTTCGGCATCAACTATGGTGCCGGTTTCGACACTCATTTCCGCCAAATTTCCAGGTACAGTTTTGTTTGGTGTTTGGGGCAGTAAGGTTTTCTTTACGGGCCCCGTAACACTTTTGCCGCCGTCGTCGGTATCTTTCCCTTCTTCAATGTTTTTTCCCGGCTGTACAGGTTCGGGCTTTGAAACAGGGTGGTCTATCTGATTATCAGTTGTCGTGGAGGTAGTTTCAGCCGTAACAGTTGAAGAAGCGGTTTCTGCTGGTGTTGCTCCGGGCGCGCCTTTTTGTCCTGATCCCACAACCGGTGTCGGCTCTGTCTTCAGGCTTTCAAATGAAAGCGCTGTCGCTCTGTTAATTTCTTCAAGAATTTGAGCCGCAGTCTTTGGGGCACCTGAATCGCTTACCTGACTGGCAGTCGACTCCGCACCGACCACAGAACCAAATTCATCCTGACCAAAGATCGGCTTGGACACGGTTGTCTCGGTTGAGTGAGCCTTCGCGTTGGTATCCGGTGTTTCTGCGGTTTTCGATGACTTGGGTTTTTCTTCATTATCGGCAGCCTCGAGGCTTGACTGGCGATCCTCGTCTAACGCCTGGTTAATGGCCGCGATTATACTGGCCGGATCGTTGGCCGCCGGAATTATCTGGGTGGCAGTCGATTCTGCTATCGGTGTCTCTACAGTACTGGTAATTGATGTGGAAGTATCTTCGCCGTTGATGACATCATAGGAAGACCAAATGGGGAACTGGCCTGCGTCCGGGTCATAAACATAGATTTTTACAGAATGCTCGTCGGCATCGACACGGTAGGCAGTTTCGCTTTTCATATCGAAGACGACTCTGACAATATTTTCCGGATCGACAGCATATTGGCTGCTGCGAATCCCCGTCAATTTGCAGTCCGGAAGATTCACAAACTTTTTGGCGCCCATCTCGTGGGTGGCGGCTAAAATATCCACTATGATGCGAAACGGCTTGCCGTCTTTGGCTATTTCCGTCTGGTGTGTAAAGCGCACATCGCCTTCGACATCAATCTCTGTTATGGTAAACTCTTCATCATGACTGATGTTGATGCCGGTCACTTTTGACGCTAGTGCGGTCCCGACGGACAACAATAATGACGCCAGTAGTATTGTCAAAGACTTTCTCATCATAACCTCTATCAGATTTCCACCTCTTGCAAGCGCTCCGATTCTTTAACGAAATATGTTGACAGCGTGAAGACGGCATCGACCGTTTCTTTTTTCTTGGTAACGTTGCGCATAGAATTTTTGTCCTGTTGAGCGGCCTTGGAAATGGCCACATTTTGGGCAGTTAAACGCATTTCGCCCACGTTCGCAATAAACGGAAAGTTAGCCACGTAACTGATGAATGAAGCCACATCATGGTAGCCGCCGGTCATTTCGATTTCAAAGGCAGTAATGTTATAGAAATCTTCCGTCTGGAGCGGCAGCGGTTTTACCCTCTTTATAGATGTACCGGTCAGTGAAGAAGCGGTATGCAGCTGCACCAATAATGACGGAATCATTTTCACTTCCGGTAAGAGCGCTTCAATCTGGTCATATCTTTTGATTAATTCTTCGTACTCAATCTGAAGAGCATCCAGAGATTTGGCCTTCATTTCAACGTTACGCAAATTGGTTGTTATGGTCTCAAACTCTTGCGTTTTCATTCCAATCTGAATATCATATTTCTGGTAAACGCGGGTGTACCAGAAATAAACCACCACCACGAACGCCAGAACGCCAATAATGATTTTTTGATTTTTTGCGTCTCTAAAATCCATATTTGCGTCTTCCTAATTCAGTTTTTTGTGACTGGTTTTCTGTGAAGAGGTGTCTGCCACGGGCTCTTCTGTTTCATTTTGAGCAATTATCTTTTGAATTTCTTCATCGGAGAGATAATGCAGATTAGCGCTTAAGATGAAATTCTGCGCCCGGTGTTCTTCAAATTTTATTTCTTCAGACGATACCAATTCAACTTCGTCAAAGTAACCCGAACGCATCAGATTTATCATGAAAGAAGCCAGGGCGTTTAGCGTGAAGGCATACCCTTCAACTCTAAGCGGGCGTACCGTGGGCACTCCTGCCTGGGTCTGCGGCTGCGGTTTGGGCTGTTCAGCTGTTTGGCTGGTGCCTTCAGCTGTTACTTTGGGCTTTTTGGGATCCTGGACTTCCTTGACTTCCTCAATCTTGCCCAGCCAGACAAATTCCGGAACGTTTTTCGCAATGTCAGTCATGATTCTGACCCAGGCCGAACGATAGCTGTCCAATCTTTCGACGGCGGCCATACGCTGCGTAATTTTGGTCTTCACGTCTATCAGTGCGTCAACCACCTTGATATCTTTTTGCAACATTATGGCGCGTCTGTTAGCTATGGAGATTTTCTCCTCAAGGCTGGCAATTTGGTGAATCTGATAAAATGTGACGCCAATCAGCATGACAACGACACCGCCGATGCCCATCAGGACATAAAGGCCGGTCTTTCCGAATGAAAGACTTAACCCCTTTTTGAGATACTCTTTTGGTAATAAATTTATTTCTAACATGGTTCAGCCTACTTTACTTTCCTCATGGCCAATCCGATGGGTACCGCCAGAAGCGGGGCAATTTTCTCGGGCTGAAGATATTGGAACAGCTCGGGATCATAGTCCACATTTCTAAGGGGGTTGGCTATTTCAAGAGGTATTCCCAGTTTGGACTGCAGGAATTCCGGCATATAAGGTATAAGCGCGCCGCCGCCGGAAAGTACCAGCCAGTCAACGTTGTCAATTTTGGCTTGTGATTTGAAATACGAAAACGCCAGTTCAATGCCGGAGATTAGTTCTTCAGTGGCCGCTATAATTGTAGCCTTTAACATGTCCTGGTCAACTGAATCGGACATGTCGCCTTTCAAAGCTTTGTTGGTCAGTTCCGGATTCAAGCGGAATTCTTTTTGAATGGCATCGTAGATGTCGCGGGTTCCGGCCGAAACGTCGCGGGTCGAGTGATAAACGCCCTCGACTAAATAAGTAATGTTGGTGACATCATAGCCGATATTGACCAACGCCGTAACGCGCGAGGGGTCAACGTCGTAATTATTGACATAAGCATTATAAATGGCCAGCGCATCGTCATCTACTATCACCGGCCGAAGTCCGCAATCCTGGATCAATTCCAAAAACATGGTCAGGTATTCTCTGCGGGCGGCGACCAACAAAACATCCATCTTATTGGCCTCATCGTCGGTTCTAATAATGTGATAGTCCAGAGAAACGTCGTCGATATCAAAAGGCGCTCTCTGTTCGGTCTCGAACAGGATGGCCTGTTCGGCTTCGGCACCGGACTTTTTATCAATCGTAAAGCGGTCGGTGATGACACCGTGTCCGGAAATAGACACCACCACGTCTTTAATCTTGGGGTCAGTTTGGTCAATCAGAGATTGGATATTAAATATGACCGCTTCGCGGTCTCTGATTTCATCGGCTACAATGGCTTCCGGCGGAAATTCGCGGATGCCTATGGCCGAAACCGAATAGCCTGTCTTGGTGTGGTCGAGTTTGACCAATTTGACGGAGTTGGCGCCCACGTCAAGACCAATTGTAGATTTACTTCCTCTTGAAAACATATATTATCTACTTTGCTTCTTAGTGTGTTTTACCTTTTACCGTTTGCAGGTACTTTTTCATATCGACATAAACTCGGCAATGTTAACCGTTCCTGCCCTACTTTCCCTTTTGTCTGACGTTACATTGGGTTTTTCACCGTCACAGACAACTTATTTATCGGATGGCTCCGATTCAGTCTTAACTTATTTCAACACTATTTAGAGTTTTTTAATGATTTAAAACGAAAGACCCTCTCCGGATTTGGAGAGGGTCAAAACGTTGTCCCTTACCAGAACTGCTGTTCAAATTTTGGTCAGTTAATAGTATGATGAAGTCGTTTCAATTCGGCCGGTGGCCGCCAGTATATTGTGCTGATGAATACCGACCAGATCGGGAGTCGAAGCCATCGTCACCACATTGGCAGTACCCGATGTTGATCCATTGGGTCTGAATACTATAGAACCGGACGCGTTATCAACTGAAAGGAAATTAAATTCTATAGGCAGAGTATCAACTCTTATAACCGAGTCGCCGGCTTCAAAAACCATACCACCGGTATTCACTTTGTCTTTAAAAAGTGTCCAGGACAAGCTGCCGTCATCAAAGTGCACGCCGTGTTGTTCCTTGGTGCTCACGGCATATGAACGGGCCAGTCTTAATGACGAGGTAATATCGCGGTTGGCCGAACGAAATTTGATTCTCTCAAAGGCTATTTGAAAGCGAGGCACTGCCATAGCGGCTACTATTCCAATTATAACAACGGTCGTCATTAGCTCGACCAAGGTGATGCCTTTTTGAAACCTTTTTCCAAACATGGTCTTTCCACCTATTCTCATCAGTCTTTCAAATCCATCGACTATATTTCAATTATCGTTAGGTTGTACGGCCTCTTAACCATCTGGCAAGAGGTCGAGTATTTAGTTACTGTTTCAATTAGAATCAAACCGCCTGCCAAAAACCTTATGAAATATCTAAGTCTTTACTTAATTGCGGGTTATGTTGGAACTTTGGTGAACAGGAAAGGTTAATCAAGTGTTGGTAATTTCCTACAGTGATGGGGAGACAACGAATTAACACAGGTAAAATAATACAGTGAATTACTTCAAGTTACGATTATATTAGTTGTTGAATGTCTCATTATATAGTTAACATTTCTATGGTTAACATCGCAAAAAGGAATGGGCTTTAAATGTTCAAGCGTTTAATTGATTTCGTCCTTTTCCTCACTGTCGCTAATTCTTTTGCAGTTCACGCAATTTCCGGGCAGCTTACTGCCAGGGAGTCAAGTTTTCTATATTCTTCACCAGTATTGTTTCCTAAAGTTTCTCCGGTAATTTCTGATGCTGCCAAAGATTTTCTGTCTCAACGTGATGGAAACGCTGCAAAAGTCTGGGTTTTTTTTACAGACAAACAGGTTGAAACAAAGACCGCTTTTGAACAAGCTGCCGCTTCAATAAGGCTTAGCGAAAAAGTTCTCAATAGACGCGCCAAGGTCAATCTTGGTCAGGTGGTGTTTGCCGACTTGCCCGTTCCTCCCGAATACATTCAAAGCATTGTGGATCTGGGTGCAAAACACAGACGAACATCGAAATGGCAAAACGCCGCCAGCTTTGAAATCCCTTTGGATAAGTTAGCCGAAGTTGCTGGCCTTTCGTTTGTATCGGAGATTAAGCCAGTAGCAGTTTCAAAACGACCGCCCTTGCCCCAAATCGATTTGCTAAAAGAGTCCTTCATCCCGGAAAAGCAGAGTTCTTTTGGATTAAACTACGGACCATCTTTGGCGCAGATTACGCAAATAAAAGTGGACAAACTGCATGATAAGGGATTTCACGGAGAAGGGGTCACTCTGGCGATTTTGGACACTGGATTCAGAAAAACCCATGAAGCCTTTGCAGCTCATTTTGCCGACAGCCGGGTTTTAGCAGAGTATGATTTCATTTTTAACGATAGCAATACGGCCAATGAACCGATTGACCACCCGAGCCAATGGGATCACGGCACGTTGATTTGGTCAGTCTCGGGGGGAGAGCAAGATGGAGACATTTATGGTCCTGCTTTTGAAGCCTATTTCCTTTTAGCTAAGACGGAAGATATTCGCTCTGAAACGCCTATCGAGGAAGATAACTGGGTGGCCGCAGTGGAGTGGGCGGATTCGCTGGGGGCTGATGTTTTGACTTCTTCGCTGGGATATATTGATTGGTACGTTCCCGCAGATCTCGACGGCCAAACTGCAGTTACTACAATTGAAGCAAATATGGCCGCATCTATGGGCATAGTGCTTTGCAACGCCGCCGGTAATGGCGGTCCGGCAGCCAGTACTCTGCTCGCGCCGGCCGATGCTTTTGATATTCTGGCAGTAGGTTCTGTAAACGGTCTCGGAAATCTCGCCAGTTCTTCTTCGCGCGGGCCGACGGCGGACGGAAGGATTAAGCCAGAAGTTTGCGCGCGAGGAGTGAGTACCTGGGCCGCCTTTTCAGGTTCAGACATCAGTTACGGTACGGCGAGCGGAACTTCACTGGCGACACCTTTGGTGGCCGGTGCAGTTTGTTTATTAGTTCAGGCCAGACCCAATTTCCCGCCTGAAATTATCCGGCAGGCCTTTATGGCGACGGCCAATAATGCCGCCTCGCCAAACAACAATTACGGCTGGGGACTTATCAATGCCGAAGCCGCCTTGGGTTGGGGCGCCGAATTCTCTGCTGATATTACAACTGGTTACGCACCATTGACCATTCAGTTTACTGCCAACACGTCGCTGGCGGCGAGTTCATGGAACTGGTCTTTTGGCGACGGTGGAACTTCGACCGATGAAAACCCTGCCCACCAGTATCTGGTGCCCGGGACCTACGGAGTTTCTTTGACTATTCAATCAGTCTATGGTCCAGTTACCAATTTGAAAAATAATTACATTGCACTCAATGGAGACACGGTTGCATTCGAGAATGATTCGGCGTTTGCTGGACATCAGGTTGTGGTAAGCGTCAATCTGATTAACTCGCAGCCACTCTTTTCAATCACTATTCCTTTCAAATTTGGAAGCACGCCCGATGCCAATTTGGATTCTGTTACCAGAGGCAGCCGCACAAGCTATTTTGAAAATATGAATCTGCTCGATCAGGATTTAAATAATAACCGATTTGCCTACGAGTTGATTGCCGACAATGGCGGCGGTGCTTCTCCATTGCCTGCAGGAGCAGGAGAAGTGCTTAGAATTTATCTAACCCTGGATAGTTTTGCTTTAGGCGGACTTTCGGCGATAATTGATTCGACATCATTTTTGAACACAACTCTTCAATTGACCTCTGCAACATCCGTGTACACACCAGTTGTTTTTACAGGTGCACTATCGACCAAAGCTATTCTGCGCGGGGATACCAATTATGATTTTGTAGTCAGCGTACTGGATTTGAATTTTTTAGTGAACCGAATTTTCCGGGGCGGACCGCGGCCTGTCACAATTCAATCGGGAGATTTGACGTTAGATTTTAAGGTTTCAATATTGGATTTGAATTATTTGGTTAGTTTTTTCTTTAGAGGAGGCCCTCCGCCGCCTTTCCCCTAATCGTTCAACATTAAGTATCCAAAGTCAATTGCTTAAACTAAGCCAGAGAAATTCCCTCATGTTTAAGCAACTTCTTTTTTAAAGAGAGTCCGCCGCCATAACCGCCCAGACCGTTGCATCCAACTACTCGGTGGCACGGAACTACTAACGGCAGGTTGTTTCTGGCATTGGCGGTACCGACGGCTCTCGAAGCCCGCGGGTTGCCGACAATAGCCGCTATTTCGCCATAGGTTTTGGTCTGCCCGAAGGGGATGCGGGCTACATAGTTTAAAACTTTTTTCTGGAAGGGAGCGGCCTCAATGTCAATTTTGACCGAGAATTTTTTAAGCTTGCCATTGAGGTAAGCTCTAATTTCCAATTCGGACTGCCGATTTAACTTTCCGCCTCTTTCAACTTTATAATCGCCGAATCGATCGGCAATGCGGTCATCAAACGAGCCTTTTGATTCTCCCGGCATAGTGACCAATACCAGGTGTTTGTCGGTGGCGGCCGTTCTAAATACCCCCCATTTGGTTTCGAATGTATTAACGTAAAGCTTGTTCATCTTGAGTTAACTCCTGCTAAATTTATTTTTGTCAAAGTTTCCAATAATTCGTCAATGTTTTCTAAGAAAAAATGCGGCTTTAGTTGCTGCACCTGAATGGAATTCCCATATGGTGACCGAACTGCGATTTCAGTTATACCCAACTGCCGTGCTGCCAGAATATCATTGACGGTATCTCCTACAACAGCGGCGTTGTCACAATTGGCTGACATTCTGTTCAAAAGCAACTCGAACTGTTCGGGGTGCGGCTTAACTTGGGAAACCTCATCGCCGCCTATAACCGCTTCAAAATACTCACCCCACTCCAGCTTGTCGAGTATGCCGTCAATGTGCACCCTGATTTTGGTTGTGGCAATACCCAATTTGAAGCCGCTTTCAAAAAGTGATTTGATTGACTCTTCAGCTCCCTCCAGTGGTTGGCTGGCTCTGACAACCGTTGCCATTGCCTTTGTGTGAAAGGCACTTTTCAGCTCGACTATTGAATTGTCCGTGAATTCACTAAACATGTGTTCAACTGGAAATCCAATCATCGGTGTTATTCTTTCTGGAGGCTGAACCGGCAAATCGAATTGCTTTAGGGCATGATTGAATGCCTCTACAATACCGTCGGACGAGTCAATCAAAGTTCCGTCCAAATCAAATATGATTGTCGTAATCTTCATTCAAAAACCGGTTTTACCTTTCCTATAAGCTGTGATAATGGTACTCGATATAGCTCGTCGATAGTGCCCAGATTCAAAGTCGCCACTAACAATTCACCGGCGCCGACAGTTGTAATGGGCCAGTCGCCTGTAAAGGAAAGACCGCCAATCCACCCTTCAAAGTCCGGCATTCCATTAATTATAACATTTCCTTCAATGATTTCAATCTGTTCCAGAGGTAATCCCAGAACTACCGCGTTGGCCTTTGTCCCGTTCTCCGATTTAATGCGCACCAGATCATATCTGTCAGGCATATGATGAAGAATAGGACGACTAAAGCCAACGATTTCAACTTGATAGGCCAGACGGCTGGCTTTCATTAGAGTTCCCTGCAAATAAAGTGGGCTTAAACGGTGGTCATCCAGCACAAAAGGAATTGGGCCGTTAGCCATCATGAAATTGATTGGCGCCACTGGCGCCAGTAATTGATAAATCAGAGCAAGCCCATAGACGGCTATTGAAAAAGAAGCGCCCCTTTTCTTGAACTCTTTCTTTTTTGTCAAACTTTGGTTCAAATCAAAAAAAGTGAATAAATAGAAAACCAAAGGGAGTCCGAACAGAATAAATTTGGCCGACTGATTGACGTAAATAACAAAAGAAAGATAAAACAAGGATGCCGCTATTATCCAAACGAGTAAAACAAACACACCGAATACATATTCCCTGAAATAAATATGACCGGCGCCGGGTAAAAGCAAATTTAGTAATAGTCCCGAGAACTTACTATTTGCGAAACGTTGAAATCTGTACATGTCCGATTTCACAGTTGACCGTTTTTATTTACGCAATTGGCCCGAGAAAGGCCGGAATTTCTTTGTTTTCCGACAACATTTTGATTTACACGGTACAGGTATTGCAACAACACACGATAATATATGAACTGTAAGCGCCAAGAGGACAAAAGCTTATGTTTCAAATACCGGTCAGGAGTCACGAACAGGAACATTTTATCGAATCTAAGCGTAAAAGACTTAAGAAGATACGGTGATATCGGACTTTCACTTTGTCTTGACAAAAATGAGAATTAGACTACTTTGTAAACAGCAAAACTTTTCACATATTCGGAGGCATTAATGGTCCGCTTTTCCATACAATTATTCGGCATCACTGTTTTTGCGCTGGCTATGATCTGGATGGTCGGTTCGGGCGAAGCCGTGCAGTCTTCTAATTCTGAAGTACCAATCCTTTGGGCGGACACTGTTCATATAGATTTATCGGAGGAGGGCGACAGCCTTTCGACCGAATCACCCGAGTCCAAACGGGATTCTTTCTTCCGGGACATCAAAAAATTGAGTCAGGTGGCGTTCAACATTCGCAACCATTATATGGAAGAAGTCGATACCGAGGCCATCATTAAGGCCGGTATCAAGGGGATGCTGACCGACCTGGACCGCTTCTCGGTATTAATGGAGAAAAGCTCTTATGATGCCCTCATGGAATCCACCCACGGCAAGTACGAAGGGCTGGGAATGGTGATAGATTCCAGAGATGACCGAATCATCATCATCTCTCCTATCGAAGGCGCCCCGGCTCATCGCCGCGGCTTGCGCGCCGGTGATATCATCTGGCAAATTGAAGGGAAAGATACCGAAGGGATGAAAACCTCCGATGCCTCGAACCTGATGCGTGGACCGGCGGGCACTTCCGTAAAACTTCAAATTAAGCGTGCCGGTATAGATGAACGCCTGGACTTCGAAGTCGAACGGGCGGTAGTTGAACTAAAATCTGTAAATTACACTGGCATTATCCCGGGAACTACTATTGGATACCTGCGTCTTTCTAAATTTGCCGAAGAAACTGGGCACGAATTAAGAGATGCCATCAGCAAATTGAATGAACAGAATGCCACGGCCATGATTTTTGACCTGCGTTCCAATGGCGGAGGTCTTCTCGATCAGGCCGTTGAGACCGGCGAACTATTCCTGGAAAAAGGGCGCGAAGTTGTTTATACCAAAGGGAAATTCGAAGACACTGAACGGCACTACTATTCCCGACAGGAACCGATATTTCCCGAAAAGCCTCTGATTGTGTTGGTCGATGAAGGTACCGCCTCGGCCTCGGAGATTGTTGCCGGAGCCATTCAGGACTGGGATAGAGGATTAATTGTCGGCAATGACACGTATGGTAAGGGACTCGTGCAGCAAATCTTCCCGATTTCCAACGATGGAGATTTGGCGCTCAAGTTGACGACGGCCAAGTATTATGTCCCTTCCGGCCGCAGCATTCAAAAGCCCGAGACTCAAGCCAAAGACCACGCCTCGACGGCAACCGAAGAGGATGAAATAGCGACGGAAGAGAGCGACTCTCTCAAAGTTTCGCGCAAAGAAATCTATTACACCAATGGCGGCAGAATTGTCTATGGCGGCGGCGGCATTGTGCCGGATGTTATGATTGACCGGGACAATTACAAGCCGATTGAAATAAACTTGGTGCGGCAGGGAATGTTTTTTGATTTCGCCGTCAATTATGTATCGGCCCACCCGGATATTAAGCCGGACTTTACCGTCACCGACAACATGCTTCAAGATTTCCGCAAGTTCATTAAGGAAAAAGAATTTACCTACAAGTCTAAACTTCAGTTGTCATTGGAAACGCTGGATAAATCAATCACCGATGAAGACCAGCGCAAATTGTTCAAGCCGACACTCGACAGTCTGGGCGCCCTGATTGAACTGGAAAAATCCAGAGACTTCGATAAATCAAATGAGTACATCTCACACGCCATCAAAAGAGAAATAGTCTCATCGATTGCAGGCGAGCGCGGCATTTATGAAGAAGTCGTTTTGAAGGCCGATCCGGCCGTCTTAAAGGCGCTGGAGATTCTGAAAACTCCGAATGAATACAGCCGCCTGCTTTCGGATGGTAAGAAGAAAGCCGAATTAACTAACGATTAATTAATTTGGGATTGTATTTAAAGCGCTGCGCCTGCGGCGCTTTTTTGTTTTAAATGGAATCGCGGGATTCGTAGTCGATTTCAAATCTGTTCAAAAGCCACTGGTCGGAAGAATTATCAAATGTCAAGATTATGGGGCGATTAGTTTGGTGGGTACTGTCCATTATGTAACACTCCACTTTGGCCACTTTATCGGTATAGATTATTACCGGCTGCCCAAATGATTCAAAAATGAAAAGTCTCCCCGGCCCATAAACAAAACTCAAAATCGAATCCGAGTTCTGCTGATTTTTAAGAATATCTACGGACAGTAACGAATCAATAGCGCCAGCGTTCTGATTGCGCACACCCTCCTGCAATCGCGACAACTTCTCTTTAATTAGCGGAATATGGTCGCGGGACGGAGTTTTTTCATTACTGCAGAACACGAGTAAAAAAGCTATAAGAAAAAAGATTAAACCGAACAATTGTAATCTTGAATTCATTTGATACTCATGCCATCCATCCGAAATTGGCCATTGCCGCGCCGGCTTATTGTCCCGTTTTCAGTAAGAATTGCCACGACTCGGGTGGTAACTATATTCCAGAACCAGTAGCGCTGACCCAGCAGCATGGAGGCTTGACCATATTTTTGGCTCAAAGCATTCAGCTTTTCAAAAGCATCTTGCAAGATAGGATCCATTCCTCGACGCAAGTGATTCAGCATCGGCCTGACCTGGCCGGTGTCAACCATGAATCCCTCCGGGTAATACGGCTGTTCATATTCCCACACAACATTGGTGCCTTGCTCCGGGCTGAACATAAATCCTTCGGGACATATGACTTTGGGAATCGTATCTCCATAGTATATCTGATAACTTCTGTAATTGCGCATGAATGCATAAAGCTGGCGGCCATTGTTGTCCTTATTTCCAGCGACTACGTACATATAAAGGGGCGTGCAGGCGTTGCAAAAATCGGTGCCATCGAAAAGTAAAAGAGGAGTGCCGCTGCTGACGAAGCTACTACCCATATCGTACCAGAGCGACAAAGCCGGAATAGCCGGATACGGCCTATATAGTATTGTGCCACCGTCCATAAACGAGTTGCTGTCGGCGTCCAATGCACTGGCTTTGACCAGGCTGTCAATCACCTTCCAATAGGTTTGGTAGTTTTCTTTCAGTTTGGCGGCAATTGATTCGGCAACTTTGAGAGCGAGGCCTTTTTCTTCAGTGGCCTCATCTTCTTTGATTGCGGCAATACTCGAAAAGTAAAGAGTTCCGTCTTTACGGTAGTATCCTTCTGAAATCATGTATCCAAGCTCTTCTGAAACAAATGAAGTGTCACAACCGGCGATGTCAGCAATTTGTTTTAAGGCGGTTTTCCCATCAGAAATTAAAAACGGCAGCAGCTGGGAGAAATCGTTGTCAAAATCAATATGCCGTCCTACCAGGGGCGGCAGCGTAATCTCTTTATTTATATATGTGGCGATGGCCTCTGGCACAGGGACCGTAAATGATCCCGCCTGCTTTTGAATCACCTGGCTCTCGAGAAGCTGATCCAGAGTATCGATAACGTCGTACAGTTTTAATTCGAAACTGATATCTCCATAATGGCCAGGAATCAGCAGGAGGGCTTCGCCGTTGACTGAATCCCCCGGATAAAGGGCATAATTTCGGGTTACTTTTCTTTCCGGCGCATAGTTTCCTCTACGGCACTTTACATCAGTTACGACAGAAACGTATTTCAAGTATTCGCCTTTGTTGGTAATTTTAATTGGAAAAGTACGCCTTCCCCAGCCAAGCTTTGACGCGTCTATGGTGGGCACATCAAACTTGATGTCCTGGGCATTTACTAAAACTGCCCCCGGGCCCAATGCTAGAGCCAACGTAACAAGAATGACAAACTTAAATCCTCGCACTGACTTTTCCTTTCTGTCTGCTTCGATTCGCGTTACCTGCATTCAAAAAACTTCGCGCCGCCAGCTGTCCACAGGCCGCCTCAATATCTCTCCCCCGGCTTTTGCGCACAGTGACGGTTCTGACCCGGGCATTTAGTTCCTTTCCAAACCAATTGGCTCTTTCATCCGAGGGGCGCTTGAAATTCAGACCCGGAACCGGATTATAAGCCATTACATTTATTTTACAGTTCAGACTCTTCATCAGCCGAGTTAAATCATCAATATCCTGCTTGGTGTCGTTGAACCCCTCAAATACGATGTATTCAAATGTCACCGGCTGCTTGGAGCATTCGGCATAATAGCGGCAGGCTTCGATAAGCTTATCCAGTTTAAAAGTCTTCGCAATCGGCATTACTTGTTGACGCTTTTGCTGGGTGGCAGCGTGAAGGGACAAGGCCAGCCGCACGCCCAGTTTTTCATCGGCCAGCTTTTCGATTTTGGGGGTAATTCCGGAAGTCGAAAGGACAATCTTTTTGGGGCTTATGTCTAATCCCTGGTGGTCGGTCATTATTTTGATAGCTTCAACTACGTTCTTGAAATTCAGAAGCGGCTCGCCCATTCCCATCATTACTACATTGCTGAAAGCGTTTTCGCCGAATTTATCGCGAAGAAACATAAGTTGCCCGACAATTTCACCGACTGACAAATCTCGCAGCAAGCCCATTGTGCCGGTAGCGCAAAAATGACATCCAACTGCGCAGCCGGCCTGGGAAGAAATGCAGGCGGTGCGTCTTTTACCTTCATCGGGAATGAGAACCGTTTCGATGGGGTGACCATCACACAGCCGAAAAAGAAACTTCTCCGTGTTGTCTCCGGAAATACGATGGTCGATTAACTCCAGCAGTCCTATTTCAAATTTGTTTTTCAGTTTTTCCCTGATTGGTTTGGAAAGATCAGTCATCAAATCAAAATCATACTGGCGGACATTATAAAGCCATTTAAATAGCTGGCGACCGTGAAAGGCGTTCTCGCCCAGATTTACAGCCAGCGTTTCGAGTTCGGTCTTGGTCAATCCCAATAGATTTTTCTTCGACATCGAGGTTCAATCTATCAATTAAAGTGATTTTGGCAAGGGGCTGAAATCATTGCCCCTTCCTCCGATGCAAGTCATCCTGAGCCTGTCGAAGGGTGACTTGCTCGAGAAGTGACTCCTTAGTTGACTGCAATGGCCGATTTAGATATTATCTTCCAGAGAAAACGGGGTGTGGCGCAGCCCGGTAGCGCGCTTGCTTTGGGAGCAAGATGTCGGAGGTTCAAATCCTCTCACCCCGAGTTTGAAGACAAGTTCATAACTCTTCATCCGGACTCCTTGAAGAATTTTTCCGCTTGACAGAATTAGCCTCTCAAACTACTTTTAACTTATAAGATATATCCAAATGGGTTTTTGAGAAACGCAGCTTCGTTTAACCCATTATCCCAATTTCTGGCACATAGTCGTATCAACTGTAATTTTGAGTAGGTGGGATTTTTTCTTGAGTAGTCAGTGTGTAGAAACTTGTTTCATGCAGTTTCAAGTTATTCTGCTACTTTTATGTGCCTTAGTCAGAAATAAGAAGGCCTTAATTGCTTGAGGCGTAAAGAGTAATTGGAAACCTTAAGGAGGACGGAAAATGAAACGAATCGTTATCGCTGTAACTGTGATTTTGATGCTGGCCGTAGCGTCGGTCAGCGCCTTTGACGGGAACCGCAAGGGCTTTGTACTTGGCGGCGGCTTGGGGGTTGCCCCAGTTTCTACCTGGGACGGCGGCGGCGGCTTCGACGAAAGTAAAGCCGGCGGCGGCGCGAACTTCATCATTGGATACGGTTGGAATGAATTCAATTTGATTGTAGCCGAAGGAAACCTCTCAGCTTACGACTCTGACTTTGGCGCCACCATTTATCAGGGATTTTCAGGTGCTTGTTGGTATCACTATTTTCAGGTACCAGGGAAAGCATTTTTTACGACTGTGGGACTGGGCACTTACAATTTCGACTTCGAATTCAGCGGCGGCGGTTCAGGCTCTAATGACCCTGGCTTTGGCCTTCTGGGAGGAGGCGGTTATGCCTTCACCCGACATTTTCAAGTGGCCGGATATTTGGGTTGGGGCAAGACATCAGAACCAGGAATTGATTACGACCATATACATTTGAATGTTTTGGTAAGTGTGGTGGGGTTTTAGTAGACTGTCCCCAATTTATTTTTTAGCCTTTTGAGAGGAGTTGTATTCCGTAAGTGATGCAGCTCCTTTCTTCTTTTCTGCAACTGATATTGATTGCATTTCTTCAATTCCATTTTGAAATTATATTTTGACTTGCCAATGCCAAAAGTTATTCGGACTTTCATTCACCAATGTACCCCACCCTCACACTCAAACCCGAAAAAGAACATCTTCTCGAATCCCGCCACCCGTGGATATTCTCGGGGGCGCTGGATATGCCGGAAACTTCGGTTGAACCGGGCAGCCTTGTTAACGTGGTCGATGCGAAAGGGAAAATTGTAGCAACCGGAACTTACTCTGCTATATCCAATATTGCCGTTAGAGTTATTGAATTTAATGAGGCGACAATAGATGAGAAGTGGTTAAAGGACAAGATACAATCCGCTCACAATCGACGTCTGCTACTTGGTTATGGACCCGGCACTGACACCACCGGATACCGTATCGTTTTCGGCGAATCTGATGGAATGCCCGGGCTGGTAGTTGATCGATATGCCGATGTAATAGTGATACAGCTTACAACTGCCGGCGCAGATAAACTGCGCGAAATGATAGTAAATTCTCTGATTGAACTTTTCAAACCCCGTGCCATTTTTGAGCGAAGCGATATCGCTAATCGTAAAGAAGAAGGAATCGAGGAACGCACCGGTACTCTGTACGGAGATTATTCCTTGGGCGACCAAGTTGAATTTGCGGAGAACGGCATCAAATTTCTGGCTCATCCCATATCGGGACAGAAGACCGGATTCTATCTCGACCAAAAGGATACTCGTAAAGCCATTCGTGAATTGGCTGACGATAAGGACATTTTGAATCTGTTTTCATACACCGGCTCAAGCAGTGTCGCCGCTTTTATGGGTAAAGCCCGTTCCGTATTAAACGTCGATAGCTCCAAATGGGCGCTGAAGCAGTGCCACGAATTAGCCAGGCTAAATGGCATCGATACGAACAGATTAAAGACTGAAGAATCCGATGTTTTCCAATGGCTCAATAGCCAGCCCGGCGACAAGTTTGATATGGTCATTATGGACCCTCCGGCTATTATTAAGTCGCGAAATGACATTAATGATGGGCGCAAAGCCTATCATTTCCTAAATCGGGCGGCGATGAGGTTGGTTCGCTCCGGAGGGATATTTGTAACTTCCAGTTGCTCGCAGTTTTTCACAGTTGAGGATTTCGCTACGACTTTGCGCCGGGCATCGGTGCAAAACGGCGTCAGCTTAAGTGTGCTTAGGATTATTCCGCAGTCCCCTGACCACCCACTGTCCGTCTATTTCCCCGAGTCGTATTACTTGAAAACTTTTGTCTGTGTAGTTGTTTAACTTTTAATTGCCGTATCCGCAGACTGTTTATATCTTGCGTCAGCATAAAACTATCTACGATAGGCCCCCGTAGCTCATTTGGATAGAGCATCTGCCTTCTAAGCAGAGGGTAACAGGTTCGAATCCTGTCGGGGGTATTTTAATTTGCAAGGCGAGTTTTTTAGATTACAAATGAAATTAGCCAAGAATCTGCACCATCAAAAAGCAAAAGACGCTGAAAAATTTACTCCCCCTCTGCTTATGTCTGGGGCTATACTGAAACGAACTCGACTCGGTTGGGACTCCTCCATGTTCAGGTCAGAGTACCCCTCACCATCGTCCCAATAAGCTGCAAACTCCTCCTCTGACAAACTGGTGTAGAGATGAGAATCATAACCGGGTGACCGGTAACGCAGGTGCCACTTCTGGAAGGCAGTCCCCACACCGGCGCCAACCAGGGCCCCCGCAGCCGCCAGCCCAAAACCGATTGCTACAGGAGATGCCTCGCAGAAACCTCCACTACAGGATACGGATTCATCTACGCCAGAACTTAAAACTACCGCAATCCCTAGGCCAAGTCCGATCGCAACCACTCCAACGCCGCCAATTATCGCACCAGACTTTGTTGCTCTGCCACGTACCCATAGTGCATCTATGGCTACGATGGGCACACCACGTTCAACCATATCGACAGTAATAAAAAGAGAATCGGAGTTACTGCTGTGATATTTGCCCGCAATTTCTCCCAGACCTTGGGCATGTACTTGTATAAGATTGCCAGGTTTCAGTCGAGCGATAGCCTGCAATCTTTTCTGCTGCTCATCCTTTTGCTGTGCGGAATCCTGAGCAATGCCAGATATAGGCAGAAGAATCGCCAGCGCCAGTCCGGTCACAATCCATTGTTTCACTCTCATAGTCCTCATTCGTGATTGACAATTATTATTGCCACTCTTGCCATGCTGGTCTGCCCCATTTGTTGTATTACTTTCAAAGCTATTTCCTAAGGTCGAAATTGTCAAGTTCATTAGCAGAATTCAGCTCTTATCTTTTCAAGAAATCATTTCTATATATTTGATCAATCAGGCGGCAGACGAAACCACGTCGCGGCGAGCTGCCTGCCACTACTTTCGGGGCTATTTTTAGTTCCCTTTTTTCCGATAAAGCTGTATAAAGAATTAGGACCGAATAAACGGTCTTGATTTGAAGGAGGCGATTGTGAAAATATTTAGACTTGCCTTTTTTGCAACGGCCATGGCTCTGACTCTGTCAGCAATCACAACCAAAGGCGACGTCAGTGTCGGCCTGTCGGCGGATAATGACGGCATCAAGAGCTTCTACCTGTCAATCGGCGAACAGTATCGGGTTCCGGAGAAAGAAGTGATCATTGTGCGGGAAAGAAACATTCCCGACGATGAGTTGCCCGTTGTCTTTTTCATTGCGCGCCAAGCAACCATTGAACCATCGGTAATCGTGAAGTTAAGATTGGAAGGAAAATCTTGGATCGACATTACAGCCCATTTTGGTTTATCCCCCGCAATTTATTATGTGGCGTTTCAAAAGGATCCGGGTCCCCCCTACGGTAAGGCCTGGGGCTATTACAAGAAGCATAAAAAGGATGAGTGGAAAACCATCAAATTGGCGGATGCTGACATCGTCAATTTTGTAAACATCAAGTTTATGAGCGAGCGCTATGGCTACAGCCCGGATGAAGTTATCAAGATGCGCGACAAAAGCCAGAACTTTGTCGTTCTGAATACTAAGATCAAAAAGGTCAAGGCTGAAAAGTCCAAAAAGCACGCCGATGCTGACAATTCGGGGAAAAAAGGAAAGAAAAACAAATAAACTGACATTTCCAGGCACATTTTCTTTTAAAACATTGAAAAAAAGGCCGCCAGAAGGCGGCCTTTTTTTCCTATTTGTCCGATTTGCGATTTTGACTAAGGTAGCAGCTCAATGTTCAAACGAAATGATGGCCGCAGATGATAGCCATTGGCAGTTTCAACTATGGCTGTCTCTTCGTCAAACTGCAGATACACTTTGGCTGTTTCACCGCCTTCAATAGTTACGCCCAGATTCAATTTGACTCCCGTCTCGGTGCCGCTTGGCACAATCAAAGGATAAGAGATTCCATCAATCACCACTTCGTTAGAATCGGCAACTATTAGGCGCAGCTGTGTATAGTGGCCGGGGGCGACCAGCGTATCAGCTAATACCACAGTTATGGTATCCAGCAATTGCAGAAAATCAAAAACCAGATTCGGTTCTGCAATTGTCATCCAAGCACTGCTGTCCTTGTGTATTCGTACTTCTTCAACCGTCAGAAAAATGTTGTTCACTGTCGGCTGTGCCGTACTATCCAAAGTTTCAACAGTTGGAGTGTAGCCTCCGGAGGCGAGAGCTACTACTTCAATTTCCCCGGGTACGTATGACTGTTCGTGGCTGCAGGCCGACAACATCAAACCAAGTATGAGAACATAAACGGATTTCATACAATCATCTCCTTATTACTATATTATATTCAAAATTCTCGTTTCGTCAATAAGTTTCTAAATGCCAATTCCCATTACGATTCTTGACAGGTCCGAAGCAAGTAACAGAGAATCTATTATTAAATTGTACTATTGACCTCGGTTTTCGACCGATAAATAACTCTATGAAAGCAATCATTGTTATTGTGGCCGCTTCCATCGGCGGTTGGGCGGGATGGTGGTTGGGGTATCACTGGGGATTGTTCTCGGCTTTGGTGCTAAGCATGCTTGGAACAGGGGCAGGAGTATACTTCGGACGCCGCTTCAACCAGATGTACGATTAAACTAATTCTACAAATCTTGTTGAAACAGTACTCAATTTTTTGAGTATTAAGGTACTGTGCAGGCAAGCTTTCTTAAAACCACCAACCTCTCTCGAATCTATAGTCGCGGGCCGCATGAAATTCGGGCGGTTGACGATGTTTCAATTGAAATTGGCCAAGGCGAATTTGTCGGCATAGTCGGCTCTTCTGGATCAGGGAAATCAACACTGCTTAATCTTCTGGCGGGGCTCGATCATCCGACATTGGGCACTATCGATTTTAACGGAATTGACCTAGCCAGTCTCTCCCGTCCTAAGTTAGCTCAATATCGTGCCAAGAATGTCGGGATGATTTTCCAAACATTCAATCTTCTCCCCCACCGTACCGCGCTGGAAAATGTGGAGTTGGCGTTGTATTTCACCCCCACACCACCCAAAGAAAGAAAAGGGCGGGCGCAAAAGGCCCTTGAAATGCTGAATCTGGGAGACCGCTTTGAGCACAAGCCTAATGCTCTCTCCGGCGGCGAACAACAAAGAGTGGCCGTTGCCAGAGCGTTGGTTAAAGAGCCTGATATTATTTTTGCCGATGAACCCACCGGGAATCTCGATAAAATCAACGCCAACCAAATTGCGGAAACCCTCAAGAGATTAAACAGTGAAGGATTAACTATTGTGCTGGTGACCCACGATGAACATCTCACTTCCAAATACGCTCACCGCATTTATCGGATGGAGTTCGGTTCACTGGTCAACGGGCAGAAGGCGGAGAAGCCAATTGACTTTTCGTGATGTCATCCAGACCGGGCTGGGTAATCTTTGGCGGATGAAACTCCGCGCCTCATTGACATTATTGGGAGTGATTATCGCCATTGCGGCATTCGTGTCAATGCTCTCCGCCGGCGCCGGAATGCAAAAGAAGATCAACGAGCAATTCGACAAGCTGGGCCTCCTGTTCACTATTCAAGTTTCCCCGATTCATCAGGAAGATGGAAACGACACGTCCAAAGTGGCGCCTCTCAACGACAGCACTATGGAGATTATTTCCAAACTTCCCGGGGTTCAGTTTGCCTACCCGTTGGATGACTACAAAATTGTGGCATCGTTCAATGACACTGTCATCAATACTCACGGTCAAGCGCTGCCAATCAGGGCGCTAAACACCAAGGCTTTTTCGACAATGTCGGCTGGTAAAGCGTTTGATTCCGACAGCGTTAAGCAAACTATCGTAACCGATGAGTTTCTCGAAGATTTCAAAATCACGGAACCGGATTCACTAATAGGGAAACAACTAATAGTTTCAATTGAAGTGGCCACTTTTGACAGCGCCCTCGTCCATATTTTTATGGATGACGGCAAATTGCTGTGGAACAGACTGCGAGAAATTCGTTTTGACTCTCTCTTCAATGCCGGATACCGCAGTCGCATAGTTCAACGGGAATTGGGCGCGGCAATCGGGCGATTTATCGATGGCTACCTGAACTCCAGAACTACTGTCAGCGAAACGTTGACAATTGTAGGTGTATTAGACGAAAGCAGAGAGCACCTTCGCATTCAGCCGGTAATTCTGCCGTTAGCGACCGCCCAAAAATTCAGTTCGGCCGGTTTTTCAGGCGATATGACCGACTTAATTGCCAGCCTTTCCTCCGGCCAGTTATTTCAATCATCCGGTATGGAATCGAACAAGAACTATTCGAGGGTGACGATTGATCTCAAACAAGGCTATTCGCACAAACCGGTTGTAGATTCGGTCAAAGCTATGGGATTTCGTGCATTTTCTTATGCGCAGGAATTTGAAGAAATTACCAAGTTCTTCACTTACTTCGACATGGGTTTGGGAGTAATTGGATTGATTGCTTTGTTTGTCGCTTCGTTGGGAATCATTAACACCATGATGATGTCTATTACCGAACGCCGCCGCGAAATTGGCGTCTTAAAATCACTCGGCGCCGATGAACGCGAAATAAAATTGATGTTTTTGGTCGAGTCGGCATTGATTGGCTCCATCGGTTCGATATTTGGCATCTTGTTTGGCTGGGGAATCAGCCGGGTCGCTTCCACAGTCGCAAAATCCTTTATGGTGCGTCAGGGCGAAGACCCGCTTGAATTATTTGCCCTGCCGCTTTGGTTAATAGCTGTGGCATTTGCGCTTGGCTTATTGGTAAGTCTTGTAGCCGGTTACTACCCATCATCACGCGCCGCCCGGATTGATCCGGTGGAAGCATTGAGATACGAATAACGATAAGAGAGCCCTCCAAACTGCAGGCAAGGACAATATCTATAGGAGAGCCAGCCTGAATGGAAGTAACTCCGCTTTGAATACTTTTGCTATTACCGCCGGGTCGTTCTCCACTATTTCTCTGGCACGTTTTTCATTCTCAACCACCAACAATGCTATACCGAAACTAGCGTCTTCAACTCGACCGGCCATTAGCACAATCTTCCTTTCGTGCAGGCTTTTCAGGTATTCAAAATGTCTGCCCACTGCGTCAGATTCTTCTTGAGTGTGGTTCGTGGTAAAATCTGGGCGAGGCGGATAATACATAATTACAAAATGTGCACTCATGTTAAGCTTCCTGTCATTAAAGCATCAGCTGCTTCATCCATTTGCGACGCGGGTTTCAACACAATTCCTGCGTTGAACATTGGGCACCCGATATTCGTTATATTTATAGTTGTCGCATTCAAGAAAATCCTCTAAGTTAACCTCGGAGCTTCTTTGGATACGAAGATAATAGACAGGTGTTTGTTTTGAAACTCATCACCTCATTCTTGATTCTGGCATTAATAGTTTTGCTGGATGTGAATTCTTTAAAAGCTGTCCCTCCATGCGATCATCTGCAAACGGCAAAGCAGAGAACTGATGAGCCTGCTCCGGGTGCATTAAGTGTCACGGCGAGTGCCATTGACACTTCACTTACAATCGAGGCAGTTTGGATAGGCGATCCTCAATGGATGAGCGGTGTCGATAATGGCTTTGTAGCTTTTGGCGGAAGCCTCGCCAAAGGGATTGATTTTTTTGGCAGCAACATTCAGCCCAATCAATATGTTCCGGTTGAAATCAAATTTGACACTGTCAGCGCTAATTGGTCGTTGTGTCAGACCTTTCGCCGTTACGGCTTCAACTCCGCCGGAGTTGGCACTTTTCCGGGGTCGGCCTGGGACATTTCTGATTCGACTAACCCGCGAAGATTGAACCTGTGTTATGTAGAATTTGACTCGATTCCGACGCCTGATTTCAAGTGGAATCCCGATGGCAGTACGAAGGGCAAGTATGAATTCCTCTTCGTCATGAATAGTGATTACGACGGAACCGGTACTACCTATGCCGGATATAATATCCTGCTGGACGACCCGGACGTCTTATACGCCTGGTGGCCGAAAGTGGCCGCTGGTCACACTTTTTTTGAAACTGATACTGCCGTTTTGAAAATAACTCCTCGCATAGGTCTTAGCGCTTACCCCTTTGACAGTTCAATTGAACTTACCTGGGTGAATCCGGGAGCGGACCCGGACCATTTTGATATTTATTTTTCCACCGACTCCTCTGCAGATAATTTCCTGGCAGAGGTTGCAGGCACAGAGAGAACATACACCCACACCGGGTTGATTTTGGGACAAGAGTACTTTTATCAGATTAAGTCATTTGACGCCGCTGACAATGAAATTTATTCCAGCCCCATCAAAAGTGCCAAGACCAGAGAAATTACCATCAGCATCAGTTTTTTCGGACAATGGAATCAACGTTCGAGTTATGGCGGAATCTGGGGATACACCGACAGCGTTTCCGGACTGGAGTATGCGTTATTATGCTCCCGGTCTCAAGGATTAAGCATCATCGACATTAATAGTTCACCCCCGATTGAAGTCGGGTTTGTATCCCAAGGTGTCTATGGAGTCGGCACCCAGGAAGTCAGGACGTACAGTCATTATGCTGTGGTCTGCATGGATGGAATATCATCGGGCATTATAGATTTGACCGACGTAACTAATCCGCAAGTAATTTCAACAATTCCGAATGGGCAGCATACATTGCAAGTTTACAAGGATTATGCGCTCTTTGCGGGAGGCGGGTCCCCAATTGGTCTCGAGATATTTGACATAAGTGATCCAGAGAATCCAACTTTCGTTTCATCTTATGATCCCTATTATTATCACGACTACGCCATCCGTAATGACACACTTGCGGCATTCGCCATTTATGGGCAGGGTATCGACATATTGGACATAAGTAACATCGCATTTCCTGATTTGATAGGACATTTCAACTACCCGGGCTCCGGTTCGCATAACGGCGTCTTTTCCGATGACGGTTGTTACTTGTTTGTAGGAGACGAGATTGGACAGGGTAAGTGGACGAGGGTATTTGACGTGTCCGACCTGGACAGTATTGCCTATGTTTCCGATATTATTGTCGACCCCAATGCCATCGTTCACAACTGTGAACTCAAAGGCAATCACTTATTCATCGCCCACTATATTCATGGATTGCGGATTTGGAATGTATCGGATCCACCGGAGCCATATGAAGTCGCTTTCTATGATACCCATCCTCAACCAAGTACCGGCTATGCCGGCGCCTGGGGAGTTTATCCATACTTTGCTTCCGGAAAAATAGTCGTCTCCGACATGCAAAACGGACTCTTCGTATTTGAGTCCACCTTACTTGGAGGCGGCTGTTGTATTGGAAGGCGCGGAGATTTCAACGGTGACGGCAGAACCGGCGCCGATGTACTGGATCTCAACTATTTAGTGAATGATATTTTCCGCGGAGGAGCTGCTTCACCATGTGCCTCGGAGGCCGACGTCAATGGTGACGGCAACTCGTCGACGGTCCTGGATCTCAATTATCTGGTAAACGACATTTTCAGAGGCGGGCCGGATATGCCGGAGTGTCATTAGCATTATAGAGGCCATAAAATAGATATTGATTGTTGAACAATCGCTGACCAAATTACCTCAAGGGTAAATGCGAGTCAATGAAACTGCTAAAGAGGATTAAATGAAAGCCAAAAGAGAAGTCTCCGTGGTCTTTCAAATATTGTTCGCTTTCACATTAATCACTCCTGCTGTCTCGACCAATGCCGCCGAAGAGTTTCCGCTCGATGCTGCCTGGTCGGGAGCGACTCAATGGATGAGCGGGGTCAACAATGGTTACGAAGCTTTCGGCGGAAGCGTGGCCAAGGGGATTAATTTTTTTGGCAGCAGTATTCAGCCCGATCAGTATGTTCCAGTCGAAATTAAATTCGATACCGTCAGTGCTAATTGGACTTTGTGTCAGACCTTTCGTCGATATGGATTTAATTCGGCCGGAGTTGGTACTTTCCCTGGTTCAGCCTGGGATATTTCCGACTCAACTAATGCTCGCAGACTAAACCTGTGCTTCGTTGAGTTCGACACGATACCTGCTCCTGATTTCATGTGGAATCCCGATAGCAGTACGAAAGGCAAATATGAGTTTCTGTTTGTGATGAACTCAAACTATGACGGCACCGGTACTACCTACGCTGGAATAAACATTTTATTGAATGACCCTGATGTTCTTTATGGCTGGTGGCCCAGACTCGCTGCGGGGCATACTTTTTTAGAATCAATCCCGTCGTCACTGCAAATCCTGCCTCGCATAAACTTGACAGCCAGGCAAAATGATTATGACATCATCCTGAAATGGTTTAGGCCCGGTCCACAGTCGGATCATTACGAGCTTTATCTTGGCGTCGATTCGGCTCCTGATTCCCTTTTGACGACTTTGAATGGCACTGATAGCACCTGGACCCACTCAAGCGTCATTGCCGATCAAGAATATCACTATCTCATCAAATCTTTGGATATTTCCGGCAACGAATTGTTGTCAAGCCGCGAAGAGAGCCTGTTTGTTCGGGAATTGCCTCCTATAAATTCTGTTTTCCCGGTGTCACAGGAAGTTCAGGCTGATACTGTGTCTGATCTGGTTGTCACATTTGACTCGGTGATGAACCCAGCGACAATTGACGGCTCATCTTTCAAAGTCTTTGGACATTGGTCCGGACCACACACTGGTACCATTCAAATGGAAAACGGCAACGTGCAGGCCAGATTTACTCCGGACGAGGCATTTTCCGCAGGAGAATGGGTTCTGGCATCATTGACCAAGTCGATTGAAACTAACAACGGAACTAACTTGCCCACCGGCTACGCCTGGAGTTTTTGGATTAAAACAAAACCTGCTTCACTCAATTTGACTGAAATCGATCAAATAGATGTTCGCGAGAATGGTGAAGGTCACGTTCAATGCTACGGGGCCTATGGCGGTGACATTAACGATGACGGTTTCAGCGACATAACGGTCGTCAATGAAATATCTGATGATGTTCGAGTTTTTCTAAATGACGGCTCGGGCGGTTACAGCAACTTTACAATATATCCTTTCGCCGGCGGCGGCGTCCCCAGTCCCAATGAAGGCGCCGACTTCAATTCTGACGGCAAAATTGATATGGCTGTTGGCGCCAGTCAGTCAAATCAAGTCAGAGTTATTCTGAACAATGGGACTGGTGGTTTTAATCCGCCTGCTTCCTACACCACAGGCAGCAACAATCGAGGCGTAGCGGTACTGGATTTAAATGGAGATGGACACGACGACATCGCCACTTCTAACTGGGGCGCCAGCAAAGTTTACAAATTACTTAATAACGGCAACGGAACCTTTGCTGCCGCAGTGGAAATTGAAACCGGCAGCAGTGGCGAGTTTGCCTGCGCCAGCGGCGATGCTAACAATGACGGCATACTTGACCTCTTTGTGGGAGCACTCAACAGCCAGGACATGATTCTTCTGCTGGGCGATGGCAATGGCGGACTCGTCTATTCCACAACAGTCAACTCGGGCGGTGAAACCTGGATGATTGCAACCGGCGATATAAACCTCGACGGTAACATTGATGTGGCTTGCGCCAATTCGGGAAATGACAACGCCTCCGTTATTTTCGGTGATGGCATGGGCGGTCTGTCCGACCCGGTAATTTACCCAACTCCCAGTTATCCAATTGCCATGGACCTCGGAGACATTGATGGAGACGGCGACCTGGAGATGGTAACCAGCAGTTATGGTGGAGCCGAGTTCCGGGTTTTCGAAAATGACGGCAGCGGCAATTATATCAACTCCCAGGACTATCCGGCGATAACGGCGGCGTCCTGCATGACGTTGAACGACCGCAATAACGACGGAGTTATGGACCTGACCGGCATAGATGAAATAGCTGATATTATCATACTTTTCGAATCTATTACTACGTGCTGCGACAGCATAAGAGGGGATTTGAACGGCGATGGCAGCAACTGCAACGTGCTGGATCTGAACTTCTTGGTGAATTACATCTTCAGGGGAAGCGGCAACCCCGGCAGTTGTCCGGAAGAAAGCGATGTGAATGGCGATAGCTCAAACCCCAATGTTTTAGATTTAAATTACGTTGTGAACCGCATTTTCAGGGGTGGTGCGGCCCCGCCGGCCTGTCCGTAGCAATTTAGGCGAAATAAAATAGATATTGTATGTCATATAATTGCCAACTAAATTATCTGAAGATTTAATGAGAATTCAAAGAGCTTAAGAGGAGAATTAAAAAACGGGCAATAAAACAATTCCCCTGGTCTTTATACTATTGTTCGCTATGACGTTGACCGTTCCGGCAATCCCGGCCAGTGCCGCAGAAGATTTCCCAATTGATGCGGTTTGGTCAGGTGCCACACAGTGGATGAGCGGCGTGGATAGCGGCTATGAGGCGTTTGGCGGAAGCATTGCCAAAGGCGTCGATTTCTTCGGGAGCAGTGTGGTTATTTCTAACTATGTGACGGTTGAAATCGTGTTTGAAAGTGACACTACCCTTTGGTCTCTGGCGCAGGTGTTCCGAAGAGACATGTCACATAATTCTTTTGGAGTCGGGCAATTCCCCGGTTCATGTTGGGATATCAGCGATCCCACAAACCCAAGACGTTTGAATATCTGCTTTGAAGAAAATGATGATGGTGCCGGACCTATTCCCTCGCCCAATTTGCGCTGGGACCCGGACACGAGCCAATTTGGAAAGTACGAGTTACTTTTCGTAATGAACAGCACCTATGACAGCACTGGCACCACTTATGCAGGCATCAATATTCAGCAGGATGACCCGGATGTTCTTTATGCCTGGTGGCCACGACTTGCACCGGGACACACCTTTCTGGAAACAATGCCAGCATCCCTTTTTATTTCACCGCGCATAAATCTGAAAGCCGTGCAACAAGGCTATGACGTTAATCTAAAATGGCTCACCCCAGGTCCGGGACCTGACTACTATGAATTGTATCTGGGGATCGGTCATGCACCGGATTCTCTACTGACTTTCCTTGCATTAGATGACACAATCTTCGTCCACTCTAATGTTGTTATCGGTCAGGAATACCATTATCGGATTAAGTCCAGGACCGCTGAATCAACAATTCTATCAAGTCGAGAAGTAATCCTAACAGTCCGAAATCCCATAACTGTCGCGGCGGTTTTCCCCGTGTCGCAGGAGATACAAGCAGATACACTAACAGACATAGTTGTAGCTTTCGATTCTGTAATGAATCCTGCGACAATAAATAGCTCGACCTTCAAGGTTTTTGGCCACTGGTCCGGTCCCAAATTCGGCACATACCAGATGGAAAATGGCAATATGCAGGTACGATTTACAACCAACGAACCCTTTTCCGCCGGAGAATGGGTTTTAGTATCATTGGCCCAATCTATCGAATTCGCCAATGGAGCGAGCCAACTCTCTGGTTACGCTTGGAGTTTCTGGGTCAAGACCAAACCGGCATCGATTAATTTGGTTCAGATTGACGAAATTAGTGTTCTTAGACCAGGTGAAGAGCCTATCATGTGTTATGGAGCTTACGGCGGAGATATTAATGATGACGGTTACACGGACATCACTGCAGTTAATGAAATTTCTGATGATGTCCGCGTTTTTCTCAACGACGGCTCTGGCATCTACGATAGCTTTACTGTCTACCCTTTTGAAGGAGGCGGTTTTGGCAGCGCTAACGACGGCGCCGATTTTAATTCCGACGGCAAAATCGACATGGCTGTCGGCGCCTTTGCATCCAATAAGCTAAGAGTGATTATTAACAACGGTTCGGGCGGATTCAACTCTCCTAATTACTACACTACCGGAGATAACAATAGCGGGGTAGCAGTTTTAGACCTGAATGGAGACGGCCTATCGGATATTGCCACTTCCAACAATCAAGCCAATAAAATTTACACACTTTTAAACAACAGCGACGGGACGTTTGCTTCGGCAGTTCAAATCGAAACCGGCAGTGAAGGCGAATTCTCCTGTGCCAGCGGCGACGCTAACAACGACGGCATTCTCGACCTGTTTGTCGGTGCCAGAAACGCTCAGGAAGTAGTTCTATTACTCGGAGATGGGAACGGCGGCTTGGATCATTCGACCACCCTCAATTCCGGCGGTAGAACCCATATGCTCGCCACTGGTGATGTAAATCTCGACGGAAATATCGATGTAGTCTGTGCAAACAGCGGCTCAACTAACGCCTCGGTAATTTTCGGGGACGGACTTGGCGGCTTATTGGAACCTGTGATTTATCCCACCCCGTCTGGTCCAATAGCAATTGATTTAGGTGATATTGACGGCGATGGTGACCTTGAAATGGTCACAAGTTCCGTCAACGAAGGGATATTCCGCGTATTCGAAAATGACGGAATCGGGAATTACACTGATCCCAGGGACTACCCAGCTCCTACAGCGGCTTCCTGCATGACCTTGCACGACCGAGACCGAGACGGTGTCATGGACCTGACAGGTATCGATGAGTTTTCAGATTTAATTCTTCTTTTTGAACCTGTTCATCTTGTATCCTGTTGCGTCGAGGCAAGAGGGGATTTGAACGGCGATGGCAGCAACTGCAACGTGCTGGATCTGAACTTCTTGGTGAATTACATCTTCAGGGGAAGCGGCAACCCCGGCAGCTGTCCGGAAGAAAGCGATGTGAATGGCGATAGCTCAAACCCCAATGTTTTAGATTTAAATTACGTTGTGAACCGCATTTTCAGGGGTGGTGCGGCCCCGCCGGCCTGTCCGTAATACATCATTTCTGACTCTGTTTAATCGAATTCTAACAGACTTGGGAGCAAACAATTGACGGCAATTTTCGTATTAATTGCTTGTTGATTAAAAACAGCTTTTTTGTATGTTATTACGATACCTCACTGGTTAAACAAAGTATGTCATCTAAGAAGAGGCACAAATGTTGAAAAAATGTCATTCTTGCGTAATCACCTTTTCGCTGCTTTTAATGCTCGTTGTGGCAGCACAGGCAGCCCCTCCGCTCCCTTCGCGTGCTGGCTCATATTCAGAATTCGAAAAGTATTTCATAGAGAAAACCGGCTGGGAAGCTGTACAGGATTCAAATCAGCAGACCAGCGGAGTTGCGGCAGAAGCCCCGGCCATCGAAGGGTTTTGGCAGGGCACTCCGCAATGGATGAGCGGTGTCGATAATGGCTTTGAAGCTTTTGGCGGAAGTCTCGCCAAGGGGATTGATTTTTTTGGCAGCAACATTCAGCCCAATCAATATGTTCCGGTTGAAATCAAATTTGACACTGTCAGCGCTAATTGGTCGTTGTGTCAGACCTTTCGCCGCTACGGCTTTAACTCCGCCGGAGTGGGCACTTTTCCGGGGTCGGCCTGGGATATTTCGGATTCGACCAATCCTCGCAGATTAAACCTGTGCTTCGTTGAGTTCGATACGATTCCTGCTCCGGATTTCAAGTGGAATCCCGATGGCAGCACGAAGGGCAAGTATGAATTCCTCTTCGTCATGAATAGTGATTACGACGGGACCGGCACTACCTATGCGGGATATAATATTTTGCTGGACGATCCGGATGTCTTATACGGCTGGTGGCCCCGAGTTGCACCGGGCCGGACGTTTTTTGAAACCCCCACGGCTTCATTGTTTATCAAGACTTTCATTAAACTCAATGTCGCGGCGTACGAAACTGATGTTCTGCTTGATTGGACGAATCCGGGAGACCCTCCTTCTTATTTCAAATTGTTCTGGGGGAACTCAAATCCTCCCGTAAATCTTCTCGCCACATTATCTGGAACTACTGCGGGCTATATCCATTCCAATTTGACGAAAAACTTGAATTATTACTACCAGATCAAATCCTACAATTCGTCCGACGTGGAAACTAATAACAGTATCGTAGTGGTCGGCACAACCCAGGAACTGGCCACTGAAATGAGCATAGTCGGCCATTGGGACGGCCGCGGCGACGAATACGGCGCCTGCTGGGGATATACTGAT
>Ga0184627_10000136_pt1 | contig 35505 bp, 28 predicted proteins | sample PLM3_127_b1_FD_133150 | JGI IMG/M metagenome (GOLD analysis project Ga0184627, IMG submission 133150) | Groundwater sediment microbial communities from an aquifer in East River, Colorado, USA - PLM3_127_b1 | ecosystem: Environmental > Terrestrial > Soil > Riparian zone | place: USA: East River... | reverse complement strand
CTGTCGGGCCGGGAATGGGCACCGGAAGAAGTGGCGGAACTCATCGCCCGGCGCTTCGTCGGGCCGCTCACCGGTTTCCGCAGCCGTGCCGGCAAGCCGTTCTCGGCCGGTTTGCGCCTGACCGATGACCACAAGCTCGAATTCGACTTTGGACAGGCCCGTCCCGGCGAAGAAGAGATCGCCCCCGACTTCAGCGGACAGGAAAGCGTCGGCGCCTGCCCCAAATGCAAAGCGCGCGTGTTTGAGCACGGCGTGGCATACGTATGCGAGAAGGCGGTCGGCCCCGAGCGCAGCTGCGATTTCCGCTCGGGCAAGATGATCCTGCAGCAGCCGGTCGAGCGCGCGCAGATGCACAAGTTGCTCGCCACCGGACGCTCCGATCTCTTCACGCGCTTCATTTCCAGGAAGGGGCGGCCGTTCAAGGCCTACCTGGTCAAGACGCCCGAGGGCAGGATCGGCTTCGAATTCGAAGCGCGCAAACCGCGCCAGCCGAAAACGGAGAAGCCGGCAGCGCCAGCGCCAGTCAGCGCGTCACCGAAAGCAAAAGAGCGCAGCGCCTCCGCCAAGCCAGCGGCCACCAAGCGCGCCAAGGCCGTCACCGCCGCCGCCAAACCCGCCACGGCGCCGGCGAAAGCCAAACGCAAGGCTTGAGGATTTTGGCGGGCAACAGTGCCCGCCAAAATCCTAAATTAATAAACGCGGCGGCACGCCGCGTTTATTCAGATGTCCAGGTTGCGCACACCCAGCGCGTTGGACTCTATGAACTGACGGCGCGGCTCGACCTCGTCGCCCATCAAGGTTGAGAAGATTTCCTCCGCGCTGATGGCGTCCTCGATCTGGGTCTTGAGCAGGCGCCGCGTCTGGGGATCCATGGTGGTTTCCCACAACTGCTCGGGGTTCATTTCGCCCAGGCCCTTGTAGCGCTGAATGCTGACGCCGCTCTGCACCTCCTCGAGCAGCCATTCGATGGCTTCGCGAAATTCCCTGACCTGCTGCTGCCGGTCGCCGCGCTTGACGTAGGCGCCGTCACCGAGCAAGCCCTGCAACACCTGGGCCGTTTTCTTGATCTGGTCGTAGTCGCCGCTCTGCACGAAGTCAGCGTCGATGTAGCAGTGGCGCTCGATGCCGTGTTGCGTGCGGCTTACCGCCAGCACGTTACGCTCCGTCTTATCGTCGTACCGGGCTTCCACTTTCATGCCTAGCGGCGCCAGCAGCTCGCCCAGTGCCCGGGCGCTGTTGTGCGCCGCTTTTTCGTCCGCCAGATCGAGCTGCACCGGTTGGCGCAGCAGCGCGTGCAGCACCTCCTGGTCGATCAGCCGGCTTACCCGCTCGATCACGGCTTCGGCCAGCAGATAATCCTTCGCGACCTTCTCGAGCGCGTCCTTGGTCAACACCTGCGCGTTGACGGCCGTATGGAGCTCCGCCTCCGACAGCGCGAGCAGCAGCAGCATCTGCTTCAGTTCGTGCTCGTCCTTGAGATAACGCTCGCTCTTGCCGTGCTTTATCTTGTAGAGCGGCGGCTGTGCGATGTAGACGTGCCCGCGCTCGATCAACTCCGGCATCTGCCGGTAGAAGAAAGTGAGCAGCAGCGTGCGGATGTGGGAACCGTCGACATCCGCGTCGGTCATGATGATGATGCGGTGGTAACGCAGCTTCTCCGGCGCGTAGTCCTCCTTGCCGATGCCGGTGCCGAGGACGCTGATGAGCGTAATGATCTCCTGCGACGACAGCAGCTTGTCGAGCCGCGCGCGCTCGACATTGAGTATCTTGCCCTTGAGCGGGAGTATCGCCTGGAACTTGCGGTCGCGCCCCTGCTTGGCCGAGCCGCCGGCAGAGTCGCCCTCCACGATGTAGAGCTCGCATTGGGCGGGATCGCGTTCCTGGCAATCGGCGAGTTTGCCGGAAAGCCCGAATGAATCCAGCACCCCCTTACGCCGCGTCAGCTCGCGCGCCTTGCGTGCCGCCTCGCGCGCGCGCGCCGCGTCGATGATCTTGGAGCAGATCACGCGCGCGTCATTCGGCTTCTCAAGCAGGAATTCGTTGAGCTTCTGGGAGACGATTTCCTCCACCACCGGCCGCACCTCCGAGGACACCAGCTTGTCCTTGGTCTGCGACGAAAACTTGGGCTCCGGCACCTTCACGGAGAGCACCGCGGTGAGGCCTTCCTTCATGTCGTCGCCGGTGGTTTCGACTTTCGCCTTCTCGGACAGCTTGTTGTTCTCGATGTACTGGTTGAGCGTGCGCGTCATCGCGGCGCGCAGTCCGGTCAGGTGAGTGCCGCCGTCGCGCTGCGGTATGTTGTTGGTGAAGCACTGCACCGACTCCTGGTAGGAATCGTTCCACTGCATCGCCACTTCCACGACGATCTCGTCCTTCTCCGCCTTGGAGTAGAAAACGGTCTGGTGCAGCACGTTCTTGCTGCGGTTCATGTACTCGACGAAGCCCTTGACCCCGCCGGTGAAGGAGAACGTTTCTTCCTTGCCGCTGCGCTGGTCGATGAGGATGATCTTGAGGCCGCTGTTGAGGAAGGCCAGCTCGCGCAGTCGCTTCGCCAGTATCTCGTAGTGATACTCGATGCGCCCGAAGAGCTCCTTGCTCGGCAGGAAATGCACCTCCGTGCCGCGGCGTTCGCTCTTGCCGGTGACCTTGAGCGGCGCCACCGTCTCGCCCAGGCGAAACTCCATCTGGTGCAGCTTGCCGTCGCGGCGGATCGACAGGCGCAGCCATTCCGACAGCGCGTTCACCACCGACACGCCGACCCCGTGCAGGCCACCGGCCACTTTGTAGGAATTGTTGTCGAACTTGCCTCCGGCGTGGAGCTCGGTCATCACCACTTCGGCGCTCGAGCGCCCCGCCTCGTCGCCCGGATGCTCGTCGGTCGGGATGCCGCGCCCGTTGTCGACCACGCTCACCGCGTTGTCGGTATGGATGGTGACGGTAATCTCGTTGCAGAAGCCGGCCAGCGCCTCGTCCACCGCGTTGTCCAGCACCTCGAACACCATGTGGTGGAGCCCGGTGCCGTCGCTGGTGTCCCCGATGTACATACCGGGGCGCTTGCGCACCGCCTCGAGGCCTTTGAGGACCTTGATGCTGCTGCTGTCGTAGTCGTCGGCGGAGCGTGGTTTTTCTTCTTGTTCTTTATCGCCGGAAGGCGCAACCATGGGTTATTTCCTTAAATGCGCATCGGCATGACCACGTAGCGAAACTCGCGGTTGTCCGGCACTGTGATCAGCATGCTGCTGTTGGCGTCTCCGAACGAGCACTCCACGCTGTCGCAGTGCACGTTGTTGAGTACGTCCAGGAGGTAGGTGATGTTGAAGCCGATATCCAGCGCGTCTCCGCCGTAGGCGATCTCCATCTCCTCCTGCGCCTCCTCCTGCTCGTTGTTGGTGCAGGAAATGCGCAGACTGTTGGCCGCCACCATCCAGCGCACGCCGCGGAATTTCTCGTTGGAGAGAATGGCGGCGCGCTGCAGCGACTGCAGCAGATCCTGGCGCTTGATCGAAAAACGCTTCTGGTAGTTCGTCGGCACCACCCGCGTGTAGTCCGGGAACTTGCCGTCGATGATCTTGGTGGTGAGCACGGTGCTGCCGAAAGAAAACCGCACCAGGCTGGCGAAGATTTCGATGGTCACCGCGTCCTCGCTGTCTGCGAGCAGCCGGCCCAGTTCAAGCACTGCCTTGCGCGGCAGTATCACTTCCCGCTTCTCCTGCTGCTGTCCCAGCGGGCGCGCCGCGTAGCTCAAGCGGTGGCCGTCGGTGGCGATAACCTTGACCTGGCCGCCGTCCAGCACAATCAGCAGCCCGTTCAGGTAATACCGGATATCCTGCTGCGCCATGGCGTATTGCACCAACAGCAGCAGTTCCCGCAGCGCTTGCTGCGGCATTGCAATTTTGCCTTGGGCCGCGCCCGGGTCCGCCATCGCCGGAAAATCAGCGACCGGCAGTGTCTGCAGGTTGAAGCGGCTCTTGCCGGAACGCACCTGGAGCCGGTTGTTCTGCACGTCGAGCATCGCCTCCGTGCCCTCCGGCAACGCCCGCAGAATATCCTGCAACTTGCGGGCGGACACCGTCAGACTCATCTCTTCACTCGAACTCTTGTCGAGCTCGGTGCGGGTCGCCACCTGAATTTCGAGATCCGTCGCCATCAGCATCAGGTGGCCCGCCTTGCGCTCGATCAGCACGTTCGACAGGATCGGCAGCGTATGTCGCTTCTCCACGATGCCGGTCACCGCCTGCAGCGGTTTGAGCAAGGCGTCGCGTTCGAGTTGAACGAGTTTCATAGGTGGCGTTCTTCTATAGTTATTCTAGATTAAAGACAATAGAACTAATAAAGCGGGCGTTTTTCTGTGCACAAGCTCGAAAAGGGCGGAGGAACAAGGAGCGCGGGCAAGGATAAGGTTGTGTAGAAGCCGGTAGTGAGCGGGGGAGAATTGTGGATAACATTTTGCGTTCCGAATTTGCTAGAGGTTATTCACAAATAACACCGCAACCATCAACTCCTCAACACGTTGAGCAAAGAATTGAAATCCCGTGTAAGTTCACTGCTAGTCGATTTCAGCAGCGCGATCTTGCGGCAGGCGTGCAGCACAGTCGTGTGGTCGCGGCCGCCGAAGGCATCCCCGATGTCGGGCAGGCTCAGGTGCGTCAGTTCCTTGGCAAGAGCCATCGCGACCTGCCGCGGCCGCGCGACGTTGCGGCTGCGCTTCTTGGAATACATCTCGGAAACCTTGATCTTGTAATAATCGGCGACGGTTTTCTGGATGTTTTCCACTGAAACCTGGCGGTTCTGTATTGCCAGCAGGTCACGCAACGCCTCCCGGCATAGTTCGACGGAGAAGTCGCGGCCCGAAAAACGGGCATAGGCCAGCACGCGCTTCAGCCCACCTTCGAGTTCCCGCACGTTCGACTGTATGTGCTTGGCGAGGAAAAACGCCACGGCTTCATCCAGCTTGATCCCTTCCGCCTCCGCTTTCTTGAGCAGGATGGCGACGCGCATCTCGAGCTCCGGCGGCTCGACGGCAACGGTGAGGCCCCAGCCGAAGCGGGAGATCAGGCGGTTCTCCATGCCGGCGATTTCCTTGGGATAGGTGTCGCAGGAAATCACCACCTGCTTGTGCGCCTCGATCAGCGCGTTGAATGCGTAGAAAAACTCTTCCTGGGTGCGGTTCTTGCCGCTGAAGAACTGGATGTCGTCGATCAACAGCAGATCGAGCGAATGGTAGTAGCGCTTGAAATCGTCGAAAGCCTTGTGTTGGTAGGCGCGCACCACGTCGGAAACGTATTGTTCCGCGTGGATATAGCGGATCTTGGTTTCCGGCGCCTGCTCGCGCAAGCGGTTGCCGATCGCCTGGAGGAGGTGGGTCTTGCCGAGACCGACGCCGCCATAGATGAAGAGGGGGTTATAAGCCGCGCCCGGGCGTTCCGCTACCTGAGCGGCCGCGGCGCGCGCCAGTTCGTTGGCCTTCCCGGTCACAAAAGTATCGAAGGTAAAGGCCGGGTTGAGGCGTGAAATTTCCCGGCTGCTGGGCTTTGCCCCGCGGTCCGGGGCGCTCTGCCGCGGCGGCGGCGGCGCGGACACGGACGATTCCCTGTCAGCGAGTGTGAGCTGGACTTCGACCTCCCGCTGGAGCTGCTCCCGCGCCAGCTGCTCGATGCGCACCAGGAACTTGTCGCGGATCCATTGCTGCACGAAACGGTTAGGCGCGATCAGGGTGAGGCGGTCGCCATCGACCGTGACTCGCAGCGGTTTGATCCAGGTTTTATACTGCTGGGATGGCAGTTCCTTCTCGAAACGGGCCAGACAATAGCGCCAGAAACTGTTCATCGGCATCGCGTTGGTACTTGAAATTCGGGAGCGGAGGAATGGAGCGTTTTTCAGCTCGGATTTTAACCCTTTTGATGACGCTTATCCACAGCCGCAAACAGCCCCGGAGTGGGTATCGGCGCGCTCACAAAATGGTTGACACGACGGAGAGTTAAAGGTTGTAATAGCGCGCTTTTCAGCAGCCGGGCAGACCCCATAATGAAGCGGACTTATCAGCCTTCGAAAACGCGCCGCAAGCGCACGCACGGGTTTCGTGTGCGCAGCCGGACCCGAGGCGGGCGGGGAGTGCTGCGCGCGCGCCGGGCCAAGGGGCGGGTGCGATTGAGCGTCTGAGCAGCGGCTCAGCCGCGCTGCCGCGCGGCGCGCGGCTGCTGCGCCGCGAGCATTATGGCGAGGCGCTGGCGGCGGGTAGAACGCGGACGCGGCGCTACTTCACGCTGTATGTCAGGCCCAACGGCGAGTCCCTGGCGCGTATCGGCATCATCACCAGCAAGCGGGTCGCGCCGCGAGCGGTCGATCGCAATCGGATGAAGCGGCTGGTGCGGGAGGCATTCCGTTCCGTGCGCCTGCGTCTGCAAGGACTCGACGTCGTGGTGCAGTTGCGCCGCTGCCCGCCCCGCAGCTCGACCGCGACCGCCCGCGCGGAGGTTAAGCGGTTGCTGGAAGAATGTGCCGCGCCGGGCGGCGGCGACTGAGCCTCCCGACAACGCCAGCAGAGCAAGGCCATGGATTCGCAACGGCTGATTCTCTTTTTCGTCTTCTCATTCTCGGTTTTCCTGCTGCTGGATGCCTGGCAGCGCGAGCAGCCGGCGCAACCTGCCGCCCCTGTCACCGACAAGGCTGGCAAGACCGGGACGCCGGTCGCACCGGCTGCGCAGATCCCGCTACCCAGCGGCAAGTTTGCGCAGCCGCCGGTCGCCGTTCCGCAGCACGATGGGCGCGCGCCCGAGGCGGGTGTCACCATCCGGGTCGAGACCGACCTGTTGATCGCGCAGGTCGGCACCCTTGGTGGCGACTTGCGGCGCCTGCAGTTCAAGAAGCACCGGGACATACTGGATCGCACCAAGGATTTCGTACTGTTTGAGCTGTCCCCCGAGCGCACCTACGTCGCTCAGTCCGGGCTGATCGGTGGCGGGCTGCCCAATCATCGAACGGCGTACCAAGCCGCGGGCACCAGCTATCAGCTGGCCGACGGCCAGGACAGCCTGGAAGTCCGCCTCAGCGCGCCCGCGGTCGACGGCGTGCAGGTGAACAAGATCTACCGGTTTCGCAGGGGCAGCTACCTGATCGACGTTGGTTTCGAGGTCGTCAACCAAGGCGGCGCCGCGCTGCAGCCGTATGCTTATTTCCAGATCGCGCGCGACGGCAAGCCGCCGGCCGGCGACTCGGCGATGATGCCGACCTTCACCGGGGTGGCGATCTATACCGACAAGGAAAAATTCCAGAAGCTGACCTTTGACGAAATTGCCAAGGCGAAGACGTCGTACCCGAAGAACGCCAACGATGGCTGGATTGCGGTACTCCAGCATTATTTCTTCAGCGCGTGGTTGCCAAAGAATGGCATGCCGCGCGAGTTTTACTCGCGCAAACTCGATGACAACTTGTACGCAGCGGGCGTGATCGTCCCGACTGACCCGGTGAGCCCCGGCGCCAGCGCGACCGTGACCGTTCCGCTCTACGCGGGGCCGCAGGAGCAGGAGAACCTGGCCAAAATCGCGCCGGGCCTCGACCTCACCATCGATTATGGCTGGCTGACGGTGATTGCGGTGCCACTGTTCTGGCTGCTGGCGCTGCTCAATGACTGGGTCGGCAACTGGGGTGTTGCCATCATCATACTCACGGTAATCATCAAGGCGCTGTTTTATCCGCTGTCGGCCGCCAGTTATCGATCGATGGCCAGGATGCGGGTGTTAGCACCGAAGCTGCAACGGCTCAAGGACCAGTACGGCGACGACCGCCAGCGCCTGCAGCAGGCGATGATGGAGTTGTACAAGACCGAGAAGATCAATCCGCTTGGCGGTTGCATGCCAATTATAGTGCAAATACCTGTTTTTATTGCGCTTTATTGGGTGCTATTAGCGAGCGTGGAGTTGCGGCAAGCGCCGTTCATGCTGTGGATTAATGACCTCTCCACCCCCGATCCCTGGTTCGTACTGCCGATCCTGATGGCGGCGACGATGTGGATCCAGACCAAACTGAATCCGGAGCCACCCGATCCGGTTCAGGCCAAGGTGATGAAGATCATGCCGCTCGTGTTCAGCGTTTTCTTTTTCTTTTTTCCGGCCGGGCTGGTGTTGTACTGGTTGGTGAACAACGTGTTGTCGATCGCGCAGCAATGGCAGATTACCCGCACGCTGGAGCGCGAGGCCGCGGGGCGTAAGAGCTGACGCGGCTGCAGCCGGTCGCCGCACAGGCCGCCGCCCGATGACCGAGAACGATATTATTGCCGCGATCGCGACCGCCCCGGGGCGCAGCGGGATCGGCGTGGTGAGGATTTCCGGACCGCATCTCGAACCTCTGATCTCAGGCATCGTCGGCAAGCCGCTGCCGCCACGCCGCGCGGTGCTCGCCGAGTTTCTCGATGCCCGGCGCGAGGTCCTGGATCAGGGCATCGCGTTGTATTTTCCCGCGCCGCGTTCCTACACGGGGCAGGCGGTACTAGAGCTGCAGGGACACGGCGGACCGCTGGTGCTGCAGTTGTTGCTCAAGCGCTGCCTTGAGCTGGGCGCGCGCCTGGCTCAGCCCGGCGAATTCACGCGCCGCGCGTACCTGAACGACAAGCTCGATCTGGCACAGGCGGAAAGCGTCGCGGATCTCATCGATGCAGCGACCGAGGAAGCAGCGCGCAGCGCATTGCGCTCCCTGCGTGGCGCGTTCTCGAAAAGAATTGATGAGCTGGTGCAGGCAATGATCGACCTGCGCGCGCGAGTCGAGGCTGCGATAGATTTTCCCGAGGAGGAAGACGAGTTCCATGGTCCGGCGGATGGCAATGATGGGCTGGCGGCGCTGCGCTCCAGGCTACAGGAAGTTTTGACGGCTTCGCAGCAGGGTAGCCTGCTGCGTGAAGGGATACAGGTAGCACTGGCCGGCCAGCCGAACGTCGGCAAATCCAGCCTGCTCAATCGCCTTGCCGGAGAAGAGCTGGCCATCGTTACCGAAATCCCCGGCACCACGCGAGATGTGATACGCCAGAGCATTAATCTGGAGGGAATCGCCGCCCACATTATTGATACTGCCGGCCTGCGGGAGTCCAGTGATCCCGTGGAGAAGATCGGCATCGCCCGCACCTGGACTGCGATCGAGAAAGCCGATCTCGTCGTATTGCTGATTGATGCCACCCGTGGTGAGGATGCCGCGGACCGGGAAATCCTGTCGCAGCTGCCCACCGGCTTGCCCTGCATCAAGGTTATGAACAAGATTGACCTGCACGGGAGATCGCCTGCGGTGGACCGGCGCGGTGGCGCGAACATCGTATGGTTATCTGCCCGGACAGGAGCAGGGGTGGATTTGTTACGGCATGCGCTGCTGGAAGTAGTCGGCTGGCAATCGAGTGGGGAAGGATTGTTTATGGCCCGCGAACGCCACGTCCAAGCCTTACGGCAGGCAGAAGCCAATCTGGAACGCGCCGATCAGCACAGGGGCCGGCATGAGCTGTTTGCAGAGGAATTGCGGGAGGCCCAGAAGGCCCTGGGGGCCATCACAGGGGAATACACCTCGGATGACCTGCTGGGCGAAATATTCAGCCGCTTCTGCATTGGGAAGTAACCGTTCTCTGGATGTTTCACGTGGAACATGGTTCTGATTGCATATGTTGCATTGCAACATAATAGTTTCACGTGAAACATTCCTCCTGCGCTTGGTTTAGCTAGCCGATGATTTGCTGTAACATGACGTCCGCGCTGCATCGAACCGAACCCGGATATATATATGCAACTCGTTGAACAATATGAAGTTATTGTGATAGGTGGCGGTCATGCCGGCACCGAAGCAGCGCTCGCGGCCGCGCGCATGGGTTGTGAAACGCTGCTGATCACGCATAGCATCGAGACCTTGGGCCAGATGTCGTGCAATCCCTCGATCGGGGGCATAGGCAAGGGCCACCTGGTGAAGGAAATTGATGCCTTGGGCGGCGCCATGGCGGCGGCAACGGACGAGGCCGGCATCCAGTTCCGCATACTCAACTCCCGCAAAGGCCCCGCCGTGCGCGCTACGCGCGCGCAAGCAGACCGCGTGCTCTACCGAAACGCCATCCGCGGCCGGCTGGAAAATCAGCCGCGGTTGCGGATCTTCCAGCAGGCGGTGGATGATCTGCTGATCGAGAACGAGCGCGTGATCGGCGTAGTGACGCAAGTCGGGCTCAAGTTTTCCGCGCGCGCCGTGGTGCTTACGACCGGCACTTTTCTCGCCGGCCTGATACACGTCGGATTGAAAAATTACCAGGCGGGGCGCGCCGGCGATCCGCCGGCAGTGACGCTCGCGCAACGGCTGCGCGAGCTGAAGTTGCCGGTGGGACGGCTGAAAACCGGCACGCCGCCGCGTATCGACGGCCGCAGCATCGATTTTTCGGTGATGACGGAGCAGCCCGGCGACACGCCGGTGCCGGTATTTTCCTTTCTCGGCCGCCGCGAGCAGCATCCGCAGCAACTGCCGTGCTGGATCACGCACACCAATGCGCGCACCCACGACATCATCCGCGGCGCGCTCGACCGCTCGCCGCTCTATACCGGCGTGATCGAAGGCGTGGGCCCGCGCTATTGCCCGTCGATTGAAGACAAGATCACGCGCTTCGCGGGCAAAACGTCACACCAGATTTTTCTCGAGCCGGAAGGCCTCACGGTTCACGAGTACTACCCAAACGGCATCTCCACCAGCCTGCCGTATGACGCGCAGCAGGAGTTGGTACGGTCGATCCGCGGCCTCGAGCGCGCGCACATCACGCGCCCCGGTTACGCCATCGAGTACGATTATTTCGATCCGCGCGGACTGCAGCGCTCGCTGGAGACGCGGGCGCTCGCCGGCCTGTTCTTTGCCGGGCAGATCAACGGCACCACCGGCTACGAGGAAGCCGCTGCCCAGGGACTGCTCGCCGGCATCAATGCCGGGCTCTCGGTGCAAGACCGCGAGCCCTGGTATCCGCGGCGCAACGAAGCCTATCTAGGCGTGCTGGTGGACGACCTCGTCGCGCGCGGCGTGTCCGAGCCGTATCGCATGTTTACCAGCCGCGCCGAGTACCGGCTCTCCCTGCGCGAGGACAATGCGGACCTGCGGTTGACCGAGACCGGCCGCCAGCTCGGAGTAGTGGACGATGCGCGCTGGGAAGCTGCTTCGCGCAAGCGGGAGGCGATCACGCGCGAGCAGGAGCGGCTGAAGCGCACCTGGATCAATCCCCGGGTGTTGCCGGAAGGCGAGGCGGAACGCGCGCTCGGCCAGCCGCTGGAAGGCGAGCACACGCTGGCCGAACTGCTGCGTCGTCCCGACGTGACGTACGCGAAACTGATGAGCCTGAATGGCGCCGGACCCGGTGTGGCTGATCCGCAGGCGGCCGAGCAGGTCGAAATCCAGGCCAAGTACCAGGGCTATATCGAGCGCCAGCAGGAGGAAATCGCGCGCTTCGAGCACTACGAAAACCTGCGCCTGCCGCAGGATCTTGACTACACGGCGCTGCGCGGCCTATCGGTCGAAGTGCAGCAGAAGCTCAATCAGCACCGCCCGGAAACCCTGGGACAGGCGGCGCGCCTGCCGGGCGTAACTCCGGCGGCGGTATCGGTGCTGCTGGTGCACCTCAAACACAAATTTTCCAATGTGCGACGGGGTGCGCGTATCCGCACGGGAGCAGCGGGCCGCGCTATCGGCAAGACGGCATGACCCTTGCGCAGTCGCTCGCGCAGGGCGTGGCGCAACTCCGGCTTGCGCTGCCCGGCGACGCGCAGCAAAGGCTGCTCGATTACCTGGCGCTGCTGCAAAAATGGAACAAGGTTTACAACCTTACGGCGGTGCGCGAAGCGCCGCGCATGGTGAGCCAGCATCTCCTCGATTGCCTGGCGGTGGTGCCGCACGTGGGTGCCGCATCCATCCTCGACGTGGGAAGCGGCGCCGGGCTTCCCGGCATACCGCTGGCGCTGGCGCTGCCGGCTTCGCAGGTGACGCTCCTCGAGGCGAATCACAAAAAGGCGGCATTTCTGAAGCAGGCGCAGATCCAGTTGAAACTCGGCAACGTTGAGGTCGTCTGCGAGCGCGTCGAAGCATGGCGCCGCGAACGGCGGCATGAAACCGTGATTTCGCGCGCGTTCTCGGACCTGGCGGAGTTCGTCAATCTGGCGGGGCGGCAGGTTGCACCTGGTGGCCGGCTGGCAGCCATGAAAGGCATTTTCCCGCATGAAGAGATCGCGCAATTGCCGGCGGGCTGGCGGCTCCAGCAGGCTATCCCGCTCACGATTCCGGGGTTGCGCGCGGAACGCCACCTGTTGTTGCTCGCGCAGGAATGACCATGCCCAGGATCATCGCCATCACCAACCAGAAAGGCGGCGTCGGCAAGACCACTACCGGGGTCAATCTTGCGGCGAGCCTTGCCGCGGCGCAGCGGCGCGTGCTACTGGTGGATATCGATCCCCAGGGCAATGCCACCATGGGCAGCGGCGTGGACAAGCGTAACCTGGCGGCCACGGTTTACCACGTGCTGCTTGGCACCCGCCGCATCGCCGAGGTGCGGGTACGCTCGGAGAGTGGCCGCTACGACCTGGTGCCCGCGAATCGCGAGCTGGCTGGCGCTGAAGTCGAGTTGGTAGAGATGGAACACCGCGAATTCCTGCTCAAGGAAGCGCTGGCCGCAGTCGCCTCCGAGTACGACTTCATCCTGATCGATTGCCCGCCGGCTCTGAACCTGTTGACGGTCAATGGGCTTACCGCCGCCCAGGCGGTAATGATCCCGATGCAGTGCGAGTACTACGCGCTGGAGGGCTTGAGCGACCTCGTGCAGACCATCAAGAAAGTACGCGCGCACCTCAATCCGGCGCTGGAGATCGAAGGCTTGCTGCGCACCATGTACGACCCGCGCAACATGCTGGCGCAGCAGGTGTCGGCGCAGCTGCTCGAGCACTTCGGCGACAAGGTCTACCGCACCGTGATTCCGCGCAACGTGCGGCTGGCCGAAGCGCCCAGCCACGGCCTGCCGGCGCTCAAGTTCGACCAGGATTCCAAGGGCGCGCAGGCCTACCTCGCGCTGGCGGGTGAAATGCTGAACCGCGCTAGCAGCCGGTCGGACCTGGGATCCGGACAGGCTGCTAAAGGCAAGACCGCCTGAGGATTGAGGAGTGAAGCGATGGCGAAGATGAAGGGATTGGGACGCGGTCTGGATGCCCTGCTGGGAGCGGCCGACGAGCCGGCGACCGGTGGCGAGATGCTAACCACGCTCGCGATCGACGCGCTGCAGCCGGGGCGCTATCAGCCGCGCAAGCGCATGGACCCGGAAGCGCTTGCGGAACTCGCCGAGTCGATCAAGGCGCAGGGCCTGATGCAGCCGATACTCACGCGCCCGCTGAGAGCGGGGCGCTACGAAATCCTGGCCGGCGAGCGGCGCTGGCGCGCCGCGCGCATGGCAGGCCTGGCGAGCGTTCCGGTTCTGGTGCGGGACGTTGGCGACCGCGACGCGCTCGCCATCGCCTTGATCGAGAACCTGCAGCGCGAAGATCTCAACCCGCTCGAGGAAGCCGCGGGTGTGAAGCGCCTGATCGAGGAGTTCTCGATGACGCACGCGGCGGCCGCGGCGGCGGTAGGCCGCTCGCGCGTGGCCATCACCAATGCGCTGCGGCTGCTGGAACTGGCGCCGCCAGTGCAGGAACTGCTGCGCGAGGGAAAACTCGACATGGGACACGCGCGCGCGCTGCTCGCGCTGCCGGCTTTGAAGCAGATCGAGCTCGCGCGCGAGGCGGTGGCGAAGCAGCTTTCGGTGCGGCAGGTGGAAACCCGGGTGGCGGGACTGGCGAAGCGAACGGCGCCGGGCGCGCGCGCCGCGATCAACCGCGACGTGGCGCGGCTGGAAGAAGAAGTGAGCGGCCAGCTCGGTATGACGGTGAAAATACAGACCGGCGCGAAGCCCGGCCGCGGCAAGCTGGTGATCCATTACTCGACCCTGGACCAGCTTGACGGGCTGCTGCGCAAACTCAGATAAGGCAACGAAATCGTGATCTTGCCGCACCGCAGCAAATTGACCCTTATGCAGTCGAAGGCTATACTACGCGCGCTTTGCTGGGGCGGATAAGACCAACGCCATGCTCCGCGACCTGAGCAAGCCGATCCGCACCGTCCTCCAGTGGCAGTTGTTGGCCACCGCCGCATAGATGCTCGTTGCCGGTATTTGGGCTGGCGCCCATGATGCCCTGTCTGCGGAACACGGCGGGCGGGGCGCCGATTGACCGGTGGGTATGACGAGTGATGCAAGAGGCCGTCAGTAGGGTCGTGATCCTGCAGCTTTGTATTACGTTCGGCGCGGGTCTGGTCGCGGCGCTAGACGGAGGGCTGGTGTCCGCGTGGTCGGCTTTCGTAGGGGGGGCTCTGGGGGTGATTCCGACGCTGGTTTACTGGCTTGCCGTGCGGCTCGTGACTAGCACCAAGCCTGCGACAGTAGTGGGGATCCACTTGGTTGCCGAGTTCTTGAAAATTGCCACAATGTTAGTTTTGTTTGTCTTGGCAATCGTGTTTCTGAACGGCATTCGATTTTTACCATTGATCGCGACCTTTTGTCTGACCTTAATCGCGTACTGGATCACGCTTTACACGATAAGCAGAGCCGATGAGCCCCAGCGCGACTAAATCCAGTTCGGAATATATCGTCGAGCACCTGACAAACTGGTCTGTTGGCAAGGGTTTCTGGGCGCTTCATCTCGATTCGTGGCTGATCGGCGCCATGCTCGGCGCGGCGGTGTTCGGCTTTCTCTATTGGGGTGCGCGCAGCGCCACGTCAGGCGTACCCGGCAAGCTGCAGAATTTCGTAGAGCTCCTATACGAATTTGTGGAGTCGCAGGTCAAGGTCGTGTTTCACGGCAAGAACGACCTCATCGCCCCGCTCGCCTTCACCATTTTTGTATGGGTCTTCGCGATGAATGCGATGGACCTGCTGCCGATCGACCTGCTGCCGGTTTTGGGTCTGCACCTGAAGGTCGTGCCGACCACGGACCCGAACACGACCTTTGCAATGTCGCTATCCGTGTTCGTGCTGATGATCTACTACAACATCAAGGTAAAGGGCCCCGGCGGGTTCCTGCACGAGGCCGCCGCCGCGCCGTTCGGCATCAAGTTGGCGCCGGTGAACCTGCTCTTCCGCGTCATTGAGGACGTGGCCAAACCGCTTTCGCTGGCGCTGCGGTTGTTTGGCAACATGTACGCGGGCGAGATGGTGTTCATACTCATCGCGTTGCTGCCGTTCTGGGTCCAGCCGCTACTTGGCTGGCCGTGGGCGGTATTCCATATCCTGATCATCACGCTGCAGGCGTACATCTTCATGATGCTTACCATCGTGTACCTCAGCATGGCCCACGAGCAACATTGAGTTCATTGAATGTTTTTCAACTCTCTGGAGAAAAAATGAAACCGGAAATTCTGACGATTATGGGCAATGTGCACGGCCTGTCGATGATTGCCGTCTCGTTCATGCTCGGGCTGGGCGCGCTCGGCGCGGCGGTTGGCGTGGGATTGCTCGGTGGAAAGTTTCTAGAGGGTCTGGCTCGCCAGCCGGAGCTCGGCGGCATGTTGACCGGCCGCTTTTTCCTGGTGGCGGGCCTGGTTGACGCGGTGCCCATGATCAGCGCTGCGATGGGCCTGTACGTGCTGTTCGCGGACCCATTCGGGTTCCTCACCGCGATCAAGGCGGCCATAGGCGGTTAGCGCCGCGAGTTCTCGGAAGGAGAGCGACAGTGAACATCAATGTCTCCCTGATCGGGCAGATGATCACCTTCATCCTGCTGGTCGCGTTCGCCATGAAATTCGTCTGGCCGCCGCTCAAACGGGCGCTGGATGAACGGATGAAGAACATTGCCGACGGGCTCGCCGCGGCGGAGCGCGGCAAACAGGACCTGAATGCCGCCGCGAAGCGCTCGGCGGACATGATGGTGGAAACCAGGCAGCAGGTGCAGGACACCATCGCCCAAGCCGACAAGCGCGGCGCGCAGATCGTCGACGAGGCAAAAGGCGTTGCCAAGACCGAGGGTGACCGGCTGGTGGCTGCCGCCAAAGCCGAGATCGAGCAGGAAGTCGCTCGCGCCAAGGAGGCGCTGCGCGAGCAGGTCGCGGCGCTGGCGATCGCGGGCGCGGAGAAAATCCTACGCCGGGAAGTGGATGCCAAGGCGCACGCCGATCTGCTCGCGCAGTTGAAGCAGGGGCTGCGCTAGCCCATGGCCGAGACCGTCACCATCGCGCGGCCGTACGCCGAGGCGGCATTCGGCTTCGCCGATGCCGGCGGCACGCTCGCCCAATGGGCGCAGGCGCTCAACGCGATGGCGCACCTCGCCGCGCACCCGGAAATGCATGCGGCGATCGGCAATCCCAGGCTGACGGACGAGCAACTCTACGGGCTGTTCGCCTCGTTGTGCGGCGACGTGCTGACCGCGGAGATGCAGAATTTCGTGCGCGTGCTGATCGAGAACGGTCGGCTCACGCTCGCGCCCGAGATACGCGACCTCTTCCTCTCGCTGAGGAACGAGCGCGAAGGCGTGGTGGATGCCGTGGTGGAGAGCGCTTTCCCGCTCGACGCCGCGCAGACCGCGGCGCTCACCGCGGACCTCGAGCGCCGCTTCAAGCGCAAGGTGAAGCCGCAGGTGACGGTGAACAAGGAACTGATCGGCGGCGTGCGAGTGCAGGTCGGCGACGAAATGATCGACAGCTCGGTGCGCGGCCAGCTAGCAACGATGGCCTCCGCATTGAGAAACTAGCAATCCGAGGAAGGCAACTATGCAACAACTCAAAGCCTCAGAGATCAGCGAGCTGATCAAAAGCCGTATCCAGGACCTTGCGCTCGCGGCGGACGTCCGTACCCAGGGCACCGTGGTGTCGGTGACCGACGGTATCTGCCGCATCCACGGCCTGTCGGACGTGATGCAGGGCGAGATGCTGGAGTTTCCGAAGAACACCTTCGGCCTGGCGCTCAACCTGGAACGCGATTCGGTCGGCTCGGTGATTCTGGGCGAATACGAGCACATTACCGAGGGCGACACGGTGAAGTGCACCGGTAAGATTCTCTCGGTGCCGATCGGCCCGGAGCTGCTCGGGCGCGTGGTCAATTCCCTCGGCGCGCCGATCGACGGCAAGGGCCCGATCAACGCCAAGCTTACCGACGTCATCGAGAAGGTCGCACCGGGCGTGATCGCGCGGCAATCGGTATCGCAGCCGGTGCAGACCGGCCTGAAGGCGATCGACGCGATGGTGCCGATCGGCCGCGGCCAGCGCGAGCTGATCATCGGCGACCGCCAGACCGGCAAGACCGCGGTGGCGGTGGACACGATCATCAACCAGAAGGGCAAGGATCTCTACTGCGTTTACGTTGCTATCGGACAGAAAGCTTCCACGATTGCCAACGTCGTGCGCAAGCTCGAAGAGCACGGCGCGATGGCTTATACCATCGTGGTGGCCGCCACGGCTTCCGAATCAGCGGCGATGCAGTTCATCGCGCCGTACTCCGGCTGTACCATGGGCGAATACTTCCGCGACCGCGGCCAGGACGCACTCATCATTTACGACGATTTGACCAAGCAGGCCTGGGCCTACCGTCAGGTGTCACTGCTGCTGCGCCGTCCGCCGGGCCGCGAGGCCTATCCAGGCGACGTGTTCTACCTGCACTCGCGGCTGCTGGAGCGCGCCGCGCGCGTCAACCCGGAATACGTTGAAAAGTTCACCAAGGGCGTGGTCAAGGGGAAAACCGGATCGCTCACCGCGCTGCCGGTGATCGAAACTCAGGCCGGCGACGTCACGGCTTTCGTGCCGACCAACGTGATTTCCATCACCGACGGCCAGATCTTCCTGGAAACGGACCTGTTCAATGCCGGCGTCCGGCCCGCGATCAACGCCGGCATCTCGGTGTCGCGGGTGGGCGGCGCCGCGCAGACCAAGATCATGAAGCGCCGCGACACCGGCGGCGGCGTGCGCCTCGCGCTCGCCCAGTACCGCGAACTCGCCGCTTTCGCTCAGTTCGCCTCCGATCTCGACGAGGCCACGCGCAAGCAGCTCGAGCTTGGCCGCATGGTCACCGAACTCATGAAGCAGCCGCAGTACCGCCCGCTGCAGGTGTGGGAGATGGCGGTGACGTTGTTCGCGGTCAACAACGGCTTTTTCAACGACATCGACGTCAAGAAGGCGCTCGCCGCCGAGCGCTCGATGCGCGACTACCTGAAGAGCAAGTACGCCGGCCTGATCAAGCGAATCGAGGAGAAGAACGACCTTGCCGCGGACGACGAGAAGGCGCTCAAGGACGCGATCGGCGACTGGAAAAAGAACAGCAGTTATTGACCGACGCTCAAGACGCGCGGCAATAACTCCGCGCGATCGAACGGACGCAGATTTCGCCGTTCATCGCGCGGGATAAGCAACAGTATCTTATAGGGCGAAGATGCCAGGAACAAAAGAAATACGGGTGAAGATCAAGAGTGTGCAGAACACTCGGAAGATCACCAAGGCGATGGAGATGGTTGCCGCCTCGAAGATGCGCAAAGCGCAGGAGCGCATGCGGGCCGCGCGGCCCTACGGCGAGAAGATCCGCAACGTCGCTGCGCACATCAGCCATGCCAATCCGGAGTATCGCCACCCGTTCCTGGTGCCGCGCGACACCGTGAAGCGTGTCGGCCTGATCGTGATCACCACCGACAAGGGCCTGTGCGGCGCGCTGAACACCAACCTCCTGCGCATGGTGCTGAACCAGTACAAGGCGTGGCAGGCGGAAGGCGAGGAAGTCGACGTCTGCTGCATTGGCAACAAGGGCTTCGGCTTCATGCAGCGCCTGGGCGCGAACATCGTGTCGCACGCGATCCAGATCGGCGACCGGCCGCAGATGGACAAGCTGATTGGCACCATCAAGGTGATGCTCGACAGCTATACGAAAGACCGCTTCGACCGGCTGCTGATCGGCTATACCCGATTCCTGAACACCATGAAGCAGGAGCCGGTGCTGGAGCAATTGCTGCCGCTTTCGGGCGAGCGCATGGGCGCGCCGGAAACGGTGTGGGACTACCTATACGAGCCGGAAGCCAAGGCGGTACTCGACCAGGTGATGACGCGCTACATCGAGGCGATCATTTTCCAGGCCGTGGCCGAGAACATGGCGTCCGAACAATCGGCGCGCATGGTGGCGATGAAGGCCGCCTCGGACAACGCGCGCGACCTGATCGACGAGCTGACGCTGGTCTACAACAAGAACCGCCAGGCCGGCATCACCAAGGAATTGTCTGAAATCGTGGGCGGCGCCGCCGCCGTGTAAAGGGAACACTTTATGGCACCAGTACAAGGCACCATCGTCCAGTGCATCGGCGCGGTCACCGACATCGAGTTTCCGCGCGAAGGGATGCCCAAGATCTACGACGCGCTCAAGCTCGCGGACACCGGCGCGGGTGGGCTGGTCGAGAAAGGACTCACCTTCGAAGTCGAGCAGCAGTTGGGCGATGGCGTGGTGCGCTGCATCGCGCTGGGCTCCTCGGACGGCCTGCGCCGGGGCATGAAAGTGAACAGCACGGGCGGGCCGATCGCCGTTCCCGTGGGCCTGGGCACGCTCGGGCGCATCATGGACGTGCTGGGCCGGCCGATCGACGACGGCGGCCCGATCAAGTCCGACAAACTGCGCTCGATCCACCAGGTTGCGCCGAAGTTCGACGAGCTCTCGCCTTCCGTCGAGCTGCTCGAGACCGGCATCAAGGTCATCGACCTGATCTGCCCGTTCGCCAAGGGCGGCAAAATCGGCCTCTTCGGCGGCGCCGGCGTCGGCAAGACGGTGAACATGCTGGAGTTGATCAACAACATCGCAACCCAACATAGCGGCCTGTCGGTGTTTGCCGGCGTCGGCGAGCGCACCCGCGAAGGCAACGACTTCTATCACGAGATGATGGAAGCCGGCGTGGTCAAGATCGACAACCTGCCTGAATCCAAGGTGGCGATGGTGTTCGGCCAGATGAACGAGCCGCCGGGCAACCGCCTGCGCGTGGCGCTGACCGGCCTCACCATGGCGGAATTCTTCCGCGACGAAGGCCGCGACATCCTGTTCTTCGTTGACAACATCTACCGCTTCACGCTCGCGGGAACCGAGGTGTCGGCGCTGCTCGGGCGCATGCCCTCGGCGGTGGGCTACCAGCCGACGCTCGCCGAAGAGATGGGCCGGCTGCAGGAGCGCATCACTTCGACCAAGACCGGCTCGATCACTTCCGTGCAGGCGATCTACGTGCCGGCCGACGACCTGACCGATCCCTCGCCCGCGACCACCTTCGGCCACCTGGATGCAACTGTGGTGCTGTCGCGCGACATTGCTTCGCTCGGCATCTATCCCGCGGTGGACCCGCTCGACTCGACTTCGCGCCAGGTCGATCCGAACACGATCGGCGAGGACCACTACAACACCACGCGCGCAGTGCAGGCGACGCTGCAGCGCTACAAGGAACTGCGCGACATCATCGCGATCCTCGGCATGGACGAACTAGCCCCCGAGGACAAGCTCGCGGTTTCCCGCGCGCGCAAGATCCAGCGCTTCCTGTCCCAGCCGTTTACCGTGGCGCAGAATTTCACCGGCACGCCGGGCAAGTATGTATCGCTGAAGGACACCATCAAGGGCTTCAAGATGATCGTCAACGGCGAGTGCGATGCGCTGCCGGAGCAGGCGTTCTACATGGTCGGGCCGATCGAAGAAGCCTTCGAAAAAGCGAAGACCTTACAGTAACCCGGATACCGGACGCCCATGGCCGCCGCCACCATTCACGTAGACGTCGTCAGCGCCGAGGAGTCGATCTTCTCCGGCGAGGCGGAGTTCGTCGTCCTGCCGGGCGAGTCGGGCGAGCTGGGCATCTACCCGCGCCATACGCCGCTCATCACGCGCATCAAGCCGGGCACGGTGGAAATCACGCCGGCCGGCGGCGGCGAAAAGCAGCTGATTTTCGTCGCCGGCGGCATCCTCGAGATTCAGCCCAAGGTGATTACCGTGCTTGCCGACACCGCGATTCGCGGGCACGACCTCGACGAAGCGAAAGCCAACGAGGCGCTGCGCAAGGCCAAGGAGGCGATGGAGAAGTCGCAGGACAAGCAGGAAATCGCTACGCTGCAAGCCGAGTTTGCGACGATGGCCGCCCAGCTCGCGGCGATCCGGAAGCTGCGGCAGAAGAAAGGGTAAAGCCGGACGCCTGGCGGCGCCGGTCTATCTCCACGAGTTGGAACGGACGCACGCGCCGTTCAACTCGCGGAAGGCCAGAATATAGGGTACAAAGATCTGCCCTACTTCCTGATGCCGTCAGTCATTCCTAATCTGCTCGACCTCCTGGTTATCGGCGGCGGCATCAACGGCGCCGGTATTGCCCGCGACGCAGCCGGGCGCGGGCTCTCCGTCCTGCTGGTGGAGAAAGACGATCTCGGCGCGCATACCAGCTCCGCCAGCAGCAAGCTGATCCACGGCGGCCTGCGCTATCTCGAGCAGTACGAGTTCCGGCTGGTTGCGGAAGCGCTCGCCGAGCGCGAAGTGCTGCTGCGGATCGCGCCGCACCTGGTCAGCCCGGCGCGCTTCGTTATGCCGCACGTGCCGCAGCTGCGGCCGCGCTGGATGATCCGCACCGGGCTTTTTCTCTACGATCACCTCGGGCGCAGGACGCGCCTGCCCGGCTCGCACGCAGTGCGGCTCGACCGCCCGCCCTACGCCTCCGGCCTCAAGCCGGAATTCCGGCACGGCTTCATCTATTCCGATTGCTGCGTGGACGACGCGCGGCTGGTGGTGGCGAACGCGCGGGACGCCGCGGCCCGCGGCGCGAAGCTGCTGCTGCGCACCGAGTGCATCATGGCGAAGCGCGAAGGCGGTCGGTGGCGGGCACGTCTGCAGGATGCGGAAGGCGTGCGGGAAGTGGTGGCGCGGGCGATCGTCAATGCCGCGGGCCCGTGGGTGAAAACGGTGCTCAACGAGCGGCTGCACCAGCCTTCGCGGGACAATGTGCGCCTGGTGCGGGGCAGCCACATCGTGGTGCCCCGGCTCTACCAGGGCGATCATGCCTTTGTCCTGCAGAACGAGGACCGGCGCGTAGTGTTCATGATCCCGTACGAGGCGCGCTATACCCTGGTCGGCACCACCGACGTTCCGCACGAAGGCGAATCGTCGCGCCCGGAGGCGAGCGCTGCAGAAGTCGATTACCTGTGCCGCGCCGTCTCGCGCTATCTCGAGCGCCCGCTCCATCCCGCCGCTGTTGTGTGGCGCTACGCGGGCGTGCGGCCGCTCTACGATGATGGTTCGGCGAACGCATCGGCGGTGACGCGCGACTACGTATTGCGTCTCGACAGCGACCAGGACAGCGCGCCGGTGCTGTCGGTGTTTGGCGGCAAGATCACCACCTATCGCCGGCTTGCCGAGCACGCGCTGCAGAATTTCGCGCCGTGGTTTCCCGACATGGGCCCGGCCTGGACCGCCGCCAAGGCCCTGCCTGGCGGCGAGATCCCCGCCGGCGACATGGCCAGCTTCGCTCGGCGACTGGCGCAGCGTTATCCACAGTTGCCGCAACCGTTGTTGCGGGGCCTCGCCCGGCGCCACGGCGCGCTGGCGTATGAAGTACTCGGCAATACCGCTTCGGTGGCGGATCTCGGCGAGCAATTCGGCGCAGAACTTTACGCGTGCGAGGTTGACTATCTGGTCGAGCGCGAATGGGCGGTTACCGCAGACGACGTGTTATGGCGCCGCACCAAGCACGGGCTGGAGCTCGCCCCGGCGCAGCGCGAGGCCCTCACGCGCTATCTAGACCGGCGCATAAGTTGATGTTTGTGCGATAATTTCTCCATGCCTGTCGGCCTCAATGTCGTGATCCTCGCCGCCGGCCAGGGCAAGCGCATGCGCTCGCACTTGCCGAAGGTGCTGCACCCACTGGCCGGGCGGCCGTTGCTGGAGCACGTGGTCGCGACCGCGCGCACGCTGAAGCCGGCGCGCATCTGCGTGGTCTACGGCCACGGCGGCGAGCAGGTGCCGCAGGCGGTCAAGGCCAACGATCTCACCTTCATCAAGCAGCAGCCCCAGCTCGGCACCGGGCACGCCCTCGCCCAGGCGCAGCCGCATCTCGGCAACGCGGGCCTGACACTGGTGCTCTATGGCGATGTGCCGCTGATCGGGGAAGAAACGCTGGCGGCAATGATCGCAGGCGGTGGCGACCGCCTGACGCTGCTCAGCGCCGAGCTCGACGATCCCGCGGGCTACGGCCGCATCGTGCGCAATCGCCGCGGCTCGATCACTGCCATTGTGGAGGACAAGGACGCGAGCGCGGAGCAGCGCCAGATCCACGAGATCAACACCGGCATCATGGCGCTGCCCACCGGGCGCCTGCAGGAATGGACGTCCCGGCTTTCCAACCGCAACGCGCAGCGCGAGTACTATCTCACCGATATAGTGCCGTTGGCGCTCGCCGACCGGGTGGCGGTTGCGACCGTGAAGGCGCGCGCTACCTGGGAGATCCTGGGCGTGAACAGCAAACAGCAGCTGGCGCAGCTCGAGCGCATCTACCAGCGGCAGCTAGCGACGCGGTTGATGGACGGCGGGGTCACGCTTGCCGACCCGGCGCGGTTCGACGTGCGCGGCGACCTTACCTGCGGCGCCGAGGTGCACATCGACGTCAACTGCGTATTTGAGGGTGACGTCAGACTCGCCGACCAGGTCGTGATCGGAGCCAACTGCGTGCTCAGGAATACCGAGGTCGGCGCGGGCACGCGCATAGAGCCGTTTACCTATGTGGACGCGGCCAGGATCGGCGCGAACTGCCGCATCGGGCCCTACGCGCATATCCGTCCGGGGGTCCGGCTGGCCGAGGAGGTGCACATCGGCAACTTCGTCGAGGTGAAACAATCTGACGTCGGCGCGCGCTCCAAGGCGAATCATCTCGCCTATATCGGTGACACCACTGTTGGCCGCGACGTCAACATTGGCGCTGGCACCATCACCTGCAACTACGACGGCGCCCACAAGCACCGGACGGTGATCGAGGACGACGTGCATATCGGCTCCGACGTCCAACTGGTCGCGCCGGTCACGGTGGCGAAAGGGGTGACGGTAGGCGCCGGCACGACGCTATGGAAAGATACTCCGCCGGGCGGTCTCGTGATCAACGAAAAGAGCCAGCAGCACCGGCCCGACTGGAAGCGGCCTCAAAAGAAAGCGAACCGTGAACAGTGAACGGTGAACGGAAAACCCGGTCCGCTGGCACGGCGCGCCTTCGCGCCGTTATATCCGTTCACTGTTTACCGTTTACCGTTCACTGATATGTGCGGCATCGTCGGAGCGGCGTCAACGCGCAACGTGGTGGACCTGTTGATCGAGGGCATCCGCAAGCTCGAGTACCGCGGCTATGACTCGACGGGGATCGCCTACGTCAAAGACGGCCGCCTGGAGCGCCTGCGCTCGACCGGCCGCGTGGCGCACTTGGCGGAGCTGGCGCGCAAGCAGCGCGTGCAGGCCAGCACCGGGCTCTCCCACACCCGCTGGGCGACGCACGGCGCGCCGACCGAAGCGAACGCACATCCCCACTTCTCGACGCGCGGCGGACTCGAAATCGGCATCGTGCACAACGGCATTGTCGAAAACCACGAGCCGATCCGCGCGCGCATGAAGGCGCAGGGCTACCGCTTCACGTCCGAGACCGACACCGAAGTGATGGTGCACCACGTGCACTCGCTGGCGGCGCCGGGCCTGCCGCTGTTCGAGGCGGTGAAACAGGCGAGCCGCGAGTGGGAAGGCGCCTATGCCGTGGGCTTTATCTCCAGCCGCGAGCCGGGCGCGGTGGTGGGCGCGCGCAAGGGCTCGCCGCTGCTGGTGGGCCTGGGGAAGGATGAGAATTTTCTCGCTTCCGACGCCAGCGCGCTGCTCGCGCGGACGCGCGACGTGATCTATCTCGAAGACGGCGATGTCGTGGAAATCCGCCCCGGCAGCGTCACGGTCTGCGATCGCTCCGGCCGCCGCGTGGAGCGCGTGGTGACGGTGAGCCGGCTCACCGCCGACGCGGTCGAGCTGGGGCCGTACGCGCACTACATGCAGAAGGAAATCTTCGAGCAGCCGGGCGCGGTTGCCAATACCCTCGAGATGGTGACCAACGCCCGCTCGCTGCAGCCCAACCTGTTCGGCGCCGGCGCGGACAAGGTATTCGGCAAGATCAAGTATGTGCAGATACTGGCCTGCGGCACCAGCTATCACGCGGGCCTGGTCGCGCGCTACTGGCTGGAGGCGATCGCGGGGCTGCCCACCGCGGTCGAAGTGGCGAGCGAGTACCGTTATCGCGAGCCGGTGACGATGCCCGGCACGTTGGTGGTAACCATCTCGCAGTCGGGCGAAACGGCGGACACCATCGCGGCGCTGAAGCACGCCCAGTCGTGCGGGTTGTCCGACACCCTGACGATCTGCAACGCCCCCGAATCGTCGCTCATGCGCCAGTCGAAGCTGCGTTTTCTCACGCGCGCGGGCCCGGAGATCGGCGTCGCCTCGACCAAGGCCTTCACCACGCAGCTGGTGGCGCTCTTCGTCCTCACGCTGGTGCTCGCCAAGCAGCGCCGGCGCCTGCCGTCGAAGCGGGAGCGGGACCTGATCGCACAGTTGCGCCACCTGCCGGGGGCGATCGAGGCGGTGCTGGCAGTCGAGCCGCAGTTGCGCGCCTGGGCGAAACGCTTCCAGGACAAGCACCACGCGCTGTTCCTCGGCCGCGGCGCGCACTTTCCGATCGCCATGGAAGGCGCGCTCAAGCTCAAGGAAATCTCCTACATCCACGCCGAGGCCTACGCCGCCGGGGAACTCAAGCACGGGCCGCTCGCACTGGTGGACGCCGACATGCCGGTGGTGACGGTCGCCCCCAACGACCAGTTGCTGGAGAAGCTGAAGTCGAACATGCAGGAAGTGCGCGCTCGCGGCGGCGAGCTCTACGTCTTCGCCGACCAGGATGCGCGCGTGGCCGAGAGCGAGGGTGTGCGAGTGATCCGGCTCATGGACCACGCCGGGCCGCTCTCGCCCATCCTGCACGTGATCCCGCTGCAGTTGCTCGCCTATCACGTCGCGGTGCTGCGCGGCACGGACGTGGATAAACCCAGAAATCTGGCGAAATCGGTGACGGTGGAGTAGCTAGCCGCCGGTTCGCGTCGGGCGAGCGAGGCGGATCAGGTCGTCGAGGATGGCGACCATCACCTTCGCGTCGTGCTGAGCCATGTCCCAGGAAGCCAGGTAGCGGCCGTTGACAACGAGGGAGGGGGTGCCGCGCACGTCGTAGGCGGCGGTGAGCCGCCTGGCGCGCTCGATCCCGGCGTCAACATCCGGCGAATGGTAGGCATCGAGCCATTTCCTGCGGTCGATGCCGTTGCGCGCCGCCCACTGCTCCATCACGTCGGGCTTGCTCATGGCCAGTTCCTCGACATGGTAGCCGTAGTAGACCTGCTGGTGCAGCCGCTCCAGCTCTCCCAGTTTCTCCAGCGTGTAGAAGATGCGCACGTGGGGCGCCCACGCGTCCCTCAGGATGGCCGGTATGCGGCGCACCACGACGTCGACCGGCTTGCGCTTGATCCAGGCTTCAAACTCGGGCTGCAGCGCGTTGCACGCCGGGCAGCCGTACCAGAAGAAATCGATGACTTCGATCCGCTCGCCGGAGTCGACCGGCTGCGCTGCGATCAGCCGGTACTCGATGTTCTGGCGGGCGCGGATGTCCTGCGCGTGCGAAATGCCCGCCAGGCACGCGAGAGCGAGGAGTGCGAGGGTGGCGCGCACGACTGCTGCCTACTTCTTCGCGGCACGCTCCTTGCGCGCCATGGCGATCAGCTGATCAAGCCCCTGGAAGTAGCGCTCATAGCTGCCGGCCATGGCAGGTGTCATAAGGTATTTGCCGTCCACCACCAGTGTCGGCGTGCTGGAAATGCTGTAATCGCGATCCATCTCGATCGAGCGCATGCCGCGGCTCTTCACGCCGAACGAATTGTAGGTATCCATGAACCGCTTCCGGTCCACGCCCTGCTTGGCCACCCAGTCGAACAGCACATTCTGATCGGCCAACCGGGCGCGCTGCTCGTGGATGGCGGCGAACACTTCGTAGTGCAGCTGGTCCAGCAGCCCCATCACGTCGAACGTGTGGTAGGCCAAGGTCAGCGGGATCCACGCTTTGTTGTCGAGTACCGCCGGCGCGCGCCGGAACTCGACGTCCGCAGGCTTCTTCTTGAGCCAGGCCCGGAGCGGGGGCTGCAGGCTGTTGCAGCCCGGGCAGCCGTAGTAGAAAAACTCGATGACCTCGACTTTGGTGCCGCTGCTGGTGGGTTGCGCCGGGTTGATCAGCTGATAGTCCTTGCCTGGTGCCAGCTGTGCCGAGGCGCCGGCGCTCAGGGAAAGCGCAAAAAAGCAAGCCGCAAGCCGCCAATACGATCCGAGTAGCTTCATTCCGTCTCCGTGAAAATGAACGATCGGGGCGCTATTCCCGCACCTTGATCAGTGCGGTCTCGACGCCGTTCTGCTTCAGAGTGTCACGCGTCCGGTTCAGTTCCTCGACGCTGGTGTAGGGCCCGACGCGCACGCGGTGCCACACGCCCTTGTCCGGCAGGGTCGCGGGTTGTATCGTGGCCTCGACGCCGAACAGCGCCAGACGCGCTTTGAGATTGTCCGCGTCCGCCGCATTCTGGAACGCGCCCGCCTGCAGGAAAAACGTCTCCCTGACCGCCGCGGGTTTCTTTTGTGTCTCCCGCCCCGGTTTGCCGGCGGGGGTCTCGTCAGCGCCCGGCAGGATCTTGTAGAAATCGAAGCGCGGCTTGCCCTCAGGCGCGCCTGCTTTCTTCTCGTCGATCTTTGCCGGAGCCGGGGTAGAGGAAGGCTCGGTTTTCATGGGCGGGATGCGGGTGGCGAACGGATTGGGCATTTTGTTGATGTACCAGGCAATGCCCAGCGCGATGCCGAGGCCCAGCACGAGCCCGATCAGAACCCCGATCAGCATGGAACTGCCGCTGCCGCGTGGTTTCGATTCCTGCAACTTGTAGTCCCTGGACATGGAGGGCTATCTTACATTTTATCCGGCGCTGACACACCCAGCGGCGCGAGCCCGTTGCGCAACACCTGGCGCACCGCCGCGGCAAGGGCCAGCCGCGCGCGCTTCACCCTCTCGTCCGCCACCAGCATGCGCGTGGCGTTGTAATAGCTGTGGAAGTCCGCCGCAAGCTGTCTCAGGTAAAACGCGATGACGTGCGGCGACAAGTCGCGCGCGGCGTTCTCCACCGCCTCCGGGTATTCCAGCAGGCGGGAGAGCAGTGCCAGCTCCTGCTCCGACTCGAGCGCGGCCGTGTCAGCGGCGGCGAGGCCGGCGGCGTCGCCACCCCATTGTTCGAGCAGGCTGCAGACCCGGGCATGGGCGTACTGCACGTAATAGACGGGGTTGTCGTTGCTCTGCGATCTGGCGAGGTCGAGGTCGAAGTCGAGATGCTGGTCGCCTTTGCGCAGCACGTAGAAGAAGCGCGCCGCATCGTTGCCGACCTCGCGCCGCAACTCGCGCAGCGTGACGAACTCGCCGGCACGCGTCGACATCGCGACTTTCTGCCCGCCGCGGTAGAGCACGGCAAATTGCACCAGCGTGATGGTGAGCTGCTCCGCGTTCAGGCCCAGCGCGGTCAGCGCGCCTTTCACGCGCGGTATGTAGCCGTGGTGGTCCGCCCCCCATACGTCGATCATGAGGTCGAATCCGCGCTGGAACTTGTCGAGGTGATAGGCGATGTCGGAAGCGAAATAAGTGTGCTGGCCATTCTCGCGTTGAACCACGCGGTCCTTTTCATCGCCGAAGGCGCTGGAACGGAACCACTTGGCGCCGCTGTCCGTGAAGACGTGGCCTTTATCCTCGAGTATTTTGATGGCCTGCTCGACCCGTCCCGAGTCGAACAACGAACGCTCGGAAAACCAGTTGTCGAAGGCGACGCCGAACTCGGCGAGATCGTCGCGGCAATCGGCAAGCTGCTCGTTCAGGGCAAAACCCTGCACCACCTCGTAATCGGCGCCAAGCGCGGATTTTGCGGCGGTAATCAGCGCATCGAGCTTTGTCTCCTCGTCCGCGGCGGCCACGGCGGGGGCGTCGCGCTGGAAACGGGCCTGGTGCCTGTCACGCAGCTTGCGCGCCATGTCCCGCACGTATTCACCCTGATAGGCATTGGCGGGAAACGCGACCGCGGCGCCGCACGTCTCCAGATAGCGCAGCCAGGTCGAGAGCGCCAGAATGTCCAGCTGCCGGCCGGCGTCGTTGACGTAGTACTCGCGGCTGACGTCGAAGCCGGCCGCAGCGAGCACGTTGGCAAGGCTCGCCCCGTATGCGGCGCCGCGCCCGTGCCCCACGTGTAGCGGCCCGGTGGGATTGGCCGACACGAATTCGATCTGGACTTTCTTCCGCCGACCGAGCTCGCTGGCTCCGTAAGCCGCCCCGGTCGCGAGGATGCGGTTGACAAGCTGTTGCTTGAACGAGCGCGTCAGGAACAGGTTGATGAAGCCCGCCCCCGCGATTTCGGCCTTCTCTAGGTACTGCGAAGCTGGCAGCGCCGCAACCAGCTGGGCCGCGATTTCGCGCGGCGCGCGCCGGAGGAGCTTCGCCAGTTGCAGCGCGACCGCGCACGCGTAATCGCCGTGCGCGGACTGCCGCGGCGTCTCCAGAACTATGCCTGGAGACGCCGGCAGATCGGGCGCTACTTTCCGGATCGCTTCCTCGAACAGGCTTGAGAGGTGCGCTCGCAGGTCGGGAACAGCGGCGGCAGGCATCGGGGGTGATTGAAAAAGCGGCCTATTATAAGCGACGTCAGAACTCCAGCGGGTCGACGTCGAGTGACCAGCGGGCAGGTGTAGCGCGCGTCTGCGCCAGAGCGGCGTGCCACGCGCCCAGGAATTCGCGCAGTCGCTGCCGCGATTCCGCCTGCACCAGGAGTTGCGCGCGCTCACGTCCGGCCCGCCGCGGCAGCGCCGCCGGCACCGGATCGTAGAGGGTCACGCCCGCGGCTATCGTCCTCGCCTTGCGCGCGGCGTCGGCCAGGAAATCGAGCGCGGTCGCGAGGCGCGTGGCCTCGGCTCGCAGCAAGGCCTGGTAGACGAACGGCGGGAATCCGGCCTGACGGCGCTCGGCAAGCGCGGCGTCGGCGAAAGCGCGGTAGTCCTGCTGCCGTAACGCTTCGTACAGCGGGTGATGCGGGAACTCGGTCTGGATCAGTACTTCGCCCTGAGTGCCGCCGCGGCCGGCACGGCCGGCGACCTGCGTGAGGAGGGCGAACAGCCGCTCGCCGGCGCGGAAATCGCTGCTGTAGAGCTGGCTGTCGGCATTGAGGACGCCAACCAGGTTGAGGTGCGGGAAATCGTGGCCCTTGGCCAGGATCTGAGTGCCCACCAGAACGTCAACGTCCCGCTCCTGGATGCGCTTGCGCATGCCGGCCCAGGCGCGACGCCGGCGCGTGGTATCGCGGTCGATGCGCAGGATGCGCGTTCCCGGCAGATGCCGCGCCAGCGCCTCCTCCACGCGCTGCGTGCCGTGTCCGATCGGCGCGAGATCGAGGTTGCCGCAGTCGGGGCAGGCAATGGGGGGCGGGGCGACGTGGCCACAATGGTGGCAGTGCAGGCGGCGCTCGGGCAGGTGCAGCACGAGTTGCGCCGAGCAGCGATGGCAGCCGGAGAGCCAGCCGCAGGACCGGCACATCAGGACCGGTGCATAACCCCGGCGGTTGATGAACACCAGCGCCTGCTCGTTGCCCGCGACGCGCTCGCGCAGGGCGTTCAGCAGGCGCCCCGACAGCCCGTCGGCAAGCCGGTCGCCGCGGGTGTCGATGCAGGTGATGCGCGGCGGGGGGGCGCCGATGCGGCTCGACAGGATGAGTTGCGCGTAACGACCGCTGGCCGCGTTGTGATAGGTCTCGAGCGCGGGGGTGGCCGAGCCGAGCACCACTGGCACGCTGCGCTGCCGGGCCCGCACCACGGCCAGATCGCGCGCCGAGTAGCGGAATCCTTCGCCCTGCTTGAACGAGCTATCCTGCTCCTCATCCACCACGATCAGGCCGAGGTCCGGCAGCGGCGCGAATACCGCGAGCCGCGTGCCGAGCACGATGCGGGCATGGCCGTCGCGGGCCGCTCGCCAGTGCTCAAGGCGCTCCGTTTCGGAAAGGCCGCTGTGCAGGCTGACCGTGCGAGCACCCGGGAAACGGCGCTCGACCAACGCTTCCAGCTGTGGCGTGAGCGCGATTTCGGGTACCAGCAGCAGCACCTGCCTGCCGGCCTCGAGCGCCGCGCCGATGGCGTGCAGGTAGACCTCGGTCTTGCCGCTGCTGGTGACCCCGAGCAGGAGGAACGGCCGGAACCTGCCAAGCTGGGCGCAGATCTCGGACACGGCCTGCGCCTGTTCAGCGGTGAGCTCGGGGGCGGGCGTGGCGGACGGCATCGGCGACGCGCCCGCCTCCGCTGCGTAGGGCTGAATCCAGCCCCGTGCAACGAACTGCTTGAGAAGCTGCTGCGCCCTGGGAAATAGGGTTCTCGCCTCAGCGAGTCCCAACGGCCCCTGCCGCAGGCGTTCCAGCAGGCGGCGCTGCGCAGGAGCGCGCGGCGGCGGCGCAGCGCTCTCGAGCGCCATCCCGGCGGCGGTGAGGAGATAGTTTCCGCGCTCGCGCGGCGCCGGCGGGTCGGCTAAACGACGCAGGCGCGCCGGCAGCGCGCTCATCACCACCGCTCCCAGGGGGTGGCAGTAATAGTCGGCGGCGAAGCGCATCAGTTGCAGGTCCTCCCCCGCGAGCGGGGGCAGGTCGCGCAGCACGCGCAACGCGGTCTTCAGGCGCGCAGCGGGCACTTCACTGGAGTCTGCAACCTCGACGATGATGCCGACCGCCTGTTTTTTTCCGAAGGGCACCAGCACGCGGCGGCCGGTGTCGGCGGCAGTGGCATCGGGCGCGCTGTAATCGAACAGCGTGGCGACCGGAACGTCGAGAGCAACGCGCAGTATGCTCATGCTGGCGCAACCTGTTGCCATTTAGGAAGCCGATGTTGCGCCAACATGCTGAAGCCGTTTCTGCGTATCGTCGCCAACCGTGGTACCAGAAACGGATTTTTTATCTTATCAACACGCGGCTGTGGATAACCATGTTGATAGAGCTACCGACCGGATGGCAGTTGCACTGCCCAGCCGTCGCCGTATAAAGTATAAAAGTGTATTATAAATCAACAAATTAACAACATTCTTGGAAGCGTGCTCGGCATCCCGGCGGCCGCGCCCCAGAGGCGGCGGCGATGTGCATAAGTCCGCCGGTCATTGCCCGCAAAGCCACGACTGGCGCGGGTTTTCAGTGATAGGCACGGCTCAGTTCGTGCACCGTGTCCACCAGCACGCCAACATTTTCCACCGGGGTGAACTGGGAAATGCCGTGACCCAGATTGAAAACGTGACCGGAACCACGGCCGTAGGCCGACAGCACCGCAGCCACGCCCGCGCGGACCGCGGCTGGACCTTCGAGCAGTACCGCGGGATCGAGATTTCCCTGCAAAGCGACACGCTCGCCGACGCGCTGCCGCGCCGCGCCGATATCCACCGTCCAGTCCACGCTGACGGCATCGCAGCCGCTCGCCGCGATCGCCTCCAGCCACGCGCCGCCGCCCTTGGTGAAGAGGATGCTTGGCACGCGCTCGCCGTCGCGCTCGCGTTTCAGTTCCGCCACCACGCGCTGCATGTAGGGCAGGGAGAACTCGTGAAACCCGGCCGTGGCCAGCGTGCCGCCCCAGGTATCGAACAGCATGACTGCTTGGGCGCCGGCATCGATCTGCGCGTTAAGGTAAGCGCTTACTGCGCGGCAGTTGACCTCCAGTATGTGATGCAGCAGGTCCGGACGGTCGCGCAACAGGGCCTTCACGGTGCCGAAATCCTCGCTGCCGCGTCCTTCCACCATGTAGCAGGCGAGCGTAAACGGGCTGCCCGAAAACCCGACCAGCGGCACGCTGCCCGCCAGCGCCCTGCGCACTTCGCTCACAGTATCCATGACGTAGCGCAGCGGGCCGCCCGGGTCGGGTACCGTCAGGCTGCGGATTTCACGTTCCTCACGCAGCGGCCGCTCGAAGCGCGGGCCCTCGCCCTCGGCGAAAGCAAGCCCCAGACCCATCGCGTCGGGGATGGTAAGGATGTCGGAGAAGACGATGGCGGCATCGAGCGCAAAGCGCGCGAGCGGCTGCAACGTCACTTCGGCCGCCAGGGCGGGGTTCTTGGCGAGCGCAAGAAAACTGCCGGCGCGCGCGCGTGTGGCGTTGTATTCGGGCAGGTAACGGCCAGCCTGGCGCATGAGCCAGACCGGTGTGCGGGGCGTGGGCTGCCGGAGCAGCGCCCGGATCAGCGTGTCGTTCTTTGGCTTCGCCATCAGGGTGAAACGTGAAACGTGAAACGTGAAACGTGAGGCAGAGTAGGCGTGTCGCGATGCGGGCGCGCAAGAGTTATGTTACGTTTCACGTTTCACTTTTCACTTTTCACCGCGGAAGCTCGGAACCCCCCATCAGGAATTCGTCCACTGCGCGCGCGCACTGGCGTCCCTCGCGGATCGCCCATACCACGAGGGATTGCCCGCGCCGCATGTCGCCAGCAGCGAATACCTTGGGGACCGAGGTCGAGTAACAGCCCTGCCCGTCCGTGGCCGCCTTGGCGTTGCCGCGGGCGTCCTTTGCCACGCCGAAAGCCTCCAGCACCGACTGCACGGGTGAGACGAATCCCATCGCAAGCAGTACGAGATCGGCGGGCAGCGTGAATTCCGAGTCGGGGACTTCGCTCATCTTGCCGTCTTTCCATTTCAGCCGCACTGCCTTGAGCGCTGTTACCTTGCCGCTCATTTTCCCGTCCCCGCCGACGAAGGCCTTGGTGGCGATCGACCAGTCGCGGTTGACGCCTTCCTCGTGCGAGGACGAGGTGCGCAGTCGCGTCGGCCAGTACGGCCAGACCGGATTGCGCTCCACGTCGGGCGGCATTGACAGCAGTTCGAACTGGGTAACGGACTTCGCGCCGTGGCGGTTGGAAGTGCCGACGCAGTCGGAGCCGGTGTCGCCGCCGCCGATGATCACCACGTGCTTGTCCGTCGCCCACAGGTCGGGCACGCCGGCGTCGCCCGCGACGCGCTTGTTCTGCAGCGGCAGGAACTCCATCGCGAAATGCACGCCATCGAGCTCGCGCCCCGGGACCGGCAGGTCGCGCGACTGCTCCGCGCCGCCGGCGAGCACCACCGCGTTGAATTCGGCCAGGAGCTTCTTGGGAGCCACCATTTCGGTCGACCAGTCGGTCACACCCTTGCCGGGGCGCTGGCTACCGACCAGGACGCCAGCGCGGAACGTGACGCCCTCGGCTTCCATCTGCGCCATGCGCCGGTCGATGTGCGATTTCTCCATCTTGAAATCGGGAATGCCGTAGCGCAGCAGCCCGCCGATGCGGTCGTTTTTCTCGAACACGACGACTTCGTGACCGGCGCGCGCGAGCTGCTGCGCGCAGGCGAGCCCCGCGGGACCGGAGCCGACCACCGCGACCTTCCTCCCGGTCTTGTGCGCGGCCGGCCGCGGCCGGACCCAGCCCTCTTCCCACGCCTTGTCGATGATAGCGTGCTCGATTGACTTGATGCCGACCGCGTCCTCGTTGATGCGCAGCACGCACGCTTCCTCGCACGGCGCCGGGCAGATGCGACCGGTAAATTCCGGGAAGTTATTGGTCGAGTGCAGCGTTTCGATCGCGGCCCTCCAGTCCTGCCGGTAAACGAGGTCGTTCCAGTCGGGAATGATGTTGTTGACCGGGCAGCCGCTCATGCAGAACGGGATGCCGCAATCCATGCAACGCGCGCCCTGGATCTTCGCCTGCTCGTCGGTCAGGGGCGGGATGAATTCGCGAAAGTGCCGCTTGCGCCGCTCTTTAGCCTCGTAGGTCTCTTCGACGCGTTCGTGCTCGAGAAATCCCGTGACTTTTCCCATGCGTTTTTTTCGCGCCGGTCGGCGCGGCTTAAGCTGCCTGGCGGCGCTGCCGGGCGGCGAGCTCGCCGAGCGCGCGCCGGTACTCGTGCGGGAACACCTTGACGAATTTCGGCCGGAACTCGCTCCAGCGCTCGAGCAGGTGTTGCGCCTGTGCGCTTCCCGTGTAGCGCGCGTGGTTCTCGATCAGCCGCTTCACGATCGTTTCGTCCGCAACACCGCCATGCCACAGTTCGCGCGCGAGCTTCGCTTCCTGCTCGGCCGCGGCGAGCAGGGGCTCCAGCGCCACCATGGAGGGGTTGCAGTACCTCGAAAAATCACCATTAATATCCAATCCATAGGCAACGCCACCGGACATGCCGGCAGCAAAGTTGCGCCCGGTCTGGCCGAGCACCACCACGCTGCCCCCGGTCATGTACTCGCAGCCGTGGTCGCCGACGCCTTCCACCACCGCCAGCGCGCCGGAATTGCGCACGGCAAAGCGCTCGCCGGCGACGCCGCGGAAGTACGCCTCGCCGCAGATTGCGCCGTAGAGCACGACGTTGCCGGTGATGATG
>Ga0184627_10000135_pt1 | contig 35794 bp, 31 predicted proteins | sample PLM3_127_b1_FD_133150 | JGI IMG/M metagenome (GOLD analysis project Ga0184627, IMG submission 133150) | Groundwater sediment microbial communities from an aquifer in East River, Colorado, USA - PLM3_127_b1 | ecosystem: Environmental > Terrestrial > Soil > Riparian zone | place: USA: East River... | reverse complement strand
TGCAACAGCGGCCACCGTCGTCTCCTTCGTGACCTTGACCTTGCTTGTCCGAAGGATCACACGGTGGCCGTTTGACGTCACGGGCTACGCCCTGGACACGCCCGCCGGGTTAAAACGCAAGTTAAGGTCAACGCCCGCTCGGGCTCGAACGACGCATCGCAGGCGGACGCCACGGCCCGGCCGCGCGCGGCAACGCGGACGCTACGGCCGGACGGCGGACAGCACGGTCGGACACCGCGGGTCCGTGCGGCCGGGACGGTGGACACTGCCGGTCGCGCGGTGTGGCAGACCGCGGACGGGCAGAGACGGGGCGGTGCTCGCGGGGGTCCAGCTCACCCGAGGGCGCGCGCCGTCCGGCGCCACGCTGCGGCGGTGCGACGGTGCAGGCGTCCACGGCCGGACGGTGCGGGACCCTGCCGTGTCTAGTGCGGACACCGCGGCTGTCCCTTGCGGACACTGCGGATGCGGAGGGGCGGACACTGCGGCGCGACCGCGGCAGGTGACGCCGGGTAGCGCCGCTGCGCCGCACTGCGCGACAAACTGCCGCACCGAGTGATCCTGCCGCACTCCGTTACTGCGGGCCGCCAGGACGTGCGACGCAGTGGGAGGAGGGGTGGCTGTGAGACGGTTCTCCGCGCCCTCAAGGCCGGCCCTGCATGCGATCCCAGCGTTGCCCGGCGAAAGAGAGGTCTGCGCCATTCTGCGCGAAAGACACTATTTGGCCTATTGACTCAGCTCCTCCTCTTCTCCATTCTAGTCACCAAAGCGAGCTAGCCGACGAGGCGGACAAGAGCCGGATCGCCGCGGCCACTGGGCGGCCACTATCAGTCGTCCTCTTCTCAACTCCTGTAATGGACAAAGTCCGTAAGGTGGACCCTTGGCGCGCCTCGCTCGATGTCCTCCCTCCCAATGAGGTGAGGAGAATGGTCGAAGAGGCAGGGCGTCACAGAGAGGGGGAAGTAGAGCGAGCGAGAAGCTCAGGAGGAGTGAGAGCCGAAACTGGGACAGGGATCGACGGTGGGCATCGGTGACAGGGCAGACCCCGAGCTGCGGCAGGCGCTGGACCGGCTCGGAGAGAACGAGACGGTGGAAGTCCTCGTCTACCCGGCGGGTGGTACGGATCAGCTCCTCGCGTACCTCGCCCCTAAGCGAGACACCGGCGACCTCGAATTCAACGTACTCGAGCTGGCTGGCAGCATCGTGCTGCGTGCCCGACGCGGGATCATCAATGAGGTGGCCGCCCGCAGTGACGTAGCCCGTGTGACGCTAAATCCAAGGTTCACGATCAACGGCGCTTCCTGAATCCACCATCCCGAAAGGGGGAGCCATGGCCGACGACAAGCTCTCAGCCAACTACCAGGAAGCCGTCAAGGGAGTTCGGTCAGACAAGGCGGTCACCGCCTTGGTCCGCACCAAGCTGCCCGAGCCAGATCAACAGGTCCTGGAGCAGGTCCAGTCGATGGTGCAGGCCGAGCATCTCGCCACGCGCCGGTCCGACCTCCTCGGGCAGATCACCCGCCGCTACGGGGAGGGAGCGGCATTCCGTGCGAACGTCGAGGAAACCACGACGAAGGCTCAAACCAAGGTCGCAGAAGCTGCACCCCAGGCTTGCAGCCTGTGGCTGGCTGGCGCCGTTGCTGTCAGTGGAACGCGGAAAGAGATTGAAGAGCTGGCAGGGCACGACGACGTGGTCAGCGTCGAGCCCAACCCGGTCTTCCAGGTGCCCGAGCCTCTGCAAACGCCCCTGGAGGACACGCCCGAAACCGTCGATGGAAGCACGTGGGGCGTAGCCAAGATCGGGGCGCCCGAGGTGTGGGGCGGCTTCGGACGAGGCGAACGGGTGCTGGTTGGCCACCTCGATACCGGCGTGGACGACACGCATCCGGCGTTGGCCGGGAAAGTGACGTTCTTCCAGGAGTTCGACAGCATCGGCAACCTAGTCGCTTCGGCGACGCACGACTCGGCTAGTCACGGGACGCACACCGCCGGCACGATCGTCGGGCGGACGTTTCGCGGTGTGAACATCGGCGTGGCCCCCGAGGCGAGGCTGGCGTCGGCCCTGGTGCTTCCCGGTGGGTCGGGCTCATTCGCGCAGATCATCGCTGGGATGCAGTGGGCCATCGGCCAGGGCGCCCATGTGATCAACATGTCGCTCGGCGCACTGGGATACTCCACGATCTGGAACCTGCCTGTGCTCAACGCAACCCTGGCAGGAGTGCTGGTAGTGGCGTCGATCGGCAACTCCGGCCAGGGGACCAGCGGCGGTCCAGGTAACGACCCCTTGAGCCTTGGTGTGGGTGCCACCCACTATCTCGACCACGTCGCCGGCTTTAGCAGCGGCCAGACCCTTGTATCGGTGCCGTGGTTCAACTTCACGCGGACCTACATCAAGCCCGATATCAGCGCCCCTGGGGTTTCCGTCGTGTCGAGCGTACCCGGCCCTGGTCTCGCCGCGTTTAACGGTACCTCGATGGCCGCCCCGCATGTGGCCGGAGCGGCGGCCCTACTCCTGTCCACCGAGCCCACGCTGCAAGGCGATCCATTTACTACCCGCGCCGTCCTGCTTGGGACCATCGAAGACTTCGGCGAGGCGGGGCGGGACCAGCGGTTCGGCTTTGGTCGCCTTGACGCCCAGTCGGCTGCCGAGCAGGCAGTGGCCCTCGTGTAGTCCTGCAGTTGTTTTCCTATCTCCATATGTGCCGATGTAGCTTCACCATCTGCGTTCGCCAGAGCGGATATCAGCGCGATAAACAAACAGTGTGATCTTGCGGTTACGGCATCAGGGCGGCCCATCCGGGGGCTCTCTTGTTGCTTGGGCGGGCGTGGCCGTCTTGGCAAACGAAACAATCCACACTATTTGCTAGCCGTGGTGATAAGAGGCGGTTAGGAGGAGGACACTGGAAGTCCCTCAACTGCGTGCCACCGATGACCCTGGCTGCCGTGCCGCCTTCGCGGCTTGCCAACGAAACGGCGCTGAGGCTGTCATCGGCCTTGCCGTGCCCGGCCGGCCGATCCGGTCCCTGGCCGCGGAGGACCGGAGCGCCGGGAGGCGTCCGCGCCCGGACGGGACCGGAACATCCCGGGGCGAGCTGGGAGCTGGGGCCACATCGGGGCCACAGGCGAGCGATGGGCGACGGACAACCACGGTCACCCCGCCACCGTCGCCCGCGTCCGCATGCAGTGCGTCGCTGCTGGCCGAGGTCACCCCGCCGGTGCCGGTCGCGCCCGGCCGGCCAGCACGCCAGGATTATGAGTACGAGCGGCGCGGGGTGTGCAACGTGTTCCTGGTGGGTGAGCCGCTGCGCGGCTGGCGGCATGTGACGGTGAGCGAGCGGCGCACCCGCATCGACCTGGGCGCACTCCCGTCAAGGAGCTGGCCGGTGTCTGCTACCCCGACGCCGAGCGGGTCGTGCTGGTGCAGGACAACCTGAACACCCACACGCCGGCGCCGCTGTGTATGAGGCGTTCGAGCCGGCCGAGGCCAAGCGGCTGGCCGACAAGCTCGAGTTCCACTCCACGCCCAAGCATGGCAGCTGGCTGAACATGGCCGAGATCGAGCTTGCCGTGCTGGCCGGGCAGTGCCCGGACCGGCGGCTGGCCGACCGGGCGACGCCGGAGCGGGAGGTCGCGGCGTGGGAGGCGACCCGCAACAGCACTGGCCGTGGCGTGGACTGGCGTTTCACGACCGAGGATGCCCGGATCAAGCTCAAGCACCTCTACCCTGTAATTCAGGGCTGACGACCTACTAGGCGTAGCGAGCGACCTCATACCGCCGAGCAAACCATCCCACGCTGAGGGGGTCCTGCAGGACCCCCTCGTTGCGTTCGGCATAGCCTCCGGGTTGCTGACCAAGGAGGCGCGATGGCCGACTATGCCACCCTACTACGCGATCAGGTGACCCTGACCTGCCGCTCGATCGACCGGATCTTCTTGCAGGCGTATGTGCCCAAGCTGCGGTCGGTGGGGCTGGTGTGCCGGTTTCTGCGCTGGCAGCGGGGATTCACGATCCCGTCGTCCGCGGCGTTCGGCAAGATCGGCCAGGCCTACGTCGAACAGGTGCGCCGGTGGGCCAAGGCCAACGACATCCCGGTCCACTACTTCGCCAAGGGTGAGAACAAAGAGCTGTTCGCCCGTCCGTTGCTGGAGGCTGCCGCCCGGCAGGGCGGGGATGGGCGGGTGGTGCTGGTCGGGATCGCGCAGGAGCGGGCGTCGGTGTGGCGCTCGTGGAAGGCCAAGGGCCACGAGCACAAGGCGCACCCGCGTATGGAGTGGGGCCGGCAGATGGCGTTCGTGAACCACTTCTACTTCTATCTGTGGGACCCCGGGTGGGGCGGGGCGTTTTGGAAGACCAACGCGTATGCGCCCTATCCGGTCTGGTGGTGGCTGAACGGGCACGAGTGGGCCAAACGCCAGCTCGACAAGGCGGGCATCGCCTACACCGCGCTCGACAACGGCTTCGCCGCCTGCGACGACCCGGCCGCCTTGCAGCGCATCTGCGACCGGCTCGGGCCGGGGGCGGTCAAGCAGTTCTTCTGGCGCTGGCACCAGCGGCGGCTGCCGTCGCCGTTCACCACCGCCGACCTTCGGGCTGGGTACGTCTATGGGCTGGCGGTGCGCCAGTTCGAGGTCTCCGACACCCGCGTGTTCGCCCGTCCCGCCGCGGGCCGGGCGTTCTTTGAGGGCGTGATCCGCGACCACCTCGACATTGGTCGGCCCTCCCAGGTGGCGCTCATCTTCGACCGCCGCATCACCAAACAGACCCCGGGGACGTTTCGGACCAAGGTCATCACCAGGGGCGTCGACCCACAGCTCGTCTGCTGCTACAAGGCCAGCCGGATCAAGCAGTACTTCAAAGAGCACCGGGCGTTGCGCACCGAGACGGTGGTCGGCGACACCCGCGACTTCGGGATCGGACGGCGCGTCAACAGCGACAACTGGCGAGCCCTCCGGGCTGTTGCGAACAGGCCAACCGGCGTCTGTGCGACGCCCAAGCGATCGATGCCCGCCCCGCTCCCGACGTGGTCACCTTGGCGCAGGTGACCCGGCCGTCGGTGACCCCTGACGGCCTGCACGCCCCGGCATGCGCTTTGGTGACCCTCGGGTCATGGCGGTGCTGGCGGCCCTGCTCGGGTTCTGCCACCTGGTGGCAGGATTCACCAACCAGCAGCTGGTCGAGCTGGTCAGCGCGCTGCTGGACACCCCCTACAGGTCCCGTCAGGCGATCTACGACCTGCGTCGGCTGATCCGCAAGGGCCTGATCCAGCGCCTCCCAGGCTCCCAGCGCTACCTGCTCACCCCACTGGGCCGGCGGGTGGCGGTGCTGTTCACCAAGGCCTACGGGCGGGTCCTTGCTCCTGGCCTTGCCGTCTTGGACCCTGCCCTGCCAGCCGAGCTGGCCGGACGAACCCCGCTCGCGGTGGCCTGGCGTGGCTTCAACCACGCCCTCGACACCTTCATCGACCGGCAGGTGCTTGCTGCCTGAAACTTGATCTGGTCGTGAACTTCATCCCGAGCAAGGCGACCTAGAGAGTCGGTTGGGGGCCGCTGGGGCTGTCAGGCGGCCGGCGGACGGCGCAGGAAGGCCAGCCGCAGGCTGAGCGACAGCGCGGAGGTGGCTGCGACCGCGGCCAGGGCCGCGACGGGCGCGCCCAGCAGCGCGCCCACGGCCACGAGCAGCAGGCGTCCGTCCCGGCCGCCGAGCAGCCACCCCAGCGCCCGCTCGGGCGCGGGCGGCAGCCCGAGCGAGGCCGCCCGGTCCTTGGTCGCCATCGACAGCAGCGCCCCGGCGGTGGCGGCCACCGTGAGCGGGAGCACGGTGTGAGCGCTGTGCCCGTCAAGCGCCCACAGCCCCAGGCCGGCCAGGATGGCCGCGTCGGCGACCCGGTCCAGCACCCCGTCCAGCAGCGCCCCCCGCGGCCCGCCCCGGAGCTGGAGCCGGGCGACCTCCCCGTCGACGCCGTCGGCGACCGAGCCGGCATGGACCAGCAGCGCGCCGGCCAGGCCCTGGCCGGCCGCGAGCAGCGCCCCACCGGCCAGGCCGAGCCCGGACGCGACCAGCGAGACGAGGTCGGGCGGAGGCCGCAGCGGCGCCAGCGCCATCGACAGCCGGGTCGACACCGGCCGGTTGAGCCAGCGGCTGACCGGCCCGTCGGCGTCCTTGCCGAGCGAGCGGCGCAGGGCCGCGGCGGCCGCCCGGGCGTCCTGGGGGGTGTCGACGTCCTGCCACCAGCACCCGGCGGGCAGGGCGACGGCCCGCAGCGGGCGTTGCTGGGCCAGGCGGGTCACGGCACCGGCCAGCGTGTGGTCGCCCTCGGCGGCCGCCTGGCGCTGGCAGCCGAAGATCTCCGGGGGGAGCAGGAACGCGCCGCAGTCGATGGCTGGCTCGTCGAGGTGCTTGCCCAACGCGGCCGCGGCCCCGTCCACGACCCGCACCCTGCACCCCTCCAGCCAGGCGGCGCGGCCCGGCGCGGGGTCGACCAGCACGGCCGGCCCGCCGGCCGCCAGCAGCCGGTCCAGCGTCCCCTCCGCGAACACGTGGTCGGCGGTGAGCAGCGCGAACAGCGCCTCGCCGGCCACCGCGCCCTCGACAGCGGCGAGCGAGGCGCCGTTGCCGTCGCGCCACCGGTCGGCGTGCACGGTCCGGACCCGGCCGGGCCCCAGGCGGCCGACGACGGCCGCGACCGGGCCGGCGTCGTGGCCGACCACGACCACGACCCGCTCCAGCCCGCACGCGAGGAGGGTCCGCACCGTCCGCTCGGCCAGGCGCAGGCCGCCCAGGCGGAGCAGGGCCTTGGAGCCGCCCCGGGTGAGCCGCCGGAGCCGCTCGGACCGGCCGGCGGCGAGCACGACGCCCACCCGCGGCAGCTGCGCCGGGGCGGGCCGGGGCGCGGCCACCGGCCGGGCGAGCGTGGCGAACGGGTCGGGAGGACGCTGCGGTGCGCCAGTCATGGGCAATCCCTCTCAGCAAGAAGGTGAACCCCAAGCGAACAGCGTAAGGATCACCGCTGACGCCCGTCCAAGGCAAGGCAAGGGACCGGAGCCGTGGCTGGAGCTGCGGACAGTGGGTCGCCACCTCCGGTCGGGTCGGCTGGTGCACCGCGACACGGTGGCCGCTCGGGATCCGAAACGAGCAACACGGCCCGTGGGGGATCTCCACGCTCCGTTGGCCCTGTCGCGTCACGGAGCGGTCGCGGGCGCGTCACGGAGCGGTCGCGGGCTGCTCAGCGGCCCCCGGCCGGGGTGGTGGACGTGGGGGCGGTCCCGGCGGTCTGCTGGGCCTGGCGGATCAGCTCGCCGAGCCGGTCGATGGCCCGCTGGTAGGCGCCGAGGTCCTTGCGGTCGAGCGCCTCCTGGGCCTCGCGGAACGCCTTGGCCTGTTGCTCGAGGATCTGGGCGAGCACCGACCTTGCCGCCGGCGGGGGCGGCGGCCCGGGACCGGCGCCCGGTGGGGTGGGGGTCTCGCCGAGCACCTGCGCGATGGAGCCGTCCAGGGTCGCGGTCCAGCCGAGCTGGTTGTTCAGGAAGGCCGCGACCCGCCGCAGCTCGGGGATGGCGCCCTGACTGGCCTGGATGAAGACGGGCTGCACGTTCAGCAGCGAATCCCCGATCGGGACCGTGAGCAGGTTGCCGAGGGTGACGGTGGAGCCCTGCTGGTTGAACAGGGTCAGTTCCTTGGCCACGTCCGGGTCGGCCAGGATCTGGGCGTTCACCTGGGTGGGCCCGAACACCGTCCGCGAGCGGGGCAGGTTGAACAAGGTGACCGTGCCGTAGCCGTCCGGGTCGGACCGGGCCGCCATGTAGGCGACCATGTTCTGCTTGTTGTTGGGGGTGAACGGCACCACAAGCACGAAGTGCTCGCGGGTCTCGCCCGGCAGCCTGGCGAGCAGGTAGTAGGGCCGCATCCGCGCCCGTCGCTCGTCGCCGACCTTGAGTGGTTCGGCGGCGCCCAGGCTTTGGCGGATCTGCCCGGAGCGGTCCTCCGGCAGGGCCCAGAAGTCCTGCTTGGAGTAGAAGTCCTTGGCCACCACGATGTGGTAGGAGGCGTAGCGGTCGGCCTGGATCGAGAACAGGTCCTCCGGGTACCGCAGGTGGGCCTGTAGGTCGGGCGGGATCGCCGGCCGGGCCGCGAACAGGCCTGGGAACGCCCGGCGCCACGCCCGCAGCAGCGGGTCGGTCTCGTCGAAGGCATACAGCGTCACCGTGCCGTCGTAGGCGTCCACCACGGCCTTGACCGAGTTGCGGATGTAGTTGGCCCGCCCGTGCACACCCCGGTCCCCGAGGGCGTCGCGGCGGGCCGCCACCTCCATCTGGATCCGCTCGGCGTACGGGTAGGCGTCGGTGATGGTGTAGCCGTCGCGGATGAACACGATGCGGCCGCCGACCACCGCCACGTACGGGTCGCCGTCCCACTGCAGGAACGGCGCCGCCTTCTCCACCCGGTCGCGGATGTCGCGGTAGAAGACCATGCGCGATCCGGGGGTGAGGTTGCTGGAGATCAGCAGGTTGACGTCGCGGAAGCGGACGGCGAAGGCGACCCGGCGCAGCGGCCCGCCGAGCGAGACCCCGCCACGCCCGTCGTAGCGGAATGACACCTGCGGCTCGCCGCCTGGCGCGGGGGCGTCCACCTCGGGCTGCCGGGTGGCGGCAGCCATCCACGCGGGGGTGTCCGGGGGCGGCTCCCCAAAGTAGATGCGCGGCTGCCGGATCGGGATGGCCGCCCCGGGCTGGTCGAAGCCGCTCACCACGAACGCGGGCCGCCCCGTCGCCTCCGCGGTGTTGACCTGAGCGGCCACGGCCCCGTAGCCGTGGGTGTAGGCAAGATGGAGGTTCTGCCAGGTCTGGGCGGACGAGTCGAGGTTGCGCGGGTCCACCTCGCGGGCCGCGATCATCACCTGCCGCGGCGTGCCCCCGATCGGGTAGCGGTCCACGTCGACGTCGCTGAACTCGTAGTACTGCCCGATCGCCTGCAGGTTCTGGATGCCGATCTTGAGCACGCTGGCCTCCCACAGGCGGATGTTGCCCACCGTGACCGCGTTGGCGCGCAGCGTGGCCGCCGGCAGGCGCTCGGCGGCGGTGAACTCGGTCGTCCCCACCCGGTCGAGCGCGAACGCCTTCCGGGTCGCGTCGATGTTGCGCTGGATGTAGGGGAGCTCCCGCTGCAGCTCCTGGGGGGCGACCTGGAAACGCTGCACGAAGCTGGGGTAGACACCGCCGACCAGGATCGACGACAGGCCGAACAGCACCAGGCCGCTGGCCGCCAACAAGAACCGCTGCGAGCGGGCGGCGGCAATGACCAGCAGGGCGCACACCGGGGCGAGCAGCACCATCAGGCGCAGCGCGGGGAGCTGGGCGTGCACGTCGGTGTAGGAGGCGCCGGTGACCACTCCCCGGGGCGAGAACACCAGCGAGAGCTGGTCCAGCCGATAGCCCCAGGCCTTGAGGAACAGGACCACGCCGAGCAGGACCGACAAGTGGGCGCGGGCCTCGGGTGCGACCCGCCGTCCCGCCAGCCGGGGCCGTATCCTGCCCAGCAGGTAGTAGGCCGCACCCGCGACCGCGAGCCCGGCCACAAGGGTGAACAGCAACCACCCGAACACCAGGCGCTGCAGCGGCAGCGTGAACACGTAGAAGCCGATGTCACGGTGGAACTGGGCGTCGGCGTCCCCGAACGGCACCCGGTTGCGCCACAGCAGCAGGGCCTGCCAACGGCCGGCTGCATGCAGCCCGGCGCCGAGCGCGAGGACGGCCACTGCGCCGGCTTCCAGACGCCGCAGGTGCGGGGCGAGCAGCACCTGCCACCGGTCGGGCGGGCCCAGCCACCCGGTGCCCTGCTCCCGGGCCCGCCGGGCGAGCCGCTCGGCGGCCCAGAGGTTCACTGCAGCGAACGCCCCCGTGCCGCCGCCGGCCACCAGGGCGAGGACAACCCGGGCCTCGAGCACAACCCAGAACACCCGGGTCATGCCGACCTCCTGGAACCACAGCAGGTCGGTGTAGAGCCGGGCGAGGGTGCCAACCACCCACACAAGCACGAGGACGCACCCCGCGACCACCAGGATCCGCGTCCGCGGTAGCGGTAGACGGCCGAGCGCGGCCATCCCAAGCTCCTCCGATGCCACCACCGGGCGGCCCCGATGATCGGCTGCGCCCTCTACCGTAGCATGAGCTCGAGGACGTTCGCGGGCTGCTGCGGGGCCCGAGCGGTGAGCTCCAACACGGCGTGGGCAGCACGTCGCACCGTCCGGACCGCGATCCCGGCGCGCTGGAACTGGGCCGTGTAGCGCCCCTCCAGGCTGGCATGCACGACGACGAGGACCGGCCCGGTCGAGGTTCGGGCAGCCAAGCCCTCGGACAGCAGCCCCGTGTTGGCTCGCTGGGCATGCGTGGGGATGTTGCAGAGGCTCAAGGGCGTCCCCGGACAACGTCGCGGATCATCTTCGAGGAACAGCTTGACGAGCGCACCGGCCGCGTCGGCGTTGCGGCGGGCGAGGTAGAGCGCGACTGCGTCGACGTCGGTCGCCACGGCCTCGGCGGCGTGCCCGCCTGCTACGAGGGAGGCGGCGAGCACGCCGGAACCTGTGCCGATGTCTGCGACCCGCGTGACGGGCGTGTACGCCAGGGCGGTCTGGAACAGCAGGGATGTGCCGTCATCGACACGCTTTCCTGCGAAGACGCCCCATCCGGCGGCGAGGGCAAGGTCTGTGCCGTCGAGCGAGACCGGGATCGTCACCGGTTCGGGCATGGCTCCCGGCTCTGGGAGCTTGCCGCTCATCCACACCTCTCGCCCGCGCTTCTGGACGTCGAGCTGCCAGCCACGCCGCTCGAGGATGCGACGGACACCTGTGGCTCCACCCTTCACCGCGGCGCGCCATACCGCGGTGGAGACACCCGGCTTGCCGAGTCGAGCGCATACCATCCACTCCAGCAACTCGACGAAGCCGTACCCGCGCCACGTTGGGGGCGCGACGAAGACGTCCTTGGCAGGCGGACACGCGCGAGCGCCAAGCAACTCGTGGAAGGGCACCGTCCGGTAGCCTTGCTTCTGGGCTGCCCGCAGCTCGAAGAGATCCAGGGCGACGAAGCGACCGTCCTCCTCGAGCGCGCCCACGTCGCCGACAACCCACCTACTGTCGCGCACGTGTCACCTCCAGCCGGACCAGAGATGATGCCCGGAAGTCCAGGGAGCCGCAACGAACGAATCGGATCCGCGAATCAGGTGGGCGGGACCGTCCCAGTCCTAAATTTTGGACTGGGGCCGGGTGAGCGGGCATCACCCGCAAGAGGTGAGATCTACCGTGCGTGGGCCGGTTGAATCTGATAATCTGATCCAATGAGAACAGTCACAGCAACTGAGGTTGCGCGTAACTTCGCTGCCGTGCTCGATGAGGCCGAGCGCGGTGAGACCATCATCGTGACCAGAGGAGGCCGCCGTGTGGCGACCATAGGTCCAGCCTCAGCCTGCCCTGGCCGGGCCGTCAAGGAGCTGCTGCGCCGACACCGTCCGGATGCGGCATGGGCCGAGGAGCTACGCGTGCTGCGAGGGCTCACGGTCGAGCGGGAGCGGGCTTGGCCCGACGGCTGATCCTCGACACCACGGTGCTCGTCACTGCCGAACGCGGGACCGTGCGGCTCGGCGGCCTCCTCGAAGACGCCGATGATGTGGCGATTGCCGCGATCACCGCTGCAGAGCTGCTCGTGGGTGTGGAGCTTGCGGACGTGGCCCGGCGTGACACTCGTGGGGCGTTTGTCGAGGACATCTTGGCGACGATCCCGGTCGAGGAGTACGACCTTGACGTCGCACGTGCACATGCGCGGCTGCTTGCGCACGTTCGCCGGACCGGAACGCCGCGCGGTGCCCATGACCTCATCATCGCCGCCACTGCGACTGCCACCGGGCGTACCGTCGTCACCGCGGACGCCACGGGCTTCGAGCAGCTCCCCGACGTCGCCGTACTCGGCGCGCTACGCTGACCCGACCGGGAGATCGGCGGGGTCAAGGGCGCGCGGTCGGAGGAGCATGTGTAGGCCTCATCCAGGCCGGCGACGGCCGGGCTCACGGGGCGGGGGAGGGCAGTCCACGCAACGGCTGGGTCTGATCGGCGTCGCGCGACGCCAGCTCGTTCCCGCTCACGGGGACGGTTCCCAGACCGCGAAGTCGTGCGCGAACACCACCCGTGCGGGGTCGAACCGCTGCAGCCGGTCGACCCAATCCGGATAGAGGACGGCGGCTGCTTGCTCGCCGTGGTGCGCGACCCGCCATGCCAGCTGGTCGGCCGCGTACTGCGACGCGGACTCGTGGGCCTGACCAGCTAGGATGACGGTGCCGTCGGCGCAGCGGACGACCAGCGACTGGTGCCCGGCGGTGTGGCCAGGCGTCGGCACCACCCAGACACCGCTCTGCAACTCGGTCTCGCCGGTCAACGTCTCGTAGCAGACGCCGGGAAAGTCGACCAGCTCGGGCATGGTGTAGCCAGGTCGCCTGGCCGCGTCGAGCTCCGTGGCCTGGACCACGATCGGCCGCCCGGGCAGGTGCACGTTGCCGCCGCAGTGGTCGAAGTGCAGGTGGCAGTTGACGACCCAGCGCACCTCGTCCAGGCCGACGCCGACCGACCGCAGCGACGCAGCGAACGGCCGGCGTGCGAGCTGGTAGTGGGCCTCGGTCTCGGGGTCGGCGGACCCCATGCCGGTGTCGAACACGAACAGCCCGCGCGGATGCCGGACCAGGTAGCCGAGCGCTGGTTCCACGCGTGCCCGCCCGGTGCCGGTCTCCTCGGCAGGCCGGACGAAATGGCCGTAGTCAAGACGGTACACGTCGCCTCGGTCCACCTTGCCAACCTCCGGGTCGCGACTGCGGTCGACGTGGCGACCTCGACCTGCCACCGGCTCCTGGCGCCCGAGCATAGCCCGAGCATACGGGTTGACGCGGCCTGATGCCGGGAGTAGCGCTCCAACTCACCTCCACGGGCATGCTCGCCTTCGCCCTGGCAGGCGCCGGCTGAGCGCCGCAGCCCGAAGGCGGTGGGCGGACCTATCTCCCGCCCGATGGACCGACCGCGACCCCCTGGGACGAGGCGACGAGCCGCTCGCGCACGTCGGGGCCGGTCTCGGCCCCGACGAGCTCGAGCGCCTCGATGACCGCGCCGACCACCGGCTTGCAGGCAAGGCGGACCAGCGCCGCCCGTGGCGCGACCCGGTGAAGCGCGTCCGCCAGGGTGGTCTCCAGCAGGCGGCTCCTGCCGCGGAACAGCCCGCCGGCCATGACCGTCTCGAACGCCTCGTGGTGCAGGCCGAGCCTGCGGGCCACCACCGCGGCGGACTCCCCGAGCGCGGCGCCGACACGGACGACGATCGCGCGGCAGGCCGGGTCGCCGGCCGCGGCCTCCCGGAGCACCAGCGGCGCGGCGGGTGGCAGCGGGATCGCGCCGCGGCTGAGCCGCCGCAGCAGCTCGACCGGGGAAGCGCAGCCGGCCAGCGCCGGCAGCAACTCGCTCAGCGTGGTTGCCGGCCCACGGCCCGTGTAGACGTCGGCGACAGCGTGCACCGCCTCCTCGGCCACGTCGGTCGCGCTGCCGAAGTCGCCATACATCGGGTCGAGGCCGAGCGTGCGGAAGCTCCGGCCGGCGGGGTCGCGGCCGGCGGCAACCGTGCCGGTCCCCGCGATCACCACCACCCCGTACGGCTGGCTCGCGCCGGCGCGCAGGGCGATGAACGAGTCGTTGTCGAGCTTCCTCACCCCGCCGAGCCCGAGCGGGTCGACGAGTGTGGCGAGCATCGGCCGGTCATCGTCCCAGTCGAGCCCGGCCAGGCCGAAGGCGCTCGCGGCGAGGTCGCCGGGCCTGGTCCCTGAATCGGCCAGCGCGCCGGTGATCGCCACCTCCAAGGCGACCCTGGCGCCGTCGAGCCCGGTGTCCTCCCAGTTGGAGCGGCCGCTGGAGGCGAACCCGAGCGCCTCCCCGCGCTCGTCGGCGACCAGCGCATGGGTCTTCGAGCCGCCGCCGTCGACCCCGAGGAAGAGCCTCACCTTCCCTGCCTTCGCGCCGAGGCATACGCCTGCTCGACGACCTGCAGGACGACCCGGCCGTCCTCGCCGCCCGGGCGTGGCTGGCGGCCGGCTGCGACCGCGTCGACGAGCTCGGCGAGCTGCGCCGAGTACATCGGCTGCGTGCAGTGCTGGTAGCCCTCGGGGGGCTCGGTCATGTCCCACACCCGCGCGTAGCCGCCGGTGCCGTACAGCTCGGTGTCGGCTTCCAGGCCGCCGAGGTGCGGCTGCCACCACCCCGACTCGACGATCGAGTTGGTGGCGTTCGACCAGGTCACCAGCAGGATCGTGTCGTCGTCGACGGCGTACTCGCCGTATCGGGTGGCGCTGGTGGCGCAGACCCTGACCGGCTGGGGGTCGCCGAGCAGGTAGCGGGTGGTGTCGATGGCGTGCACGCCCATGTCGAGCAGGGCGCCGCCGCCCGCCAGGTCCGGGTCGGTGAACCACCCCGCCGGCCCCCACCGGGCGTGCACGCCGTAGCTGCGGGTCTTGACGATCTCGCCGAGCTCGCCGGCCTTGACCCTGGCGCGGAGGGCGCGCACGTCCGGGTGGAAGCGGAAGCAGTGGGCCACCATCAGCCACGCGCCGGAGCCGCTCGCGGCCGCGAGCATCGCGTCGGCCTCGGCCACGGTGCGGGCCATCGGCTTCTCGACCAGCACGTGCTTGCCTGCCCGGAGGAAGGCGACCGCCTGCTCGGCGTGGAGGGCGTTGGGCGTGCCGATCACCGCCGCGTCCACCTCGGGGTCGGCGGCGAGCGCGCGCCAGTCGGTGGTGGTGCGGGCGATGTCGTAGCGCTCGGCCAGCCGGGCGAGGGACGGCTCGCGCCAGTTGGCCGCCGCGACCAGCACGGCGCCGGGGTGCTGGAGCACCCCTCTGGCGTGGAAGTCCATGATCCAGCCGGAACCGAGCAGCGCGATCCGCAGTGGGTCCCGGGGTGCGGCAGTCACCCCTTGACCCCGGTCAGCGTGACCCCCTCGACGAAGACCTTCTGGGCGAAGAAGAAGATGATGATCACCGGGATGGTGAACAGCAGGGCGCCGGCCATCTGCAGGTTCCACAGCACCCCGCGCGACAGGGTGGTCAGCTGCGTCAGCGCCACCGCCAGCGTCCAGCTCTCGGGGCTGTTGCCGGCGTACAGCAGCGGGCTGAAGAAGTCGTTCCAGGAGTAGAGGAACTGGAACAGCGCCACCGCGGCGATCGCGGGCTTGGCGAGCGGCACGATCACCCGGGTGAGGATCTGGAGCTCGCTGGCGCCGTCGACGCGGGCAGCGTCGGACAGCTCCTGCGGGATGGTCATGAAGAACTGGCGCAGCAGGAAGATCGAGAAGGCGTCGCCGAAGAACAGCGGGATGATCAGCGGCTTGAGCGAGCCGATCCAGTGCAGCCGCACGAAGATCACGTACAGCGGGACGATGGTGACCTGAGGGGGCAGCATCAGGGTCGAGAGCACCAGCAGGAAGGCGGTCTGGCGGCCGCGCCAGCGCAGGCGGGAGAGCGCGTAGGCCACGGGCACGCATGAGAGGACCACGCCGACGGTGGCGAGCCCCGCGTACGTGAAGCTGTTCAGCGTGTAGCGCAGGAACGGGAAGGCCGTGAGCACCTCACGGAAGTTGGACCACCGGAACGGGTCCGGCCAGATGCTCGGCGAGAGTGCCTGCTGGTTGGTCATGAGCGCGGTCGCAAGGATGAACACGAACGGGACCAGGAACATGATCGACAGCGCGATCGCCACCGAGTGGTTGGCGACCGACATGAGGACCCGGCGGCGCCGGATCGCGGGCGGCACCGGCCGGCGCGCCACCGCGCCGCCGGCCGCCCGGGGAGCGGAGATGGCGGCTATCGGAACCCTCCTTGGTAGTGCACCCACCGGCGCGAGCCGCGGATGATCACCAGCGTGCAGGCCATGACCACCAGGAACAGGACCCAGGAGAGGGCCGCGGCGTAGCCCATGTGGAAGCCCTCGAAGCCCTGCTGGTACAGGTGGCTGGTGAAGAACCGCAGCGAGTCCTGCGGGTAGCCGACCGGGTTGTCGAGGCCGGTCTGGTCGCCCGATTGGGAGATGACGAAGGCCTCGGTGAAGTACTGGAAGCCGTGGATCACGCCGATGACCACGCAGAAGAAGATCACCGGGGAGATCATCGGCAGGGTCACGTGGCGGAACCGCTGCCAGGAGCCTGCGCCCTCGATCTCGGCCGCCTCGTAGAGCTGCGTTGGCACGTCGAGGAGGGCGGCAAGGAAGAGGATCATCGTCTGGCCGACCATCCACAGGCCGAGTATGAGCAGCCCGGGCTTGGTGTAGTTCGGGTCGTAGAACCACAGCGGTTCTGGCAGGTGCAGCCGGTGCAGGATGCGGTTGATCGGTCCGGCCGGGTTGAGCAGGAACACGAACGCGAGGGCCGCCGCCACCAGCGGCACCATGCTCGGCAGGAAGAAGACCGTGCGGTAGAAGGAGAGTCCCCGCTTGACCCTGGTCAGCACCATGGCGGCCCCGATCCCGAAGGCGACCTGCAGGGGAACCAGGAACACGATGATCCACATGGTGTTACGGACCGCCGTCCAGAACTGGGCGTCGCCGGTGAACATGAACTGATAGTTCGAGAGGCCGACCCACTTCGGCTGGCTCAGGATGTCGTAGCGGGTGAAGGAGAAGTACAGGCTCGAGGCCATCGGGTACACGTAGAACGCACTGAACCCGATGACCCACGGTGACATGAACGCCAGCGCGACCCACTGGCGGCGCCGGGCCGCGCGCCGCCTGCTACGGCGGCGCGCGGCGGCGCGGGGCTGTTCCGGAGCGGACGGCGCCCGCTCCGAGACGGTGGCCATCGCGTCCCTCTCCTATCCGAGCTGGAGCTGCTTGGCGATCTGCGAGTCGACCTGCTTCAGGCCGCCCTGCAGGTCGCTCACCTTGCCCGCCTGCCACTTCTGGGCGAAGGTGCCGAACAGGTCGTCATCGATCTGCCCGATCGGGGTGATCGGCTTGAAGGTCGACTTGGGGTTCTGGAAGATGTCCATGAACGTCTTGAAGCGCGGGTCGGCGGCCAGCTCCGAGCTCTGCAGCGCCTCGTTCGTGGATGGCACGTTCTTGAGGCCCTTGGCCAAGGTGTTCAGCGCGCCCGAGTCGGTCGACATGTACTTGACCAGCAGCCAGGACTCGGCCGGGTGCTTCACGCCCTTGGGGATCCCGATGATGGTGCCGCCGATGTTCCCGGCGCCGTACAGGTCGGTGTGGTCGTCGGCGGTCGGGGGGAACGCGGTGGCGTAGTTGACATTGGACTTGTCGGCCTCGATGAACGCCGTCCGCCACTCGCCGTCGAGCATCATCGCGATCTTGCCGGTCTCGAAGCCGTGCGAGGCCGACCACTCCGAGTCGCCACCGCCCAGCCTCGCGACGAACTTCTGCAGCTTGTCGTAGCCGATCGCGTCGACCAGCGACTTCTGCCACTGCAACATCGCTGCCCAGTTCGGGTCGGTGCTGAGCGTGGGCTTGCCGGCGCTGTCATACCACTGCGCACCGTAGGCGTGGCCGTAGGTGTTCACCGTGTTCCCGCTGTAGAAGCCCATCAGTGGCACGAACCCGGCCACCTTGATGCTGCCGTCCGGGTTGAACTCGGTCAGCTTCTTGGCCATGTCGGCCAGCTCGCTGAGGGTCTTCGGCGGCGCGCTGAAGCCCTTCTTCTCGAGCAGGTCGACGTTGTAGTACAGGCCGTAGGCGTCGGTGAGCATCGGCAGCGCGCACTGGACGTTGTTGTACTGGGTGTAGCTGAACACCCCGGCCGGCCACACCTTCGCCTTGTCGACCTTGTCGGCCTGCAGGGAGGGATTGAGGTCCTGCCAGGCGCCGGTCTGGCAGTACCTGGCGGCGTTCTGGGGTGTGAACGAGATGGCCATGTCCGGCGGGGTCCCACCGTTGATCGCCCGCTGGATCGCCGCGTCGTCCTTGCCGCCGACGTGCTTGACCGTCATCCAGGGGTACTTCTGCTTGACCGACTCGAGCACGCCGGTGACCACCTTGAGCTCGCGTCCGGAGAAGTTGCTCCACGCGGTGAGCGTCAGTGGCTCGTGCTGGGCGTTGGGATCGATCGTCTGGGCCGGGGTGGAGGTCTCGCCGCCTCCTGCCGTACAGGCGGCGGCGAGCAGCGCGACGGCGACGAGGCCGATGAGCCGTCGTCTCATTTGCGACTCCCTTCGGGGCGAGCGGTTCTGCCGCTGGTTGACTTCAGACCACGAGCTCCTTCCGCTCGAGCATGGTTGCAGGGTCGAACAGCCGGTCCTGGGCGACGGCCAGGGCGTTGGCGACCGCGCCCTGCAGCACGGCGTCGTCGCCGAGCGCCGAGGCCACCAGCCGCGGCCGCAGCGGCGAGAGCGCGCGCAGCTCCCGCTCGACCGGCGCGAGCAGCAGGTCGGCGTTGCCGCCGATGCCGCCACCGAGGATGACCAGCTCGAGGTCGACCACGGCCATCACCACGGCGAGGCCGAGGGCCAGGCGCCGCGCCTCGTCCTCGACCACCTGCCTGGCCAGCGGGTCGCCCTTGCGCGCCAGGGCGAACACCTTCTTCGGGGTGAGCGATCCCGTCAGACCGGCCTCGTGGGCGAGGCGCACCACACCAGCGCCGCCCACGGCCTCCTCGAACGCGCCGCGACGCCGCACGTGGGGGTCGTAGGGGTCGGTGCCGACCGGCAGGTAGCCGACCTCGCCGGCAGCGCCGCCGGCGCCGCGGTACAGCTTGCCGTCGAGCACCAGGCCCATGCCGACGCCCGTGCCGATCGAGAGGAAGCCGAAGTTGGCCACGTCCTTGCCAAGGCCCTTCCAGCGCTCGCCCACGGCTGCCAGGTTGACGTCGTTCTCGACCCCGATGCGGCTGCCGAGCTCTGCCCGCAGCGCCTCGACCAGACCCTGGCGGCCCCAGCCGGGCAGGTTGGGGGCGAGGGTGACCGCGCCGCGGCTCGGCTCGAACACGCCCGGGCTGCCGACCGTGACGTGGCTCACCTGGTCCCAGCGGATCCCGGCCTCGTCGGCGAGGCTGTGGGCGGTCGCGCCGATCTGGCCGATGAGGGCGCGGGCGCTCGACACCCTGGCCCGCTCGTCGCGGCGGGCCACGACCCTCCCGGTGATGTCGGCCAGCGCCGCCCGCACCCAGTGGCGACCGACGTCGATGCCCGCCACCCAGCCGGCCTCCGGGTTCAGCTCGTAGAGCACCGCGCTCGGGCCGCGGTTGCCGCTGGAGCGGCCCATCTCGCGGACCAGCCCGGCGTCGAGCAGAGCGGCGAGGCCGAGCGAGACGGTCGGCTTGGACAGGCCGCTGTCCCTGGCCACCTGGGCGCGGGAGACGGGGCCGGTGCGCTGGATCAGCTCGAGGATGGTGCGGGCGTTGATCGCGCGCAGCAGGCTGGGGGTGCCCGTGGTGAGCGGCCGCTCTTCCAAGGCGTCTCCCCTGTTATAGTTAGGAAACCTTCCTCACCTCGCCATTATCGATGGCGCGGCCAGGAAGTCAACCCCGTGCGGGGCAGCGCTGCGCCGGCGGCGGCTGGACAGGAAGTCAACCCCGTGCGGGGCAGCGCTGCGCCGGCGGCGGCTGGACAGGAGGAGCGGCATGGCGGAGCTTGCGGTGCGGGGTGGGGCGCCGGTCCGGCCCCTGGGCTACCCGGTGTGGCCGGTCCACGACGAGCGCGACGTGGAGGCGGTCGCCAGGGTGGTGCGCAGCGGCCGCTGGGGCGGCTTCCCGGAGCCCGGCCCGCTGGCCGCCGAGTTCGCCGAGCGCTTCGCCGCCTACCAGGGCTCCCGGCACGGCGTGGTGATGTCCAACGGCACCGTCACCATGGAGGTCGCGCTCAAGGCCCTCGGGATCGGCTGGGGCGACGAGGTGGTCGTCCCGGCGCTGACCTTCGCGGCCACGCCCTACGCGGCCATGGCCGCCGGCGCGCTCCCGGTGTTCTGCGACGTCACCCCTGACACCCTCACCATCGACCCCGACCAGGTCGAGGCCGCCGTCACCCCGCGGACCCGCGCGATCATGCCGGTCCACCTCGGCCACCAGATGGCCGACATGGACCGGGTCACCGAGATCGCGCGGCGCCACTCGCTGGCGGTGGTGGAGGACTGCGCCCACGCCCACGGCCAGCGCTGGCGCGACCGGGGTGCCGGCTCGTTCGGCGAGCTCGGCTCCTTCAGCCACCAGTCCACCAAGCTGCTCACCGCCGGCGAGGGCGGCACCCTGCTCACCGACGACGAGCAGCTCGCCCGCCGGGCCCACTCGCTGATCGACTGCGGCCGCCCCAAGGACGCCGACGAGAAGGACCACACCTTCGGCGCCAACTACCGGCTGGGCGAGCTGCACGCCGCGCTGCTGCTGCTCGGGCTGGAGCGCTTCCCCGCCCAGCAGGCCGAGCGGGCCGCGAACGGCCGGCACTTCCAGGAGCTGGCCGGGGAGATCCCCGGGGTGCGGCTGCTCCCTCCCGACCCGCGCATCAGCCGCTGGAGCTTCTACCGCTACATCCTGCTGATCGAGCCGGAGGCCTTTGCCGGGGCCAGCAACGAGCGCGTCTGCGACGCGCTCGAGGCCGAGGGCGTCGGCGCCTGGGTCGGCTACGAGCCGATGAGCCGTTACGACCTGTTCCAGCCGGCGCTGTCGCGCCTGCCGGTCGCGGTCGAGCACGCGACCAGGCTCGACCCGGCCACGATGTCGTTCCCCGTGGCCGAGGACGCCGCGCTGCGGCGGACCGTGTACCTGGCCGAGAACGTCTTCCGCGCCGGGCAGCGCGGGGTCGAGGACGCGGTCGAGGCGCTCGCCAAGATCCAGCGCCACGCCGAGGAGCTGCCCGGAACCAGCTCGTGAAGCGGCTCCGGGATCCGCCTGGCCATGGCACAGGCGCTCTTGGGGGGCCGTGGGGGGAGCGAGCCCCCCCCACATGGACAAGGGACCGTGGTTGGCTCCCGCCGCCACGAGCGAACAGAGGGCGACGACCGCCGCCACGAGCGAACAGAGGGCGACGACCGCCGCCAGAGCTTGCTCCCCCCACAAGGAACGAGGACTGCCGGTCACACAGGGAAAAATCGTGGCAGGTATTGCCGGCTCGCCTCGAGAAGGGCGTCCAGCAGGGGCGCGGCAACCTGGTACTCGCGGACCAGCGGGTTGGCGAGCAGGGCCTTGAGGGCGACGGCACGGTCGCCGCTCAGGGCGGCCTGGACGGCCAGGCGCTCGTAGGCCTTGGCCTGCTGGACAAGGCCGAGCAGCTCGGGAGCGAGCGGGGCGAGGCGCAAGGGGTGCGCGCCGCTGGTGTCGATGCGGGCTGGGACCTCGACGACCGCGTCGTCGGGGAGGTCGGGGAGGGACCCGTCGTTGCGGACGTCGACCACCTGCACGTCGCCGGTGCCGGCGTGGAGCGAGGCGATCAGGGCCGCGGCGGCCTCGCTGTAGAAGGCTCCGCCGCGCCGCTCCAGCAGCTCGGGCTTGGTGTCGAGGGCGGGGTCGCGGTACAGCTCGAGCAGCTCGCGCTCGATGGCCGCCACCTGCTCGGCGCGCGAGGGGCCGCGCTGCTGCTCGGCGAGCACCTCGGAGGTGACGTAGTAGTAGCGGAGGTAGGAGGACGGGACCACGCCGAGGGTGCGCAGCAGCCCGGCCGGCTGGCCGATGTCGGCGGCGACCTGGTCGGCGTGCCGGTCGAGCAGCTCGGGCAGGCGGTCGACCCCGTCGACCTTGACCGCGCGCTCCCAGCTGAGGTGGTTGAGGCCGACGTGCTCCAGCTCGACCCGCTCCGCTGGGACGCCGAAGTGGGCGGCGAAGCGTCGCTGGAAGCCGATGGCCGAGTTGCACAGGCCGATGGCGCGGTGGCCGCGGTCGAGCAGCGCCTGGGTGACGATCCCCACGGGGTTGGTGAAGTCGACGAACCAGGCGCCGGGCGCGCCACGACGCGCGGTCTCCTCGGCCAGCTCGAGCACCACCGGGACGGTGCGCAGGGCCTTGGCGAAGCCGCCCGGCCCGGTCGTCTCCTGGCCGATGCAGCCGAACTCGAGCGGCAGGGTCTCGTCGGCGAGGCGCATGGCCTGCCCGCCGACACGAAGCTGGACCACCACGAAGTCCGCGCCGTCGAGGGCCTCCTCGCGCCGGCCGGTACACACGAGCCGGCCGCCCCAGCCGGCCCGGTGGAGCATGCGTCCGGCGAGGCCGCCGACCACCCCCAGCCGCTCCTGGTCGACGTCGAACAGCACCAGCTCGTCCACTGGGAGGCGGTCCTCCCGGGTGGCCAAGCCCTGCACCAGCTCGGGGGTGTAGGTACTGCCACCCCCGACCACTGCGACCTTCAGGCCCATGGCTGCCCTTTATCGCTCGCTCCGTCGGCTGCTATTGTTCAGCAACCATGACTAGGTTAGGAAAGTTTTCTTACTCTACAACCGGTGGCAATGGCCGGTGCCGCCTCGACGCCGAGCCCGCGGCCGCGGTGCCACGGTGACCGCCGCGGCGGTCCTCGCGGTCGACGGGGGCAACTCCAACCGGTCGCGACCTCGAATTCCTGAGGAGGGCATCGATGGGCAGGATCGTCCTCGAGCACGTGAGCAAGGAGTTCCCCGGCGGCGTGCAGGCCGTGCGGGACGTGTCACTGGAGATCGAGAACGGCGAGTTCATGGTGCTGGTCGGGCCGTCGGGCTGCGGCAAGACCACGATCCTGCGCCTGATCGCCGGCCTCGACGAGGTCACCGACGGCGAGATCACCATCGGCGACCGGCTGGTCACCGACGAGAAGCCCAAGGACCGCGACATCGCGATGGTCTTCCAGAACTACGCCCTGTACCCCCACATGACCGTCGAGCAGAACATCGGCTTCGGCATGCGCCTGCGCCGTACGCCCAGGCCCGAGGTGAAGCAGCGCGTGAGCGGGGCGGCGCAGGCCCTGGCGCTGCTCGACTACCTGGCGCGCAAGCCGGCCGACCTGTCCGGCGGCCAGCGCCAGCGCGTGGCGATCGGGCGGGCCATGGTGCGCGAGCCGCAGGCGTTCCTCATGGACGAACCGCTCTCCAACCTCGACGCCAAGCTGCGGGTGCAGATGCGCGGCGAGCTGGCGCGGCTCCACAAGCAGCTCGGCACCACGATCGTGTACGTCACCCACGACCAGGTCGAGGCGATGACGCTCGGGAGCAGGGTCGCGGTGGTCCGCGACGGCCTGCTGCAGCAGGTGGACACGCCGCAGATGCTCTTCCACAACCCGGTCAACCTGTTCGTCGCCGGGTTCATCGGCTCCCCGACGATGAACCTGGTCGAAGCCACCGTTGCTGGCGACAGGCTCGAGTTCGGCAGCCACCGCCTGCCCGCCCCGCCCGAGGCGGAGCTGGGTGCGTACAAGGGGAGGACGGTGATCCTCGGGATCCGCCCGTCGGACTTCGAGGACGCCGACGTCTGGCGCGACGAGCGGCTCCCGGTCGTCGAGGTGACCGCGGAGGTGGTCGAGGACCTCGGCTCGGGGGCGCACGTGCTGTTCACGGTGGACGCGCCGCCGGTGCAGGTCGAGGGGGTCGACGAGGACCCCGAGGCCGGCGCGCCGATCCCGCTGGTCGCGGCCGAGGGGACCAGCGTGTTCACGGCCGCGGTCGACGCCAGGACCAGCGCCCAGAGCGGCCGCCGCGTCCGCCTGTCGGTGAACCCGTCGCGCTTCCACTTCTTCGACCGCGACACCGGGCAGGTGATCCGCACCCGCCCCGCTGCGGGTGGCAGCGCCGACCTGGCCGCGATGCCGCTGCCCGGCACGGTCGGATGAGCGAGGGTCCCGACGGATGAGCGAGGGGCCCGGACGGATGAGCGAGGGGCCCGGACGGATGAGCGAGGGCCCCGGACGGATGAGCGAGGGTCCCGGACGGATGAGCGAGGGTCCCGGATCACGATGAACGTGCTCGAGCGGATCTTCGGCGTGGAGCGGCCCCTCATCGCCATGTGCCACCTGCGAGGGCTGCCCGGGCGTCCTCGGCACGACGTGGCCGCCGGCGTCGACGGGATCGTGGAGTGGCTCGCCCGCGACGTGACCACGCTGCAGGAGGCCGGCGTCCACGGGCTGCTGTTCTGCAACGAGAACGACATCCCCTACCAGCTCCAGGTCGGCCCGGAGGCCGTCGCCGCCATGGCCGCGACCATCGGCCAGCTCCGCAAGGAGCTGCGCCTGCCCTTCGGGGTCGACCTGCTGTGGGACCCCAGGGCGGCGCTGGCGGTGGCTCGGGCGACCGGGGCCGCCTTCGTGCGCGAGGTGTTCACCGGCGTGTACGAGAGCGACATGGGCCTGATGGCCCCCAGCCTCGGCGACCTGGCCGCGTTCCGGCATGCCATCGGCGCCGACGACGTGGCGCTGTTCACCAACATCACCCCCGAGTTCAGCCGCTCCGTGAGCGGTCGCTCGGTGGCCGAGCGAGCCCGCTCCGCCGCCTTCCTGGGAGTCGACGCGCTGCTGGTCAGCGGCCAGATGGCCGGGGTCAGCGCCGAGCTGGACGACCTCCGGGAGGCCAAGGAGGCCACGCCGCAGGTCCCGGTGCTCGCCAACACCGGCGTCACCGCGGAGAACGTCGGGCGCATCCTGAAGGTCGCCGACGGCCTCGTCGTCGGCACCAGCCTGAAGGTCGACGGGGAGATCTGGAACCCTGTCGACCCGGCCCGCGCCCGGCGCCTGGTCGAGCTGGTCGCCGAGCTCACCGAGGCGGGGGAGGCCCGCCCGGGCGATCCGCCCTGATCCCCACCTACTCCACCATCCCGAGGCAGCCCGCGGCGTCCTGGGCCGGTGAGCAGTTGGTTTCCGTGCGGCGGGGACAGGGTGATAGCATCTTGGCGACGAGTGTCGAGTTCGAGCCGCTGTAATCGAATGTCTGGCTCGCGGCACGCGTCCGGGGGGGTTCGGGACATGCAGCTGGTGAAGCGGCCCTGCAGGAGGCGAGGTTCGTAGCGGTGCGGGAGCTTGGGGCAGGCAGCCTCGCCCTGCAGAGGTGGACGCTCTCTCTTGCCAAGACGGCGCTGCTGGCTGGCGTGTACATGGCCGCCGCGAAGGCGGCGTTCGCGCTCGGGTTCGTGCATACGAGCATCGCACCCGTCTGGCCGCCGAGCGGGATCGCGCTCGCGGCCGTCCTGCTGTTCGGCTACAGGGCGGCGGCCCCTGGCGTGTTCCTCGGGGCGTTCCTGTTCAACGCTTCGACGCCGGTGCCGCTGTGGGTGAGCCTCGCGATGGGGGTCGGCGTTCCTGGTGTTCCCGGCGCTGGTGTGGGCAGCGGTCCGGTTCCGCCAGGCTGGCGCGATCCCGCGCTGCTGCTGCGTACCCGCTATCAGCCGGGTCAGGAGCGAGCACTGCTCGGCGCGGACTTCTACGACGCGCTCGAGCTGCCCGACCACACGGTCGCCACCCTGATCGGCGATGTCGCCGGGCACGGCCCCGACGAGGCGGCGGTGGCGGTTGCCCTCCGGGCGGCGTGGCGGGGCCTGGTCCTCTCCGGTCATGGTCCGAGCGCGCTGCTGGACGGGTTGGACAAGGTGCTGGTGTCCAACCGGCCGTCGGAGGAGAGGAGCGCTTCGGGATCGACGCGCTCGTCGAGACCTTCGTGGAGCTGCTCGACGCCGGCCTCGACCTCGACGCCATCCTCGACGGTCTCCTCGCTGCCGCCCGCAGTGCCAACGGGGGAAAGCTGTCCGACGACGTCGCGATCCTGTGTTGCGCACAGCGGCCTCCTGTCGCCGTCGAGCGGATCGAGCTGAGCCCCCATCCGTCCAGTCCGGCGCGCGCCAGACGCTTCGTCGACACCTTCTCGGCCCGCCAGGCACTGCCGGAACCGGTCAACGACCAGCTCGTCCTGGTCAGCTGTGAGCTGGTCACCAACGCCGTCCTGCACGCCGCGACGCCGCTCACCCTCAGTCTCGAGCTCCAACTCGACCGGGTGCGCGTCAGCGTCAAGGACCAGTCGTCCGCGCTGCCGGCCCTTCGCCATCCTCAACCGGACGCGCTCACCGGCCGCGGCCTTGGCCTGGTCGCCGAGGCCAGCCGCGTGTGGGGCGTCGACCCGGGCGAGACCGGCAAGGTCGTCTGGGCCGAGATCGGTCTGCCTGCTCGTCCCGGTTAGCAGCTCGGCCAAGTACCCACGGCGCGCGGGCCCCCCGCCTCCCTGGCGGCCCAGCATGCTCGACCGCGGCGCCGACACTTGGCCGGCGCGTTAGTACTACAACGCCGGTTGACTAGCCCGAGGGCTAGGGAGGGCCGCCTGGATGCTCCCGCAGCCAGCGTCGCCGATGGGATGCGGTCGCGGCGGCCTTGCGCCGCTGCTGCTGCTCCCACCAGGCGATCGCCACCGCCGGGCTCCACTGGACCCGTGGCAGCACCACCCGCAGCAGCTCACAGATCTCCGGCACGCTCGCGCGGACCCGCCGGTCTTTCCCACTTGCGCTGCACGAACTTCACAAACGCCAGCGCCAGCAGCCACCCGGCCGGCCCCGGCGCCCGGTGCCGCTTCTCCACCACGCGCACGCGGGCGAGCTCGTACTCGCGGGGGCCCTTGGCGCCCTCGGTCACCCGATGGCGCACCCACGCGGCTGGCGGGAAGGACGCGACCAGGTCCCGGACCGCCACGACGCCGCCGAGGCGGGGGTGGGCCTGGGCCGGCTGGGCGGGCGGCCCCGCCCTGCCCGGCGAGCCGGCACCTGCCAGGCGAGGTGGCTGGCAGGCAGCCAGTCGCGCAGGTCGGGGGCAACAGGAAGGGCTGGTCGCAGTGGCCGCGCAGGAAATTGTAGGCCATAGCCGATTCTACGCTTCTGTTACGCTTATTCCAAATGTATGTTTCTTAAGAGACAACCGGGCTCGTCGGGCGGTATGGACACGCGCTCAGCACCCAGCCGCCCTTGCCACGGTGGACGCGGGCGCATCCTGCGACCGAGCACCGCTGATGGGCGAGCTGCGAGAGGAACGAACGGCCACAAAGAACCGCCGGCAAACAGCACCGCCCCATCGCCGCCCAGCTCGGCCAGCAACTGCTCGGCGGTGAAGTGCCGCTTATAGATGGTGTACCGCGAGCCATCCCGCAGCACCCGCTCCCGCCAGCCGTCCGGCCGCACGCCCAGGTAGGCGGCCGAGTCGACCACCACCAGCTCGGGCGCGACCCGACGGGCCTCTGCGAGGAACGCCATCCCCTCGGCCGCGACCAGATGACCATAGAAGTGGCTGGTAACCAGCCGGTCGAAGGTGGCGTCGCCGAACGGCAGCGGCGGGACGGCCGCCCGGACCAGCTGCGCGGCCGGGATTTTGCCTCTGGCGACGGCGAGCATCCGCGCGCTCTGGTCAGGGCCACCACCTGACCGCGCAGGTAGCTGGTGAACAGGGCGGTCCCGCAGGCCACGGAGGTGCGGCTGGCGCCCCGCTCGCAGCGGCTGGCGGCGCAGCGGCGGCGGCACACCGAGGAGCGGATCGCCGCCCGCGTGGCCGAGCTTGGTTTTGCCGACGTTGGGGCGTATCTGGTCGACCGGGTGGTGGAGCAGGGATGGCTGCTGGCGGAGGTGGCCGCGGGGCTGGTCGCGCATCGGCTGACGGTGCGGCGGCTCATGAACCAGTACGGGGTCGGTCGCACCCGACGCACCCCGCGGGAGCGGGCGGCGTCGGCGGCCGGGCGGCGGGTGCAGTCGGTGTCGTGGCAGGCGCGTCGGGTCCTGCGGCTGGCAGAGCTGGGGTTTGCCGATCTGGCCGCCTACCTGCGGGCGCGGCATGTGGAGCAGGGGTGGTCGGTCAAGCAGATGCGCGCGGAGCTTGGGGTTGGCCGTGCCTGGCTGGTGGGGGAGCTGGCCCGGCTGGGCCTGCGACCCTGACCGTCAGGTCCGACCGCACCGGTCCTGGGCGAGGCCGTCGGCCACAGCGCCATGCATCACCCTGGCGGGCAGCCGTAGTGCCTTGAGCAGCCGCGGCACGATCTCAGCCATCGCCCAGCGGGTAGATCCGGCGGGCGTTTGCCCGGCCGAGGAGCTCGGCGATGCGGTCCGTTTCGGCCGCTGAGCACTCGTCGCGGCGCACCCAGTCCTCAAGGATCGCCGCCAGGCTCCGGCGGAACAGCAGGGCGCCGAGGTAGTGGAGCTCGGCGAGCGCGAAGGCGTCCGAGGAGTAGAGCTGTTTGGTGAACTTTGTGCGAACCTCCGACGGCAAGCGGTTGAGCTTCTTCATGATTCCCAGGCCCGAGCCGGGCGCGTACTGCTCGATGCACCAAGGCAACTTCATCCCGACCCCCGGTCGGTACCTGTCGGTGAACGCCTGGTACATGGGCGGGGTCGACATCATCGACTTCACCTCGAAGACGGACCCCGAGGAGGTCGCCTTCTCGACCTCAACCCCGATGGGGCCACCGGCTCCGACAACTGGTCGCACTACTGGTACGAGCGCGACCCGAAGCAGGGCACGCCCGTGATCACCTACGGGCAGGACGGCGTCCACAACCCGACGACCGGGCGCGGCTTTGAGGTGTTCAGTGCAACGGTGGGGATCGGGAAGCGGTTCGGCCTCGATCACCTGAACCCGCAGACGCAGGAGGCGAAGCTCTAGACCGGACACCCCTCGAGGGCCGCATCCGCCTTGGCCCTCGCCGGGGCGGGCGGCCTTCGGGGCCGGGTCCCAGACCCTCTGGGCGTCACCCAGGGAGGCCCTGGAACAGCCGTCGCATCGGGTAGCAGCGGATGCCAGCGCCCAGCTCGTTGCCATTCCCGTGGAACCTTGTGTGAGGCGAGTGCCCGCCCTACCTCTTCGGGCGTCGGCGGGGCCCATGGCGCGTCGCCACGACGCGGCGTAGAGATCGCGGGATGCCTCGATTTCGACGCGCTAGACCAACCGGACGTCGTCTCCGGCAGGGTCACGGTCGCAGATCGTATGCGTGATCTCGGCCACGAGCACTTCAGGCGGTGCATCCGTCGCCTCGTGCAGCGCCCATGCGCGGAGACGAGCGAGCAGCCCGCCCGGAATCGGCTCGAGAAGGGCGAGTATCCTGGCCGTCGGCAGTCCGATCTCGCGCGCGCGGCGAACTGCGGCGAGCACCCCCTTGAGCAGCACACCAGCTGCGCGAGCCTCCTCCTCCGCGATGTCTTCGACGGACCCCGAAGGGTAGTCGCTCTCGGCCGGGATCGAGGACGTCGCCGAGTTCCTGGCCGACCTCGGCCAGGCCCTCCAGCGGACGGCGACGTGACATTCGCCGGCTACCAGCTCGGTGCCGCTGGTCCGGCGGCCAGAGCGGGAAAGCGACGACCCGGTCCGGTAGCGAGCCGGCCGTCTATCGCTGAGGGTCATGAGAGGGTGCGAGCGCATCGTGTCAGCTTCAGCGTGATCATGCAGTGCTCGCTTCGCCATCGACAGCGTGTCGCGGAGCGGTTCGCCCGGAGAAGCCATGGTCGGAGGGCCAGGCGCCCGGGCGGACGCGGACCGAGCCCGTGACCGGCCGGCATCGCCCCGAGCTGCCCTTGCCCGACCTCGCGCGGGCCGTGGACGAGGCGGCGAAGCGGGCGCTGGCCTCGTCGGCGGTTCCCGGGCTCGCGGTTGCACTGGTCCACGACGGCCGGGTTGCCTGGGCGGCCGACTACGGCCTGGCCGACCGGAAGACGCGAGCACTGGTCACGGCCGAGACCCGCTTCCAGGCCGCCTCGCCGGCCAAGCCGGTAACCGCCTGGGGCGTGCTCCGCCTGGTCGAGCAAGAAAGGATCGGCCTGGACGAGCCGGTGGTCGGCCGCCTCAGGCGCTGGCGCCTGCCGCCGTCGCCGTTCGACCCCGACGGCGTCACCGTCCGTCGGCTGCTCAGCCACACCGCCGGGCTGTCGGTGCACGGCTACGCCGGCCAGACCCCAGACCGGCCGCTGCCGCCGATCGAGGCCTCGCTGTTGGGGGAGGCGGCAGCTTTCCGGTCGAGTTGCTCGACGCGCCGGGTCGTCGCTGGCTGTACTCGGGCGGCGGCTACAGTGTGCTGCAACTGCTGGTCGAGGAGCTGACCGGCCAACCGTTCGCTGCCTGGATGCAGGCCGAGGTGCTCGGGCCCCTGGGCATGACCGCGAGCAGCTTCCAGTGGCGACGGACCGCGGCGACCGCCTCTCCGCACGACGCCGACGGCGCCCGCATGCCCGATTTCACCTTCGCCGAACGGGCGGCCGCCGGCCTGGTGACGACCGCTGCGGACCTCGCGCGCTTCCTCGCCGCGACGGTGCCTGGCCCCCACGGCGAGCCTGCGCGCTGCTGGAGCCTTGGCCGCGCCGGCCGGCCGGCTGGAGCGCGAGATCGGCGCGCTCGCCAAGCCGACCCACGCGTCCAGGCGCTCATGGCCCTGCCCGGCGTTGGCCGGCTGACGGCGATGACCCTGGTCGCCGAGATCGGTGACATCGCCCGGTTCCCCACCGGGCACAAGCCGGTCACGCGCGATGGCGAGCCAGGACTCCCGACGTGTTCACCGCTGGATGGCCTGCGCTTGTCGCTCCGCCTCACGGCTGCTTGGCGCTTGCCGGGATGAACGGCGGTGCCTCGCCCCAGCCCCATCGCGGCACGGGTGCCTGCAGCTGCGGGGTCGCGTCGGGCTGGGAGTTCGCCCTGCCGATGCGCGAGCCCCACTCGATGTAGGCCACGAAGGCCGACCGGAACTCGGGGTCGTCGGGCAGTCCTGCCTCATCGGCGGCCTCGGCGATGAGCTGCGCCCACCGGGCACGCTGTTGTTCAGTGATGGCAAGGCCCATGTGGTGCCGCAGCATCGTCGGGTAGCCGCCGTGCTCCTGCGTGTAGGCTCGCGGGCCGCCGAAGACCTCGGCGAGCCACTGCGCGACGTGGTGGGCGTGGTCCGGGCCGACACGAGCAAACGGTGGCGCCAGCAGCGGGTCTTGGTGCACGTGCCGGTAGAAGGTCTCGGTGAGGCGTTCGAATGCCGCCGCGCCGCCCGCCCACTCGTACAGGGTTGGCGGTTCCTCCCGTGACATGCGCCCTCCAGCCGTCACGTCCGAAACGGTAAGCATGTAATCATAGCCGCGGACGGTAGAGCAGGGTCCGATAGGTCAAGGGTCCGCCATCACGAGGTTGCCGGCGGGGGGCGTGCGGTCGGACATCAGGTGGAAGGCCCGGTGCCCGATGCAGACCGCGGGGATGTTGCGCGGGTCGCCGCCGCCGCAGGTGAAGGCGTCGGGGAAGTCGCCAGCCCCGGCGCCGGTGTGGTGGTTGGCGACGATGACGCCGCCGTAGCCGGCGTTGAGGCCGTTTTGCACCTTCTCGTCGAAGCGGCAGGCGGCGTGGTTGTGGTTGGGGTCCTGCACCGGCCCGCGCTGGAAGACCACGATGGCCTCCTCGCCCGGTGCGAGGGAGCCGAGCACCGACGGCGGCGGGATGTCACCCACGTCGTCGTTGCAGCCGTAGCCGCCGAAGACCGTCGGGCCGTTCAACTTCTTGTCCGGCAGCGTCGCGATCGGCTTGGACCAGCCGAACTCGCCCGCCGGGTAGGGCCCGGCGTTGGGGCCGCTGGTGACCTGGAAGGCGGTGCGGAACGGCGAGAAGTCCTCGTCGGTCGCCGTTGGCCAGCGGCGCCTTGGCGGCCGGCCAGTCCCGCAGGCCGGTCTCGGCGATCAGCCTGGGATGTCGACGACGTAGGCGCCGCCCGCGCTGTCGGCCGCACAGCCGGGGGAGAACTGCGCGAGGTAGGCGAGGTGCCGCGGGAGCCGCGACGCGGTCGCGGCCCCCGCGGTCGGCTATGGCGTGACCACCGGGCAGGCGCTGGCCCCGCTGCTGGTGCAGGCGATGCGGCCCTGGATGGCCGGGCTGATCGGGGTGTTGGCGGCGATGTGGTTGGCGACGACCTGGTCCATCAGGTCCCGGGTGCTGGCCCGCCCGATGAGGACCGGGTAGCCGTCCCCGCCCGAGGCCATGAAGTCGTTCTCGGCGATCGTGTAGCTGGCCCCCGGCCCGAGGTCGACGGCCGGGCCCGTGCAGCTCCCGTCGGCCGCCTGCCGGACGGCCCCGGTGACCCGGCTGCCCGCAGACCTGGCGATGTCGTAGGTGACGCACAGCCCCGACACCTGGGGGAAGCGGCCGGCGACGGCGGGCATCTGGGAGACGCCGTTCTCGAGCATGGCCTTGAGCTCGGCGCCGCTCACCTGCACGGTCACCACCACGTTGCCGAACGGCAGCACGGTGAGGACCTGCCCGCGGGTGATCGGGAACGGGGGCGGGGTGTAGGCGGGGCAGAAGTCGCTGGGGTTGTCGGTGGTCGGGCAGGTGAGGTCGGCGCGCAGGCCGCCCGAGTTGGTGACCGCGAAGTCGGTGCCGTAGGTGGCGCGCATGGCGTCGGCGGTAACGTTGCCGACCAGCGACTCGCAGGTCCGCCCGGCCGGGTTGCCGCACGCGTCGGCCCTGGGCACGAACACCGTCGAGGTGCCGATCACCGTGCTGAGGATGGGCGCGAGCTGGGCGTTGAGCTGGTCGATGCGGGCCTGGATGGCCGCGTCCGGCGTCACCCCGAGGTTCCACGGCTTGTGGAAGTCGGCCGTCTTGTAGACGACAGCCTTGGTGCTGGTGTCGATGACCAGGCGCACGCGGGTGAAGCGGATCCCCTTGCTGCGGTTCTCGGTGACCAGCACACCGTTCGGGCGGGTCGAGATGACCTGGAAGTCGGTGTGGTCGCCGATCACCGCGTCGACCCCGCTGACGCCGTCGGCCAGGGTGATGAGCGGGCCGGCGGGGTTATCGAGCGTGCCGGAGGTGGCGCCGAGGTGGCCGATCGCCACGATCGTCTTGACGTCCCGCGCGCGCAGCCGCGCCGTCTCGGCGTTGACCGCGGCGAGCGAGTCGCTGACGTGGAACGGCCCGAGCGCGTTCGGGGACGTCAGCGTCGGCAGGTCGTCGTTGGAGAACCCGACCACGCCGAGCTTGCCGCCGTCGAACACGTCGAACACCTTCGAGGGCGACCACTCGGGCGGCGTGCGCCCGGCGCTGTCCACGACGTTGGCCGACAGGTACGGGAAGCGGGCCAGCGGGATCAGCGTCGTGCGCAGGTAGGCCTGGCCCCGGTCGAAGTTGTGGTTGCCTAGGCCGTCGGCATCAAAGCCCATCGCGTTCATCAGCTCGATGGTGGGCGTGTCGCCGAAGAAGCTGGAGATCGGCGGGGTCGCCCCGACCGAGTCACCCGCCGCGACCGTGATCGAGCCGCCGGGGGCCTCGGCCCGGTAGGCGTCGAACCACGGCTTGAGGAAGGCGGCGCCGCCGATCGCGAAGCTCGGGTTGCTCGCGCCGCCGCCAGCCAGGTTGTCGGCCGCCTCGGAGAGCGGCACGAGCTGACCGTGGTAGTCGCTGATGTCGAGCAGGGTGAGCTCCTTGAACTGCCCCGGCCGCGGCAACAGCTGGTAGAGGATCTTCCCCCGCGCGTTCTGCGGCCCGGGGATGCCGAGCAGGAAGGCCAGGGTCGGGGCGAGGTCGATCGCCCGCACGCCCGCCACCGGATCCTGCTTGCGGATGCCCGGCCCGGCGGCGACGAACGTGCCGTGCAGGTTCACGTTGTGCGCCAGGTCGACCAGGTTCGGCAGGTAGCCGTGCTGGCCGAAGAACTGCGAGAAGGCGATCCGCTGCCCCGGTGTGGCAGCGTCGAACTGGTAGGGCGGCCGGGTCACCACGATGAGGTCGCCGCTGCGGCTGGGGTGCAGCGAGTCGCTGCCGTCGACGTCGCGCAGCTCCTCCTTCTTGAGGATCTTCGCAACGACCTGCTTGCCCGGGTTCGCGGGGTCGGTGAGCGACTGGAAGGCGTCGATGATCTGGTTGCGGACGGCCTCGTAGTCCGCCGCGGGCACGATCCCGCCAGGATCGCGGCCCGCGAGCGAGACGTAGATCTGTGCCGTGCCGCCGGCCCAGCACGCCTTCGCCTTGGTCGGGGCGCCGCCGACGCGGCAGTTGGACGTCTGCTCCGTCGCCTGCAGGCCGGCGTCCTTGAGCACGGTGCCGGCGTTGACCGCGTACCACTGCGGCGCGAAGCCATGGTCGGAGGAGGCGAAGGTGGTCGGGTTGCCACCCATCAAGGAGCGGCCGAGCGCGAGCGTCTGGTCCGCCTCCTGGTACGCCGAGCGGATGTAGCCCTCCCGGACCGCGAGCCGGTTGTCCTTGGTCCCGTCGCCGTTGACGTCGTCGAAGTACGGGTTGGGATCACCATCCATGTCGGTCCGGGTGACCAGCCCCATGAACTGGTGCGAGAACTCGTCGGTGACAGGGGTCCCCAACAGCAGCAGGTCGGGACGCACCCCGAGCGTGTTGAAGATGTGGTCGAGGTAGGCGAAGTGGGCGTCCTTCCACATCAGGCCCTGCTGGACATAGGTGTCCTCGTCGACGATCCCGCCTTCCAGCGGCGCGAAGTCGGCCGCCGTCGAGCTCGGGAACTCCCCGTTCAGGGTCTCCTCGAACCCGAGCGGCGTGGCACAGCCCGGGGCATACGTGCAGCCGCTGTAGGTCGCGTTGGCCCGCGCGATCGAGGTGAAGTAGACCCGGAACCTCGACAGGTCGCCGGCGAGGTCGATCGCCTTCAGGTGGAAGCCGGCGGTCTGCCCGGCGCGCCCACCCGTCAGCGTCATCTTCACGTCGGCCCACTCGTCCTGTTCCAGGTCGGCGACGGCCGCGTCCCCGTTCTTGGACGCCGTCGAGGGAACCACCAGCACCTGGTCGTAGCTCGTCGTCGCGTCGTCGGTCGAGTCGTAGATGTACAGGTCATAGAAGCGGTCGACGTTGTCCGAGGACGGGAAGGCGGTGTTGGTCAGCTTGAGCTGCTCCTGCATCGCCGGGCTGAAGGAGGCCGGCACGTTCGTCCAGCCCGCCGCCGGGTCCAGGTCGACCCGCTGGTAGGAGACGCCCTGCGAGTTCGCGCCGGCCGGCTGCCCCGGCAGGTCGTAGTTGAGCAGGATCCCGCGGTTGGAGAAGAAGCTGCGGAAGTCCACGACCGGGCCCCGCAGCGCGGGCACCAGGTTCCGCGATCCGACCCACTCCACCGACACGACCGTCTTCCCGGCCCGCTCGGTGGCCTGCTGGATCGTGTCCGCCTGCAGGATCCCCGTGGTCGCGAAGCTCGTGCGGTTGTTGAAGTTGCCCTCGCCGACGCGGTGGAAGGTGTTGTTGGTGGAGCCGTGCTCCCCCGGCCAGGTGCCGGTGGCAAGGGTGTACCAGCCGACCCCGGTGTTGGGCGGGAAGCCCTGCAACAGGCCGTTGTCGCCGCGCACGCCGGCGCGCAGCAGGGCCGCGTGGGTCGGCATCGCCCCCTCGGCCGCGTACCGCTCCATGAGGTCGGGCCGCATCCCGTCCGCGGCGAACAACAGCGCCTTCGGGCTGCGCGGCGCCGCACTCGCCGCCTGGGGAGCCGGCACGAGCAGGCCGGCGAGGGCGACAAGCAGGGTCAGGACGGCAAGCAGCATGGGGGCGGGACGGCGGTGAGGCATGTGCACCCTCCTTCACCCGGACCGGGCAGCCAGCGACCGCCTTGGCGGCAGGCACCAGGCCGGCCACGATGCAGGCGGCACAACCACGCCAACACTGCGGAACACGGCGACCACTGTCAATACGCCGCGCCGTACGTCGTTGCGCCGGCTCGCCCTCACCCCTGCCTCCTCCACCGAGTCAGGCCCGGGCGGCTGGTATCGGCGACGAGCGAGCTGCAAGGAAGCATCGGGCTAGCCTCAATGCCATCCGGTTAGGGGCTTCGGCAGCTTGTGGTGGGTGGGATTGGCGGTAGGACGCCGACGGCCTGGGCGGGTGGCATGGTCGGCTGCGGCCAGGCGCGGTGGGCGGCACGCT
>Ga0184627_10000134_pt1 | contig 35963 bp, 20 predicted proteins | sample PLM3_127_b1_FD_133150 | JGI IMG/M metagenome (GOLD analysis project Ga0184627, IMG submission 133150) | Groundwater sediment microbial communities from an aquifer in East River, Colorado, USA - PLM3_127_b1 | ecosystem: Environmental > Terrestrial > Soil > Riparian zone | place: USA: East River... | reverse complement strand
TCGGAAGCATGGCGTGCAGGGCTCATACCGGGCAGTCTGCCCGCTGGCAGCCCGCGGCGCGAACCTCCGAATCGACCAGATCGACAACACCGACAGAAACACGCCCGATCAGCAGGCTCCTAGTCCTACTGGTGGGTAGAGGTCGGCCAGTTGCTCCCAGGCTCGATCGACCCAGATCTTGCCCCAGTGGCGGACGTCGTCGGCCAGGCCCGGGAACCGCTGGGGGAATTCAAGCATGGCCCGCTCGATCAGGTGAGCGACCGGGTTCAGCTCGACGGCGGTCGCCTCGCAGCCGAGCCGAGCCGCCTCAAGCGGGATGGCGCCACCACCAGCGAACATGTCGAGGACCTTCGGCGGCACGCCGCCATTGGCCGCCAGCACCTCTGCGCGCGCTCGGTCGATGGTCTGCTGCGGGCCGCCCCAGCGGCAGAGCGCGTTGAAGAAGCGGGCCTCGTCCTCGAGCGTGCGGCCACGGCCGGCGGCGGGGACCAGCGCCGCGTAGACGGCAGCCCTCGCCGCGGCCAAGGGACGACGCGCCCACCACAGGTGCAGCTTGCGCGGGTGGGTCGCCGCGTGACCGATCTTCTCGCGCTGCGCCACCTCGTTGATGGCAGCGATCGGGAGCATGTCCTCAATCAGCCGACGGTCGTTGCCCTCCATCGACCTCCCCTCTCAGGTTTCTCCAAGGTTGTCCAGCAGGCTCAACTGATTCTCGGGCTCTGCCGCCGGACCCCCGAGCGGATTCGCCCGAACCAAGGCTTCGATGGCCTCGTCAAGGTCAGCCTGCGTGCGCAGCGTTAGTTCGATTCGGTGAGGATCCACCGCCTGCACTAACCCCAGCCGCTCGCTCACCGGGGCCAGAGCGTCGGCAAGGAACCGTTTGCAGTCTCGGATCGTTCTCGCGAGGTCGCTCTTCGAGCGCCAGCGGTCGGAGACGCCGAATGTAGCCGAGGAGAGCAGCGACTCCACCTTGAGGATCGTGCGCTGTGGGACGGTCTCATGGCCGAGTACGGCGATGGTCTCGGCAGCGACCCTGGCGTACAGCACTGACCGGCAGAAGGCGCGCATCTCACGGTCCTGTTGCACCGACGGATCCCAAGGCACCAGGTAGAGCGGGCGGGGGTCCTCTTCCGGGTCCAGGCGGATGATCCTGGCTGGCGGCTCCAGGGCGGAGGCAGCGGGCTCGGGCCAGCCCCCGCTGTCCCCTGGCGACCGCTGCACGCAGACATCGCCATCGTCCGACCGGAAGAGCCCGAGCGCGCCGGCCGGACCGGCGGGCACGCCGGCTTCGGTCAGCCGCTGGCGCAGCTCGAGAAGCGTACCGAGCAAGCGGTCCCGGTCTTCCAGTCGAGTGAGATAGACGACGAAGCCAGGTCGCTGGGTACCGGCGCTGAGGCCAAGGCTCGAGCTGAGATCACGGGAGACCGTAAGGAGCTTGAGTGCCTGTCGAGCGGTCGAGGAGTCGGGGCCGAAGCTCGATCCCTTGCACTCGATCACCAGCCACGGCGTGGCGGCTGGCGGCTCGGCAAGCACATCGGGCGCAGGAGCAGTGTCGCTTCCGACCAGCGCGTTCAGACTGGGACGGAGCGCGACCGGCGCGGGGAGCTCGCGGGCCAGCGCGCTGAGGAGGTAACCGACGTCTCGAAGGACAGGCCGGATGGGTGCGCCCGGCGGTGCAGGCTGCAGCATCCACAGCGTGGCGTTGAGCTGGAAGACCGGATCGCCGAGGATCGCGGCGGCGTCGAGCGTCATGCGGAGCGGGGCGGTAGCGGCAGGGCGGCCTCGACCAGATCCTCGAACCGCTGGTCGCCGACCCAGGCGGTGACACCGGGATCGAGGTAGCGCTGCACGTTCGTCACCAGCCGGTGCACCGTGTTCCCGCAGGTGCCCTTCGGCAGCACGACATACATATGCCGGTCGGTCAGCTCGAGCATCAGCGGCTGCCAGAGATGGCGGTCGACCCCGTAGACGTGCACCTTGGTCCTGCTCAACCGCATCGGGTACCCGGACAGGCGGAACCGATTGGCCCTGCGGCCGAACGTCATGTCGATCCACCGGTCGAACGTCTGCTCGCCCAGACGCTCGGAGAACTCGAGAAACACGGGGGCGCCACGCAGGCGGAACCCGTCGCCGCCAGCGGGTGCAGCCGTGTCGCCGGAGGCAAACCAGAGCAGGTCCTCCGCGCGCTCGGTCACGCGCCGGTACGTCTGGAGGACGAACTCCACGTTCTGCCGGTGGTCGGAGAAGGAGTCGCTGCGGTTCGTGACCTTGCCGTCGAAGTAGAAGTCATGGCCGCCGCGTCCGGCCGCGGGGATGCGGAGCTGCGTGATGGAGTACAGCGGCCGGTAGATCTCTTGGAGCCGGCCGAGCCGCGCCTGGATCGTCTCCACCCGATCGGCCATCGTGAAGCGCGACGAGCGACGGGCGACGGGCTCGCGGTCCTCGACATCCTCACTGGCCGCTTCCAGACTGCTGTCGTCCTCGTCCAGCAGCGCTTGCTCGTCGGTCTCGTAGAACGCCTCGTAGTCGAACTTGAGCTGGGTGAACCGACGAGGGTTGGTGGTCGCCTGCACCCACCGCCAGAGCTCGTTGAACAGGCGCGCGGAGAGCCAGAGACGGTCGAGCCAGGGCGTGCCCTGCACCACCCGCCGGATCCAGGCGTCGCTCTGCTGCGCCGGCAGCAGCGTATACAGAACAGGATGCCGGTCGTTCAGGAGCTCGACGAGCCCGACATCGCCACCAAGGCCTGGATCGGAGATCCGGTACAGCACTCCTTCCTCGACCGCCGCCATCCCGAGCCCCATCCGCTCGAAGATCGACGGCAAGGATGGAGCCGGCCTGGACCGGCCGACCGTCTCGAGCATGTAGGTCTTGCCGACGCCACGGGTGGTGCGCCGTTCGCGCAGCTCGTCAGCAGTCGTGACGGAGTAGCCGTCCAGGTAGTCGAAGTACTCCACGCGCGAGCGAAGCCTCGGCAGCAGCTCGGCCAATTCGCTCATAGTCCACCCCGGCATTCGTCTGTCGTCCCTGCGCATCTTAGTGAGGCAAGGCGACAAGCCCGCCGTTCTTCCACAAGTTGGCGACACTCAGTTACGGCCATCCTCGCCCACCGCCTCGATGCTCGCGCCCGGGACCCGGTATCCGGTGACCTGGGCGATCTCCTGGACGCCGCGCAGGCGGCCCCACGGGTCCTGGACGGTCACCAGACGCTCGTCGCCGGTCCCCGCACCGTAGACGACATACAGCCAGAAGCCATCGCGGAAACGCTGGGCCGCATACCACTCCGTGCGGTACAGGCCGACGTCACCGGTCGGCGAGGAGCGCCCCTTGACCTCGATGCGGCGTACCTCGACCTCTCCGGTGCCCGGCTGGAGGGCCACCGAGCGGATGTCGAACCCCGAGCCATCGCGGGCCGCCGAGACGTCGGTCGGATCTCGGCCGGCCGCACGCTCGTACGCCATGGCGGCGGTCATGGCCACCAGCTCGACCGCCGGATCGGGCCGCAGCGTGCGGACCTCGGGATCCTCCGGCTCAGCCGGTGGCCGCACCACCGCGGTGCCGAGGTAGTTCACCGGACCAGGGCGGACGACGCCGAGCCGCGCGAAGCCGTCCAGCTTGGCGATCTTCCGGCGTTCCAGCTCGCTGATGCGGCGCTCCATGTCGTCGCGCAGGAGGCGGTACTGGTCCTCGCCACGGTGCATGCGCTCGTCATAGTCGGCCCAGCGCCGTTCCAGCCGTGTGCGGAGCGCCGCCATGGCCTCGGTCAGGTAGGCGGCGCGCAGGTCGGCCTGGGCCAGGCGCCGCTGCCGCTCCTCGACGGTGGCCGGAAGCTGGACATGCGCTCGCACCCAGTTGGTCACCGCGCGGACCGCCTGGGCGTCCGGCGCCTCCACCACCCGGCCGTCGGCGATGGTGAGGTCGTGGAGGACGTCCACCGGGCCGAGGGCGAAGACACCGTCGGCCTCCTCGATGATGGCGACCAGCTCGGCGTGAGCGGTCTCAGGACTCCCCGCGACACCCTCGCCGATCACGTCGAAGGTGAGGAAGTGGATCCGATACGGCGAAGTCGTTCCAGGGTCGACGAACGCCGCCGTCGCGCCCGGCACGCCGCCCGCCTTGAGATCGCGCTCCAACACCTCGGTGACGGCGGCGAACAGGGGATGTCCCGGTGAGCAGAGCACTGCGTCCTCGTGCTCCGCACGCTCGCGCTGCTCCTTGCGGAAGGTGAGCTTGCGGTACTCGGCTGCCGGCCGTCCCAGGCGCCGGACGCTCGCCAGCTCGTCGCTCCGGAGGGCGATCGGGACGTGCTCGATGCGGTACAGGCCGTCGGCCCGCTGCTCGACCCGGAGCTTCACCCGCTCGGCCGCATCACCGAAGAAGCTCTCGACATACTCCGGCATGAGCCGGCGCTCCTGCGAGGCCCAGTCCTGCTCCCGGACCCAGTCGAGGTTGACGTGCCGGGTGGCCTGGGCGATCCCGACGTCGCGCTCGTAGAGCGCGAGCAGCTCCGGGGAGAGCGCCGAGATCTGGTCGAGCGAAGCTTCCAGGCGTCGCGGGTTGGCAAGGGTGTCGCGGACCAGGCGCTCGAAATCGAGGCTGTTGAGCTGGAGGATGTCGCCGATCACGTCGTACACCCTGCCCTGCAGGTCCGACCGCATGTCGTCCAGCTTCTCGTGAAGCCGGTCGAGCAGCTGGCCCTCGATGGTGTTGGTCGCGCAGAAGTTGAACACCACCACGTCGGCCTGTTGCCCGATGCGGTGGATGCGGCCCATGCGCTGCTCGAGCCGAACCGGGTTCCAGGGCAGGTCGTAGTTGATCATCAGGTGGCAGAACTGGAGATTGATGCCCTCACCGGCCGCCTCGGTGGCGATGCAGACCTGCTGCCGGGTGCGGAACTCATGTTGGATGCTCTTGCGGGTGGCGGGCGGGTGGCCGCCGTGGATGGTGCACACCGAGTAGCCCCATGCTCGAAGGTGCCTGGCGAGGTACTCGAGCGTGTCACGGTGCTCGGTGAAGATGAGGAGCTTGCCTCGGCCGTCGCGCAGCTCGGCAAGCTCGGCCCGGGCCAGGCACTCCCGAAGGGCGGAGAGCTTGCGTTCCTCCCCGCTCGCGATGGTCCGGTCGGCCGCGCGGACCAGCTCGTGCAGCGCGAGCACCTCGGCGCGCAGGCCCTCGACGTGCTCGTGCGCCGCCACCTCGGTGGCAGCCGCCTCCTCGGTCGCCTCGTCGGCGTCGTCGACCCCGGTCTCCTCGTCGCTCGATTCGATGACTCGGAGCTCGGCAAGGCGCCTGCGCCTCTCCGCCGGGCTCATTCGTTCAAGCTCGTCGGCCCGGTCGCTGAGCCGCTCGGCCCGCTTGGCGAGGGACGAGCGGATGGCACCGAGGCTCGAGGCCAGGCGTCGCTGCAGGACGGTTCGGGCCAAGGCGATCGCATTGCCGCGGCCTCCGGCCGCCTGGCCGAGGAACTGATTGATGTACTCGGTGACCTGGTTGTAGAGGGTCATCTCTGAGGCCGACAGCGTGAACGGCTGGGTTCGCACCGTCCTCCGGACAAAGAGCTTCCGGCCGCGCTCGTCGATCAGGTCCTCTTTCTGCCGCCGGAGGAAATAGGGATTGTCGGGCGAGGCGATCTGCCGCTTGACCAGGTCGGCGGTCGAGAACTGATCCGGGTCGAGCAGGGCGAGGAAGAGCGTGAAGCGGTCCGAGTCGCCTGAGTGGGGGGTGGCCGTGAGCAGCAGGAGGCGCTCGGAGCGCTGCGATAGCTCCTCGGCCAAGACATACCGGCGTGTGCGGCGAACCTCGTCACCATAGGTAGCCGCCGAGCACTTGTGCGCCTCGTCGATGATCACGAGGTCCCATTCGGCTCGCAGGAGATCCGGTTTGACGTCGTCGCGCTTGGCGAAGTCAAGCGACGTGACGACCTGCGAGTACTGCTGCCATGCGTTGCCTCCAAGCTGCCACTTGACCTGCAGCGAGGAGACGACCTCGAAGCGCTCGTCGAACTTGTCATACAGCTCGTCCTGCCACTGGACGGTCAGCGGGGCAAGCGCGACGATCAGGGTCCGGTCGACGACGCCACGAAGCTTCAGCTCCTTGAGCAGCAGGCCGGCCATGATCGTCTTGCCCGCGCCTGGGTCGTCGGCCAGCAGGAACTGGAGGCGAGGCTGCGGGAGTAGGTGCCGGTAGACCGCCTCGACCTGATGCGGAAGCCCTCGAATGCCGCTGAGGGAGACGGCGAAATACGGATCGTGCGCGAACGCGAGCCTGATCCTGTGGCTCTCGATCCATTGGAACACGTCCTGCGCCGCGACCGTCGCCGCGATCGGCGCTGCACGCTCGAGGGCAGCCTCAAGCTCGGTGCCGGTGAGCGTCGTCTCGTCCGGCGTTCCTGCGGCCGTGCGGACCAGGACCAGATAGAGGTCGTCAGCGATCTGCTCGATGGACTCGATGCGGACCGGGAGCGGGAAGTGACCGCGCAGCTCCACCTTGCGGTTCCGGAGGGCTTCGTGAAGGTCGGTCATCACTCGCTCGCGGAGACGGGGAACTCCTCGCGGGGGCCTGTCCACGGTGGGTTCTCGGGAAGCTCCAGCGCATTGGCCAGCGTCTCGCGGTCCGCTTCCTCCCGGACCAGCACGTCACGCCACTCCTCGGCGCTTCCGCGCACCAGCAGTGGCCCGAGCGGAACAGTGAAGACCTCGTCGGCAGGATCGACGTCAACGAGCTCGGTCCCGATCTTGAACTCGGAGGCGACGGAGTTCTCGAAGTCGTAAATCGACAACCGCAAGCTGTCGATCGGGATGGAACCAACCCAGGTGTCTCCATTGGCCGTGGCCTCGGCGACCAGGATCGCGTCCGAACCGTCGACGCGATCTCCGAACATGGAGAAGCGGAGCCGCGTGCCCGTCGTCGGATCGGTGGTGCGCGTGCCGACCTGCCCGGCCCAGGAGGGTCGGAAGGCTTCGAGCAACTCGGTCATGGCGGCGGCGAGGAGCACCCGGCGCTCATGGATGAACTCTGGATATGCCTCGCTGACGCGAAGCTTCTCGTCGAACGGGACGAAGTGCCGGCGGAGCTGCTCCTCCCCAAGCTCTGGGAAGTAGTCGACCGGCGAGCGATTAGAGATCTTCTTGTTGGCCCTGGCCGAGATAAAGGCGAGGTTCGCGAGGTCGTTGATCTCGGCTCGCCGGTAGCTCGAACGGAGGCGGGCTCGCGGATGGACATGGTGGTACTCAAGCGCAAAGCCTCCATGCACGCCGTACCGGCAGATGTCCAGTCCGTAATACCAGTCCTTGGCTCCGGCACGTCGAGCGGCCAGGTAGCTGAGCAGGAAGTAGGGGCTCTTGACGCTCCGGCCCGCCAGGTTCTCGGCTTTGACCTGGAGGCGGTCGCCGAGGAGTCCGAGCTGACGGATGAGCGCACGGATAGGCTGCTCCTCGCGCAGCGCCTTGAGGTCCTGGTCCAGCACGGTGGTCGTGGAGCCGCTGTACCGGTACGAGATGAAGGCGCCGAACAGCCAGTACACCAGCGCGTTGGCCTCTTCCGGACTCAGCGGCTGATCGGGCCGACGACCCAGGAACGCCACGAGGGGCAGCAGCGCGTTCACGCTCGGCAGGAGGTCGCTCGTCTCGATGTCCGCGTTTCCTCGCAACAGTGGGATCAGGTGGTCGAGGCCCTGCCGCACCTGGCGAAGGCCTGTCTCCAGCTCCTCGTCGGTGGCCTTGAGGAAGCCAGCGAACCCTCCCGCGAGTCCCGATTCAGCGGTCACGGCGGCGAGCGCCCGCGTCAGGAAGGCCGGCGTGATGGCCGAGTAGCCGACGGCGCTCCACTTGGCCGCCTCCTTCTCAAACCTGGCCAGGACTCCGGGCCACCGGGCCGACAGGGTCGCCAGCGCAAGGTCGCTGAGTAGCAGCGGCCGCCCGCGCGAGTTCACGCGGACAAAGATGTCGGTGACCTCGACGTACGGCACGTCGGTGAGGACCTCGACGTAGTACAGCGTTTTGGCGATCATGCCGATGCGGCCGATGCGCTTGCGGATCAGCCGTCGGTCCATCTCGGGAAGGGCGGACGAGAGGTCGTCCACGATCTCAAGCGGGTCTTCGGTGCTCACGATGCCGAAGACCTTCACCCAGCGCGGGTCCTTTGCCGTGGCTGCACTCTGGTTCTGGAACCGCTCCTCGGCCACGTTGAACACGATCTGAGCGTCCGGGTGATCGTGGAAGACACGATGGAGTGAGGTCAACCGTTGCTGGCCGTCCATGAGGTACTGGGCCCTTGCTAGTGGCTGAAAATTGGCGGAGTTGATCGCCGCCGACCGGGACACTGGAGGAGCCTCCGTCTCCCACAGCAACAGGCTGCCGGTCGGGTAGCCGCGATAGAGCGAGTCGATCAGGTGAGCGACTTGCGGGGGTTTCCAGACGTAACCGCGCTGAATCTCAGGAAGGCGAATGTCCTCTCGGTCCAGCGATGCGATGAGCGACCCGATGTCGATATGCCCAGTACGCACAGGCGCCCCTCTCTGCTCACAGCACTCGAATACGATACCTGACCACCGCAGTCCGACAACCTCAAGCAAGCCCAGATGCTATCCACCAGCGGCTGCCTCGCGACGAACCGGCGAACCCTAACGATCCTGCTCATCGGGTAGATCGCCAACTCATCCGAAGAGCCAATCGCCGGTCTATGTGGTGGCGTGCGGGTCCTGGCGTAAACGCGCAACGGGCGGGGATTCCCACGAACCTACGAAAGCACGAAGGAGGACCTACGCCCGTGGCACGACGAGTATCGCGCACCGAGCGCGCCCGCGCCGAGATCGACGAGTGACTACGGCCTCCGGTACGGGATGGCCGGCAGGACCGACGAGAAGACGCTAGCCGCCGTGACCGTCAGGACGTCCGCCGGGGCCCGTGCGACCTCCTCGCGGGCGCACAAGGCAAAGCGCAGGTCGTCGACGGGGACGGGGAGGTGGCTGGCCCTCCTTTGGAGGTCCGCGAGGAGGGTGGGCCCGTCGACCGTGCGGGCCCACTTGGCCTCGCCGGCCAGGATCGGGGTCTGGCTGCGGCCTTGCAGGACGACCGCGTCCAGCTCGGGGCTGCCGTCGCGCCACCAGCGGCCGACCGCGACCACCTGCTCGCCGAGGGCTCCGGCGGACGCGAGCCGGCGCAGGTGCTCGCGGAACATCTCCTCCCAGGCAGGGCCCATGTGGTCGTCGAGGCTGTCGACGACCACCGGCAGGATCGTGGCGCCGAGACCGCGGTCGATCTCGGCCTGGTAGGGCTCCACCAGGCCGAGCCAGAAGGCCAGGAAGTTGTCGGCGGCCCGGTAGCGACGGCGGCGAGAGCGTCCGGGGTCGTCACCGACCGGGAGGAGGCGCTCGACCAGCCGGAGCTCCTGAAGTCGGTCGAGGGTCCGTGACGGCTCGGCGCGGACGGCGTCCCTGATCTCGTTGTACCTGGTGCGGCCGGCCGCGATCGCCCGCAGCACCGGGCCCGGCAGCTCGCCGGGGTCCACCTCCGTCGCCAGCACGAGCTGCCCTTCGCTGAGCAGCGGCGCTCCGGGCCGGCCGATGAGCTGCTCGAGGTTCTGGAGCACACTCGCCTGCTGGTCCCACCACGACAGGTACAAGGGCATCCCGCCGAGCAGGCCGTAGACCAGCGCCTGCTCGGACGGGCGGAGGTCGGCCAGCATCAGGGCGGCCTCGTGCGGCCGGAACGGGTGCACGAGGAGCCCGAGGTCCAGGCGCCCGTACAGGGGCGCCCGCTCCTCCCGCATCGCCTGCATGTGGCGGACAGCCGACCCGCAGAGCAGCAGCCGGAGCTGTGTATGCGGCCGCGCTCGGTCCCAGAACGCGCGGAGCACGCCCGGGAGCTGGGGGCTGACCTTCACCAGCTCGGGGAACTCGTCGAGCACCAGCAGCAGCGGCTCGTCCGCGGCCAACTCGGCGTGGAACTCGAGCGCGTCGTCCCAGTCCTGGAACGGGCGGGCTGCAAGATCACGCAGCTGGCTCGATGTCACCGGCTGGGTGGCGCGGCTGAGGACCGCCAGCTCGTCCGCGACCGGGCGCCCGGCGCCGGTGTGGAACACGAGCCGTCGCCCCTGCGAGAACTCCTGCAGGATCGCGGTCTTGCCCACCCGCCGGCGCCCCCAGACCATCGCGAGCCCCGCACCGCGCCGGTCCCACCATCGCCGGAGCGCCTCCAGCTCCTCCGTGCGATCGACGAAGCCGCCCACCGCCACCTCCACGAGAACGAGGAACTCACGTCGCATGTTACTAACATCGCTCGTTAGTTACGAGCCACGTGAGTATCCCCCATGACCGGCGAAGTGACGGCCAGACCCGAGCCCGGCCACGCGCCCGCCCCGGCCGTCCGGCGCTTGAGATGCCGAGGGCCGCGCGCCGACCTGCGTCCTCCCCGTGTGGCCGCATGCCGGCCGCCCCGCATGGCCACGCGCCGCGTAGTGACCACATCGGCCGGAGCGTCCGCGCCCTGCCCGCCCTCCGCCGTGCCAGCCGGCGCTGCACGCCGCTCGGCGGCCCGCTCGCGCTCGGCCAACCACCGGAGCGCCCGCTCGGTCGCCTCCGTGTCGCGGTCCAGGGTCACGACCGTCGCCACCCCCAGCACCAGCGCGCCCAGCAGGGCACCAAGCAGCACGGTGGCCGCATCGAGCACAAACCCCGTTCCTCCTCGTCCCGCCGGTAGGCCGGCTGGCCGGGCCTGGCAGGAGGGCGATCTCACCCCGGCCTGGCCCGGTCCCGTGACCGGTCGGCCGACGTTGGTCGACCAGCCGGACCTGTTCGCCTGGAAGGAATCACAGGCACCCGTGTTGCCGAAACAGCCACTACCGCTGCCACGCATCAGCCACTACCGCTGCCGCACCACGGCCAGCGCGAACGACCAGACACAGCCATGCGGTACGATGCGCTCAATCCCGAGCAGGAGGAGGAGGCCGATGGCGCCTGGGCGCCCTTCAAATCTCCGGCTCCAAGCCGAACGCGACGCGCGTGAATGGTCCCGCGCTGACGCCGCCGAGCACCTCCAACAGCTCATGCTGGAAGCCGGCGAGTCGCAAGTCGGGGTAACTGCCAACTCGTTCTACCGCTGGGAGAAGAACCTGCGTAGGCCGAGCCGGCTATATCGGCGCTACCTCCGCAAGCTCTACCGCCGCTCTAACACCGAACTCGGATTCGAGCCGGACCACGACGAGCGCGGCACCCAAGAAGCGGACCCGCTTGCTCCCGTGTACGCTGCGGGGCCGGGTTCGTCGCTAGTTGCTGCGTCAGACAAGCGCGCGGATGGCACCGACGAAGCACAACAGTCCATCCCAAGGGAGGAAGACACGAAGCGCCGGCAAGTCATCAGGGCCGCCGCAGTCATGACTGCGGCTACAATCGTGGCTGCCGCCGTGGAGGAGTCAAGAGAAATCAGCCAGAGCGTTGAAGCCTCAGACCTCGGTCCGGTAACACTCGAATCCCTCAATCTTGCCGTCGAAGGATACGGCCTGGATTACCTGGCAATTCCCGCGCTGAAGCTTCACCAACAAGTTCAATCAGAACGAAAGCTAGTCGTCACGCTTCTCCGAGGAAAGCATACCCTCTGCGAGCGACGGCATCTCTATACCGTCGCGGGATGGCTATCTGGACTGCTCGGCCATCTTGCGAACGACTTGGGCGACCAGCGGGCCGCTCGACAACACTGCCTCACTGCATGGCTGCTCGCCAAGGAAACCAACGACCGTGACCTTGCCGCTTGGTTATGGGGCACTCGTGCCCTGATCGCAACCTATGCGGGGCTTCCTAGCGAGGCGGTTCGGTGCGCCCAGGCCGGGCACCCATTCGCGCGCGAGGGGTCCACGGCTGCTGTGCGTCTTGCAGCTCAGGAAGCCAGGGCATATGCGCGCATGGGAGACCATCGAGGCACCGATGATGCGATGCGACGTGCCGAGCGTGCATGTGAGCGGCTATCAGAGCAGGCGACGCGCAGTATCTTCTCGTTCGATTCACCATACCTCCCGTTCTACGCAGGCACCTCCTATGTCTGGCTGAGCCGTCCTGAGCGTGCCCGCGAGTGCGCCGCACAAGCGATCGCCTTATGTGACACAGCTCCGGCCTCATGGCCGGTCACCCGCGCGCTTGCTCGTATCGACCTGGCGATGTCTCTCGTACAGCAGGGCCACCCTGACCGAGCGGCTGAAGTGGGCACCGAAGCACTCGGCACCTACGAGTCAGAGCGTCGAGTCAACATGATCGTGCAGCGAGCGGATGAGCTGAGCGCGACTATGGCATCCTATCCCTCTCTGTCTGTCGTGCGCGAATTCAACGAAAGGCTACGCTCCATTTCGGCTCGACCCCTTAAGGATCTGCCTGCTCCTTATGCTGAATCCAGGCAGCCGGCTGGACCGTCCAGCTAATATCCTGCTGCGCTTGGGCGTCCCTGGCCGCCATCGACGGCGATGTTGGCTCCGTTCACCCAACTCGCGCGATCCGAGAGCACGAAGCATACGACGTTGGCGATCTCTTCCGGGCTCCCCAACCGACCAGCCGGAAAATCCCGCTGCTCAAAATGTTGGAAACCCTTTGGATCGCGAGCCCGGAATTGGTCCCAGCCTCCACCTGGAAACAGCACCGATCCGGGACTAATCGCATTGACCCGGATGCCAGAGGGCGCCAACTCTCGTGCCAGCGAAGAAGCCATATAGATCTCGGCGGCCTTGGCGGCACCGTACTGAGCGCGCGGGGCAGGCTTCCAGCCAGAGATCGAAGAAATGATGGCGATCGCACCGCCGCCCCGCTCACGCATGTAGGGGACTGATGCGCGGACGACCCGAACCGCGTGCAGAACATTCAAGTCAAACGTGTGTGCCCAGTCTTCCGGCGTGGACTCAAGCGAGTCACCCCCCAACGTGCCGCCGACGTTCGCCACCACGAAATCGACGCCTCCAAGCTCCTCGACGCTGACTCGGACGAACCGTTCAACGTCTTCGGTCCGAGTCACATCGGCCACAATGCCGAGCGCGGTCGCACCGGTGGCTCGCAGCTCCTCGGCCGAGCGGTGAACGTCATTCTTGCTCCTGCCGCAGACCGCGAGCACGCACCCCTCTGATGCGAGCTGCACGGCGACGGCGTAGCCGATTCCGCGAGTACCACCCGTAACGAGGGCGATCTTGCCCCTGAGTCCCAGGTCCATGATGATCGAAGCCCTTCCGTGAGAATCGGCCCCGAATGCTGACGGCTTCTCCACTGCCGTGATGGGCATCCTAGTCGCGAGCGGCCCCTCGCCACCTGTTACGACCTTCTTCACTGGGATCAAGGCCTGCGCTCGCTCGCACCTGCGCACGGCCGCCACGGTGGCCCGGCACGTGCGGCGTCGGCCACGAGTTCAACGGGACCGCCACGCAGCATGCCGTCCGGGCCCTGGGCGTACCGTCGCCGCCACATCGCAGCGTCTGCGGACGATCCGCGCCCGTGGTGAATCTCCTGGTGGATAGCTACTAGTTTCAGCTTGGTAAGTCCCTCGCCTACCTGGACGGGCGGGACCGCCCGGGCAGGCCGTCGTGATCGCGACCGCGACCAAGGTGCTGCAGGCGATCGTCTGGGCCTCGTCGTTCAAGTTGGGCCGCTACGGCGAGGTCGGGCTGAAGGCGGCGCTGCTCGGCAAGGAGACCCTCGGCCCTGGCCGGCCACTCGGTGCCGGGTTGCTGAACTGCCCGCAGCTCGGCGCGCTCCGGTACCTCCGGGGAGCTGAGCGGCGGCTCGACGCCGCAGTCGACCGGCTCATCGGCCAAAGCCTGGTGCGCCGGGAGACGGTCGAGCGAGACGGGCTCACCACGTACTCGACGCTCATCGCCACGGAGGCCGGCCACCGCGTCCTCGGGAGCCCGTGTGCCTGACGGCACAGTGGTCGAGAAGACGCTCACCCGGGAACTGCTCCGCCTTGGCGAGCTCTCGCTGGGCCCGGCCGAGCAGCAGCGGCTCGGTCTGGCCGAGCACTCCGGCGACGCCGAGCTGCGCGTGGAGGGTGAGAGGCTCGTCGCCGGGTGGAACGCCCGCACGAGGCGCCTTGGCGGCGAGGCGCTCGCCGAACGGTTACAGGAGTATGCCCAGCCGGGCTGGACCGCAAGGCTCAACCGCAGGGGCGACACCCTCGAGCTGACCATCGTCCAGTCGGCCCGCTCCACGTTCGTACCTCCCGGGCCCCCGCCGCGGGCACAGATGTGGTCGCCTGCCGGGGAGCGTTGGGCAGCCCGGAGGAGGAGGCTGCGGGCGGACCGCTATCGCCTCCCTGACCCGGCCGACTACCGCTGGACGGGCCCGGTCGGAGTCCACGTCCCGACCATGGAGACCTTTGTCGAGCAGGTCGAGCGGGGAGGTTGGGACACCGCGGACCTGGTCGCCCTCCGTCTCGAGGCCGAGCGGCTCTCCGTTCCAGAGCCGGGTCCTCGATGCCGTGCTCGCCCGGGACGACCAGGAGATGCACCGCCGTCTCCGCGAGCTGGGCGACCAGCTCCAGGGTGCCCGCCACCGTGCCGAACGGATGATCCACCACGACCAGGGACTCAGCTCGTGGCTGGCCTCCGGGCAGCGGGACGGGCACCGGGAGCGGATCGGCAGGAGCGAGGCGCGCGAGCTCATGCCCGAGGTCCGAGTCCGGGAGAACGCCCGGCAACGGCAGGTCGAGGCGTTCGTGCGCTCGTTCCTGCAAGCGTTCGGCGCCCAGATCGTCCACGAGGCACCCGGGTTCGTGAGTGCCCGCCTCCCCGAGGAGCTCCGACCCGACTTCCCGGACCGGGAGACACTCCACCTCGCATTCGATCGGGACGGGCTCACGCAGCACCCCGACGCCGAGCTGTGCGCGGTCGGGACCGAGGTTTTCGAGGAGTTCCTCATCGCGCTGCGGTTGCGTGGCGACCTCACCGCAACGGTCCCCGTCCTGCCCGAGCTTGCGACCACACCGAGGCTGGCCCATGCCGGTTCCGTCCGCCTCGTCAGCCGCTCGCTCCGCCATGGGCCTTCCAGGGCTGTCCAGGCGGTCTGGCGGACGACCCTCGACGACGGCAAGGAGAAGATCGTCACTGTGCGGACTGGCTCGGCGGCAACCGGATCGTTGCCACGCCGGCCACTCCACGAGGCCGAGCACCTTCCGGAGGCGTTCGGTCCCATCCCAACCGTCCTCGCTGAGGTTGAGGGGGAGGCGATCGGTGTCTTCGGGTCGGCGATCGAGCGCGCGACGCGACGACGCACCGCCGGTCTGGCCAAGGAACGCCAACGGCTCGAGGAGTACTACCGGGCGCAGATCGCCGAGCGGGAGCAGCAGATCCGCTACCTGTACAAGACCGCCCCCCGCTACCAGGAGGTGAGCGAGGAGGTCCGCCAGCTCGAGCGGGCATGGACCGCCCAGCATGAGGCATTCAAGCGAGAGCTGGCTCCGACGCTCCAGGCCAAGCTGCTCACCCTCATGGTGGCCGGTGGGGACGACCTCGAGGTCGTCGAGGTCTGGGAGCACGAGTCGGGAAGGCGACGTGAGATCGTCTACCCGTACGCACCCGGGGACCCTCCGGCCAGCTACGCCTCCGACGACGGCTCGACCGTGACAGTGCTGGCGCTGTGCGCGGACGGTCATCTCGTCGACGCCGATGGCTGCCGACGCTGTGGCTCCTGCCGGCTCGACCGTTGCCGGGCCTGTGCGGAAAAGGGCACCTTCGGCGCCTGCCTGCTCTGTGACGCGCCGACCTGTTGGGGCTGCCGATCGCGGCTCGGCGGGATGTGCACCGAGTGCGCAACGCCCGTCCGCGCCCCCGAGGCCGATGCCACCTTCTGCCGCACGTGGATCCTCGGCGGCGGGCGGCGGCTATTGGTCGGAGAGCGCTCGGCCATGCTGGTCGGCGGTCGGGAGCCCTGCGCCTTCGTGGTGGACGCCGACCTCGATGATCCGGTCCGCAAGCGCGCCCGCGCGCTCGCGGCCGCCAGCGCGCGCAGGCCAGCGGCCAGCACAGGCGCACGGGCCCGGAACCGCCGCCACCAGTCACGGGCGGTGGTATGCGGCACCTCGACTCCGGCAGCCACCGGGCGCAGGCCCACCCCGGCGGCCACCCGCTCCAGCGCCCCGCCGATCACCTCGACCACATCCAGCCGCCGCAGCAGCGCAAACGACGGCAGCAGCGCGTGGGAGACCCGGCACGAGCAGCACCTGGCCCGGCGCACCCAGACGCGATAGGTCCGGCCCAAGCGCAGGTATCGCTGGTAGCCCGACCAGAACCCCATCGCCCGACCACAGCTCGGGCAGTCCGCATGCGGGACCTGGACCGCACGGCCGGCCGCCGCGTACTCCTCGACGCCCAACGGGCAAGGCCATACGATGGCCACGGTGGCTGACACCGCCCTGGACCCTCCCGGAGCGCCAACTCCATCGGGAGGGTCCTTCGCTTGTTCAGGGACGCCTGATCCTGCCCGCACCCACCAGTCCGTCCCAAATCAGCGGTGCCGAACCGCCACCCCACGTCAACAGACAGTCATGCCCTCAACAGCAGCTTCTGACCTCCGAAGCCGGACGCAAGGTCCCTCCCCTGCTCATCCAGCCGCAGACACCCGCAAGCCGGATCATCGGGCAGGTGGCGGACACAGGCTGAGGGCGGACCGAGCTCACGTCAGATCAGAGGATTCACGCCCACCCCGGCTGCCACGCGGGCACCCATCAGCAGGCGCCCGACCGGTCCTGCCTCATCGCCACCGCCCGATCGGGACCGCCGGGCGGAAGCCCGCCCCGGCAAGCCACGAGCGGGCCCGCCCGCGGCGACGGTCGTCGGAGAAGGCGAGCCAGCGGCCAAGCTCCTCCGGGTAGCGGCCGAGCACGTCCTTGAACCGGCGGAAGGCGCCCCGGCCGTCGAGGGCGATGTCCAGCCGGTCGGCCAGGCCCGGATCGGTCACCGTCGCCGCGAACTGCACCATGTCACGGTACCCGTCACGGGAGCCCTGGCTGTCAAAGCGCAGCCACCGGTCCGGGTCGTCGAAGTCGTCGGCGTCGACCTCGTCCTCCGGGATGTCGTCGAGGTTCTCCGGTCAGACCTCGCCGGTCTCGAGGCTGAGCCGCCCGCCGCCCTCGAGCGGGTCGCCCTCGAGGTGGCCAGACAGCTCGTCCAGGTCGACGGGCACGGCTCGGAGCATCGGTGTGGGTCCCCGCCCGAGCGCCGCCTCGAGCTGGTCGGCCAGCTCCTCGTCGCCCCAGGCTTCCCGCTCCCGCAGCTCCTCCACGCACCGGATCGCCAGCTCCTCGGCCCCGTCGGCCTTCGCCGCGAGCGCCGCGAGCGACCCCTCCCCGGCGAGCTGCAGCAATGGGTCGAACGGCCGATCCCGCAGCACGGCGACGACCGCCTCCCCGTCGCCCCGGTGGCAGGCACCCCGAAGCGCCTGCAACGCCTCGTTGTCCCAGCCAGGCATGTCCACCGCCTCCTGAACAGCATTCGGGTGGTTGGATGGCGTCGGCCACCGTTGCATCGTGCCGCCATTGTCGCGCGCGCGGCCTGGTATACCCCCCCGGAGTGTGGCAACCACTCGGTCAATCAGCGATGAGTGTGGTCGGCGTTGACGAATCTGACGATAACGTGGGGAGCTTCACAGGTATTGGGTGCTGATTCTCGTCAGTCAGCGCCGTCCCATCGCCCGATGCGGCGCGGCTCGCGGAGCACGGTGAATGCTCCGTGTGGGTCGGCGAGACGTGCGCCGAGCGTGCGGACAGCGACGGCATGGGGAACAGCGGTCGCGAACTTGAGCCCTCGGAGCGCGTCTTCCGTGACCGCTGGGGGCGGGAGCGGTCGACCTTGCACCGCAGCCACGGCCGCCTGGAACTCGCGAATGGCCACGTCACGCCGCAGCCGCAGTGCAAGGTTGTCGACTCGCTGGGAGGGATCGACGACATCTGGCAGCGCGGCCTGCAGGGTCATGTTGGCGGCAACTCCGGCCCAGGTCCACCAGCGCAGGTCCCCAGTCGAGTCGCGCACCACGACCGTGCGGTCTGCGTCGGCCAGTGGTGCCAGCTGGTTCCGGATCGCGGTGAGCGCTGCCTGCGCGCGCCCGGTGAGGTGGATGCCTGGCGTAGCGCCGAGGACGACGTGGCGCATCGCGCGACAGAGCCGGAAGTGCAGGGCGAGCGGCGCGCTGTGCCAGCGGGCGCGGCCCGGCGTCTCGGTCGGCTCTACGAAGCAGCGATGGCGCCTCCAGTCGACATAGGTGACCCTCCAGTTGCGGCCGGCGAGCAGGACAACCCGAGGCTCGGGGACCCGGCCCACCAGGGCGAGCGGGTGGACGGTACCGATCTCGACTCGTCCGTGGAGCACGGTGAAGGACGGCTCCGAAGTGAACACGGAGGTCAGCTCGAGGAAGTTGCGGCGGCCGAAGGCGCGCTCGGCCTCCGGACCGACGAACAGCATTCCGTCGTCCTCGTTGAGGTACCCCTCGGCCAGGAGGTGGCGCAGGATCTCGTCCGCGTGCTCGTCGAGCAGGGGCAACCCCGACCACCAGTCGCGCCACTCCCGGTCACCGATCCGCCGCTCCTGGAGCGCCAGTCCGAGGAGCTGCTGCGCGACGATGTGGTTGGGGGACGGAGGTGGAGCGACCGGCTCGATCCATCCTTGCGACCACAGGTCCAGCAGCCCGGCCGCGAGCAGCAGGGTGTCGTGCCTGGTGGCGAGGAACAGGCAGTTACGGGTGGTGTCCGGCCGCCGGCCGGAACGGCCGAGGCGCTGGAGGAACGCTGCGACGGTCGACGGGGCGTCGATCTGGATGACGCGGTCCAGGTCACCCACGTCGACGCCCAGCTCAAGGGTCGAGGTGGCGACGATCACGCAGTCGTGTGACTCGGCGAACGCCGCCTCGGAATGTCGGCGCTCCTCGGCCGACAGCGACGAGTGCGAGAGGTGCGTCTCGACCTCGCGGGCGCGCAGCGCAGCGCCCAGCTCCTCGACCTGCCGCCGGCTGTCGCAGAAGACGAGCCGCTTCTCCCCGCGGTGCAGCGCGGCCATGACAGTGGCGGCGTTGCCGATCGTGCCGACATAGTCAACTGTCACGTCGGTCGAGGCCGACGCCGGAGCGGGTGGGCTCACGACGACCGCGGGCCGGGTTCCAGCGCTCGCGCCCTGGAGCCACCTGAGCAGCTCTTCAGGGTTTCCGACGGTCGCCGACAGCCCGGCGCGCTGAAGGCGCCGCCCTGCGAGCCTGGCGATGCGCTCGAGCACCGCGAGCAAGTGCCAGCCGCGGTCATCCCCGGCGAAGGCGTGCACCTCGTCGACGACAACCGCCCGGACCCTGCCGAACGTCGCCCGCGGATCGACCCGGGTGCTGATCAGCATCGCCTCGAGAGACTCCGGCGTCGTCAGGAGCAGGTCCGGCGGGTCGAGGAGGATGCGACGGCGCTCCGCAGCGCCGACGTCGCCGTGCCAGAGTGCAGCGCGGCGCCCGAGCGAAGCGCAGTAGGCGGCGACCCTCGGCTCCAGGTTGTTCAGGAGCGCGCGCAGCGGGCACAGGTACAGCACTGACAGGCCGCCCCAGGCGCCCTTGTCCATGGCCGTGAGAAGCGGGAAGAGCGCCGCCTCGGTCTTGCCACCCGCCGTCGGCGCGAGCAGCAGCGCGTCGTGACCGTCCAGCAGCGGTGCGACGGCAGCCGCCTGCAGGGGTCGCAGCGATGGCCAGCCAAGCGTGTTGGCGACGTGGTGGAGCAGGCTGGGATGCAGCCGGTTGGCCGGGTCCTCGGTCACGGTAGGTCGAGCGGCACGTCGTCGGGGGTGGCGGCAGCGGCGTTGCGCTCCACATCGGTCAGCTCGGCGGTGGCCAGGGTGAGCACGTAGTGCTGCCGTGGATCGAAGTCGGGGAACTGGTCCACCCGGTCGAGCACGTCGCCGACGAGCTTCTTCAGGAACAGCCTGGGTGTGATGCCGGTCCGGCCGCCGAGCCGTGCGGTGAGCGCCCGGCCGAGGTCGTGGACGTAGGCGTCATCGACGATCTCGGTGAGCCGCTGCGGCTCACGGGCACCGGGTGCGTACAGGTCACGCACTCGCCGGCCCAGCTCGTCGAGTGTGTCGAGATCGAACCCGGGCAACCGGAGCTGCACCGCGCGCGGGTTGTCGAAGCGCGGGTCGGTGGCGAGGTCCGTCGCCAGCCGTTGCGCGAGCGGTGGCAGTCGTTGCGCGCCCTGTTGGCCGTCGAAGAACGCCGGGGTCCCCGTGATGAGCAGGTACAGCCCGGGGAATCGACCGCCGTCCACCTCGTCGACGAGCTGGCGGAGCGCGTTCAGTGCCCGGTCGCGTGCGTCCGAGCGCACGCGCTGGAGCGTCTCGACCTCGTCGAGCACGACCACGAGCCCTGGATGGCCGCTGTCGCGCAGCACGGCGAGCAGCCCTTGGAGGAAGCCAAGGGCGCCGAAGTGGTCGAGATCGCCGCGGATGCCGGCGGTGCGGCGGACACTTGCGGCGACGTTCGGCTGGCCGCCGAGCCAGGCGACGAGCCCGTCCGCGACCGGCGTGTCACCGGCGACCATGGCGTGCCGGTAGGCGCGGAGCGCGACAGCGAAGCTCGGCGCACTGCGGCTCACCTCCGCGAGCCGGCGCTCAAGGAGCTCGTCGACGGTAGCGTGGAGGCTGGCCGGGTCGTTCTCGCGGGTCTGTCCGGACGCGAGCGCGTCCTCTTCGAGGGTGAAGAGCCATGCGTCGAGCACCAACCGGAGCGCCGAGGGCTGGTACTCGGCGGTGGCGAGGCTCTCGGTCAGCCTCCGGTAGACGGTCTCGAGGCGGTGCAGTGGCGTCTCGTTCTCGGAGACCTGCACGTCGGCCGCTGCCATGCCCCGGCGCCTGGCCCGCTCGACGAGCCAGCGGGAGAAGAATGTCTTGCCGGCCCCGTACTCCCCGCGGACCGCCTTGAACACCGCGCCGCCGCCCGAGATCTTGTCCAGCTCCTCGCCGACTGCTGCCTCGAAGCGCTGGAGTCCCACCGCGAGCGCGTCGAGCCCGTTGCGCGGGACGGTACCGCGCCGAAGGGCGTCGATCACCTCGCGCCGCCGCCGCTCGCTGATCCCAGGCTCGCTCATCTCGGCTCTTCGAGGTGGAACTGCTCCCCCAGCAGAGCCTGGTCGAGCACGACGGTGATGCCGTCGGCGTCGTAGCCGACGACCTCGTAGCCCTCGACGTTCAGCAGGCGCTGCAACGCGGACATAGCCCCTGGCCAGCGGAACTCCGCGATCCCGGCGGCAGCAGCGAGCGCCGTGCGCGAGAGACGCCCGCCGGATGCCAGCAGCGCACCCAGCATCGCGGCGACCTTCTGCTCGTCGAGCGGCGCGCGGCGCGCCCGCGCCCGCTGGGCCGCGTACACCTCGCTGGCGAGCACCGACGCGACCAGGCTGTCGTCGCCTGGGGCCTGCGCGGCCCGTGACGGCTGGGGGCGCGTCCCCTCAGGCCATGGCGAACCCTGCTCGTCGAAGAGCGTGGGTCCCTGGGCTGGGTGCCGGGACCGGGCGGCCGGCGGGGGCGGTGGCTCGGCCGGGCCAGCTGCGGGAACGGGGAACCCGAGCCACCAGGGCGGCGCCTGCGGAGGCGCGGGCTCCCAGCCGCGTGGCACGTCGCCGGCCCCGGGAACGTGCACGGAAAGGGGGATCGCCGCCTCCGCAGGGCTGGCGCCGCCATGGTAACCCGCCCGTAACGGCAGGTAGCGCAGGGTCTCCTGCCACGGCATGACCACGCGGCCGCCGCCCAGCAGGACGCGGGGCCCGCCAATCTCGATCTCGCCATCCCCTGCCGGCGGCGAGCCCGGGCCTGCCGGCCGCCAGCGGGCGCCCCCAGAGTCAGGATGGCTGCGCAGCTCGCTGTCGCGCCGCTCGATCACATGGCCGTGGTCGCCAGTGAGCACCACGGCGCGCCCGGCGGCGCGCGCCTGGTGGAGCAGCGGCCGGAGATGGGTGATCGCATCGAGGTCCCACGCAGCGCGGCCAGGGTCGGATCGGTCCAGCGCATCGTCCACGGTGTTGAGCACGACCGCGACGAGCCGCACTCCGATGTCTCGCAGTGCTCCTCGGACCGCGTCTGGCAGGGCCTCGCCCGCGGTGGACCGCTCAAGGTCCGCCTTGTGGAACACGGCCGCGCGCAGACCGGCCCGGCTTGCCCGCGCGGCGAGTCCGGCCGCCTCCTCGGTCTGGCCGCCCCGGACAAGCGTCCCGCAGAGCAGGCTGGTGCGGCTGACCTCGGTCACGGTCGGCAGGGCGGCGAGCACGGCCTGGCGCACCCGCTGCCTCACCGGCAGGCACTCGACCCAGCCCTCCCCCTCGAGGTCCTCGGCCAGCTCGGTCGCCACACCGACGCTCATGGCGTCGACGACCAGCAGCAGCACGGGCGCCTCGCGGGCGAGCGGGAGGAGGACCTCGTCCAAGACGCGCTCGACGTGCAGCAGGGTGCCCGGCCTGGCCCCGGCGCTCGTGTGGGCGGCGAGCAGCTCGGCGAACCGGCGGTCCTGCTCGGTCCGGCGAGCCGTCACGGCTTCGTAGAGCAACTGGTAGGTGGCGGCGACCACTGGGTCGTCGCCACCGTCGCCAGCCCACACGTCGGCGCGGGCGCGGTCCACCCACCCACCATCGAGCGCGTGCCTGGCGACCGCGTGGGCGATCGTCCCCGGCTCCTCCCCGGCAGGAGCGGCGAGCCAGCGCAGCAGCCGCATCGCCATCCGGGCATTCCCGACCCGGCGCGGTTCTAGGTCGGCCAGGAGATGACCGGTCACCCGCAGATAGGCGGCCTCCGCGGTGTCCGGCTGTGCCTCCTGGCCGGCGCCGATGGCGCGCACGGCCGCCGCAAGCCACCTTGCGAACTCCCTGAGCCTGGCGTCCAGCCCCCCAGGGAGCACCGCCGACAGGGCGGTGAGGTCGCCGGCACCGGCGGTCGCTAGCAGGGTCTCTGCCCTGGCGAGCAGCTCGCGGGCATCGCGCCCGTCACGCGCCGGCCGTTCTAGCAGCGCCCGGGCCGCCTCCGCCCAGGCCCGAGCCGTCTCGCCTGACGGGGTGCGGCCGCCGTACCACGGGGCGAGTCGCCCCCGTGCCTCCGCGGCGCGTACGGGGTCGACCGCCTCGTCGGCGAGCAGCCCGGCCACGAGCGCAAGCGGCGCCGCGTCTGCGCCATGCCCGGCCCTGACTACGCCAACGGTGCACCCACCGCTGTCGCCGGTGCGCTCGCCGAGCCAGTCCAGCAGGCCGTCGCGGACCTTATCGGCCAGGCGGTCGAGACTCGCCACCCGAACGTCGTCGCGCGTCCATTCCAGCAACCCGAGCGTATCCACCCGGTCCGGAGGTAGCCAGAGGGCGCGGTCGGCCAGCGCTGCCCAGGCGGTGTCGCGGGTGAGCATGCCGCCAGGAGCGGGCGGCCACCCCTCGAGGGGCGCCTCGGCCAGGAGCGCCTCCGCGAGCTGGCGGTCCTCCCGGACGAGCAGCGGGTCGAGCTGGCGTGCCTGGAAGCGCTCCCGGACAGCGTCCCACAGTGACGGTTGCAGCAGCCGCTGGAATACCAGATGGGCGAGGAGCCCCTCGCCGAGGTCGTCGTTGTCGCGGTCGGTCAGCACCATCAGCCAGCCGTTCCGGTCCCACCCTGCCAGGGCGGCGCGGACCGCGAGGGAGGAGACGCACGGCACGACCCGCACGGGTGTGCCGTCTACCTCAAACGTGTCCGGCCCCTCCCAGTGCGGCCGGGCGCGCACGCCGATCACGCCAGACCGGTATCGCTTGTCGCGCGCCCGGGCGACGAGCGCGCGCAGCTCGGCCTGGGACGCGTCGGTGAGCGTCACCATGCCCGCCGCAGGCATGCTCGTCATGGCTCCGCCTGCCAGGTGACGCGCACCCGCTGCCCGTCGTGCTCCCCGGCGAACGCCCGCAGCCGGCGGAGCAGCTCCTCGGCCCCGGCGCCCGCCGCGAGCGCGTCCGCGTCGAGCACCAGCACCGATGGCTCACGCCCTGGTCCTGGAGACGGTGGCGGCGGAGGAGGCGCGGGCGCTGGACGCCGGGCCGCGAGCAGGCGTACGGCGGCGATTCCGGCAGCGCGGAGCGCGGGCTCCAACGGCGTCTGGAACTCGTTGAGCGCTCCTGCCTGAGCCAGGCGCGCGAGGATGCCCGCCGCCTCCTCCCCGGGAGAGGAGCGCAGTGCGTCGAGCAGCTCCCACTGGGTGCGTGACAGGGCGTCGACAAGCTGCCCGGCCGAGTGCAGCGACCGGCCGACCACCTGGTCTTCGGCGGGCAGCCCGGCCGCGTGCATCAGGTCGACCAGCGCGGTGTCGGTCGCTGCGTGCTCGAAGTCGTCGAGCAGGCGACTGGCGGCACGCGCGGTTGCGAGCCGGCCCGAGGTGTCGGCCGGGGTGATGCCGAGCGCTGCGGCGTGCACCTCGAGCAGCCGCACCAGCTCGCGCGCGTGAGGAAGGTGCTGCCTGGCCGCGTCACTTACCCTGCGGGCGAGGTCAGCCACGTTCGCTGCCGTCCGGTACGGGTTGGGGGCGAAGTCGAGCAGCGCCTGCGTGCGCTGCAGCGCGTGCTCCCAAGCTCCCGGCTCGGGCAGCTCTTGCTCGCGCAGCTCCATGTCGTCGGTGATCTGGTCCAGCTCCGGCTCCAAAGGCTGCATGCCGGGGCGACACCACACACGGTCGGTGACGAGCGCCCACGCGGCGACCACCAGGTTTCCGACCAGCCGGTCCAGGCCCCTGACCGCGTCGGCGTCAGTCCACGCGCGCACCCGACCCACCAGCACGGACCCGCCGATCCCCTCGCGGCTGATCTGCTGCGCGAAGCGATTGCGCCACGGGAAGGTCCCGCCCACGTCGAGCACGTAGACGTTCTCGTACAGTTCCCCGAGGCCGAGCGGACCGCAGACCCGGCGCAGCAGGGGTCGGTCGGCTTGCTCGACCGGCACCCGGCCGTTCTGCTGCTCACGCGCGCGCTTGACGAAGCCGAGGACGCGCCGCAGCTCGGCCGGGCGCAGCTCGGGACGGTCGGGCTGGAAGCCGGGATGCGCCGGGTAGGCATGCCGCAGCATCTGGTCGGCAAGGTTGCCGAACGCGGCCGCCAAGGTTGCGCCGACAGGGTCCTGGACCGGGAACGAGGGGTCGAGCGAGACGAGCGCCCGCTCCTCGTTCCCGGTCGTGTCCACGTCGCCGCGCACGGGCGCCGCCGCCCCATACGCCTGCTGAAGCACGCCCCTGAGGCGCTCTCGAGTGCTCGCCCGCAGGTTCTCCAGGATCGCCCGCGCCTGCACCTGGTCAGTGGCGGACAGGTGGTCGGCGTTCGAGTCGAACCGCTCGCCGCTGCCGCCGAGCAGATGCTCGAGCTGGACCAGCCGGCCCAGGTCCTCCAGCCGCTCGCGGCTGAAGAAGCGCGGGATCCATGCCACCGTCCGTGCCGGCGCGTGCACGCTCAGAAGCGTGTCGATACGGGCAAAGTCATCCCGGCGGCTGCGGCCGTCCTCGTCGAACGGGAAGTCGACAATCACCCGCCAGCGCTCCCCGGTGTGGATGAGCAGCTCGTCCGGGAGGTCCCGCGGGTCCCGCACGTTGCCGAAGGCGACCTCGACGGTCCGCTTCGAGGCGCGCCACGTCACGGAGTGCTCCTGCACGGCGAGCACCGACTCCTCGTAGTGGATGCCGAACGCCGCCCACACCAGCTCGCGCAGCAGCCGTCGCCGTGCGCCCAGCGAATCCACGTGGCGGACCCGGTCGAGCACCCCCTGGTAGTCGACCTCGGCGAGGCGGACGCCGATGACCGGGTTGCGCGGATCACCGGTGAGCTGGATCTCCGGCACTTCGGTCCGCCACCCCTGGACCTTGGCGAGCACCGTCGTCGCCTCCTCACCGGGCAGCGGGGAGACGATCGTCCCGTGATTGAGCGCGGCAAGCCGGTGGGCGTCCAGGTCGCGCAGCGCGGGGACGGCCGGGACAAGGGCCGACAGCAGCAGCGTCCTGGCGATGCGGTCGTCCGCGCGGAACGGGTGCCGGTAGCCGAGCGTCCGGGCGGTCTCCTCGTCCAGCCCGTGCTCGCGCAGCAGCAGCGGCCGGAGCCGCTCGTGGTACAGCCGGCGCGCGGCGGCGAAGTGCCGCTCCATCTCCGGCGTCAGCGCCGACTGGCCCTCGACGACGTACTCGAACACGTCCCCAACCGGGATGACATCGTCAACCTTTAGCTCGCCTCGCTGGTCGACAAGGAGCTGTCCCATTACCTTCAGCGCGGTCCGCTCGCGCTGCATGACCGAGGACACCGCCCTGACCGTGCTCACCAGCGCCGGGCTGAACGGGTAGGTGCGCCGGAACGCCTCCTGGTCCGCCCCCCGGTGGAACTCGCTGGTGTTGAACCCGTCGAGGAGGGTGTTCCAGACCTCCGGCCGCCGGTCCAGGCCATCGAATGCCACCTGCAGGCGCCGCCGGCCCTCCTCGTCTCTGGGGCGGAGCAGCCGCCGCTCGACGATGTAGGGAAGGTTCTCGTCGCCGAGCACGACTTTGTCGAAGCGGTCCTCCCACCAGCGGAACGTGTCCGCGATCGCGGCCTGGTGCGCGCCTGGCGCGGCCTCGCCAAGGAAGTCGCGTAGGTCCCGCTGCCTGGCAATGAACGACACCAGCGGGACGGGCCGCCGCGCGTCCCCCGACTCGACCAGCTTGGCGACCTTGGCCCCTTCGTTGGCGACAAGGTCCCGGTTGGTGAGCCGGCTCGCGAGCCAGAGGATCAGCTCGTCGAGGAACAGGACGACCGCGTCGTAGCCAAGCCCCCGAGCGTGCTCGGAGATCGCCCGGAGCCCGCTGTCGAGGTCGACGAACTCCGCAGCGCCAGTGAACATCGGGAAGAAGGCGCGGACCAGCGCGTCGGCGAGACGCGCATGATCTGGGTCCCCGGGGAGAGCCGCGGCAGCACGCTCGTAGCTCTCTGGCGTCCAGCGGCCGGTGAAGGCCGCCCACCCGCCGCCAGCGCCGGCGTCCTCGTTCAGGCCCTGGAAGAATCGTTCGTCGCCGAGCTGCTGGCGCCAGGTGGCGGCGTTCGCGATCAGCCCGGCGGTGCGGTGCACGGCCGGGAGCGACGCGTCTGGGTGCAGCCGGCGGATCTGCTCGACGTAGCCGCCGAGGACCGCGTGCTCCAGTGACTCGGCGCCGATCAGGTGGTAGGTCAGCCGCAGGAAGCGCCGCTGCTGCAGCGCCGCGTCGTGCCGAGCGAGGGGCTCGGCCAGCTCCGGGATCCCCCGAGCGCGCGGGTCCCCGCCGAGCAGCGCATGTAGCACCGCCATGAAGTGGCTCTTGCCTGAGCCGAACGAGCCGTGCAGGAACGCCGCCTGAGACCGGCCGGAGGTCACGGCGTTGGCGACCAGGCCGAGCGCCGCGTCGAAGGCGCGCGCGAGGGCGGGCGTGACCACATACTCTCGGAGCGTCTCGTCCACCCGCTCCACGCCCTCGGTCAGCCTGAGGACGTAGTCACCGGCGTGGATCTCCTCGGGTATCTCGATAACGTCGCGTAGGAGCGTCATGGCAGCAGCATCCCCTCGGTGCCTGCGGCGGCGCCCCGGCGGGCGGCCCGGCCGCGCCGTGGAGGCGCCGGCCGCCATGCTGCCAGTTCCTCGCGGGTGCGTTCGACCTCGGCGAGCCGCTGGGACAGGAACGTCGAGATGTACGCGGCGGGGGAGCCGCCGTACTCCGGGTCGGGCTCGTCATGCCACTGGCGCAGCCACGGCTCCAGCTCGGCCAGCCCGGCGAGCAGCGGCACGAGCCGCTCGCCCTGCCAGCCGTCGTGGTTGGCGCGGTGCCCGACCAGCGTGGCGAGGGCGCGCGCCTGCTGCAGGTGGTCCCAGCCCGCCCATCCGTACACCGGCGCCGGGTCGGTGTCGCGCTCGGCTCCCGAGTACGCGATGAACCGCTCCTTGGGTACGTCGAGCTTTCCCCGGTGATGCCAGTAGGTCGACTTCGCAAGATCGGCCGAGGTGTACTTGGGCGGCACCGGGATCGGTCCGACATCCTCGCCAGCGTCCTCACGGCGCTGCAGCGCCCACACCTCCTCCCACGCGGCCCGCTTGCGCAGCCCCGACTCGCTGTACCGGTAGGCGGCCAGGTACGGCACGGCCTGGTCCGCAAGCAGCCGGCCCAGCTCACCAGCGAGATGGTAGTCAGGCCGCCCGGTGAACAGTTCCAGCACCGCGAGCAGGTCGGGGTCGCGTTGCACCCGGTCGGCGAGCTGCGACACCGACTGCGGCTGCGGTCGCCCCTGCGGGTCCGCCCACAGCAAGGGGGCCTCTAGCCGGTCGAGTAGCCAATCCCGCAGCGCCTCCCGCTCCTGCTCCGCCCACGTCTTGGTCACCCAGCGCCGCTTGCACTCCGGCCGCTCGATCAGCGCGAGGTCCGGACGCTCCATGATCAGCTCGATCCGCCGCGCGACCAGCTCCCGGTAGCCCGCCGGCCAATGGTCCGGCAACCCGGTCCGCGGCGTCGACCCGTGCCGCTCGAACCAGGAGGTCTCCTCCTCCCCAGCGGCCACCTTGCGCGCGAGCACCACCTCGAATGCCCGCTCCCCGAGCGCGAGCGCGGGCAGGTCGTCTCCCGGGTAGGTCAGGTCCTCATCGAGCAGCCCGTACAGCCGGTAGACCTCCCAGTCCAGCTCCTCCTGGACAGCGATCATCTCCGAACGGATCGCGCTCCACCGCTCGTGGGTGGCGTCAAGCGATCCTGCAGTCGGTACGCGGTAACATGCCGCAGATGGGACTACTTTCTTCAATTGTTGCGCCAGCCCGTCTAGCCGCCGTGCGCGGTCGAGGGGCGACCATTCAGACAACGGAAAATGCTCCAGCGTTGTCGAGGTGAAGACGTACCGGTTCTCCCACGGTTCATCCTGCACTCCACGCCCTACTCCGCTGCCAGACTTGGGGTGGCTTACTTGCCTAAGCCAATAACAGGCCACTGACGAGTTGAGTAGGCCGAGCAGGCGCAGGTAACTGTCCTCAGTCGCTCTATCCGACAGCTTGATTACCGGTGCCGACCTGTTGAATACCTTGCCGCCGCGGTTTAGCACAAAGTGATTGTGCGTTGCCAACTCGGCAGCAGCAATCGTGAGCGGGCTGCCGAGCTTAGAGGGGTAGAGCTCTTGCCACTCATACCAGGTCAGCCCGCGCTCGAGCATTGGCGTTCCGAATCTACGACGTCGTGATATGAGGGTGCGCGCCGGCCACAGGTACTGTGCGATGGATTCGAGCTCCTTGAGTGGCCGCACCTCAAAATTGGCCGAATACGGCCAAGCGGCTGTCTCGGATCCGATTTCGCTCCAGTCTCGAATTCGATCGCCCATGACGAGAGCACAGACCGGCTCAACTCGGATGCGTGGTGGAATCATTGTGTCCGAGAAGACGTACAGATCGTCCTCTCCGGTTACAGCTGTTATTCCAACCCCACTCACCTCCCCCTTGAGGCGCCTTGGACCGGCGCTTTCGATGGCCTCTCTCAGTTCAGCCGCGCCACCGCCGGCTAGGGACCATGGGTGACGGCTTAGTGCTATCGACGTCCACCACAGTGATATAGGGGGTCTGTGAATCTGGTTCATCAATGTGTTCAACGATATCTCCCCATACTAGTCCCTCAGAGGCGTCTGCTGGCTTCGATGGTTCATCCCGTACATGCTGGACTACTCGAATGGTTTTCCCTGCTGGATGGCTGGGCTTCCCGATAAGGATGATCGTTGCTGTCCCGTGCCCTGGAAGGTGAACGCCAGATGTATCTACGACCTCGACAAGCTGTAGGTTCGCTAGGAAATCCTCGATCAGTCGCGTCCCGAACTGCCGAGTCATGAAGGAGTTGGCGGTGATTTGGCCCACCCACCCTGCCTGACCATTCTCAGGGTTGCCCTTCTTACCAATCTGGAAGAGCCGTTCGCAGAATGGAACCGAAAGTGAGTATTTGCCCTTGCAGGTCTTGTATCGCCGCCGGTATGCCTTGTTGAGGGCCTTGTCGTTGACTGCAATGTAGGGCGGGTTGCTGACGACCACGTCGTACTGGCCCGGATGGAGGACCTCTCGGAGGATATCAAGGTCCTCGGTCGCGTAGGTGAAGCCAGAAAGGGCGACATCCTCGTGGTATCGAGGATCCAGCCCTTCAATCGTGAGCTGTTCACTGCCGTGCAGCAGGGAATCGCCGACCGCCAGGTGATAGTGGAACGCCGGGGCCTGCTCCAGGCGGGGGAGGCCGCTTGCGCGCAGGGCGGCGACCGTCAGGCGAAAGCGGGCGATCGCCACGGCGAACGGGTTGAGGTCGACTCCGTGGATGGCGTCGAGGGCGAGCTGCACCCGCTCGCGGGTGTCCATACCTGGGGCTGCCCGGTGCCAGTGCTCAAGGAGGCGCTGGAACGCTCCCAGCAGGAAGTGGCCGGACCCGCAGGCGGGATCGATCAGCTTCAGGCCCTCCAGGCCCCGCTCCGAGATTGCGCGTTCCAGGGTGCGGTCGAGGATGAACTCCTCGACGAACTCGGGGGTCTGTAGCAGCGCGTACCGTTTGCGTGCCGCCTCCGAGACGTCCTGATACAGGTCGCCGAGGAAGCGGGTATCTAGGTCGGGGACGGCGAAGTCGTGGGCGGGTCGGCCGTCGGCAGCGGGACGCCGCCAGAATGCCACGAGCTGCGCGGCGGCGTCGGCGGACGGCTGGATGCGCCACAGCGGGTTGTGGGCGCGGTCGAAGATGGCCTTCGTTGCGGCCAGGCCCTCCAGGTAGCGGAACGCCTCGAGCAGCCAGTCGCGGTCGTTGCGCTCGGGATGCTTCTGGAAGTACGCGGTGTGGGCGTCGGCCGCCTCCGCCCGCCGGTCCTCAGGTCCGGCGAGCCACACCGGGCCAACCAGCCGGTTGTCCTCGCAGAAGCGCACGAACACGCAGCCGAGCAGCCATGCGACCGCGGCCTGGGTCACCTGTTCGTCGCGCCACTCCGTGAACGTCGCGGCCGTGCGGCCGCGCCGGAACGCCTCCTCGTGCTCGCGGCGCAGGCCGTCGCGGAGCTCTGGCAGTTCCTCGTCTTCGGTGCGCCGCCGCAGGTCGTCTTCCAGCTTGGTGAGCTCGCGGCGCAGGTCGCGGAGGAGCGTGGTGGGGTCGATCAACGGGTGCCTCCGGCGGGAATGGGTACCGACCGGCTCTGCAGCCAGTCGTTCGGGATCTTCAGCCACTGGGCGGGTGAGAGGACGGTCAGCGGCTTGCCGTCGACGAGGGGGGCCGGGGTCAGCTCCCCGGCTGGGAGCAGGACCCACATCGCGGCCGGCCGGTCGGTGGTGTGGTCGGCCTGGCGGTCGAGCAGACCGATGTGCCCGTACCGAACAAGTGGGGCGACCTCGGTGAGCAGCACTGGCCCGCCCGCGGCCCCGATCGCCTCCTCAACCGCCGGGACCGACGCCTCCACTAGCCCGCGCAGGCCCTGGCCCCGGTAGGAGGCTGGGTCGTCGGCATCGGCGGCGAGCACATCGTCCCAGGGGATGCCGTTGCCCGCCGCCAGCTCCCGCATGCGCGAGAGAAGCGCGTCGGTCACGTCGACGTGTGCGACGCCGTAGCGGGTGGTGAGCACGCGCGTGGCGAGGCCGAGCTGGCGCGGGTCGACCCCGATCGCCAGGAAGCTGTGTCGCTCGAGGCTCTCGCGCAGCCAGCGGTCCACGTCGTCGACGATCAGCCCGTCCAAGCCGGCCGCGGTGGCGATCCGGGTCGGCGCGCGCGTGGTGAGGTGCGTGCCGCTCGGGTCCGACGGCGCCCGGTATGCATCCATCTGCGCTTCCCAGCGCAGCGGCGAGCGCACCTCGTCGAGCAGCGCGTCCAGCGCAGGTCGGTCGGGCAGCGACTCGGCGTCGGGGAAGCGGGCGCGGACCCGCTCACGCAGCGCGTCCACGCCGAGCGATGCGCCAGGGGGGCAGAACGCCGCGCCCGAGTGGCGCAGGGCCACCGCGGCGGGCAGACCCCGCTTGTACAGCTCGCCACGGCTGGACACCGCCGCCGTGCCGCTCGCCTCGGCGGCCAGCCGGACCAGGCGGCTGTCGTCCAGTGGTGGCATCCCCTCCGGCAGGGCCAGCTCCCGAAGGCGCTCCACCGCCCGAGCCCCGGGCACCGGCGCCTGGTCGCGGGCGACCAGGCGCGCGGCAGCCCGGCCAAGCCCGACGGCGTACTCGATACGCTGGGCGGCGGTCGGGCCGGCCTCGCCGGGGGAAGGCTCGAGCCCGATGAGGACCACGCCGCCGGCGCGCCGGCTGCGGTCGAGCCGAGCGTCGCCGCCGCGCTCCAGCTCCGTCTCAACCGCCGCGCGGACCAGCCCGACCGCCTGGCTCAGGCGGAGCTGCCCTTCCTCCATCGACCCGCGCACCGCGAGCAGCGCCTCCGCTCCCTCCAGCGCGCTCATCACCCCGCCGTTCGATTCGGCCAGTCCGACGACCTCGTCGCGAACAGCGCCGAGTGGGCTACCAATGCTCCGCCTCCAGCGTCGCCGCAGCTCCGCGTCGAGCTGCTGGGCACGCACCCGCGTGACCTGGAGGCACTCGGCCACGTCCCCCTGGGTTGGCCAGAGCGGCGGCAGTGGCTCGCGCCGCTCGGCATCGGCCGGCAGGCCGAGCAGGAGGCGTGCGGCGCGGACTCGCGTCTCGCTCTGGCCCCGGCCGCTGGGGACGAGCTGCCGCACGATAGCATCGACGCCACGGGCGGCGGTCGGTCGCGGGGGCGGCGTCACGGTGGTGCCCCCACCCTCGGCCGGTCGCAGCCGCTGCCGCCACCGGCGGGTGCGCGCGCGGATCTCCCGCCGCGTCGCCTCGTTCGCACCGGCGAGCCGCGAGAGCTGCCCTCCCGGGATACCAAGCAGCTCACCGACCGTCGCCACCCCCAGCGGCTCCAGCGCCGAGAGGGCCCGGGCGGACAGCCCCGCCTGGGTGAGCAGCGTACCCAGTTCCGCCGCGTCTGCCTGTCGCTCCGCATCGCGCTCACTCGGAGCGACTGCCTCCCCGACCTGGCGGAACGCCTCCCGCCAGGCCCGGTGCATCTCCTCCACCGTGTCGAACCGCTCTCGCGCGTCGCGGCGAAGGGCACGGGTGAAGAATCCGGTGAGCGGCTCAGCGACGGCTGGGTCGAACATCCCGGGCTCGACCGTCGCCTCCGCGTCCAGCACGGCCGGGTCCGACTGGCCATCGCCGTAAACCGGCGGCTGAGCGGTGGCCATCTCGAACAGGGTCACGGCGACCGCGTACCGCTCGGCCGCGCCGTCCCAGCGGTGCCTGGACCCTTGACCGAGGAACGGGTCGAGATACGGGGGCGTGCCAGCGGTCACGTCCGTGGCGGGCGTGCGCGACAAAGAGAAGTCGAACAGCACCAGGTGCTTCTGCCTGTCACCCGCCCGGGTCCGGATGCCCAGGTTGTCCGGCTTGACGTCGCGGTGATCGACGCCGGCCGAGTCCAGGTAGAGGACGATGCCCAGCAGGTCGTCTCCGTACCGCTCCAGCCGGTCCAGGCTGAGGCGCCCGTGCTCGCGCAGCACCCGGGCGAGGGTCTCGTCGCCCGCGTACTCGAGGAGCAGCGCCACGCGGCCGGCCAGGCGCAGCGGCTCCTGGCTGAGCAGGCGCGCGACTCGCGGGTCGCTGAGGCCGCTGAGTACCTCGGCCTCATCAGACAGCCGCCGCGCTCGCTCCTCGTCCCGGGCGACCTTGAGCACGGCTTGGGTCCCGCCGCTCACGTCTTCCACCAAGAGGGCGACGGCAGTGGCGCCGGCGCCGAGGCGCCGCACCAGCCGCCATCTGCCGTCGAGGAGGGTGCCGGGCGGCGCCTCCAGTGGGTCGGTGTCCTCCGACGGCTCCGGCTCGGCCAGTTCCCGCTCGATCTCCGCCAGCCGGTCGAGGAACGACTCCACGTCAGGCAGCCGCGCGGCTACATCCCCGCGGGTCGCGTCGAGGACCAACTGGCGAAGCAGCTCCGGCACCGCGTCCAGGTGGCCGGCGAGATCCAGCCCGCCGTCGCGGAGCAGGCGCTGGCGCAGCCCGGCCAGATCCGCTGCCGGCGGTTGCCCACTGAGGACCAGATAGGCGAGCGCACCCAGGCTGAAGACGTCCAGCCGTGTCTCGTCCACGTCGGCCCGCACGCCCGCCTCGGGCGCCTGGTAGATGTGCGTGGCCGGGTCGAGGAGCGCCTGCACGTGCTGGGTGCCGCCCAGCACGGTTCCCAACAGCGCAGTTCCCGAGGTCGACGCCGAGCGCGCGCCCGTCTGCCAGTCGGCGATACGGACCAGCGGCGCCCCCGTCGCGTCCAGCCGCACGAGTACCGATCGCGGGGTCAAACCCCGGTGGGTGATGTGCCGACCGTGCGCGTAGCGGAGCGTCTCGGCGATGCCACGGACGACCGCGAGCTGCGTGTCCAGCGGGAGCGCCGCGGCGTGGGTGGCGAGCAGGTGGTCGAGCCGGAGGGCCTGCTCGTCGAGCGGGTAGACGAGCGCCGGGCCCATCTCGGTGTCGATGTGCTGTGATGGCGTGATGAGCCCTGGATGCTCCAGGTGGCGCAGAAGCCGGTACTCGCGTTCCGCGGCACGGTCGAGCAGGGCCTTCTCCTCGGACGTGGTCGCGCGGCCCGTGTAGTAGATACGGATCCGAACTCGCTCGTCTGCCCAGCGGCGATGGGTGCCGACGAAGTCCTGCCGATCCGGCCCTTCGTCGATCAGGTCACCGAGCAGGTAGGCGCTCACCGGCCGCGGACGGCGGCGCCCCATCCCACTGCGGTCGAGCAGCGTCTTGAGCACCAGCGAGCGGCGTCCGGTCACCACCCGCTCGGGGTCTCGGGGCGGAAGGGTGAGCAGTTCGGTCACGATCCCGGGCAGGCCGGTCCGCTCGGCCTCCTCGTCCAAGCCGAAGATGAACGCGCGGTCGTCCCGCCGAAGCTCGGAGCGGACCTGCGGGTTGTGCAGGAAGATGGCGGCCTGCACCCACGGGATCACCGCATTCGGGTCTGGGCGGTTGCGGGGCGTCTGCTGCCGTAGCGTGCTGGCGAGCAGGCTCTTGAGCACCCGGGCCTTCTCGTTGGCCAGCCGCCAGGGGTTGCTCACGGTCAGCGCGCTTCGGTCGCGCCGGCTCGTCCAGACGTAGCGGTCGCCGGTGATCCGCCCCTCCCACGCCTTCAGCTCGACCAGGAAGATCCCGCCCGGGCCGATGACGAGCAGGTCGACATCGAGGCTGCGGCCCTGGTCGGTGATGATTTCGAGGCCGCTCCAGGCCCGGTAGGGATCCTCGTCGGGCAGTGCGGCGCGGATGTAATCCAGTCCGGCGCGCTCGTGGGCGAACTGCGAGGGCGTGACCTCGGTCCAGCGGTCACGGCCAAGCGCCATCGGATCGCACACCTCCCAAGAGGGCCAACAGGCTGATCATCCCGAATCGAGACGGCCTATCTTGCCAGACATGGCATCGCGCGATGATGAGTGCGGCGCGGGTGTCGGTGGTGGACCACGACCTGGCTGTGGCTGGCACGTGTCAGGTGTGGAGCGCGGCGGAGGTGAGATGGAGTTCGAACGCCTCGTCGAAGATGTGGCGAGGCGCCGAGTATTCTCTTGAACCCGCCCATGACCGCTACTTGATCTGCGGTTGCGAAGCTCCGTAGCGGTGGCCGAACTCCTCCACGTTCTCGACGGCGAGCCGCATGGCGCGTCGACTGAACGTCACAGTGAACTGATCGAAGAGCCGACCTGACCCAAGAGCACCTGCCATGGTGCGGAGGTCCACTCCTGAAAGAAGCCGACTTCTGCCCGCCACTCCACGCCCTCCCCTCCCGGAGTGGGAGCGAGCCGGAGCGTGACCTCCGCGGAACGTACCATCCGCACCTCGCCGCCGATTTTCACTGGTACGCCACTGTCCGAGGGTGTCGCACAACCACTCCGGGAGGTGTTCAGCCCTCCACTGAGAGCGGGTTTTCGGGTCGTGACGTGCAGTCCGTCCTCCACTGAGGGGTCAATTCCGGCGCCCAAGAGGGACTTGAC
>Ga0184627_10000133_pt1 | contig 36285 bp, 27 predicted proteins | sample PLM3_127_b1_FD_133150 | JGI IMG/M metagenome (GOLD analysis project Ga0184627, IMG submission 133150) | Groundwater sediment microbial communities from an aquifer in East River, Colorado, USA - PLM3_127_b1 | ecosystem: Environmental > Terrestrial > Soil > Riparian zone | place: USA: East River... | reverse complement strand
TGGGCCCGGAACGTCGAACCCACCTGGTGGGCGAACTTGGGGTCTTCCTCGAGCAGGCGCCGCTCGATCTCGGCCAGGATGCGCTGCTCGTGTTCGGACAGGGGCATGTCGAGGCTCCGCCCGCACTTGTACTCAAGGTACGCAGCCCTAGTGTACTCGGTGCATCAGCCGAACCTCTCAGCAGTCCCTGCTTGGGGAGGACCTAGGGGCCTTGTCGGGATGCAGGGTAAGATTACATCACTGTGATTACCGACATTCTCGCTGATGGCCCCACCCAGACGCATGAGTCCCTGTGTCGTGGTTTGGCCACTATAGACCTTTTTGCCGGTGCTGGCGGCTTGTCCATAGGGCTGACGAGGGCAGGCTTCAAGGTGTCTGCTGCTGTGGAGTGGCTCCCCGACGCTTGTGAGACCTTCAGTAGGCAGCACTCAAGGGCTGACGTGCGCGAAGGAGACGTCAGCAAGATGTCGTTTCGTCATCTACGGGGCAGCATCACCCTGGTGGCTGGCGGACCTCCATGTCAACCTTGGTCGACGGGAGGGAAGCGCCTCGGGGTGGATGATCCTCGCGATGGGTTCCCTCAGTTCCTCCGAGTCCTGCGGGAGATTCAGCCTGAAGCTTTCTTGATCGAAAACGTTGCCGGTCTTGTGAGGGGGGCTAGGCAATACTACTTCCAGCAGCTACTCGACAACCTTCAAAGCCTCCAGTCTTTGGACGAGCTTACGACTCTTGGATATAGGGTTAGCTGGAAGGTCCTTAACGCGGCTGACTACGGTGTGCCTCAGAAGCGGCAACGCTTGGTCATGGTGGGAATGCGTGACCACAAGTTCCAGTTCCCTTTGCCTACCCATGGCCGTCAAGGCAAGTGCCCATGGGTACCATCTGGCAGTGTTATCGGCATCGAGCCGTTCGGGGAGCCGAACACTGCTGTCGTCACCTATGCTCGTAAGCCCGATCCACGTCCTGACCCCTATGACGGCCATGTCTTCAACGGAGGCGGCCGGCCGATCGACCTAGGACGCCCTTCGCCGACGCTGTTAGCTAGCATGGGAGGAAACAAGACTCCCTGGGTCGACGTCCTGGGAATCGTACCGAAGTATCATCGCCACCTTTTGGACGGAGGTGAGCCCCATCCGGGGAAGGTCCCAGGAGCGCGCCGGATCACGGTCGCGGAAGCCGCTCGGTTGCAGGCCTTTCCGGATGGGATGCGATTCGCTGGCAGACCGTCGTCACAATACAGTCAAGTGGGCAACGCCGTGCCGCCGCTACTTGCCGAGGTGGTGGGGCGGGCGTTGGCCGAGCAGCTCACCTTTGGACCCCGAGGGCCAGATCGCATCGACGCTTGACCTGCGCCCTACGCGGGTGCGAGGCGGAGGATGCGGTCGTCGCCTTCGGCCGGGTTGCCGCGGCCGTCACGGTTGGAGGTGGCCAGGTAGACCGCGCCGTCCGGGCCGGTGCGGACGTCGCGGAGCCGCCCGAAGCGCCCGGCCAGCAGCACCTCCTCGCCGGTGACCTCACCGCCGGCGCTGAGGGTGAGCCGGCGCAGGCTCTGGTCCTTCAGGGTCACGAACAGCAGCGAGCCCCGCCACTGCGGGATGCGGTCGGCGGCGTAGACCTCGCAGCCGGCCGGCGCGATCGTCGGGGTGTAGTTCTTCCGGCCGGCCCCGGTCGTCTCCGGCCAGCCGCCGTTCGACCCCTCGACGATCACGTCGATCTCGTCGCCCCGGTCGGGACCGTTCTCGGTCGACCACAGGCGCCCGTCGGGCGCGAAGCACAGCCCTTGCGCGTTGCGGTGGCCCTTGCTGACCATCTCGATGCGCCCACCATCGGGGTCGACCCGCAGGATCTTGCCGTTCAGGCTGTCGTCGCGCTGGGCCAGGTCGCCCTGGGCGGCGTCGCCCGTGCCGAGGTAGAGCATCCCGTCCGGGCCGAGCCGGAGCCGCCCGCCGTTGTGGATCCCGGCCTTGTCGATGCCGTCGACCAGCACCCGCTGGGAGCCGTCGGGCTCGCGCTCGACCACGCGGTTGTCCCGGCCCGAGGTGTACATGAGGAAGAAGCGGCCGCGATCGTCGATCTCGAGCCCCATGAGACCGCCCTCGCCGCCCTCGTCCACCCCGCTCACGTCGAGGGGCTCGTCCCCGAGCCGGGTGAGCCGGCCGCCCCGCTCGGTCCACCAGAGCCGCCCCTGGCCGTCCCAGGCGAGCGCCCACACGGTGTCGAGGTCGCGCGCCACCTCGGTCACGCGCAGCCGCACCGGCCCCGCCTCGACGATGTCGGCGTCGCCGAGGGCGGGCCGGGGCTCGTCGCCGGTGCAGGCGGCCACGGTCAGTGCGAGCGCGACGAGAAGCGGCAGGGCGGTCCGGGTGGGCGGCATCGTCATATCATGCGCCTTCGACGGTGGCTGGGCCGGTCAGGGCGAGAGCCGCTCCACCGTCCACCCCTGGCCCGCCTGGTCGCCGCGGGTGTAGCGGAACCGGTCATGGAGGCGGTCCGGGCGCCCCTGCCAGAACTCCACGGCGTCGGGCGCGAGGCGGTAGCCCCCCCAGCAGTCGGGCAGGGGGACCTCCCCGCCCGCGTAGGTGGCCTCGAGCTCGGCGACCCGCTGGTCGAGGACCTCCCGGCCGGGGATCGGCCGGCTCTGCTCCGAGGCCAGCGCGCCAAGCCGGGCGCCGAGCGGCCGGGAGCGGAAGTAGGCCTCCGACTCCTCCCGGCTGGTCCGCTCGACCCTTCCCTCGGCGCGGACCTGGCGCTCGAGCGGCGCCCAGTAGAACACCAGCGCCGCCCAGGGGTTGGCGGTCAACTCAGCGCCCTTGCGGCTGTCGTAGTTGGTGTAGAAGACGAAGCCGCTGGCGTCGAGCTCCTTGAGGAGCACCACCCGGGCCGACGGCCGCCCCGCGGCCGTCGCGGTCGCCAGCGTCATCGCGTTCGGCTCGGCCAGGCCGGCCCGCACGACCTCGTCGAACCAGCGCCCGAACTGCACGACCGGGTCGGGATCGAGGTCGGCCCGGTCCAGGCCGGCCATGCGGTACTCCTTGCGCAGGCTCGGGATGGTCATCAGGGAGGCCTCTCGGCTCCGGTGGGACGGGACGCCCCCACTGTGGCAGCCGGACCGGCCGCCGGCCAGCGGCGGCGACCCCGGGGGAAGCCGGGGCCGCCGTGGTGAGCCGGGCCGGCCGCCGGTGACCGGCTCGTCTGGTGCCCGTCGTTGACGGAGAGCGCCACTTCCGGAAGCATCGGGGCATGCGCGCAGCGGCTGGGATCGACCTCGGCGGGACCAAGGTGCAGGGCGTCGTCGTCGACGACGAGGGCAAGCTGCTCGGCCAGGCCAGGGGCAGGACGCCCGTCAAGGGCGGCCCCGACGCGGTGGTCGACGTCATCGCCGACGTGGTGAAGGCGGCGGCCAAGGACGCCAAGATGGCAAGCCGCGAGCTCGACGGGGTCGGCGTTGGCACCCCGGGGCTGGTGGACGGCGCGGCCGGCACCGTCCAGGGGGCGGCCAACCTTCCCGGCTTCGACCAGCCGGTCCCGCTGGCCAGCCTCGTCGGCCGGGCCCTTGACGTCGGCCGGGTCGTGGTCGACAACGACGTGAACGTGAGCACCGTGGCCGAGCATCGGCTCGGCGCGGGCCAGGGCTTCGACGACCTCCTGGTGGTGTTCGTCGGGTCGGGCGTTGGTGGCGGGCTCGTGCTCGGCGGCCGCCTCCATCAGGGTGCCCACGGCGCGGCCGGCGAGATCGGCCATCTGGTGGTCACGCAGGACGGCGAGCTGTGCCCGTGCGGGCGGCGGGGCTGCCTGGAGGCCTACGCCGGGCGGGTCGCTCTGGAGCGGGCGGCCAGGGCAGCCGCCACGGCCGGCCGGCCCACCGCGCTGCTCGCCATCCAGGAGCGCTCGGGCCGGCCGCGCATGACCAGCGGGGTGTTCGCCGACGCGCTCGACAGCGGCGACCCGCTCGCCCACGAGCTGATCGAGCGGGCCGTGCAGGCGCTCGGCACCGCCATCGCCTCGGCCGTGAACCTGCTCGACGTGGAGGCCGTGCTGATCGGCGGCGGCCTCGGGGACAAGCTGGGCGAGCCGTTCGTGCGCCGGGTCCAGACCGCCATGGTCCCCCACCTGTTCATGGCCCCCTCGCCGGTCAAGGTGCTGACCTCGGCCCTGGGCGACCTCGCGGGCGCGGTGGGCGCCTCGCTCCTGGTCCACCAGCACACGGCCTGAGCCGGTCCAGGAAACACCGCCGATACATGCATGCAACAGCGGCGCCATGTGCCGCCCCTATGCTCTGGTGGCCGCCGGTAGGTGTGAAGGATCGGGAGCCCGGGGAGTCGCCATGCCCATCGACGCCGGCACCGCCCTGCGGGCCGAGCTGCTCGCCCTCCTGCGCGGGGGGGCGGTCGCCTCGTGGCGCGCTTGGGAGCGGACCGGCCTGCTCCCCCGCCACCTCCCCGAGCTGGCCCGGCTGCGCGAGGAGGGCCGGGCGCGCCAGGGCGACCGCCCGTGGGAGCGGCTGGCAACGCTCGCACGCCACCTCGACCCCGCATCGGACCAGGCCGCCGCGGCAGCTTGGTCCGTCCTGCCCGACCCGGACTGCCTGCTCATCGCCTGCCTGGTGCGGGCGGTCGGCGAGCGGGCCGGCGCGGACCGCGTGGGGGACGTGGCCGGCCGGACCGCGGAACGGCTCGGGCTCGGCCCGGCCGCCCGCCAGGCCATGGCGCGGCTCGCCGGCGAGGAGGTCGACCTGGCCGAGGTGGCCGCGAGCACCGACCCGCACGACGAGGAGGAGGTCCTGCGCCTGGCCGCGCGGCTCGGCAGCCCGGAGCGGGCCCGCGCCACCTACCTCCTCGCCCTGGCCGAGCAGGACGGGGACGACGGCTGGTGGGGGTGGCGGCGGGCCCAGCTCGACGAGCTGCTCCGGGTCGTGCTCGCCGCCATGGCCGAGCCCGGCCTCATCGACCGCGCCGCCGAGAACCTGCTCCACCGGCGCCGGGCCGAGGTCGAGCGCGTCCTGGCCGACGCGGGCGGCGGCGCGGCCGCTGCCCGGCTCGCCGCGGCACCCCGCCGCTACCTGCTCGCCCAGCCCGCCGGCGCGGTCGCCCGCCACCTCCTCATGGCCGAGCCCCCCCCGGCCCGGCGCGAGCTGCGCCTGGCGATCGCTCCCGAGGAGCCGGGGGCCTGGCGCATCGACGTCGTCACCCGCGACCGGCCCGGGCTGCTGGCGAGCCTGGCCGGAGCGCTCTGCGCCGCGGGCGTCGACATCACCCGGGCGGAGGCGTCGACCTGGCCGGACGACCTCGCCGTCGACGTGTTCCACGTCGCCGGCCCGACCCTTGACGACGAGCCAGGCTTCCCCGAGCGGGCCGAGCAGCTGCTGCGCCAGGCGACGGCCGGCTACCTCGACCCGGCCCACCTGCTCGCCGGCCGGCCCGCCCAGGCCCGGCCCGATGCCGGCCCGGTCGTGGTCAGGGTCGACGCCGGCGCTTCGCCGTGGCACTCGACGGTCCGGGTGGAGGCCCCTGACCGGCCCGGCCTGCTCTACGAGATGCTCCTCGAGCTGGCCCGCCACCACGTCGACGTCCAGGTGGCCCGGGTCGGGAGCGAGGCGGGCCGGGCCGCCGACCTGTTCCTCGTCACCGACGCGGGCGGCCGCCTGCTCGAGCGGGCGGCCGCCGACCACCTCGCAGAGCGCCTGGCCGCCCGCCTGGCCGACGCTCAGGTCAGGCGGTAGACGCCGCCGTTGACGGAGAGGGCGTACAGCTCGCCGGCCTGGTCCACCCCGAACGAGGAGAGCCCGGGCAGGTGCAGGCCGAAGTCGCGCCGGTCGGCCACGGCGCCGTTGCGCAGCCGCACCGCCCTGATCCAGCCGGCGCAGTAGTCGCCGTAGACGTAGGCGCCCCGCAGTCCGGGCGCGCGCCGCCCGCGGTAGACGTAGCCGCCGGTCACCGAGCAGGCACCCCCGTCGTGGCCGTATTCGAGCACCGGGTCGACCAGACCGGCCGGGGCCGCCCCGGAGAACCCGTGCCGGCCCTCGCGCCGGTTCCAGCCGTAGTTGCGCCCGCCCCCGGACCTGGCCGGCTCGTAGTCGACCTCCTCCCAGGTGCCCTGGCCCACGTCGCCGATCCACAGGTCGCCGTTGGCCGCGTCGAACGAGAAGCGCCACGGGTTGCGGAGCCCGTACGCCCAGATCTCCGGCAGGGCCCCGGCCCTGCCGGCGAGCGGGTTGTCCCGCGGGATGCCGTACGGACGGCCGCCGGAGGGGCGCGGGGTGATCCTTGTGATCTTGCCCAGCATCGTCCGGAGGCTCTGGCCGCTGCCGAACGGGTCGCCGCCGCCGCCCCCGTCGCCGATCCCGGCCCAGAGGTTGCCGTCACGGGTCACCACGAGCTGGCCGCCGTTGTGGTTGGAGAACTGGCTGTGCTCGACCCGGAAGACCTGCCGGCGCGACCGAGGGTCGGCCCGGCCGCTGCGCATGGCGAACTCGACCACGCGCACGTCGCCCCCGAGGTCGGTGTAGTAGACGTACAGGAACCGCCGGTTGGGCGAGAACGCGAGCCCGAGCAGCCCCTGTTCCCCTCCGCCCGAGACCTTGGAGGACAGGTCGAGCACGGCCACCGGGTCGACGCGGCCCCCGCGGATGGCGCGCACCCGGCCGGTCTTCTCGGCCACGTACAGGGCGGTGTCGCCGGCTGGCGCGGCCATGGCCACGGGCTGCTCCACGGTCGCCACCCGCGTGAGGCGGAGCCGCACGGCCGCGAGCGCGGCCGCGCTCGCGGTCGAGGGCGGCGCGGTGGTGGTGGGCTGGGAGGTGGTGGGCGGTGGGCTGGTCGTGCTTGGCGGGCTGGTGGTGCTCGAGGCCGGCTCCGACCCGGAGCCGCTCGAGCAGGCGGCGAGGAGGAGGCCGGCTGCGAGCGCGGCCGCGGCCCGTCGGGCAGGCGTGGAGGTCATGTCGGGGTCGCCACTAGGGCGTGGGCTGCGACTCCAGGACCCTCCGGGCGATTTCCGCAAGCGGCAGCTGGCGGTCCATGGCGGCCCGGCGCATGCGGCTGAAGGCCTGCTCCTCGGTGAGCCCGAACTGCTCCATCAGCCGGCCCTTGGCCCGCTCGATCACCTTGCGGGCGGCCAGCTTGGCCTCCAGGTCCTCCACGGTGTGCTGCAGGCCGCGGTGGTCGGCCGCCCTGGCCAGGGCGATGCTCACGGCTGCCAGGAGCTGGGGGGGCTGGAAGGGCTTGACCAGGTAGCCGATGGACCCGGACTTGGCCGCCTCCTCGACCAGCTCCTTGTCGGAGAAGGCGGTGAGCACCAGCACGGCCGAGAGCCCCTCGCCGATGATCTGCCTGGCCGCCTCCACCCCGTCCAGCCTGGGCATCTTGACGTCCATGACGACCAGGTCCGGGACCAGCTCGCGGGCGAGTTGCACGGCCTGCTGCCCGTCGCCGGCCTGGCCGACGACGGTGTGGCCACCCTCCTCCAGGGTCTCGACGACGTCCACCCGGATCAGGACCTCGTCCTCCGCCACGAGCACCCGTGCCATGTCGCTCCGTTCGCCGCGCCCTGACAACCGTGAAGCTGTCATGGTAGCGGTCTGCCTCCGCGCCGACGAGCGCGACCTCCGGCCCCGCCACCGCGCCGCCGCGCCGCCGCGCCCGCGGGCCGGGCAGGGCGCGCAGTGCCACGCGGGCGCCGTCGACCGGAAGGAATGCCGTGTCAAGCCAACCGCCGGCCGCTCGGCCACCGGAGGAAGCCCGCGCCACGCCGGGCCGGCAGCCCCAGGCCGTCCGGCGCGCCCGGTTCGCGGTGGCGTGCGCCTTCGGCGTGAACGGCGCGGTGACCGGGAGCTGGGCCGCGCGGGTCCCGGCGGTGAAGGACCAGCTCGGGCTCAGCCCCGGCGTGCTCGGGCTGGCACTGGTCGGGCTGGCCGCCGGCGGCATCCTCGCGATGCCGGCCGCGGGCGCCCTGGTCGCCCGGCGCGGCAGCCGGCCGGTGACCCGGGCCGCCCTGGCCGCCTGCTGCGTGGCGCTGCCACTACCCGCCCTCGCCCCCGGCGTTGCCGCCCTGGCGTTCGGGCTGCTGCTGCTCGGGGCAGGCAACGGCGCCGTGGACGTGGCCATGAACGCCCACGGCGTGGCGGTCGAGGAGCGCTACGGCCGCCCGATCCTGTCCTCCTTCCACGGCATGTGGAGCCTTGGCGCGCTGGCCGGCGCGGCTGGCGGCGGGCTGGCCGCTGGGGCCGGGATCCCCGTCGGCGCCCACCTGACCGCCGCTGGCGGGATGCTCCTGGCCGCCGGGCTGGCCACGACCGGGTGGCTGCTGCCGGCCGGCGCCGACCGGCGCGCTGCCGGGCCGGTCTTCGCGCGGCCGACCCGGCCGCTGGCCGTGCTCGCGGTGATCGCGTTCTGCGGGCTGCTCGCCGAGGACGCCGCCGCCCAGTGGAGCGCGGTCTACCTGCGGGACGCGCTCGGCACCTCGGCCGCGGTGGCGGCCACCGGGTACGCGGCCTTCTCGCTGGCGATGACGGCCGGACGGCTCACCGGCGACCGGCTGGTGGCCCGCTTGGAGCCGGCGCGGTTCGTCCGCCTGGCCGCGGTGGTGGCGTCGGCCGGGCTCGGGCTGGGGCTGGCGGTGGGGCAACCGGCCGCCGCGGTGGCCGGGTTCGCGCTGCTCGGCGTCGGCATCTCGTGCATCGTGCCGGTGACCTTCAGCGCGGCCGCCCGCGCTCAGCTGTCCACCGCCGGCGGGCCGGCCATCGCCGCGGTCTCGACCGCCGGCTACCTCGGCGGGACGGTCGGGCCCCCCGCGGTCGGCGGGCTCGCCGAGCTCGCGGGCCTGCCGGCCGCACTCGGCCTGGTCGCCGCGCTCACCGGCCTGGTCGCGCTCCTGGCCGGCGGGATCTCCCGCACCCCGGACCGGTCTGCGACGGGTGAGCGGCCAGACGGCGGCCGGCGCCATCATGGCGGGTGAGGCATCTGAAGGTGCCCTTCGTCATGAAGGGCGGGCGCGCGCTCAAGCAGCCCGGCCACCGGGTGTAGCGCCGGGCGGGCGCCCCGGTCAGGCGGTGCCCTCGTGGGCCTCCTCGATGGCGGCCACCTCCGAGCGCGGCGCGATCCGCCAGAACCGGCCGGCCGCCTGCTCCCAGGCCGCGAGCAGGCGCTCGGCAACCGGCGAGCCGGTCAGCTCCGCGTGCGCCACGACCAGCTCGCGCAGGAAGACCAGCTCGATCTCGTCGGGGCGGTGGGGCAGCACCAGCTCGTCGTTGAGCCGGCCCAGGGTGTCGCCGGCGTCGAGCAGGAACAGCTCGCCCCCGGTCATGCCGGCGCCCACGTTGCGGCCGACCGGGCCGAGCACGATCACCGTCCCGCCGGTCATGTACTCGCCGCAGTGGTCGCCGGTGCCCTCGACCACGGCGGTGGCGCCCGAGTTGCGCACGGCGAAGCGCTCGCCGGCCCGGCCGGCGCAGAACAGCTCGCCGCGGGTCGCCCCGTACAGGGCGGTGTTGCCGACCAGCACGGGGTCGCCGGCGTCGTCGGCGGGCGGGCGGATGACGATGCGGCCGCCGCCCATGCCCTTGCCGACGTAGTCGTTGGCGGTGCCGGTGAGCCGGAAGTCGACCCCGGGCGCGAGGAACGCACCGAAGCTCTGGCCGGCGGCGCCGTCGAACTCGACCCGGGCGCGGCCGGCGGGTGGCCGGGAGCCGTAGGCGGCGCCGACCGCGACCCCGAGGCGGGCGCCGACCGCCCGGTCGGTGTTGGCGATCGGGTAGTCGAGGTGCACCAGGTCGCCGGCGACCAGGCCGGGCATGACGTCGTCGTGGACCCGGTCGCCAAGGGCCGAGCGGGCCCGGTGGGTCGGGTCGGGCTTGACGAAGCGGCGCGGCTCGGCCTCGGACGCCCCCGCTCCCGGCTCGAGGAGGGGGGTGAGGTCGAGCAGGTCGGCCCGGCCGCCGACGGCCCGCTGCTCGAGCAGGTCGGCCCGGCCGACCGCCTCGTCCAGGGTGCGCAGCCCGATGCCGGCGAGCAGCCGGCGGACCTCCTCGGCGACGTACTCGAGGTAGTGCACCACCATCTCGGGGGTGCCGGTGAACTTGGCGCGCAGGTCGGGCCGTTGGGTGGCGATCCCGACCGGGCAGTTGTCCTGGTGGCAGGTGCGGACCATGAGGCAGCCCTCGGCCAGCAGCGCGGCCGTGCCGAAGCCGTACTCGTCGGCCCCGAGCAGCGCCGCCAGCAGCACGTCCCGGCCGGTCTTGAAGCCGCCGTCCACCCGCACGCGCACCCGCGACCGCAGCCCGTTGGCCCGCAGGGCCTGCTGGGTCTCGGCCAGGCCGAGCTCCCACGGCGAGCCGGCGTGCTTGATCGACGAGAGCGGGCTCGCCCCGGTGCCGCCGTCGGCCCCCGAGATCGTCACTACGTCCGCGAGCGACTTCACCACCCCGGCCGCGACCGTGCCGACCCCGGCCTCGGCGACCAGCTTGACGGTCACGTCAGCGCCCGGGTTGGCCTGCTTGAGGTCGAACACCAGCTGGGCCAGGTCCTCGATCGAGTAGATGTCGTGGTGGGGCGGGGGCGAGATCAGCGCCACGCCCTGCTGGGTGTGGCGCAGGCGGGCGATCTCGGCGCTCACCTTGTGGCCCGGGAGCTGGCCGCCCTCGCCCGGCTTGGAGCCCTGGGCGATCTTGATCTGCAGCTCGTCGGCGCTGGCCAGGTACTCGGGGGTGACCCCGAAGCGGCCCGAGGCGACCTGCTTGATGGCCGAGTTGCGCTCGGTGCCGAGCCGGGCCGGGTCCTCGCCCCCCTCGCCGGAGTTCGACCGCCCGCCGACCCGGTTCAGGGCGATGGCCAGGGTCTCGTGCGCCTCGGGGGAGAGGGAGCCGAGGCTCATCGCCGCGGTGGAGAAGCGGACCAGGATGGCCGCTGCCGGCTCGACCTCCTCGAGGGGCACGGGCGGGCCGGCCGGGAGCACCGCGAGCAGGTCGCGCAGGGCGGCCGCTGGCCGCTCGTTGACCAGCCTGGCGAAGTGCTCGTAGCGCTCGTAGCCGCCGCCCTTGACCGCCTGCTGGAGCAGGTGGGCGCCACGCTTGGAGCCCTTCATCTCGGCGTCCTCCCCGCGCACCGCGAAGTGCAGGGCCTGCATGACCTGCGGGTTGGTGGCGTGATACTCGCCCAGCGGGCGGTACTTGAACCAGCCCGGGTTGTCGAGCCGGGCCACCTCGGCCCTGCCGGCGTGGTGGTGGGCCAGCACGTCGGCGGCGAGGTCGTCGAAGCCGACGCCGCCGAGCGGCGACGAGGTCCCCGCGAAGCAGCTGTCGACCACCTCGGCGTCCAGGCCGTTGGCCTCGAAGATCTGCGCCCCCCGGTAGGAGTCCAGGGTCGAGATGCCCATCTTCGACATGACCTTGTAGACGCCCTCCTCGAGCGCGTGCACGTAGCGCGCCTGGGCGCCGTCGGGGTCGCCCTCGACCAGCCCGGCCACGGTGGCCAGGGTGAGGGCCGGACAGATCGCGTCGGCCCCGTAGCCGAGCAGGGCGGCCGCCTGGTGGGAGTCGCAGGGCTCGCCGGTGGCCGCGGCCAGGCTGGTGCGGGTGGCCAGGCCGGCCCGGAGCAGGCGCTGCTGGACCGCCCCGACCGCGAGCAGCGACGGGACCGGGACGCGGTCCGAGCCCGCCTGGGCGCTCCCGGCCCCGCCGGCCCGATCACCAGTGCGGGCGGCCCCGCCGGCCGGGTCGCGCGGAAGGGCCGCGCCGCTCGACCAGCCGGCCAGCGCGGCGGCGCCGTCCCAGACCACCACCAGGCCGGCCCCGGCCCGCACGGCCGCCTCGGCCTGCCCGCCCAGGCGCCGGCAGGCGGCCCGCAGGCCGGCCTCGCCCTCCTCGACCGGCCAGGTGGCGTCGAGCACGCAGGGCTCCAGGCCGAGGGCCGGGTCGAACAGGCGCTCCAGGCCGTCCGGGGTGAGCACGAAGGTGGGCAGCTCCACCATGTCGGCCACCTCCGGCCCCTCCGACAAGAGCGGGGCCCTGCCGCCGAGCAGGGTGCGCTTGGACAGCACGTGCCGCTCGCGCAGGTGGTCGATGGGCGGGTTGGTGACCTGCGCGAACCGCTGGCGGAGGTAGTGGGAGACCGGGCGCAGGGTGGCGCCGAGCACCGCGGGCGGGGTGTCGTCGCCCATGGACGCGGTGGGCTCGTGGCCGGCGGTGGCCATGGGGCGGAGCACGGTGGAGACCAGCTCGCGGGTGAACCCGAAGGTGACCTGGTCGGCGGTGAGGTCGGCGCCGGCGGCCATGACCGGGGCGCCCGGGTCGGCGCTGCGCAGGCGCCCGCCGAGCCAGGCGCCCCAGGGCCGGGCGCCGGCCAGCCAGGCCTTGATCTCGGCGTCCTCCTGCAAGCCGCGCTCCGGGTCGACGCAGAGCATCTGGCCAGGGCCGAGCCGGCCCCGGCGCACCCGGCCGTGGCCGCTGGTGTCGACCGCACCGACCTCGGAGGCGCACACCACCAGGCCGTCGGAGCAGACCTCGTAGCGCATGGGCCGCAGCCCGTTGCGGTCCAGGGTGGCGCCGACCAGGCGCCCGTCGGTGAACACCAGGCCGGCCGGGCCGTCCCAGGGCTCGGTCAGGCAGGCGTGGTAGCGGTAGAAGTCGCGCACGGCCGGGTCGGCCTCGCGGTCGTGCTCGACCGCGGCCGGCACCAGCATGGCCAGGGCGTGGCGGGCGTCCCGGCCACCGCGGACCAGCAGCTCGACGGCGTTGTCGAGCTTGGCCGAGTCCGACCCCTGGGCGTCGAGCACGGGCCGCAGCAGCTCCTCCGGGGCGAGCCCGCCCGCGCCCAGGTTCCCCTCGCGCGCGCGCATCCAGGCCACGTTGCCGTCCAGCGTGTTGATCTCGCCGTTGTGACAGAGGAAGCGGAACGGCTGCGCCCGCTCCCACGAGGGCGTGGTGTTGGTCGAGTAGCGCTGGTGGAACACGGCGAACGGGGCGGTCAGCGACGGGTCGGCCAGGTCGGGGTAGAACGCGGCGAGCTGGTCGGCCGCGCACAGGGCCTTGTAGGTGACGGTCCGCGTCGAGCAGGAGGCCAGGTACAGGTCGGCCCCTGCCGCGCGCGCGGCGGTCACGGCCCGCCGCCCGGCGCGGAAGCAGCGCCGCTCCGCCTCCTCGTCCTCGCCCGCTGGGGCCCGGAACACGGCCTGCGCGATGCACGGGGCGCTGGCCCGCGCACGCTCGCCCAGGGCGGCAGGGTCGACCGGCACGGTCCGCCAGCGCAGCAGGGCCAGGTCTTCGACGGCGAGCGCCTCCTCCACGGCAGCCCGGCAGCGCGCGGCCAGGGCCGGGCGCGCTGGCAGGAACGCCATGGCCAGCCCGAGCCGGCCGGGCCCGTCCTCTCCCGGCCCGTCCTCTCCCGGCCCGTCCTCTCCCGGCCCGTCCTCTCCCGGCCCGGCCAGCCAGGCCCGGTCGATCGGCAGCAGCAGCCCGGCGCCGTCGCCGGTGCGCGCGTCGGCCGCGACCGCGCCGCGGTGCCTGAGCCGCTCGAGCCCGCACAGGGCGTGCTCAACGATGGCGCGGCCCGGGCGGCCGTGCAGGTCGGCCACGAAGCCGATGCCGCAGGCGTCGCGCTCGTCGCGTCTCGGGTCGTACAGGGGCGGAGCCTGGTCCACCATCTCGCCTCCGTTCGCAATGCTGCGGGCGGACGCTGGAGACGCGACGGCCAGACGACGGTGTCCAGGGACACGAAAACGGCGCCCGCGGGGCGAGCGCCGTTGCTCATACGGAGCCACGTTACGGACGTGTGACCAACTCGTCAACGGGCTGCCCAGCCTGGCCGTCCGGGGCGGGAACCGGCGGCGCCCTGGCCGCGTCCAACTCGCATCGACCAGACGGCGAACAGCCACGGAGGTGCGCGATGGCGCGGCGGCGGACGGCACTCGGTCTCGGGGGGCTCGTCGCCCTCTGCATCCTGCTCGTTGCGGGGGCGGCCCCTGCGGCTGCCTGCGGCGGCCTGGTGGGCCGGGGCGGCTCGGTCAAGCTGTTCCGCACCACCACCCTGGCGGGCTACCACGACGGCGTCGAGCACTACGTCACCTCGTTCTCCTACTCCGGCGGCGGCGCCAAGTTCGGCTCGATCGTCCCCCTGCCCGGCGCCCCCACCAAGGTGGAGAAGGGCGGCGCGTGGACCCTCCAGCGCCTGATCAGGGAGACCCAGCTGCGGTTCGTCGGGCTCGCAGATAGGAAGGCGGCGGCGGCGCAGGCCGACTCGGTCGAGGTGCTGTCGAGGACCCGCATCGACGCCCTCGACGTGACCGTCCTGCGCGGCGGTGGCTCCGCGGTGGCCGCCTGGGCCCGCAAGCAGGGCTTCTCCCTCACGGTGGACGCGCCCGAGATCCTCGACTTCTACGGGGCCCGCAGCCCGTACTTCATGGCGGCCGCCTTCGACGCGACCGCCGCCAGCACCCGGGGCCAGCAGCTCGGCGAGGGCACACCCGTGCACCTCACCATCCCGACCCCGGACGCGTGGGTGCCGCTGCGCATCCTCGGGCTCGGCCACCAGCCCCAGGAGCGGATCGAGGCCGACCTGTACCTGCTGACCGACCGCGCCCCGGCGATGCTGCCCGGCCCGGCGCCGGCCGGCGCCAGCGGGTTGACACTCGAGCGCAGCGAGCCGGCCTCGCCCAGCCTGGTCAGCGACCTCCGCTCCGACCGGGGCATGGGGTGGATCCCGGCCACCGGCATGCACCTGTCCTACCTCCGCATCGACACCACCGCCGGCAGGCTCACCCACGACCTGGCCCTGGACACCAGCGGCCGGGGCGCCCCGTCGCCGGTGGCCGCCGGCCTGGCCGCCCCGCCCGCGGCCCGCTCCACAGCGACCCCGGCTGCGATGCCGGCCCGCCCGGGCCTCCTCGGCTACTGGCCCTGGTACACCCTTGCCCTGGCCGTTGCGACCGGCCTGGTGCTCGGGCTCCGGCTCGCCCGGCGCGCCCGATGAGGAGGGTGCGCGCGAGGGTGCGCGCATCTGGCCACCTCGTCCTCCGGGACGATCTGAGCAGACAGGGCGCGCCCGATGAGGAGGGCGGGCGCATCCCAGGGCTGCCTGGGCCAGACCGGGACACCCGCGATGAGGGCGTGCGCCCCCTGGCCGCCCGGGCGCCGGCAAAGCGGCAGGCCCGCGCTCGGGGGGTCCTCCTCGGCCTGGCCGCGATGCTGGTCACCGGGGTGGCCGCCGCGGGCTGCTCGGGTCGGGCCGAGGCGGGGGACGGAGAGCGGACCGTCGTCGTCACCATGCACCACTCGCGCTTCGAGCCCCGGGAGATCACCGTCGAGCCGGGCAGCACGGTGCGCTTCGTGCTGCGCAACACCGACCCGATCGACCACGAGCTGATCCTCGGCGACGACGCGGTGCAGCAGTGGCACGAGAAGGGGACCGACGCCCACCACGACGGGCCGGGCGAGGTGTCGGTGCCGGCCGGCGAGGCGCGCACCACCACGTTCACCTTCAACTGGACCGGCGCCGGCCAGCTCGAGTACGCCTGCCACCTGCCCGGCCACTACGCCTACGGCATGCGCGGCGTGGTCCACCTGCGCCCCGCGTAGGTCATCCCGCCTCTGGCCGGCCGCGCGCGCTGGGGAGCAGGAAGATCAGCAGGAAGCAGACCAGGTACACGGCGACCTCGAACAGCAGGGTGCGTTCGAGCACGTCGGAGAAGTTCTGCCTGCGGGCGTCCTCGGCGGTGGCCGCCACCACCTGGCCGACCCGGTCCTGGCCAGGGGCCTGGGCCTGGGCCTGCCCCTGCCCCTGCCCCTGGGCCTGGGCCTGCGCCTGCGCCTGCGGGCAGCTCGCCGGGGTGGCCGACGGGTCCTTGGCGCTGGCCCGGTCCTGGAAGCAGGTCTCGAAGCCGGCGACCACCTGCCGGCTCACCGGGCCGGGCACCCCGGCCGTCTCGAGGTCGGCGCGGAGCCGCGGGGCCAGGTCGGCGGTGACCGCGGCGGCGTGGCTGCCGAGCAGCCCGAAGAAGATCACCCCGATCACGGCCACCCCGACCGCGCCACCGACCTGCTGGATGGTGGTGAGCACCCCGGAGGCCGAACCGGCGTCCTGGCCCCGGATGCCGGCGAGCACGACGTTGACCAGCGGTGCGATCACGCAGCCAAGGCCGAGGCCGCACACGGCCATGGCGGGGATGAGCTGCCAGGAGTCGACCCCGCCGCCGTAGCGGTCGACGGTCCAGATGATCCCGGCCATGCCGGCGGCCAGCAGCAGCGTGCCGAGGCTGAGGATGCGCCGGCCCAGCCGGGGCGCGACGCGCACCGAGGCGGCCGAGGCGAGCGCGGAGCCGACCGCGAACGGGACGCCGGTGAGCCCGGCGTGCAGGGCGCTGAAGCCGAGCCCGATCTGCAGCCAGAGCGTGAAGGTGAGGAAGAAGGCGGGGAGGCCCATGAAGAAGATGCCCGCGACCAGCAGGCCGGCGACGAACGCGCGCTGCCGGAACAGGGCGAGGTCGACCAGCGGGGAGCCGTCGGCCGCCTTCTTGCGCCGCTCCCAGAGGGCGAAGGCGGCCAGCACGGGCACGGCGGCGGCCATCGCCAGGAAGGTCCACAGCGGCCAGCCCAGGTCGCGGCCCTGGACCAGCGGGTAGACGAGCAGCAGCAGGCCGGCGGTGGCCAGCCCGACCCCGGCCAGGTCGAGCCGGAGCGCGCGGGGTGCCTTGGACTCGTGCAGCAGGCGCGTGGCCGCGACCATGGCCGCGATGCCGATGGGGACGTTGACCAGGAAGATCGGCCGCCAGTCGAGGCCGAGCAGGTCGCCCTGGATGAGCAGCCCGCCGACCAGCGGCCCGGTGATCGTGGCCAGCCCGATGGTCGCCCCGAACAGGCCGAAGGCGGTGGCGCGCTCCCGCGGCGGGAAGCTCACCTGGATGACGGCGAGGACCTGGGGGAACATGACCGCGCCCATGAGGCCCTGGAAGACCCGGGAGCCGATCAGCATGCCCGGGCTCTGGGCCAGGCCGCACAGGGCGGAGGCGAGGGTGAAGCCGGTCATGCCGGCCATGAACAGGCGCTTGCGCCCGAAGATGTCGCCGAGCCGGCCGCCGGTGATGAGCGTGACCGCGAAGGCAAGCTGGTAGCCGGCGAGCACCCACTGGATCTGGCTGAAGGTGGCGTCGAGGTCGCGCTGGATCGACGGGATGGCGACGTTGACGATGCTGATGTCGACCAGCTGCATGAAGCCGGCGGTCAGCACGACCGCCAGGGCGGCCCAGCGGCGCGGGTCGGCGTCCTGGTGGCCGGGCCACCCGGCGGGGGTGGTTGCGGTGGTGCTCATGCGCGTGTCCCCGTTTCACTCGGGTCGGTAGGTTGCGTCGGGGCGAGCCCGGTCACGAGCGCCCTGACCAGCGCGGCGGCAGGGCTCGGGCGGTCGCGGAGGGGGAGCAGGTCGGCGCCCATGAGCTGCTCGACGAAGACGTACTGCTGGCAGGCGCCGAACAGCAGCATGGCCGCGGGGAGCTCAGTCATGTCAAGCGCGAGGAGCGGGTGCGGCTCCTGCGTTGCCCCCCGAGCGGCTACGCTTGGGGCATGGGACCGTCCACCCGCACGGCACGGCGCGCGCTCGACAAGGTCGCGGTCGACCACCTGCACGGCCTCATGGCCGCCTGGCAGCTCATCGCCGACCTGTCCTTCGCCGACCTGCTGCTGTTCGTGGCGGTCGACGGGACCGAGGAGTTCCAGATCGTCGGGCAGCTCCGCCCCTACACCGCGCGCACGCTCTACCCGGCTGACCTGGTCGGCGACGTGATCGAGCCCGGCTGGCACCCGTACGTGGAGCGGGCCTGGCGGGAGGGCCGGCGCCTGCACTCGCCCGAGCCGGTGTTCATCGACGCCGAGCCGGTCCGGGTGGAGGCGGTGCCCGTCCGCCACAAGGGCGACGTCGTCGCGGTGATGTGCGTGGAAGCGGCCGAGCAGCCCGACCGGCCCACGGGCCGGCTCGAGACGGCCTACCTGCGGGCCGCGGACGCGTTGCTGGAGATGGTGGCCAAGGGCACCTTCCCGTTCCAGGAGGGCCATGACCTGATCTCCTCGCCGCGGGTCGGCGACGGCCTGGTCGTCCTCGACGGCAGCAGCCGGGTCGAGTTCGCCAGCCCAAACGCGACCTCGGCGTTCCGGCGCATGGGGATCAACGCGCTCCCGCTCGGCCAGCCCGTGCCCGGCCGGGTCGGGGTGCTGGTGGCCGAGTCGATCGCCGGGCGTCGCCCGGTCGAGGCCGACGTCGAGCTGGCCGGGGCCGTGACCCACGTCCGGGTGGTGCCGCTGCTGCGGGGCGCCGGCCAGCGCCGGGGCGCGCTGGCCCTGTGCCGGGAGGTGACTGAGCTGCGCGGGCGCGAGCGGGTCATCACCCGCAGGGAGGCGACCATCCGCGAGGTGCACCACCGGGTCAAGAACAACCTGCAGACGGTCGCATCCCTGCTCCGGCTGCAGGCCAGGCAGCTTGGGGACCACCCCATGGCGGTGGCCGCCCTGGAGGAGTCGGTGCGCCGGATCGCCTCGATCGCGCTCGTCCACGAGACGCTGACCGAGGAGCTGGAGGGCGCCGTCGACATGGCCGACGTGGCCCGCCGGGTGGTGCGCATGCTGGAGAGCTCCCTCGGGCGGGAGGATGTGCGCATCGCGCTGTCGGCCGGGTCGGTCCGGGTGGACGCGGCCGTGGCGACCCCGTTCGCGGTGGTGCTGACCGAGCTGGTGCAGAACGCCATCGAGCACGGCCTCGGCGAGGGAGCGGGCCTGGTCACAGTTACCCTGCGGGGCGGCGACGGCAAGCCCATCGAGCTGGAGGTGGCCGACGATGGCTCCGGGCCGGCCTCGCGCGCTGCGCCTGACCACCTGGCCGGGCTGGACCATGCCCTGGGCGGCGGCCTCGGCCTGCGCCTGGTCCGTGCGCTGGTCGAGGACGAGCTGGGCGGCCAGTTCACCTTGATCCTCCGCCCGGGCCAGGGCAGCCTGGCCGTGGCGGCCGTCCCGCCCGCAGGCAGAGGCTGACCCGGCCCGCCTCGCGCGGCTTCTTGCGAGACGGTGGCGCTCCCCGGCCCCTGTTGGCACTGTGGGAGGCGACCTTGGCCATCGCCTGAGCGCCAGCGCCTGGCCGGGTCACACCTCGGGCGGGGCGACGCCAGGGACGTGGCGGGCGGCGAAGGCGAGCTCCACCTCGGCCTGGCGGATGCGCTCGTCGACGACGAGCGCGCCGTGGCCGGCGTCGAAGCGGTCCAGCTCGAACTCCTTGCCCAGCGCCGCGAGCCGGTCGGCGTAGTTGAGGACCTGCTGGAGCGGGCAGCGGGTGTCGTTCTCGCCGACCATGAGCAGCACCGGGACCTGCACCTTGCCGACGTGGGTGATGGGCGAGCGCTCGGCGAACAACTCCGGCTTCTCCTCCGGGCCGCCGCCGAACAGGGCCCGGTCCAGGGCCTGCAGGCCCTCGGACTCGTCGGCGTAGGCGGCCACGTAGTCGGCTACCGGCACCACGGCCAGGGCCGCCCGCCAGCCGTCGGGCACGGTGCCGACCGTCTGGAGGGAGATGTAGCCGCCCCAGGAGGCGCCGGCGATCACCACCCGCTCCGGGTCGGCGACACCCCGCGCGGTCAGGTCGTCCCGGCCGGCCACGACGTCCTCCGTCTCGGGGCGGCCCGGGTCGCCCTCGAGCACGTCCATCCAGGCCTTGCCGTACCCGGTCGAGCCGCGGTAGTTGACCAGGGCGACCGCCCAGCCGTGGTCGACCCAGGCCTGGACCTCCGGGCTGAAGCTGTCGGCGTCGTGGTGATGGGGGCCGCCGTGGACCAGCATCACGGTGGGGTGGGGGCCGACGCCCGCCGGGGCGGCCAGGAAGCCGTGCACCCGGTCGCCTGCCGGGTTGGTGAACGTCCAGCTCTCGTAGGCGACCCCGGGGGGCGCCACCGCGCCGGGGGGGCGCAGCACCACGGCGTCGTCGCCGACCGCCCGGACCTCGGGGGCGGACGGCCCGGAGGACCAGCGGTACCAGACCGCGCCGTCCGGGCGGACGCTGGCGCCTCCGATCGAGCCGGGCGGATGGTCGAGCCGCTGCAGCGTCCCGCCGGGCAGGTCGAGCCGGTACAGCTCGTCCCGGCCGAGATGGGTGTGGACGAGCAGCAGCGCCGACGCGTCCGGCCACCAGTCGGCCACCTCGACGTCGCCGGGCAGGTCGACGTCGAAGTCGGTGCGCTCGCCGCTGCGCGGGTCCCACAGGGCGGGCCGGAGCCGCCCGGTCCGCTCGTGGAGGACCGCGACGCGGCTGTCCCCCGCGACCGGGGAGAAGCCGGCCGCGAGCAGGCCGTTGCCCTTGCCGTCCCACAGGTCGGCCGCTGGTGCCAGGCGCCCGGTGTCGAACGCGCGCAGGGCCGGGTGGAGGTTGTCGCCGTGCTCGGCGTGGTGGACCACGAGCAGGCCGCCGTCCCGCGACAGGTCGGCCACCTCGACCATCTGCTCGTGGCGGTACAGCTCCTCGGTGCCACCGCCGATGCGGCCGACCCGGACCCGGAAGCCCTCCCGGCTGGCCAGGCCCACGGCGGCGAGCCTGTCCGGGCCCAGGGCCAGCCCGGCGCTCCAGGCCGGCTCCGCGTCGGGCAGCAGGGGCGCGACCTCGCCGCCGCCGAACGGCTGCGCGAGCCAGCGGCCGATCTCGTCGCCCTTGGAGTCCTCGAACCAGACCACGCTGGCACCGTCCGGCGTGGCACCGCCCGACCGCACCCCGGTCGGGTGGTCGGTCACCTGCCGGTGGCCCCCGGTGGCCCGGTCCCAGGCGTGGACCTGCCAGGAGCCGGACACGTTGGAGGCGTAGACGAGGTGGTCGGGGCCGTCGATCCCCCAGCGCGGCAGGGTCAGGGCGGGGGCGCGGTAGCGCTGCTTCCAGCGAGGCTCGGTCATGACGAGATCCTACCCGCGGCGCGCCTGGGCGGGCGCCGCCGGAGCTGGGAGGCGGGTGGTGTGCCGGCCGTCACACCGGGCGGTGCCGCACGTCACAGCCAGCCGCGCGGCGTGCTGCGATCCTAGCGGTGCCACCGGCGCCGCCGTCCACCACCTTCGGTCGCGGCGCAGGGGCTCGGCCCCCGTGCCAGGCCGGCCGCGCGCCGGACCGGGCGGGTGGTCGGCGCCACCGGGGGGGAGGAGGCGGCCGTCAGGGGTCGGGGGGCCCAGACGCCGCCTCCTCACGGCGCGGCGCCACCATATGGTCTACCATATGCACATGGCGCGCAGGGAGGTCCTCGTCCAGCTCGACGACGGCGGCAGGTCTGCGTCCTCACCCGCGACGCGGCGGTCGGGGTGCTCGCCACCGTCACCTGCGCACCGATCACCCGCACCGTCCGCGGGATCCGTTCGGAGGTCGAGGCCGGGCCGGGGCAGGGGCTCCCTGCCGTGAGCGCGATCTCGTGCGACACCCTGCTGACCGTCCCACAGACCGCCCTCGACCCGGCACCGGTCGGGCGTCTCGACGAGGTCAGGCGGGCCCAGCTCGACCGTGCGCTCCGCTACGCCCTGGACATCCTCTACTGAGGCGGCCGGTCAGGACCCTGCCGCGGCCAGGACCCGGCTACTGAGGCTGGCGGTCAGGACCCGGCCGCGGCCAGCAGGGTGTCGCCGAGGTGGCCGTCGGGCGCGGTCGCCCCTGGCAGCGTGAAGAAGAAGCCGCCGCCGACCGGCTGGATGAACTCCTCGAGCTTCTCGCCGTCCAGCCGTTTCTGCACGGTGGTGAAGCCCCGCTCCAGGTCCTGCTGGTAGGCGATGAACAGCAGACCGGTGTCGACCTGGTCGGACCCGTCCATGTCGCGCGCGTAGTTGAAGCTGCGGCGCAGGATGCGGTTGGCCTCGGTGGCCGGGGTGCGCGGGTTGGCCAGGCGGATGTGGGCGAAGGGCGGGGTCACCCGGCCGAGCGGGTCGGCGGCGAAGTCGGGGACCTCGTCTTCCCGCTGCCTGCCGAGCGGCGCGCCGCTGTCGCGGTGGCGCCCGATGGTCTCCTCCTGCACCTGCAGCGGGGTGAAGTCCCAGCGCTCCACGAAGTTCTTGATGATCCGCACCACCTGGTAGCTCCCGCCGGCCGCCCAGGCCGGCTCGGGACCGTCCGGCTGCACCCAGACCAGGCGGTCCATGAGCGCCTCGTCCCGCGGGTCCGGGTTGGCGGTGCCGTCCTTGAAGCCGAGCAGGTTGCGGACTGACGTCTGCCCGGGCCCGAGGGTGTTCGGCCGCTGGAACCCCTCGAGCATCCACCGCTGGGTGAGCAGCTGGGTGGTTGCCGTGCGCAGCTCGCGCAGCGCGTGCAGGACCGTGTCGCGGTGGTCGGCGCAGACCTGCACGAGCAGGTCGCCGTGGCAGCGGGCCGGGTCCAGGTCGTCGTTGGGGAAGGCGGGCATCTTCCTGAGCCGCTTGGGCCGGAGCGCGGCCAGCCCGTACCGCTTGTCGAACAGGGAGGCCCCGACCGACACGGTGACCGTCAGCCCGTCCGGGACCGGCGCCGGGCCGAGGATGCCGGAGTCCGGCGGCGGCACGGTCCCGTCCCGCTGCGGCGGCGCCCTCCCGGTCGTCAGGTCCTGGGCCCTGGCGGTGAGGGTCTCGAGGGTGGCGGCCAGCCCGGCCCGGCTCCTGGCCTCGACCTTGAAGGCGGCGACCAGCCCGGCCGCCGGCTGCGGGGTGGTGACACCCGGCTGGTGGCGCCCGAACACCGAGTAGGTGACCGGGCGGGTCGCGGGCTTGGGCGGCGGTTCCTGGCCGGCGTTGCGGCCGAGCGCGTAGCCGGCCACCGTCGCCGCGGCGCCCCCGGCGAGCGCGCCGGCCAGGAACCGCCGCCGGTTGACCTGGCCGGCCGGCTTCGGCGCCTGCTCGGGCGGGTCGGGCGGGAGGGTGTCGTGGGACCCGGGCTCCATGACGGACGAACCTCTGCATCGCGGGACGGGCCGGCGGCCCGCGGTGCCGGCGGCGCGAGGCCAGGAGCCGGCTCCGGGCCAGCGCCACTGGCCAGTATGGAAGCCACCGAAACGCTTCACAAGGCCACGGACGCTCCCGGACCGGACGTTCCGGCGCCCGGGGCCGCGCCGCTGCCCCCCGATCGGGGGCAGGCAAGAGTATTCATCCGGCCTATTGGTTCACGCCTCCCCAGGCGGCACCATACCGTCGCCGGCGCGCCGGATGGCTCCGGCCGGTCCAGCCTGGCCGTCCAGGCGAGGGGGTGGGACGAGGATGAGGCGAGGTTGAGCGTGCAGGACGACGCCGACCGGGTCTGGGGCACGCTCGCCACCGCTCCCCTGGCCACCGCGCTGGTCAACCCGGAGGGCGACTTCCTGCGGGTGAACCAGGCCCTCTTGCGACCTCGTCGGCCAGGCCGAGCCGGCGCTGGCGGCCGACGGCTTCGAGGCGGTCGTGCACCCGGAGGACCGGGAGGTCGACGCCGAGCACCTGCGCCGGCTGCTCGCCGGCGAGATCGACGCCTACCAGCTCCAGCAGCGCTGCCGCCGGGGCGACGGGGAGGCCATCTCGGTGCTGGCGAGCGTCTGGCTGCATGCCGACCCCGCGGGAAGACCCCGGTACGTCGTCCGCCAGCTCGTCGAGCTCGACGAGCGCCGGCGGGCGGAGGAGCAGCTCGCCTGGCGGGCCACGCACGACGCGCTCACCGGCCTGCCCAACCGGACCCTGTTCCGCGACCGGCTCGACATGACCCTGGCCCGCCTCGGAAGAGACCCTGGCCTGGCCGCCGTGCTCGTGCTCGACCTGGACAGCTTCCGGGAGGTGGCCGAGCGGTTCGGCAACGACGCGGTCGACCGCCTGCTGGTCGCGCTGGCCGGCCGGCTCTCGAGCATCCTGCGGCCGAGCGACACGGTCGCGCGCCTCGGCAGCGACGAGTTCGCGGTCCTCTGCCACGACCTCGGCCACGAGCGGGACGCGGTCCGCCTGGCCGAGCGGATCGTGGCCGGCCTGGCCACGCCGTTCGCGGTCGGCGGCCAGGAGATCGTGATCACCGCCAGCATCGGGATCGCGCTCGCGGGTGTGCGCAGGCCCCAGCCTGCCGAGAGCCTGCTCCGGGACGCCGACAGGGCCATGCGCCTGGCCAAGCAGCGGCCAGGCACCACCTGGGACCTCGCCGGCGAGGCAGTCTCCGACCAGCTCGCCGAGCGCCTGGCCACCGAGGCGGCGTTGCGCCGGGCGGTCGAGGCCGCCGAGCTGCACGCCCTCTACCAGCCGATCGTGAGCCTGCGCGAGGGGCGGGTGATCGGCGTGGAGGCGCTCGCGCGCTGGGAGCAGCCCGGCCGGGGCCTGGTCATGCCGGCCGACTTCGTCCCCTTCGCCGAGGAGACCGGCCTGGCCGCGACCACCCTGAAGCGGCTGACCGCCCTTGGGGTGCGCATCGCGGTCGACGACTTCGGCACCGGCTACTCCTCGCTGGCGTCCTTGCAGCACCTGCCGATCAGCTCGCTCAAGATCGACCGCTCGTTCGTGGCCCGCCTGGACCTGGACCCCGGGGACGACGCGATGGTCACCGCGGTGATCGGCCTGGCCCACACCCTCGGGCTCGACGCGATCGCCGAGGGAGTGGAGACCGCCGGCCAGCTCGCCCGGCTCGACGCCCTCGGCTGCGACTACGCTCAGGGCTACCTGTTCGCCCGCCCCGAGCCGGGCGGCCGGGTCGGCGAGCTGCTCGGCCAGGACCGCCGCTGGCAGTGAGGCGGCCACCCTGAGGCAGGCGCTCTTGGGACTGTGGCAGCTACGGGATCCACCCAGCCATGGCACAGGCGCTCTTGGGGGGCCGTGGGGGGAGCGAGCTCCCCCCACATGGAACGGGGACTGCGCGGTCGACGAAATTGCCGGAACCCAACGACCCCTGCGGGTGTATCAAGCATGACACCCAGTCCGTGGAGGGCCGACCACTGGACACCGACGACCGTCTCGTCGAACGCGCGCAGCAAGGAGACGTGCACGCCTACGGAGCCCTGGTCCAGCGGTACCAGAACCTCGCCTACCGCACCGCCTATCTCGTGACCGGGGCGGCCGCCGACGCCGAGGACGCCGCCCAGGAGGGATTCGTGAAGGCGTACTACGCGCTGGCCCGGTTCCGGGCCGGCGCGCCGTTCCGGCCCTGGTTGCTGGCCATCGTCGCCAACGAGGCTCGCAACCGGCGACGGTCGGCCCGCCGCCAGGGTGACCTGGCGGTCCGGGTCGCCGAGGACCGCCCCTCGGGGGACGCGGCCCCGTCTCCCGAGGTGGCGGCTCTGGCAGGCGAGCGGCGCCGGACGCTGCTGGCCGCGGTGAACCGCCTGTCAGCGGCCGACCGGGAGATGATCGCCTGCCGCTACTTCCTCGAGCTGTCCGAGGCGGAGGTGGCGGCCACGCTCGGCTGCCGCCGGGGCACGGTCAAGTCGCGCACGTCGCGCGCGCTCACCCGCCTGCGGGCGGTGCTGGCCGAGCAGGGCGACGGGCAGGCCATGTCGGTGACGCTCGAAGGGGGTGGCGAATGACCGACCGCGAGCTGGAGCGGGCCCTGGCCGATCTGGGCGCCCACCTCGAGCACTCTGCCACCCCGCCGATCGCCGCGGCGGTCGCGGTCCGGCTGGCCGAGGCGCCGGCCCCGTCGCCAGGCCGCCGAGGCCGGGTCGCCAGGGCCGCGCGGGCCCGCGCCCGCCTGCGCCGGCCGCTCCCACGGCCCCGTTGGCAGCGGCTGGCCCTGGCCTGCCTGGCCGTGGTGGCGCTGGCAACCGCGGTGCTGGCCGCCTCCCCGGCCACCCGCGAGGCCGCCGCCCGCCTGCTCGGCCTGCGCGGCGTGCGGATCGAGATCGGCGGTCCCGGCCCCGCAGCCACCACCCGGGTCGGGGGTGAGCTGTACCTCGGCGACCTGGCGACCCTGGACGAGGCCAGACAGCAGGTGCGCTTCCCCGTGGTGGTGCCCACCGTGCCCGGGTTCGAGCGCCCGGACGCGGTCTACGTCGACCCCAGGGTGCCGGCCGACGGGCGGGTCGACTTCATCTACCGGCCCCGGCCGGGGCTGCCGGCCGCTCCGGGCACGGGCGTGGGCCTGCTCGTGACCCAGTTCCGGGCCTCGGTCGACCAGAACTTCGTCAAGAAGGCGCAGCTCGGCGAGGGCAGCCTCGAGGTGGTCACGGTCAACGGCGAGTTCGGCTACTGGTTCGCCACCGAGCACGGCTTCAGCTACCTGGACCGCAACGGCAACGAGCTGCCGGAGACGAGCCGCCTAGCCGGCAGCACCCTGATCTGGGAACGCGGCGGCCTGACCCTGCGCCTGGAGGGGCAAGTCTCCAAGGAGCAGGCCTTGCGCATCGCCGAGAGCATGCGTTAGCCCGCCGGGTGGCCCGGGGGAGTCTCACCCCCGGGCTCCCACAGATTCCATGCGTGACAGTCTCCCGTCACACGGCTCGTGTCGTCCTGGTCGTCAGAACAGCGAGACCCATGCCCAGTGGGCGAAGGCGCTGGGGTCCTGGCGGGTGACGCGCTGCCAGCACGCCTTGGCCTTGTTGAAGGGTCGCAGCCGTTCGAGCTTCTCGCGGAGCCAGCGCACCAGGTAGGCGTTGATGCGCCGTAGGAGGGGATACAGCGCGAGCGGTAGAACGCGCCGTAGTACTGCATCCAGCCGCGAACGATCGGGTTGATCCAGCTCGCGAGGTCGGCAAGGCTGTGGCCGGTCCTGCGGTGCAGCCGCCACCGGCGGCGGCGTCCGCCGGGCCTCCTACTACGACTCCGTCATATCTGTCGTAGCGTTCTTGCCAGGGTCCAGTCGGTGGTCGAGGTACGGACGGAGGGCGGTTGTTGGGCGCGGGTGACGACGATGTGGTCGTGGCCGCTGCGCGGGCGGGCGACGAGTCCGCGTTCGCGGCGCTCGTCGAGCGTCATCGGGGGGAGTTGCGGGTGCACTGCTACCGGATGCTGGGCTCGTTCGACGAGTCGGAGGATCTGGTGCAGGAGACGTTCCTGCGCGCGTGGAAAAACCTCGGTGGCTTTGAGGGTCGCTCGACGTTGCGGGCCTGGCTGTACCGGATCGCGACGAACGCGTGCCCCGACGCCCTCGACGGCCGGGCACGCCGGGTACTCCCGCACCACGTGGCGGCGCCGTCGGATCCGAGCGTTGCGCTGCCGCCCCGTACCGACATCGCGTGGCTGCAGCCGTTTCCGGATCGGCTGTGGGAGCCGGTCGCACCGAGCGAGGCGCAGCCGGATGTGGCGGTGGTCGCCAGGGAGACGATCGAGCTGGCGTTCCTGGCCGCGATCCAGCATCTGCCGCCCAGGCAGCGGGCGGTGCTGATCCTGCGCGACGTGCTCGGCTGGCCGGCCAAGCAGACCGCGGCGCTGCTGAACGGCAGCGTGGCGTCGGTCAACAGCGCGGTGCAGCGGGCCCGGGCGACGCTTCGGGAGCACCTGCCCGAACGCCGCCTGGAATGGGCGCCGTCGGCGGAGCCCACCGAGCAGGAGCGGGCGGTGCTGCGGCGGTACATGGATGCGGTTGAACGTGCCGACCTCGCTGCGGTCGCCGACCTGCTGGCCGAGGACGTACGGGCGACGATGCCGCCCTACCCGATGTGGTTCCAGGGGCGCGACGCCGTCGTGGCGGCGCTGGCGGCGAGCTGGGACCCCGGCTCGCCGGGCTACGTGGGCAGGTTCCAGATGGTGCCGACCCGGGCCAACCGGCAGCCGGCAGTGGCGGCCTACGTCCGGCGCCTCGACGAGCCCGCCTACCGCGCCTTCGCGATCGCCGTGCTGCGGATCGAGGACGGCCGCATCGTGGAGGTCACCGCCTTCCACGGCCCCGGCCTGTTCCCGGCGTTCGCCCTGCCCACAGCGTTGCCACCGACGCACCGATGAGTTTCTGCGCGACCCGCCGTCTCAACAGGGGGCAACCAAAAATTGATCTCGACGGAGGTTAGGTCATGGGTAAGGTGCTGTGGTCAGTCACCATGTCGCTGGACGGCTTCATCGCAGGCCGTGGTGGTGACATGTCCTGGTTGACCGAGCACCTCGGGCCCAACCCGACGGTGGACGAGGTGATCGGCAAGATCGGCGCGCTTCTCGTCGGCAACCGCACCTTCCGCGGCGACGATCCGTACAAGGGCGTCGCGGCCAAGGAAGGCAAGCCGTTCGGCGGGGGGTGGACCGGACCGCAGTTCGTGCTTACCCACCACGCCCCGGACACCCCGGTGCCGGGTATCACCTTCGTCGGTGACCTCGACAGCGGCGTCGCCGCGGCCAAGGCCGCCGCGGGTGACAAGTACGTCAACGTCCTCGGCGCCAACACCGCCCAGCAGTGCCTCGACGCGGGTGTGATCGACGAGATCCTCGTGTGCATCGCGCCCGTCCTGCTCGGCGATGGCGTCCGGCTGTTCGACCGCCCGGGCGGGACCAACGTCAAGCTCGAACGCATCAGCCTGACCCACGCGCCGCGAGCGACGAACCTCTGGCTACGCGTCGCTAGATGAGCCGTTGGTTAGGCCTCAGGAGGTGCGCTGCCGCTGCGCGGCTTGCTGGCCTCCCGCGGTGATCTGGGCGGCCTGCGACGTCGCGACGAGGCACTCCCAAATGTAGCTGCGGGTGAGAGGCCGGTCTTCGGTGCCGTACCTGCGCTGGAACAGGAACGGCATCGGTTGGCTCCATCTCTGCTCGAACACGTCGTAGGCGCAGACCAGCGGTAGGGCGGCTTTGCCTGCACGGACCCGGAAGATGATCGCGGTCAGGACCTCCGCGAGCTCGGGCGAGACCAGCAGCAGCCGCTCGGCGTCGGTCTTGGACGGGGCGACCTGCAGGACCCGACTGCCCTTGCGGACCACGCCGATCAACTGCTCCTCCGGAGCGACCAGGCCCTGGCGAACTCCCAGCAGTTCGGATGTGCGGGCTCCGGTGGAGATGTAGAACGCGATCAGAGCCCGATCCCTGTTGCAGGTCAGGGCCGCGAATAGGTCATTGAACGCCTGGTCGGGGATGCTCCGCGGGACGGGCTTGGGTTCCTTGGGCTGATACGCCGCCCTGCGGGACGGCCGCCGAAACGGCTGCATCGGATTGTGGTGGGCATTGACATGCTCATCCTCAGCACACCTGGCATTAGGAAACGGGTTGACCAACGGCCGACCGTGCGTCTCCCGGTGGTACTCGTAGAACGACCGGATGACCGCACGGGCGTGCCGCCGGGTCCGGACCGCGTAGTTCTCGCCGGGCGTCGCCTTGCCGGTGACCTGGTTCACCGAGCCGGGAGCGGGCCCATCAGCGCGACGCTGCCGCGGCGGCTTCTTGCTTGTCTTCAGCCACAGCGCGAAGTCACGAGCCTCGGCCCGACCAGCCAGATGCCAGGAAACCCCGACCGCGCGCAAGAACCGGAACCACGTCAACAGCTCGTAGGCATAGGACCGCAGCGACCCCGGGCTGGCGTCGTCGGCGAGCATATGGTGGAGGAACTCGGTAACAGCGGACACCTCGGTGCCATGCTCGTCCAGAAGCATGAACGGCAACAAGCGGTCGCCGGTCTCCTCCACCTTGCCGACCCTGGCGACGTCCAGCGCCGCAACATCCCGGACCGTCGTGCCGTGCTCTGCCATCCATGCCTCCGCGGGTCGTCGTGGTCAACGAGCCGAGATGACAGCAGATCCACGCCACCACGCGGAGTAACGGACGAAGGCCGGACACGCCACGGCGTGACTGTCCGTTGAGCTTGGAAGGTACCCAGGACGTCCCCGAGTTGTTTCGGTCAACGGGACACCCGCTGCCCGATGCTCTGGCCCGACCCAGCCCAGCGGCCCCGCCTGGTCGAGATCCGCGACAACCTCATCGACCGCATCGCCGAGGCCGAACGCGAAGGCTGGCTCGGCGAGGTCGAAGGCCTCCAGGTCAGCCTCGCCGGCGCCAACGACAAGCTCGCCCAGCTCGACCGCCGCGCCCACCACCACACCACGGTCGAACTCGGCATCCCCAGCGTCATCCAGCCCGGCAAGCACCAGCCCACCGGCCGGACCGCACACCGACACCGCCACACCGGAGGCGACTGACAGGCAAATGCCGATCGCGTGACGCCACGTCGCTCGAGTTCAGAGAATCCGCAAACGCGTCCTCCTTGCCACATGACGACCGCGGTCCTCACGGCACATCACCCGGTCACGGAATGTGGGCCAGAACCCGGGAAGTCCCCCGGTAGCGGCCACGAAGCACCCGCTGGTGCGACGTACGGCGCTGAGCGCCACGGTTGCCAGCAAGGTGGTGTGGTCCCAGACGTCCGGGGTCGATGCCATGCCGGCGGCCGGGTCTCCCACAACGCCGCCAGCAGGCGCGGCAGCCTTGGCGATCTGCTCGGGTGGGATCGGGTGGCGTCGGCGGCCAGCGGCGGCCGCCATGCGCCGCGCCGCCTCGGTCGGGGCCGCTACGGACTGGGATGCTCGTCGGTCGCGCCTCCGGTGTTCACGGCATGCTCGTCACCGTCGTGGACAACCAGGGCTGCTGGCAGTCGTCACAGTGGTCGAGGCGGGCACCCTGGTCGGTGGCAAAGATCGAATGCACCCAGTTGCCTTGTGCATCCGTCGTGCGTGTTCCTGGGTGCCGCAGAAGCGCTGTACGATCGGCCGACGAGGTGACCGGTCCGGGCGCACCCGTCGGTGGCTGGTCGAGCCCGGTGAGGGGATACGCGAAGACGACGAGATGGACCCCGTGCCTACGACGCCGGAGCGGCCGGCGGCGGGGCCAGCGCGGAGGAATTCGCGATCCAAGAGTTCCGCGATTCCTGAACGATGGAGGCCTGGGCGGTGACCAGGGAGGCCGTGAGCCGTGGCCAGCGATGCTCCGATGATCATCGGTGACAGCCGGGGAGTCGACCTTGCGGTGATCAATGATTTCGACGAGATCGTCCGGCTCGCCGAACGCCGGCCGCCGCTGTTCATCCGGTACTCCGAGGGTCCCGAGCGGGATCGCGAGGGCCCGAGCATGGACTACGAGAGCGGGATGACCCTGCCCGGCCTGTCCGTCACGCTTCTGGATCCGCCGGCCTGGTGGACGCGGCCGGCCCGGGATTGGGTGGCCCGGCGAATGTGCAAGTATGCCGAGCTGATGCAGGCGCCGCGCCAGCCGCAGCCCTGGTTGCTCGCCGGGCGCGAAGTCGGCCTCGGCCCGGACCACGAGCCGTTGATAGCAGAGGCGATCGCGCTCGCGTGGGTGGGACCGGCCGCGCTGGCCGAGGCGGTGCGGATCTACCGCCAACGCTTCGCCGTCGGTCAGGACTCGCGCTGCCTACCCACGCGGCCGGCGGCAGAGGCTGAGCACACCGGCCCGGAACGGCGAGCAACCGCGGCAATGCGCCCGGATCACGACGCCTTTCCTTGCTGATCAACCAGCCCACGCCGTACCGGCCTGGTCTGGGAATCACTCGACTGGCCGCTACCGGGGCGTCCCACCCGTCGATCATTTGCCTCGATTCTCGGTAGGCGGGCTGTGCCGCCTTTCGTGCTGCCCGGGCTCCGACAACACCGTGAAAGCCCTGGTCACGGACGGTTCCGTAACGCCGAGAACGGCGTACCTCAACTAGTCTTCTAGAACCAGAGGATCCGAGCCCGCAGAGCGACGCCCGCATCTACCCTGATCATCGACGAGCCGTCAGCATGTCGGCTCGCAGCCGCACATGGTGGCGCTGCGGCCCTCACCATCCTCGCCGGCAACCTCTACCGGCTCTTCGCCCGAGGCCTCAACCGCCAGCAACCCGCACGCACACTCGACGACCCTGAGCCGCAAGCACACCCGGCCCAGCCCCAACCTCAACTCAAATTACGGCACCGAAGATCGAGGCTAGGCGTCGCTCAGTCGCCGGTGCCAGTCCCCGGCGGGATCCCCGAGGTCCAGCTGAGCCCATCGGGGCGGAACGGATTGCGGCAACGCGAGCGCGGCCGCGCCCCACCGCGCGCCCAGCCGGCCGGCGGTGCCGACATCGTGTCCCTGCAACAGGCCATGGAGCAGACCCGCCGCGAACGAGTCCCCGGCGCCGGTGGAATCCCCGTCCGCCGCCGCGCTCACCGGGGGGATGTGCGTGGCACGGTGCCGCCCGTACGCGGTCGCGCCGAGAGGTCCGTGCGTGACCACCACCCACTGCAACTCCGTGCCCGCGCCCGTGTGCCTGCACACCGACCCGTACGGATCGTCGAGCCATTCCCGGGGAAACTCCGTTGCCGAGCCGATGACGATGTGCGCGAACCAGGCACCGGCGCTCTGCGGCGTCGGAACAGCCGTCCCGACCAGCGCCGACGACCTCCGCAGGAACGGGACGAGCTCCGGTTCGAAGTCGCCGTAGCACCCGACGTACACGCAGTCCGCGTCCGATATCGCAGCGTAGGGCACGGGAACGGTGCTGGCGCACTCCTTTTGTAGCACGACGATGGTGCGCTCGCCGTTGGCGTCGAGGAAGATCAGTGACTCCGGCGTACAGTCGCCGTGCCGCCGAACATGTTCGGTCTCGATGCCCCAGGAGGTGACCTCGTCCAGCAGGGCGGCCCCGAGGGCGTCCTCGCCCACCTGCATCACCAGAGCGACCCGGTGTCCGGCGCTGCTCAGTGCCCGTGCGATGTTGCCGGTACTGCCACCGGCTCGGCGACCGAGGGACGTCGCCACCGCGCGCCCGCCGGCGACGGGCAGGTGGTCGACCTCGAAGACATCGTCCCACGCGGCGGAGCCGAGAACCCAGATATTACTCATATCCGGTCAATCTAATGCCAGCGAGTGCGGCGGCGATACGCAACAGCTGATCCGGCGGCGGCACCGCCACGCGGTCCAGCCAGGTCAGCTTCGCCGCCACGCCGGACGGGTCGTGGCGGCAGCCCAGCAGGCCCCCGACGAGGGCCGCCACCGTGTCGGTGTCCCCGCCGAGACCGACGGCGAGCCGGATCGCGGGCACCAGGTCGCCGCCGGCCGACAGGCAGCAGTGCAGGACGGCGGTCACGGTCTCCGCGGGATCGAGAGTGATGCCTGCGGGCGGCGGCAGCCACTGGCCCGTACCTAGGGCCCGCAACGCATCCGCCACGGCGGTGTCCCCACCCACCGCGGCACCCGCGGCGCCCGCCTCTTCGATCGCGACATCGAGCAGCAGCGCGGGCGAGGCCCCCTCGATCGCCCACGACGCGCACGCAGCCATGACACAGGCTGCGGTGAGTGCCTGCGGCCCGCTGTGGGTCATCCGGGTCAACGCCAGGGTCCATTCCCGACGCCGCCCCACGGCGGACGGCGGCAGCGCCCACCCGACGGGCAGCGCCCGCATCGGCGCGCCGTTGGTGTTGGAGCCGCTGGTATCGGGCCGGCCGGTCAGCTTGAAGTGTTCGATGGCCCGTGTCGTGGAGGGTCCCAGACCCGGAATCGACTCCGCACGGGCGGCCAGGCTTTCGAGAAATCGTGCCGGATCGCCGAGCCCTCGCTCCTGCGCCAGGTGTTCGCAGACCAGGAGCGTCAGGGCCGTGTCGTCCGAGGTCGCACCGGACGGCCAGCGCTCACTTCCGGGGAGCCGCTCCAGCTCGGCCGTCGACACGCCTGTGGGCGGTCGTCCCTCCCACGGCAGTCCCAGTGCATCGCCGCCGGCGTAGGCGAGCAGCCCGGCGTGGATGCGTTCGCGCAGGGTGGGTCCCAATTCCGGAAAGAGCCGCCGGAGCAGCACGAAGTTCTTCTTCTCCACGGCGCCCCGCCCAGCCGCCAGATGGCTGACGGCGTCCCGCTCCGAGGTCCCCCGGAGGATGTCGCCGAGGGAGAGATCCGTGTAGGCGACGTCGTAGGGCGTGCCACACAGTTTGAAGCGGCGGCGGGCGTCCTCCACCAACCGTCGTGCGGTCGCGGTGTCACCGCCGCGCTGGGCGAGCTCCCCCAGACAGTGAATGATCTTCGCCTGCTGCAGGTCCTCCCCCAGATCCTCGGCGAGGCGGAGGGCTTCGCGCAGGTACGTCTCGGCCTGCGTCAGGTCGCCGAGGCCCATGTGGACCCGGCCGACCGCGAGGGTGGACTCCAGGACCCCCCGGGCGTCGGCCACCTTCCGCCGTAACTGCAGCGCCTCCCGATGCGAGGCCTCCGCATCGCGCCACCGGCCTTTGATCTCTTCGACGAAACCCCGGTTTCCGAATAGGGCGCTGGAGACACCGACGTTGCGGGTGTCCTCCCGGGACGATTCGAGAAGCCAGATTCCGTCGCCGAACGACCGTTCCGCGCCGTCGACGTCACCGTTGTAGAGCTGGCACGCCCCCCGCACGATGTGGCAGCGGGCCTGGTCGTTGACGGTACCGGAGTCGCGCGCCGCTTCCAGCGCACGGTTCGCGTACGACGCGGCGGTTTCGAAGTCGCCGGCGTAGAGCTGGATGCTCGCCAGTCGCAGGAGAACGTCGACGTTCTCCACGGCGCCGCTGGTCAGTGCCCGGAGCGCGTGGTCGGCGGCGCCCTTGATGTCGCCGCGCACGAAGCATAGTTCGGAACGCAGCAGCAGCGTCTCGGATTCATCGGGTGGCAGGGCCCCGAGCAACCGTTCGGCCTCCGCCCAGTCCCCAACAACGAGCAACGCTTTGCACAGCCGCGGAAACACCTCCTTCGGGTCCACCCTCGTCTGCATCCGCCGATACCAACTCAGCGCGGTCTGGTACAACCCGGAATGTTCGGCCGCCTCGGCGGCCCGGAACGCGGCCGGCACCATGCGCCGCCAGTCCTCGGCGCGCTCGAAGTGGTGGGCCGCCTCCGAGAATTGTTCCTGCTCCTCGAACCACGCGCCGGCCCGCCGGTGCAGCGAGCGCCGCTGGTTTGCGCTCAGTTCGGAGTACGTCACCATCTGCAGCATCTCGCTAGTGAACGAGATCCGCCCGTCCTCGGTCTCCCTGAGGATGCCGGCCTTGCAGGCCAGTTCTAGCGCCGCGAGCCCGCCAGACTCGTCCAACTCCATCAGGCGCAGTATCGGAGCCAGTTCATGCGACGTCTCGCCCACCACCGCGGCGACGTCGACGAACCTGCGGGTCCGCTCCCCTAGCCGCCGCAGGCGCCCTTCGAGGAGGCGGTCGACCCGCGCCGGGATCTCGGCCGAACTGCCGGTCAGCCGTCCGACGCCGGCCTCGACCCGAATACCGCCACCGATGGCCAACTGACGCATCGACTCCGTCAGCAGCAATGGGTTTCCGCCGGTGAAACCGTAGACGAATTCGACGGCCGAATCGGTCAGCGTCGCATCACCCAGCAGCGCATTCAGATACTCCGCAACGTGCGATCGGCCGAGCGACGGCAGCTCGAGAGTTTCGGCACCCTTCGCCGCCCATTCGGACAGAAACTCGTCGATCACCGGATTGTCGCGCTCCTCCTCGGGCAGCGTCACCACCGCGATCGCTGGGCAACCGCGGCTCTTGTTGAAGAAGTACGTGAGAAAACACAGGGTGTCCGGATCGGCGACGTGCGCGTCCTCGACCACCAGACAGAGCCCGTGCGAATTTCCTATCTTCAGGATCACGCTCGACAACACGTCGTAGAGGCCACGCGGATTACTCCCCCCGATCTGCGGACCGAGCGGGATCTCCCGGCCCAGACCGGCCAGAAACTTCCCCACCACCGGCACGCCCTCGAGCAGGTCTGGAGCGCTGCGCCGGAGAGCGTTACGGATAGAGCGCGAGGTGGTACCGAGGATGGGCCGGAGAGCGTCACGAATGGGCAGGAGCGCCTCCGCGGATCGACCGATGCACTGCGCCGACAGCACCGTCATACCGCGCCCGGCGCACCACTCGGCCAGAGCCGTCGCCAGCCGACTCTTGCCGACGCCGCGTTGCCCGACCATGATGACAACTCGTCCGGTGCGGTCGTCGAGCGCCGCTTCGGCAATGCTTTTCAGACTCCCCAATTCAACCTGGCGGTCGACGAGCGGGATAGCCGTCGGGTCGAGAATCGCCATGACGCTCCAAACGACGGGGGAACGGCTGTTCCGGGGTGGTCGGCCGTCCCTGGCAGCGGGTGGGTTGTGGCGGTGGTTGTAGTTGCTGGCCCATCTCCGCAGCCTATCAGTTCCCCAGCCAACCAATGACTCAGGACAGGTTCTTACAGCCCGGGCTCGATCGCGGGTGCCGACGCCGGGTCCTGATCGTGCGCCTCCCGCGTCACCGGGAAGCGCACCGCCCGGATGACGTCGGCGGCCAGTTCGGACAACGAGCCGACGACTATGACGCCGCTGCCGGCGAAGGCGTCGGGGCGTCCTGGGCGGACCAGGCCCACGAACCGGGTGCCAGCTGCCCGGGCCACGTCGGCGTCGCGCCGAGCGTCGCCGATGAAGACGGCCTCGTGACCGGCCAAGCCAGCGGCGGCGATCCCGGCCG
>Ga0184627_10000132_pt1 | contig 36564 bp, 27 predicted proteins | sample PLM3_127_b1_FD_133150 | JGI IMG/M metagenome (GOLD analysis project Ga0184627, IMG submission 133150) | Groundwater sediment microbial communities from an aquifer in East River, Colorado, USA - PLM3_127_b1 | ecosystem: Environmental > Terrestrial > Soil > Riparian zone | place: USA: East River... | reverse complement strand
GGGCCGACCTGTCGCTTTCCGAGATCGGTCCGCAACAGATGTCGCGCACAGCTCAACGGCAATATTGAGCCGATGACCAGCAGCGATCATCCCGTCTTCCGCCCCGACCCCGACAGAAAGGTCCCTCATCGAGCTCACGAACACCCGTCGGGGACGCTGCCAGTGGCGTGGCTGTTGCAGGCGCTGTGGCCACAGAGTCAGGTCGAACCCGCGTTCGTATGGGTGGCCTGCCACGCCGCGGAAGCGCTCCGAGAAGCGCTCTGCGTAGCAGTGGTCGCAGCCGGGCGAGACCTTGGAGCAGCCGGTCACGGGGTTCCAAGTCGCGTCGGTCCACTCGATGGTGCTGCCGTCGCTCATGGCATCCCCCTTGCCTGGTCCGGTTCCTGCACGTTAACCAGCAGTATCGAACAAATGTTCGACCGTGCCTACCCCTTCGCCAGTATCGAAGACCGAAGCCTACGTCAGGAAGCCGAGTTGCTCGGGCGCGAACCGGAGAACTGTGCCCTCCGGGTAGGTGAACCGCCGCGCACGTGGTGACAAGATCTCAAGGCGATCTGCTTCCTCCAGCGGCTTGAGGACCTGCCGCTTGTAGTGGGAGGCCGCGTATGGGGTGTCTGCCAGGACGAACTCCTCGACTTGCTCGACCGCGGCGGTGCGCCCGGCGAACCGTTGCACCATCGCGGTCCGCAGCGGGCCGGTGTCAACCGCATCGCCGGCGAGCAGGACCTCCTGGCCGGCGAGTCGGTCGCTGAAGCGTGTGCCGCCGCCGACGTCCACCTTCCACATCGCGTCCTTCATGGCGCGCAGCCCTGTCAGCGAGCGCGTGCCGTAGAACAGGAAGTAGGCGGTGTGGCCGTCGCGGGTGACCATCTCGAAGCTGCGCACGTAGGTAAAGCCGCCCACGTCGTGCAGTTGCCGCTTGTACAGGTCGTGGAGGAACCGCTTGCGCGCGGCCGTGTCCAGCTCGCATGCCTGAAGGTAGTTGCGTGTCCCGAACAGCCCATCCAGGTGGGCGGTGATGCGGCCGGCGGCGAGGAACTGGTTGACCCGGTTGTACATGAAGTTGAAGAACACTTCGCAGCGGTCGAAGGCGAGCAGCCGGCTGATCAGCTCGATGGGCGCGCCGGTGAAGCCGAACGGGTCAACGAACGCGAACGTTGGGGCGAGCCTCGTGCGCTGCTGCTGCAGGTCGTCGACCAGGCCACTGGCGGCTTGCTCGAAGGTCGTGCGCTGGTGGGTGACGGTCACGTTGGGCGGCAGTCCACCCCGGGTACGCGTGAAGGCGGCGAGCTGCTCGACCAGGCTGTCGTAGCGGTTCCTACGGTTCTCCAGGAAGAAGAAGGCAAACTGGCAGGACATGCGCGGGAAGAACGCGTGCTCGAGAAGGGTGCGCAGCGCGATGATCGGCGAGCCAGGCTCTCCATCCTCGTAGATCCCAGGACCGGCGAAGCCGTCGAGGAACACCACCCGCTCGTGCTGACTGCCAAGGATCGGAAACCACGCGTTGAGATACTGGCGCAGGATCTCGTGCTTGGCGGCGGTGTGCGGCTCGAGCTTCCATCGGGTCGACGGCAATGCGAGGCCTCCGAGTACCGTACGTAGCCAGCCCGTAGTTCCCATGCTCCTCAATCGTGAGACCACCCTCAATCATCATACTAGGCAAATTAGGATAAAAGATCCCTAACGTTGCAACGGTCAACAGCTGTCGGGCATGTGATCGCGTCACGACCGGTGCGGGTCGTCTCCGTTGCAGCGCTCAAGCATGACCATGATGACGGGCTCGGCCACGATCCTGATCCCAAGCTCGCGCGGCGCGCCTTGGTCGACAGGGATGTCGGGTCAGCTACGACTAGTCACCACCATCGTTTGCCGACGGCGCGGCGGAGCACACCGTTCTGCCGGCGCCGCAGGTCCTCGGCGGCGAGCACGAGCAGCTCCCCGAGCGTGGGACTGCACGCCTCGACCCGGCCGGCCGAGGCCACCAGCAGCCGGCGGAGCACGCTGGCCTCCTCCTGGGTCAGGCACACGAGCAGATCCGGCGTGAACCGTGGCCGCCGGTTCACGACCCCGCACCCTCGCCGGGCCGCGCCGAGCGGCGGAGCTCCCAGTAGGCACGCTCGATCCGGGCCTGCTGGTCGACCGGGCGCTCGCCGCTGGCCGCCCGCTCCCGGCGTTCCCGCTCGACGAGCCGGTCGAGGTCGGCCACCCACCGGTCGACCAACGCCACGGCATGGTCGAGCCGGGGCGCGACCACCACCCGGGCGACCCGGGCTGCGGTGATCGCGTCCCGGACGGCGCCGGCGGCGGCGCGGGCCTGGCCGGGCAGGCCCGCCCGGACGGCGGCCAGGTGCTCAAGCAGCGCCCGCTCGTCGCCATCAGGCATGGGTTGTGGCGGGTCCCCGGCGGGGGTCTGGGCCCGCCCGTCCTGGCGTCGAGGCTGCGCGCACCCGACGCCAGGGTCCTTCACCCGCACCGCCTGACCGCGGCGCCCGCTGGCGCCGCGCCGGCGTCCGGCTCCTGGGGGTGGTCGAGCTGCTGCTCCCGCTCGGACTGGCGGGCGCTGTCGGCGTCGACCTCGCTCTCCAGCCACGCCAGCAGCGCCAGCAACCCGCAGCCGGCCAGACCAGCGAGGAACAGCGCGACCGGCCGCCACATGCCTGTCTCTCTCTTTTCGTCCGGTTCGGTACGGACGGGGACCATAGGGGCAGCGGCACTGAAGAACGCACACGCCGTGTGCGTGTTCGCCTACCAGGGCTGCCTAGTTGAGGACCCCGGCCCGCTCGGCTAGGCCGCGCAGGTCTGGGTTGCCAGCGCGTCGCTCCCGGCGGAGCAGGTCGGCGACCACCTCGCGCACAATCGGGGGGTAGCGGACCAGCACGGGGGCGACCTGCTCGGCGCGCATCAACGCCTGCACCGCGGCGCTGTCGCTGTGCTTCTGCGCGTACGCGCGTCCTACAGCGATCCAGTGGTGTCCTTGGCGCTGCGGTGCGATCGGCGAGGGGTCCACATCGCGGGCGAGTTCGACCGCCCGGCCGCCCTCGGCCATCTCCACAGCGACGGCGACTCGGTGGATCCCCACATTGGTGGGACCGAAGTGGAGGCAGTAATCGTTGCGGTCGGCGCCGAGCAACCGCCCGGCGGTGGCGGCCTCGTCCAGGGACGCCTGGGCGGCCTCAGGGCGGGCCAGGCGGGCAGCGGCGACCGCGCCAGCCAGGTGCAAGGCGCCGTAGACGGACCGGTGCTCGGGGCCTGCCCGGCCAAGATCGGCTTCCAACGGGTCGGCGGACTCCATAGCCGCTTGGTGAGCCTTGTCGTAGGAGCCGATGAGCATGTGGAACTGGGCGACCTGGAACATGGTCGCGCGCTCGGCGAGCGGGTCGGCGGACTGCCGTGCGGCATCACGGCCGCGTTCGATCGCCAACCATGCCAGATCGACGTAGCCGAGGTTCTTGAGCGCGACCCAGATCGCCTCGTACAGGTCGGCGAGCAGGCGGTGGAGCTGGGCACGCTGCTTGCCTTCGGCCAGCGCCGCGGCGAGCCGGCAGTCGCGGATCAGGTCTGGTGCCGCGGTGGCGACTTCGAGCAGGCGCGCGTCGTAGCGTGCCTGGAGGACCGGGCGAGCTTCGGCGTGCAGCTCCTCCACCGTCGGGAGCCTGTCTGGCGGTGCGGCCGTGTCGGGATCGTCGGTGATGAGCATGCGGCGGATCGCGTTGATGTCGGGCAGGCTCGGGCCGTCGGGGAGGTCGAACACGTACGGTTGGCCGGTGAGATCCTGGGGGGAAACTCTGAGGACGCGGGCGATGTCGGCGACAACGCTGATCCGGTCGATCCGCCGGTCGCCGCGCTCGACCTTCTGTAACCAGCTTGTGGACCGGCCGACAAGGCCGGCGAGGACGACCTGGGTGAGGCCGCGCCGGCGGCGGTAGAAGGAGATCCGCTCGCCGATCGAGAGCGGCCTGCTAGGCTCCGGCATGTCGGGCCTCCGTGAGGGTTCCGACCGTGCCCCCGGCCGTGCCATCGGCGCGGGGGCCTTCGCGTCCAACCTACCATCCGCGTCATCTACGCCCACGCCCGTCGCGGGCCGCGGTCGGCCCAGGTTCGCTTGGCCGCCCAGGTGACGAGCAGGGTGGCGGCCCACCCGACCCAGAGCGGCTCCTCCTTGAGCCGGTTCATGACCCGGCCTTGGGGGCGAGCCGGCTGACCGCGGCGGCGAGCGCCTCGAGCTGGCGGGTCTGCGCCTCGAGCTGCGCCTCGAGCCTGCCGACCTTCTGGTTGAGCGACTGTAGGTTCGGGTGGGTCTCGCCGGTCTCGGGGTCGGGGCACATGGACAGAGGACTGTGGTCAGGGTTCCCTTGCCGCAACCGAACTCCAGACGAAGATATGGGTAGGATCATGCTGGGCAGCGGTGCCCGCCCGGAGCGCCCGACTCCGGCTCCGGCACGGGGGCGCTGCCCGGCCGTGCCGGAGCGCTCGTCCACCAGACCCACGCGATCGGCGCGACGGCGACCTCGCCGACCGCCACCCCGGTCGCGAGGCGGAGCGTCCGCAAGCGCGGACTGGAGCGGGAGTTGAGGGTATGGACCAGACTGACGAGCAGGTCCGGCTGCTCGCCGAGGACGGCACGCTCATCGAGCACGAGACCTACAAGATCGACCTGTCCGACGACGAGCTGTGCGACCTCTACCGAAAGCTGGTCGTCGTCCGCCGGATCGACACCGAGGGCACCAACCTCCAGCGCCAGGGCCAGCTCGGCATCTGGGCGCCCTGCCTGGGGCAGGAGGCAGCCCAGGTGGGCAGCGCCGCCGCCCTCGGCCCCGACGACTTCGTCTTCCCCTCCTACCGGGAGCACGGCGTCGCCTACGTCCGCGGCATGGACATCGTCAGCGTGCTGCAGCTCTATCGGGGCGCCAGCCTGTCCGGCTGGGACCCCAGGGAACGGAACTTCGCCTGCTACTCGATCCCGATCGGCACCCAGGCCCTGCACGCGGTCGGCTACGCCATCGGGGCCAAGTGGGACGGCGCCGAGCTGTGCGCGGTCGCCTACTTCGGCGACGGCGGCACCTCCGAGGGCGACACCTTGGAGGCGTTCAACTTCGCCGCGGTGAACTCGGCCCCGGTCGTGTTCTTCTGCCAGAACAACCAGTGGGCGATCTCGGTGCCGCTGGCCAAGCAGATGGCCGCGCCCGTCTACCGGCGCGCGGCTGGGTTCGGCTTCCCGGGCGTGCAGGTCGACGGCAACGACGTCCTCGCGGTCTACGCGGTGACCAAGTGGGCCGCTGACCGGGCCAGGGACGGCAGCGGCCCGACCCTGATCGAGGCGCTCACCTACCGGCTCGGGGCCCACACCACCACCGACGACCCGACCCGCTACCGCACCAAGGACGAGCTGGACATGTGGACGGCCAGGGAGCCGATCGGGCGGTACCGGTCGTTCCTCGAGAAGGCCGGGCTCTGGTCCGACGAGGTGGAGCGCCGGGTCCAGGAGGACGCCGACGCGACCGCGGCCCGGATCCGGCGGGCGGTCGAGGAGATGCCCCGCCCGGCCCTGTCCGACATGGTCGACTACGTCTACGCCGAGCCGCCCGCCACCCTGCTGCGGCAGTGGCGCCAGCTCGAGGAGTTCGAGGCCCAGTTCGCGGGCGGAGAGGAGGGCTAGCGATGGCATCGGTCACGATGGCCAAGGCGCTGAACACCGCCCTGCGGGACGCGATGGAGGCCGACGACCGGGTCGTGCTGCTCGGCGAGGACGTCGGCACCCTCGGCGGCGTCTTCCGGATCACCGACGGGCTGCAGAAGGACTTCGGCGAGCACCGGGTGATGGACACCCCGCTGGCCGAGTCCGGGATCATGGGGATCTCCATCGGGCTCGCCATGCGCGGCTACCGCCCCGTCCCCGAGATGCAGTTCGACGGCTTCAGCTACCCGGCCCTTGACCAGATCATCAGCCACCTGGCCAAGTACCGGAACCGCTGCAAGGGCACCCTGGCCATGCCGGTGGTCTGCCGGATCCCTTACGGCGGCGGGATCGGCGCGGTCGAGCACCACTCGGAGAGCCCGGAGACCTACTACGCACACACCGCCGGCCTGAAGGTGGTGACCCCGTCGTCGCCCGCTGACGCCTACTCGCTGCTGCGCCAGTCGATCGACGCCGAGGACCCGGTGATCTTCCTCGAGCCGAAGCGGCGCTACTGGCTCAAGCAGGAGCTCGAGCTGCCGGTCACCACCGACCCGATCGGCCGGGCCCGGGTGCTGCGCGAGGGCTCCGACCTGACGCTGGTGGCCTACGGCCCGATGGTGAAGGTCGCGATGGACGCGGCCACCGCAGCCGCCGAGGAGGGGCTTGCCTCGCTCGAGGTGATCGACCTGCGCAGCCTGGTCCCCTTGGACGAGGAGACGCTGGTCGCCTCCGCGGAGCGGACCGGCCGCATGGTGGTCGTGCACGAGGCGCCCGAGTTCCTCGGCATGGGCGCCGAGATCGCGGCCCGCGTGACCGAGCAGGCCTTCTTGTCCCTCGAGGCGCCGGTGCTGCGCTGCACCGGCCTGGACATCCCCTACCCGCCGGCCAAGCTGGAGGAGGCCCACCTGCCAGGGGTCGACCGGGTCCTGTGGACCGTCCAGCGGTCCCTGGACTTCTGAAGGGGGTCCGGGGCTCATGCAGCGAGGCGGTAGCCCCGGCTGTTACCAGGGGTCCGGGGCTCATGCAGCGAAGCGGTAGCCCCGGCTGTTACTAGGGAGGGAGGCCCGGTGCCCGAGCGCGACTTCAAGCTCCCCGACCTCGGGGAGGGGCTGACCGACGGCGAGGTGGTGCGCTGGCTGGTCGCCGAGGGCGACACGATCGTGCTCAACCAGCCCATCGTCGAGGTGGAGACGGCCAAGGCGGTGGTGGAGATCCCGGCCCCGTATGCGGGCACGGTCACCAAGCTCCACGCGGCCGAAGGGGAGACCCTGGACGTGGGCGCGCCGCTGCTCAGCGTCGACACCGGCGGCGTGGGACCAGCCCCCGACGCGGCCCTGGCCGAGCCCGCCGCGGTGGGGGAGCCGGGCCTGAACGGCTTCGCGACCCCGGAGGCGGACGCGGAGCCCGAGCAGCAGGCGACCCTGGTCGGCCCGGGCGAGCGCCAGCCGGTCCGCCGGCGCCGGTCCGCCTCGCTGAGCGGCCCGGCCTCGCCGAGCGGCCCGGCCTCGCTGAGCGGCCCGGCCTCGCCGAGCGGCCCGAGCCCGAGCGCCCCGCCGGGCTCGCGCACCCCAGGGGCCCAGGCCGGACGACCCAGGGCGACCCCACCGGTCCGCAAGTACGCCAAGGACCGCGGTGTCGACCTCGCCCTGCTCACCGGGACGGGCAAGGACGGCCGGGTGACCCACGAGGACGTCGACCTGGCCCTCGCCGGCCCGCCGGGGGACGGCGCAGCGGCCGGGGCACCCGCGCCGGTGCCGGCCGTGCGCGTGCCGCGCGACCGGGCCGAGGATCGCATCCCGGTCCGCGGCACGCGCAAGCAGATCGCGGCTGCCATGGTGGCCTCGAAGTTCTCCATCCCGCACGTGACCGAGTTCCTCACCGTCGACGCGACCGCGCTGATGGCGCTCCGGGCCCGCCTCAAGGCCCTGCCCGCAGCCGCCGACGTAAAGCTCACACCGCTCGCGATCATCGCCAAGGCGCTGTGCGCGGCCGTGCGCCAGTACCCGTTGATGAACTCCTCCTGGGACGACGACGCGGGCGAGATCGTCGTCAAGGGCTGGGTGAACCTCGGCATTGCCACCGACACGCCGACCGGCCTGCTCGTGCCGAACATCAAGGACGCCGACACGCTCGGCATCCTCGAGCTGTCCAGCGAGCTGGCGCGGCTCACCGCCCTCGCCCGCGAGCGCAAGGCCGCCCTGTCGGACCTGCAGGGCGGCACGATCACGATCACCAACGTGGGCGGGTTCGGGGTCGAGGCCGGCACGCCGATCATCAACAAGCCCGAGTGCGCGATCCTGGCCACCGGCCTGATCGCGCCCCGGCCATGGGTGGTGGACGGTGAGCTGGCCGTGCGCCAGCTCATGACCGCGTCAGTCTCGTTCGACCACCGCATCGTCGACGGCGCCTACGCCGCCAGGTTCCTGGCCCACCTGCGCGACCTGCTCGAGGACCCCGCCCTGCTGGCGGCGTTCTGAGCGGCGGCTGCGTCGGGACTGCGTCGGACTGCGTCGGGACTGCATCTCGCTGCTCACGGTCAACCCGCTCGCCGACCCGGAGCGTCGGACTGCGTCGGGACTGCATCGGGACTGCATGGAGCGCCTCTGGCGCACAGATCCATCCCGACGGCCAGAATCGGCCGTCGGGTCTCGTTTGGGGTAACCGCGACAGGTGAACCCTGCCCTGGATCGCGTCGTCCGTTTACCCTAGAAGGCCGGAGAAGGGGGATCGAGATGCGGGCCAGGCAGCGACGGGCGTTGGTGGTCATTGCCCTGCTCGCCGCCATCTCGGCCTCGGCGGCCAGGATGGTCGCGGTCCACTCCGACGAGGTGGCCGCCACGCTCGTCCGAGGCAAGGGGGCGTTCGCCGGCGCCGTCAACCAGGGTCCGGTCGCGTTCAAGGGAGAGCTGCTCGTCTGGGCCTCGGGCGGCTTCTCGACCGACGAGGTCAAGCGCATCCGGGACTCGGCCCAGGTGGCCGCGATCGTCGCCGTGCGCACCGGGTTGCTCCAGGTCGAGAGCCGTAAGGCCGGCTACCCGGTGGTGCCGGTCGAGGCGATGGCCGCCAACCGGGAGGCCTATGCCGCCGCCCTGGGCAGGCCGGCGGGCCACCTCTCGGGCATGCTGCGCAAGGGTGCGGTGCTCTCGGAGACCGGTGCCCGGCTGCGGGGGCTGCGCCCGGGCAGCAGGCTCCGGCTCGTTGGCGGCAGGACGCTGCCGGTGACCGGCATCGTGGCCGACTGGGTCATCGGCGGCTACGAGGTCGCGGTCGACCGCGACCTGGGCGCCAGGCTCAAGCTGGAGCGGGCCACCTACCTGCTGCTGCGGACGCGCGGCTCCCGGCCGTCGTTCGAGGCGGCCATCCGGCGCCTCATGCCCGGACGGGCGCTGCGCTTCCGGGCCCCGGGGGAGCGGCCCTTCCTGCGGTCCGGCGACGGCGTGCTCCCGCTCGGCCTGCTCAAGCTCCGCTTCGGCGAGTTCGCGTTGCGCAGCCTGGCCCGCCCCACGCCGGACCCTCGCTGGGCCCGGGAGCACATCGTGCGCGCGGTCGTGCCCGTGCTGGGCCCGGTCCGTTGCCACAAGCTGGTCGTCCCCGCGCTCACCGCCGCGATGGCCGAGGTGAAGCGGCAGCGCCTTCAGGGGTTGGTCGACCTGGCCGACTTCCGCCGCCGGGGTGTCTGCTTCGTCAGCAGCCCCGTTCGGGGTGGCGGCGCCGAGCTGGCCAGGGGCGCCTTCGGGATCGCGCTCAGGCTCAAGGTCGCCGGCAACCCGGCCGGCGGCAAGGCCACCACCGACGTGCGGCTCGTGCGGGTGATGGCCCGCACCGGCTTCACCTGGGGTGGGCGCTGGCTGCGCCCGGACCCCGGCTACTTCGAATGGGTGGGCACGGGCGCCTGACCGGTGCGCGAAGGGGTACGCTGGTTGCCCTGGCCCAACCGGAGGACACCCGACGATGCTGCAGTTCGGCGCCGCCGTCTCGACCGCCCCCGATCACCAGCAGGCGCTCGACGAGGTCATTCCGGCCGCCATGGCCGCCCTCGCGGGCACGCCGGACCTGGCCGTCTGCTTCTTCTCGATGGAGCACGCTGCGGCCGCGCCCGGGATCGCCCTGAGCCTCTCCGAGCGCCTTGGCACCTCGGCGATCGTCGGCTGCACGGCCGAGGGCGTCATCGGCGAGGGCCGCGAGCTGGAAGGCGGCCCCGGCTTTGCCCTGTGGCTGGCGGGGCTGCCCGGCGTGGACGTGCGCCCGTTCGCGCTCGAGGTGGTGGCGGTGCCCGACGGCTACGGCATCGCCGGCTGGCCGGACATCGCGCCGGGGGAGCGGGCCACCGTGGTGCTGCTGGCCGACCCGTTCTCGTTCCCGGCCGACCGGTTCCTCGAGCGGCTGAACGAGGAGCAGTCCGGCCTGCCCGTGGTCGGCGGGATGGCCTCGGGCGGAAGCGGTCCGGGCGAGCACCGCCTGCTGTCCGGCACCGACGTGGTCGAGCGCGGCGCGGTCGGGGTCGCACTGGTCGGCGCGGTCGAGGTGCGCACGGTGGTGAGCCAGGGCTGCCGGCCGATCGGGTCGCCGTACGCGGTCACCCGGGGCGAGGGGAACGTCGTCCACGAGCTGGGCGGCCAGCCCGCCATCGAGCGGCTCCGCCAGGTCGTCACCACGCTCAGCCAGCGCGACCAGGACCTCATCCGCGGTGGGCTCCAGGTCGGCCAGGTCATCGACGAGCACAAGGCCGAGTTCGGCCGGGGCGACTTCCTGATCCGCGGGCTCGTGGGCGCCGACGAGGAGACCGGCGCCATCGCGGTCGGGGACCGGGTCGAGCTGGGCCAGACCCTGCAGTTCCACGTCAGGGACGCGGCTGCCGCCGGCGAGGAGCTCGAGCTGCTGCTCGATCCGGTGACCGGCTGGGACCCCAAGGGCGTGCTGCTGTTCTCGTGCAATGGTCGGGGCCGCCGCTTCTTCGGTGAGCCCGACCACGACGCCCAGCGGGTCGCCGTGGCCACCCGCCGGGTCCCGATGGCCGGGTTCTTCGCCCAGGGCGAGCTCGGCCCGGTCGGCAAGCGCAACTTCGTGCACGGCTACACCGCCAGCATGGCGGTGTTCTGCGAGCCCCGGGAGCCCTGACCGGATCGAGAAGATGGTTGGATGACGCCGCTGTCACCACAAGCAGTCGGCTTGAGGCACTCAAGGGTGGTCCTCGAGTCCGTCAGGTTGCGTCTCGCCACCCGACGAGGCGCTCTCCGAGGGCGCGGGCTGTCGACTCGGGGTCGGCGAGGCGGCGGATCACCACCTCGGTGGAGAGGCTGCGGGGTAGGCACTCGGAGAACTTGAGCCCGTCGACTGCTTCAGCGGTCAGCCACGGGGCCAGATCGATCGAATCCTCGTTTGTATCCGAGATGGCCTGGCGGAGCTGCTCCAGCGTGGCATCAGGGTCGAGGGCGACGGTGAGGTCGTCGATGGCGGCGACGTTCTGTCGCAGGTGGGCGGCAGCTCGGGCGAGCCAGAGATTGGCTCGCCATCCGGCGAAGGTCCACCAACGGGCACGCCCACGCCCGTCGATGACGAGAGATGTGGCGTCCGGCCGCGCCCAGGGATGCTCGGAGCGAAGTTGCGCCAACCGCTCGCTGCCTCGCTGGCTGAGGATGACCCCTGACGGGTCGGACCCGAGAAGCACGTCGCGTATCCCACAGGCGATGACGGCGCCGAGGGGTTGGGCACTCCCGGACCAGCGGGCGACTCCCGGGACGTCGGTCGGCTCGACTTGAACGACCCGTCGGCCCCAGTCGACGTGCGCGATGGCCCAGCTGCGGCCGGCGAGGATGAGCACGGCGGCACCGCCGGCGGCGAGCCCGGCGGGGCGGGCCATGAGCGTTTCGTTGGGGACGAGGCCGACCTCCACTCGGCCGTGGCGGACGCTGAAGACGGGCGGCGAGGTGAATACGGATAGCAGCTCCATGAAGTGCTGGCGGCCTAGGGCCGCCTCGGCCTCCTCACCGACCCCGAGGATGCCGCCGTCGTCCACAAGGAACCCTGCGGCGACCAGGTAGTCGGTGATGGCGGGGGCGGCCGCGGCGGCGTCGGGTCCTAGCGCGAACGGCTTGCCGAGCCACTCCATCCACAGCTCGCGGCCGACGCCGCCTTCCTGGAGGGAGAGCGCCAGGAGTTGCTGGGCCACGAGGTGGAGGGGGGCGGGGGGTGGGATGATCGGCTCGACGTAGCCCTCGGCCCAGCGGAGGAGCACGGCGGCGGCGCGCAGCAGGGCATCGTCGCCTGTGGCGAGAAGCAGTGCCTGCCGGGCGGTGTCGGGACGGCGACCGGTGCGCCCGAGGCGTTGGAGGAACGCGGCGACGGTGGGCGGCGCGTCGATCTGGATGACCCGGTCGAGGTCGCCGACGTCGATGCCGAGCTCGAGGGTGGAGGTGGCGACGATGACGCAGTCGCGCTCCTCGGCGAAGGCTTGCTCGGCGGCTCGTCGTTCTCCGGCCCCGAGGGATCCGTGGGAAACGAACGTCGTCACGTCATGGTCTCGCAAGGCGACGGCGAGCTGCTCGGCTCGGGCGCGGCTGTCGACGAACACGAGACGCTTCTCACCCCGGTGCAGGCGGGAGATGACCAGCGCGGCGTTGGCCAGGCTTCCCACGTAGTCGAGGGTGACGTCGGAGGGCGGGCCGGCCTCGGCCTGGGGGTTGACGACCCGGGCGGGTCGATGGCAGGTCGCGGTGAGCCAGGCGAGCAGCTCGGCGGGGTTGCCGAGGGTGGCGGAGAGCGCGATGCGCTGCACCTCCCGACCAGCGAGGTGGGTGATGCGCTCGAGGACGGCGAGGAGATGCCAGCCCCGGTCGTCGCCGGCGAAGGCGTGCGCCTCGTCGACTACGACAGCCCGGACGTCAGCAAACCACCGCTCGTGGGGGACGCGAGTCGACACCAGCATCGCTTCGAGCGACTCGGGGGTCGTGAGCAGCATGTCGGGCGGCTCGGCGAGGAGCCGGTCCCGTTCTGGCTGGCCGATGTCGCCGTGCCAGCGTCCGACCCGACGGCCGACGAGCTGCCCGTAGCGTTCGAGGCGCTGGTGGAGGTTGTTGAGCAGCGCCCGCAGCGGGCACACGTACAGCACCGACAGGCCCCGCCAGTCCTCGGAGAGCATCCGGGACAGCAGGGGCAGCACCGCCGCTTCGGTCTTGCCGCCGGCGGTGGGGGCGGTGGTGATCAGGTGGTCTCCGGCGAGAACCGGTTCGATGGTGGCGGTCTGGAGTGGCCGCAGTGCCTGCCAGCCCAGGCTGTTGACGACGTGGTGCTGGATGGCCGGGTGGAGGAGATCGAAAGGCACGGCCGGGACCGGGTCGCCCATGGCTAGAGATCCAGGTCGATCTCGTCGACCGACGCCGCCGCCCGGGCGTTGCGTTCGACGGCGGTGAGCTCGCTGTCGACGATGGTGAGCCGGTAGTCGCGGCGGGGGTTGAAGTCGGCGAACTGGTCGACCCGGTCGAGGATGTCGCCGACGAGCTTCTTCAAGAAGACCCGAGGGGCGACGCCGACCCGGCCGCCGAGGTCGCCGGTGACCGCTTTGGCGAGGAGCGCAACGTAGTCGTCGTCGCACGACGAGCGGATGCGGATCGGGTCGGCGGCGCTCTCGGCGTAGAGGTCGCGGGTGCGGCGGCCGATTTCGCCAAGTCCCTCGACGGTGAACCCGGCGAGGCGCAGCTGGACCGCCCGGGGGCTGTCGAAGCGGGCGTCGGTAGTGAAGTCGGTGTGGAGCCGCTGGGCGAGCGGCGCCAGCCGCCGGGCGCCCTGGGGCCCGTCGAAGAAGGCCGGTGTGCCGGTGATGACGAGGTACAGGCCGGGGAAGCGGCCCTGGTCGACCTCGTCGATCAGCTGACGCAGCGCGTTGAGGGCCCGGTCCCGGGCGTCGGAGCGGACCCGCTGGAGGGTCTCGACCTCGTCGAGCACGAAGACCAGGCCCGCGTAGCCGGCGCCGCGCAGGATGGTGAGCAGCCCGGCGAGGAACGCCAGGGCGGCGTCGTGGTCGAGGTCGCCGCGGATCCCGGCGGCTCGCTTGACGGAGGCCGCCACGTGGGGCTGGCCGCCCAGCCAGGCCAGCAGCCCTTCAGCGCGGGCTGTGTGGCCGTCGGCAAGGGCCCGTCGGTAGCCGCGCAGGACGGCGGCGAGCGCCGGGGCGCGGGCAGCGACCGCGCCGAGGCGCTGCTCGGCGAGGACGTCGGTGGCGGCGAGGACCGCCTTGGCGTCGCCGGGTGGGGCGGCTCGGGCGGCCACGACGTCTTCGTGGAGCGCGTAGAACCACGAGTCCACGACCGCCCGCAACGCCCCGCCGGCGGTGTCGGCGGTGGTGAGCCGTTCGCAGAGCCGCCGGTAGACCGCCTCCAGATGATGGAGGGGGGTCTCCCCCTCGCTGATCTGCACTTCGGCGGTGGCGAACCCCTGGGTGCGGGCGCGCTCGGCCAGCCAGCGGACCACGAACGTCTTCCCCGACCCGTACTCGCCGCGCACGGCCTTGAAGCCGGCGCCGCCGGCGGCGACCGTTGCGAGCTCGTCGTCGAAGGCGGCGGCGAACCGGTCGGTGCCCACGGCGAAGGCGTCGAGGCCCCGTTGCGGGACGGTGCCGCGCCGGAGGGCGTCGATGATCTCCCGGCGCCGCTGCCGGGAGATCACGAGACGTCGACCTCGAATTGGAGGGCGAGCAGCTCCCGGTTGAGGGTCACGGTGCCGTCGGCCCGTACGGCCAGCACCTCGGCGCCGTCGAGGTTCACCAGGCGCTGCACCAGGGTGAGCGCCATCCGTAGCGTGTCGGGCGGCTCCCCGGTGCGGGCTGACAGGGCGGCGAGCGGGATGGCACCCCCGTTCGCGTCGATGAGGTCAAGGTAGCCGCGGAGCCGCTCGTCGGCGAGGGGGCGGGGGAGGCGGGCCCGCCGGCGGTTGGCGACAAACGCGGGGCTGGCGAGCAGCTGGTCGACCCAGCTGGCCCGTGGAGGGACGGGCGCCCCTCCGGCCGGTGGCTCGAACAGGGGGGGCTGCTCCCCGGCTTTGGCCTTGCGGGGCGGTCTCCTGGCCAGCGCCGGGACCGGGCGGGACGCTGCGGTTTCGCCGGTCCACCAGGCGGGGGTGGCGGATGGTCGGTGGAGCCATCGGTCGGGGAGGCGCCGAGCGAGGACCTCGACGGGGACGAGCACCTCCTCGGGGGTGGCGCCACCATGGTAGCCGTGCTTGGGGATGCCGTAGCGGAGCCGGTCGTCGGCGGCCAGGACCACCCGTCCACCGCCGAGCAGCACCCTCGGCCCGGCGATCTCGGTCTCGCCCTCGCCCGGGGGTGGCGGGGCGGTCCGCCACCGTTCCCCGCCGACGCCGTCCAGGGGCCGGTAGCGGGAGCGGCCGCCGTCGAGGACGTGGCCGTGATCGGCGGTGAGCACAACGACACGGCCCGCTTCCGCGGCCGCGTCCAGCAGCCACGACAGCGGTCGCAAGGAGACCAGGTCCCATCCGACCCGCAGCTGCTGCCCTCGCGCGAGGTGGTCGTCGACGGCGTTGACCACAACGCCCACGACTCGCTGATCGGGGTCGGCGACGAGGCGGCGGACCTCGTCGGGCAACGCCAGACCGCTCGCCGCGACGAGATCGCCTTTGTGGAAGAGCACCGGCGGACGGGTCGGCGACGATGCCGCCCGCAGCGCGGGATGCGAGGCGAAGCCGGCGCGCTCCTCCGGCTGTCCTCCGACGGTCCGCTGTCCGCACAGCAGCGCCGTGCGGCTCGCCTCGGTGACGGTGGGCAGCGCTGCCACGCCCACCGGCCAGCCGTCGCGCTCGGCCGGTGTGGCGGGCGCCCACCCTTCGGCGAGCAGGTCCCGCAGCAGGACGTGGGCGACGGGCAGGCCCATGCCGTCGCAGACCACGACGAGGACAGGCGTCGCTGCGGCCACCGGGGCCACCACGGCGGCCAGCACCTGCTCGACGGGCACAAGGCGTCGATCAGCAAGCGGCTCGGAGCGTGACCAGTCGGCCAGCAACTCGACGAACCGGGCGGTTTCGTCGTTGCGCTGCCTGGCGGCCACGTCGCAGAGGTGTGTGTAGGCGGAGGCCAGTTCGGGCACGTGGTCGCCCTCGGCGAGCAGCTGGCGGGCCTCGTCGAGGAAGGCGCCGTCGGCGGCGTACCCGGTGGCCGCCGCCGCGAACGTGGACAGCGGCGGGGCTGGTGGCATCTGGGAGCGGCGCAGCAGGCGGACGGCGGCGTCGGCCATCTCGGCGCGATGTGAACGGCGCCTTGCGTGCCGGTGCCCGCGCACGCGCTCAAGGGTGGCCACAGCGCCGTTGAGGTCGCCGGCGGCGAGGCTCCGTCCAAGGGCGGCGAGGCGCTCCTCGAAGCCGCGGGGGAGGCTGTCGGAGAGGACGGCGAGCTCGGCGGCACCGGCGTCGGCGAGGACCCGTTCGGCGGCATCGAGCACCGCGGGCGCGTTGTCGTGGGCTTCCAGGGCTGCTTCGGCGGCGTCGCCCCACGCCGCGGCGGCGCGTTGGTCGAGGCGGTCGCGGCCGAGCAGACCTTCGAGCCGCGCGCGGGCGGCGGTCTGGCGGTGGGCGAGGACGGGGTCGTCTGTTGTGCTCCACAGCGCTTGGGCGACGAGGCCGAGAGCGACGAGGTCAGCGCCGTGGCCGGTGGCCAGCAGGTCCACCATGACCGGGACCGGGCCCTCCGCGCCCCCCGCCCACCGTTGGGCGACCGGCGCTCGCCGTTCGGGGTCAAGCTCGGCCAGCGCCGCGCCTACCTCCGGCCGGTCGCCGAGGGCAAGGACCGTGGGGATCCCGTCCGGCGGGTCGGAGAGGCCGAGGCGGGCGTGCTGCCAGGCGCGCCAGGCGAGGTCGGCGTCGAGGACGCCGCCGAGGGGTTGCCGGTGGGGCCAGCCGCCGGCGGGGGCAAGGGCGATCAGGTCGTCGATCAGCCATCGCTCGGTGACGAGCTGCGGGTCGAGCACCGAGGCTCGGAACAGGGCGAGCACCGAGCTGAACGGGTCGAGTGGGAGCACTTCACCCTTTACGAGCCGGGCCCGCACGTCCAAGCCGAGATCGCCGCCGCTGCACGGGGTGAGGAGCACCAGCAGCTCCCCGGCGCGCTGCTCATGGTCCAGGAGCGCTTCCCGCACCGCCAGCGGGGAACGGCAGGGCACGACCCGCACCGAGGCGTCGGGGCCGTCGAGCACGTCGGGACCCGACCAGTCGGGATCGGCGTGCACCGCCAGGGCGCTGCGGCGGTCGTCGGGCCGGCGGTTGGCGGCGATGAGCGCCCGGATCTGGGCGGCATCAGCTCTCGGCATCGCCGTCCCACTCCTCGATCTGCCAGGTCAGGTCGAGATGCGCCTCCGCCCGCAGCCGCTCGCGGATCTCCCGGAGTCGCTCCTCGGCCACCGCCCGGTCGAACTTCGTCGGCGGGGGTGGAGGAGGCGGAGGCGGAGGCGGAGGCGGCGGGGGCGGGGCGACCCGGGTGGCGCGGGCGAGAAGATCGGTGGCGGCGGCGGACGCGTCGCGGAGCCGGCCGACGAGGGGGACGGCGAGCTCGTCGGTCGTGAGGCCCTGCGCCAGGCGTTCCCGCACGGCCTCGGCGTCAGCCTTCCACCGGACGTCCAGCTCACCGACGTGGCGGATCAGGTCCCAGTTCATCCGCTGGAGCTCCTCTGCCACCACGCTCGCCTGGGCGATCGACGTGCCCAGGGCCGCCGCAGCCGTGGGCACCTCGCAGGCGGCGAGCACCTCGGGGGCGTGGTCGGGCCGGCGGCGCAGCTCGCCCACCAGGGCGACTGCCGCCTTGGCGGTGCGGAGGCGGTCACCCCGGTCGTCGAGGCCCAGGCGGGCAAAGGCGGCTTCGAGGCGGGGCACGAGGTCCCGCACCGCCTGGGTCCGGTCGGCGACAACACCACTGTAGATCCGCTGACCGAGGTCGGCGACCGTGGTTGCCGACAGCAACGCGCTCGTGGCGACCACGCCCATGTCCGCCGCCCGTCGCAAGGCCTCTTGCCACACCTCCAGGGTGGGCAGCTCCTGCGCCCGCAGCTCCCACTCGTCGCGGACACGGCCGATCTCGGGTTTCCCGACGGGCTGGCCGGCGGCGACCAACGCCCGGTCGGTGGCGGCGGCGACGAGCAGGATCACCAGGTCGGCGACCTCGGGGGTGAGGCCTCGCCTCTGGGTCGGTGTGTCGGCGCCGTCGAGCCAACGGCGCACCTGACCGACCGTCATCGTCGTCACCGCGGCCTCGGCCCGGCGGCGTTCGACAAGGTCCTTCCAACCTCCCAGGTCGGCGATGAAGTGCGCCTGGTACATGGTGCCGAGCCCGAGCGGACCGGCCACCCGGGTGAGGACGCGTCGCATTGGCGCCTCGACGTTCTCCAGGCGGCCGTTGGGTTGCTGGAGGGCGAGACCGACCTGGGTGAGGGTGTGGGTCAGGTCAGCCCGGGAGATCAGCTCAGTGAACTCGGGATGCTTCGGGTAGCGGTGGCGGAGCAGCTGATCGGCGAGCCCCTCGAAGCAGGCGCGCAGTGACGTGCCCACCGGCGCCTGAAGCGGCAGGCCCGGGTCGAGCGCCAGGAACTGGTCGCTCAACGTGAGGCGCTCCTTGACCACGCCCGGCTGGGCCGGGTCGACGCCGTACGCTTGGCGCAGCGCGGCGATGATGCGCTCCCGCACAGCCGACTGCTCGTTGGCCAGCTGGATGCGGGCCGCCGGCCGGTCGCTCGGGGAGAGGTGCGACGCCAGGCGGTCGAAGGTGTCGCCGGTCAGGATGTAGTCGAGGCGGACCAGCTTGCCGAGCAGTTGCAGGGAGGCGCTGGTGAGGAAGTTGGGCAGCCACACCGCCGTCCACTCGGGGGGCCGCTCCCGACGGTAGTCGAGGACCCGGCCCCGGTCGTCGGAGGGCCCGAACTCCTCGACGTCCCACGGGTAGTCGATGATGAGCTTGGGCTCCGTGCCCGCCCGCAGCATCTCGTCGGGCAGCTCGACGGGATCGCGCACGTTGGCAAACACGGCCGCCAGCTTGCGGCGCGTGCCCCGCCAGGTGACCTCCACCCACGGGTCGAGGCTGGTGGCGTCCTTGACTTGGAGCAGCTCGCCCAGCAGCTCCTTCACCCACCGGCGCCGCTCCCCGCCGGTATCGACGACCCGGGCCGCCTCGAGGATCGGGCCGGTGTCGATGCCCGACAGCACCACCGAGACGGTGGGGTCCTGCTCGTCGTCGCCAAGGCGCAGCTCGCCGACCTCCGCTGCCCACCCGCGCAGTTTGTCGAGCACCTGCTGGCGTTCGGTGCCGGGGATGAAGGCCCGCACGATCCCCGAGTTGAGCGCGGTCAGGCGGCTCACCGTGAGCGCCCGCAGCGGGCCGACCTCGGGGACGAGCGCGGCGACCAGCAGCGACTTCACGAGCCGGGCGTCGGTGACGTATGGGTGCGACGGCGCGACCTTCTCGGCGTCGTCTTCGGACAGGTTGTGCTCGCGCAGCAGCATGGGCTGGAACCGCTGCGCCCACAGCCGCCGCGCCTGGGCGAACTGTGCCCGCATCACTTCGGTGAGCGGCTCGTCGCCGGCGTTGATGGCGTCCCACAGATCCCCGAGGGGAACGAGCTGGCCGAGCGCGAGGTGGTCGCGGCCCTCGACGAGCAGTTGCAGCATCACCTTGAGAGCCGTGCGTTCCCGTTGCATCGCCCCCGACAGGGCGACGAGCGCGTCGACCAGCGCCGGGCTGAACGGGTAGAGGCGCCGGAAGGCGGCCAGATCCCCGGTGTCGGTGAGGAGCACGTCACGCTCCTGGCGTTCCTCCAGCTCGCGCCGCACGTTCTCGAAGGCGTCGTCGAGCTGCTGGCGGGCCTGCTCGGTCTTGGGGCGCAGCAGGCGCCGCTCGGCGATGGCCGGGAGGTTGCGGTCCTCCAGGGTGATCGTGTCGAACCGTCCCTCGGAATGGCGCAGGACGTCGATGGCGGTGAGCGACTGCGCACCAGGCACATGCTCACCGACGAGCTCGCGCAGGTCCCGCTGACGGGCAATGAAGCTCACGATCGGCGCCGGCCGGGCCGCGGCGTCCGCCTCGACGAGCCTGACGACCTTGGCGCCCTCGCGGCTGACGAACGCCACATCGCTCATCCGAGCCGCCAGCCACAGGACAAGCTCGTCCAGGAACAGGATCACGGCGTCGTAGCCGAGGCTCTTGGCGTGGCGGCTGATCGCGTCCAGCCCCGCGTCGAAGGGGACGAACCCCTCGGCGGTGGCGCGCGCCTGGCCCGGCAGGGCCCGGTAGTGGGTGCGAAGCAGGGCGCCGACGAGCTGGTCACGTTCGCTCGACCCTGGCGCGGCAACCAGGGCGGCGTCGAAGCGGGCCGCGTCCCAGCCAGCCCCGTACTCGCCCCACTCGTCGGACACCTCGCCCTCTGACAGCACCCGGAAGAACACGTCGTCGCCCAGGTCCCGGCGCTTGGGGCGAGCGTCGTCGAGGATCCCGTCGGCGACATACACGGCGGGCAGGGGTGCCTCGGGATGGAGCTTGCGGATATGCTCGACGTAGCTGCCGAGGACCTCCTGCTCCATCGAGCTCTTGCCCACGAAGTGGAAGGGGACGAGGAGGAACTGCTTGCCGTCGATGCGGTCGGCGTACTTGGCCACGACCGGGGCCAGCTCGGGGATGGACCGTGCTGCTGGGTCGCCCTGGAGCAGTAGGTGCAGCACCGACATCATCGCCGTCTTCCCGGCGCCGAACGAGGCGTGGAGGTACGTCGACTTTGACCGGTTGTCGGCCACCGCCGTCGCCACCAGCGACAGCGCCCGGTCGAAGCAGTGGACAAGCTGGTCGGTCACCACGTAGTCGCGCACCGTGTCCGCCGGGTCCCCGATCGCCGTCGCCAGGCTGATCACGAAGTCCGACTTGTGGACCTGCTCGGGGATCTCGATGAGGTCGGCGAGCAGCGTCATCGGCGGGCCCGCCCCCTCCGGGTCGGCGCCGGCCGCCAGCCGGCGAGGTCATCGGCGGTCAAATGCAACACGCGCATCTCGGCGTCGACCAGCGCGGCGATCTGCGAGCCGGGCCGGTCGAGGGCCGGGTCGGGATTCGGGTCGTCGTACCACTGCTTCAACCACGGCGCCAGCTCCGCCAACCCGGCCAGCAGCGGCGTCAGATGCACACGGTCACGGCCATCCCGTCTGGCCTGCAGATACCACGTCGCCAACGCCCGCGCCCTGGCCAGGTGGTCCCAGCCAGCCCAGCCGACAACCAGCGACGGGTCGGTCTCCCGCTCGGCGCCGGGGTAGGAGGTGAACCGCTCCTTCGGCACGTCCAATTTCCCGCGGTGCTCCCACGCCACGCCCTGGAAGTCAGCCTTCACGTACTTCGGTGGCACCGGAATGGCGCCGACGTCCTCGCCGGCGTCCTCGCGGCGCTGCAGAGCCCACGTCTCCAGCCACTGCGCGTGCTTCCGCATCCCCGAGTCGGTATGGCGCAACGCGGCCAGGTACGGCACGGCCTCGGATTTGATGAGTTCGGCCACTAACGCGGCGACGTCCACATCGTCCCGTCCGGCGTACAGCTGCGCGACTTGCACGAAGTCGGGGTCCGTTCGCGCCTCGGCGGCGAGCCGCGCGGTAGAGGTAAGCGCGGCCGGCTCCGGCCAGTAGCGGGGTGATTCCAAGCGGTCGAGCAGCCACCCCCGCAGCGCCGCCTCTACCTGCTCGTCCCACGGCTTGGCCGCCCACCGCCGCTTGTACTCCGGGCGCTCGATCAGACCGATGTTGCGGTCGGTCTCGATCAGGTCGATGCGCCGTTCCACCAGCCGTTTGTGCGGCTCTGGCCAGGAGGCGGGCAGATCGGTGATCGGGGTCGACCCATGTCGGACAAACCACGACGACTCCTCGTCACCCGCGGCCATCTGCCTGGCCAAGACAATCTCGAATGCTCGCTCCCCGAGCTGCAGTGGCGGCTCCGAATCATCACCGGTCGTCAAGTCCTCGTTGGTAAGTCCATAGAGCCGGTAGCTCTCCCAATCCAACTCCTCTTGGATGGCGACCATCTCCTCATACCTGGCCTCCCATCGGACTCGCGTAGCCTCGAGCAACGTGCGTGTGGGCAAATGGGCTGCACAGATTCTACTTGGGAATAGTGCTTGATACTCCGCAGCGAGACGTTCAAGACGGCGTGCCAGCTTCAGTGGGAAGCCGCTCGGTAGCGGGAAGTCCCCCAATGTGGTTCCGGCGAACTCGTATCGGTTCTCCCATTCTTCGTCTTGAATGCCGCGACCGATACCGCTTCCCGCCTTTGGCTGGCTCACCTGCTTAATCCAAAAGCACGCAGTAGACGAATTGAGAACTCCGAGCAGTTCAAGGTGGCGCCGCTCGCTCGCACGGGCCGGCAGCTTGATCACTGGTGCCGTTCGGGTGAATGCAAGTGTTTGGCGTTCAAGGGCGAAGTGGTTGTGTGTCGCAACAAAGGCAAACCCGATGGCAGTTCCTCGGAACCGATGGCGCAGGAATCGGTTCCACTCGAACCATGCCTTCCCGAGTTCAACATGCCGACCGCCGAGCTCGCGGCGCTCGAGAAGGTGGGTCTTGACGGGCCATAAGAGATCCCTCAGCGCAAGCTCTACTCGGCCAGTCGGCTCAAGGTTGTCGTCGTAGGGGAACAGCGCCTCGGTATCAGGGGTCACTCGCCAGTCTCGGACTACTTCGCCTCCAACGACTCGGATTCGGAACTCGGAGGCGACCCGGCGCCGCCATCCCCCCAGTGGGGCGTAGTACGCATCATCCTGTCTCGTTATTGCGATGGCACTGATCGTCTCAATTACGTCTCCGAGCCGTGTCGTGGCTCGCTTGTCCAGCAACTCCTTCAGCTCTGCCGCTCCGCCTCCGCCGATACTCCAGGGGTGCTTTGCGAGTCGAGTTCGTTCGAGGTCGACAACGCTCACGTAGTCGTTCGACGCCCCAGGCTCGTCGACCAGCTCGACGATGCTCGACCAGACCAAGCCCTTCTCGGGATCCGCCGGCCGACTCGGCTCACTCCGGATACCGATGACGGCTCGCACGGTGGAAGCGACCGGCCGACGGTTACGACCGAAGAAGACCACGGTCGGCGTGCCATGGCCTGGGATATAGGCACCTTTGGTGTCGATGATATGAGTCAAGTCATGTGTCGGTATCCAGCCCTCGACGAACTTCTTGCCGAACTCCCGTTTCATAAATGAATTGGTGGTAATCATGCCTATGTAACCAGCCTGCTCGAGGTTTGCATCGAAACGCGCGAGCTGGAAGAACCGCTCCGTGAAGGGCACGCCAAGCGAGTACTGACGGTGGCAGGTCTTGAACCGCTGCCTGTAGAGCGCGTTCAGGGCGGGATCACGGCAAAGGACGTACGGCGGATTCCCCACCACGGCGTGCCAGCTACGCGAGAGGAGGGTCCGGGCCTCCTCGATGTCCTCAGTGGCGTAGCCGTGGGCTACGGCAGCGGCAACGTCGTCGGTGATTGTGCCGGCGAGCCGGCCAGGCGGATCGCCGTGGAGAAGTGAGTCCCCGACGGCGACGTGAATTGGGTAGGCGGGGGTGTCAGCGAGCTGGACGTCGCCGCCAGCACGGAGGGCGGCGACTAGGAGCCGGAAGCGGGCGATGGCAGCGGCGAATGGATTGAGGTCGACCCCAGCGATGGCTTCAAGCGCGCGGCCCGCGAGCTCACGTGGGTTCGTCCCGGGCTCTTCGTCACGCCACCGCTCGAACAACCGGGCGAACGCGCCAAGGAGGAAGTGTCCGGACCCGCAGGTGGGGTCGATGAGCGTTGTTTCCCGCAGCCCGAACGTTGCAAGCGCAGGTTCGAGGGTGCGGTCGAGGATGAACTCCTCAACGAACTCAGGGGTCTGAAGGAGAGCGTAGATCTTCTTCGCGTGCTCGGAGAGGTCTTGGTAGAGGTCGCCGAGGAAGCGGGTGTCCCAGGTTGGGTCGGTGAAGTCGTGCCGGATCTCGCCTTTCTCGGGGTCGACAGCCTGGAATGCCTGGACGAGGGCGCGGGCGCTGTCCGCTGACGGCGCGAGCAGCCAGATCGGGTTGTGGTCACCGAAGATCTCGCCGGTGGCGGGCAGGGCACTGTAGCGGCGGAAGATCTCGCGCAGCCAGTGGCGGTCGTCGTGGGCGGGGTTGGCGTGGACGTACGCGGTGCGGTGGTCGAGGGCGATGGCTCGCCGGCCGCCGGGACCGGCGAGAAGCGGGTCGGGAACGAGGCCGTTGTCCTCGCAGAAGCGGACAAACACGCAGCCAAGCACCCAGGCAACGGCGACCTGGGCGTAAAGGCCTTCCGCCCATTCAGCCTTGGTGAGCGCCGTGCGGCCGGCTGTGCTGGCACGAGCGTACTCGGCGTCGACAACCTTGGCCGTGTCCGAGTCGCTGCCGGCCAACTTGCGCAGGTCATCGACCAGGGTGCGGACAAGGACCTGGCACTCGGCGAGCAGCGCGGCGGCGTTGATCACGTCGGGCCTCCTGGGACAGGGCTGGGACGGGTGCGGTGGAGGTTGCGCAGCCAGGCGTCGGGCAGAGCGAAGTGCTCGGCCGAGGTGGTGACGGGGACGGCCTTGCCCTGCACGGTGGGGAGCGCGTCGGGATCGTCGGCGGGAACGAGTACCCACAGGGCCCGCAAGGCCTGGCCTGGCTCTGGCTGGCGGGTGGCGCGCTCGCGGAGCTCGTCGAGGAGACCAAGGGCGTCGTAGCGGGCGAGGAGCCCCGGGTGGGTGAGCAGGACGTGGTCGGGGCCGGTGAGCAGCTCGGCCCGGACAGGGGCGAGGGCGTCGCGGACCACGGTGAGCAGGCGGCCCCAGCGCTCCCCGCCGGGACCCTCGGCGTCGGCGGCGAGGATGGCCTGGTCCCACTTGATGCCCTTCGCGGCGGCGTGACGGCGGAGCGCCCCGATGACAAGGGCGTCGATACTGACCGGTGTGGCGCCAAGGTCGCTGAGAGCGGAAATGGCGCGCTGCTGCTGCGACGGGCGCACGGTGATGACGAGGAAGCCGCCGCCCTTGGCGTGACGTTCGAGGCGGTCCTGGGCGATCTCGGCCTTGGCCCGGGCCTCGTCGGGCACGTCGGCGGTCGTCCCCGTGCCGAACCGGCCGCCGGAGACGGTGACCGCGGTGGCCGCCGCCGCGGAGGGTGGCGGAGGGACGCGGAAGCCGGGGGCGAGCGGGGCGCCAGTCGGGCCGGGACCCCCGGAGAACCATTCCAGGCCCACCGCTTCGCTCAACAGTCGGTCGAGGCCAGGACGCCCGGGGAGTGGTCCGGCGGCGGGGAAGCGGGTCCGGGCCCGGGTGCGGATGTCGTCTTCTGAGAGCGTTCCGGCACCGAGCAGTGCGGCGCGGGCGAGGCGCAGCGCCCGGGTGGGGGGAAGGCCCCTCGGGTACAGCTCGAACCGGCTCGACACTCCGGCGGTGGCCGATGCCGCCGCCGCCAGGCGGGCGAGGCGGTGGTCGGACAGCGAGGGTAGCCCCGCGGGAGCCGCCACCTGCCGGAGCCGTTCGAGCGCAACGGCAGGGCTGAGGAGCGGATCGGCGGCCGCCAGCTGGTCGGCGACGACACCGAGGCTGGCGGCGTAGTCGGCGAGTTCCTCGGCGTCGAGGGCGTCGCTGCGGAGCGCGACGACGGCGGACGCCCCGCCGCCCAGGCGCCGCCAGGTGAAGCGGTTCGTGCTGCGGACGGCCTCGGTCTCCAGCGCGGCGCGGACGACGGCGCGGGCTCGCCGGAGCCGGTCGGTGCCCGTCGCGGTGGAGCCCCGCTGGGCCAGGAGGGCGAGGGCGACCTCGTCGCCGGGCAGGACGCCGCCGGCCCGCTCCAGGATCGACTCGAGGTCGTGGCGGACCTGGGTGATGGCCGGCTGCTTGCCCCAACGCGTCCGGGCCCGCTCGAGCAGGGTATCGTAGCCGGCCCGGTCGAAGCCGAATTGGGCCTTGACGTCGGCTGGGCCGGGCCATGCCAGTGGCGGCCCGCCGTGTGTCGCCGCATCGCCGTCGCCGGGCGGGAGGGGCTGGGCGCGGTCGCCGTGCAGGCCGAGCAGCAGCTCGAGGGGGTCATGGTCGGCCTGGGCCTGGGGGGTGGTGGGCTTGGCGATGAGCTGGGCGGCGAGCCGGTCGATGCTGGCGGCAGGATCGGCGGGCTCAGCGTCGAAGCGGGGCCGGAGCCGGCCGATCGCCTCGAGCACCTCGCGGCGGACCTGGAGGCCGACGCCAGCGGCGCGGTTCCAATCGGCTGTCGGGTACGCGAGGAGCTGCTCGACGGTGCCGAGGCCCAGCCGCTCGAGCGCGCTCGTCGCCGCACCGGAAAGGCCAAGCTCGGCGACTGGGGTGTCCAGGCTGGCGGCGTCGGCGAGCCGCTCGAGGCTGGCGGCGTCGGCGGCCCGGTCTTCCTCGGTGGTGCTCACGGGCCGGGCGGCGGCGGCGAACACGGCACGCCACGCCTGGCGCATCTGGTCGGCGGTGTCGTAGCGGCTGGCGGGCCGGCGGTGCAGCGCCCTCCCGAAGAAGCGGAGCAGCCCGTCCCGTACCGACGGGTCGAGCAGCTCGCCGTCCAGGCGGGGTTGCTCGTCGTCGAGATGGACGGGGTCGGTGTGTCCATCGCCCCACACCGGCCGGGTGCCGGTCGCCATCTCGTGGAGGGTCGCGGCGGCGGCATAGCGGTCCGCGGCCGGGTCCCACCGCCGCCCGGGCCGCTCGCCGAGGAACGGGTCGAGGTAGCCCGGCGTGCCGGCCCCAAGGCTCGTGTCGGGCGTCCGGGCGAGCGAGAAGTCGAACAGGACGAGGTGCAGCGAGCGGTCGCCCCGCCGGGGGCGGACGCCGAGGTTGTCAGGCTTGACGTCCCGGTGGGCGATGCCCTCGCTTTCAAGGTAGGCGACGATCTCGAGCAGGTCGTCGCCGAAGCGCTCCAGCAGGTCGAGGCCGAGCCGGCCCTGGGCGACGAGCCGGTCGGCCAGGGTCATGCCGAGCTTGTCGCCGGGATCGCCGGCCGGCGCCAGTCGCAGCGCCGTCCGTCCCCCGACTCGTTCGACGCCGGCGAGCTCGACGATCCCGGGATGGCGGAGCTGCTCCAGGGCACGGGCCTCGTCCCGGAGCCGCTCGGCGTGCTCCTCGTCCTTGGCGACCTTGAGCACCTCGGGCTCGGAACTGCCCGACCGGCGGCACAGCAATGCCACCGCGGTCGACCCGCTACCGAGCCGGCGCTCGACAAGCCAGCCCCCATCGAGGACGTCACCCTGGTGGGCGGCGAGTGGATCGGCTGTGGCGGCGGCGTCGGGTTCAGGCTCGGCGGACTGCGGTGTGGTGAGGGTGTCGAGCGCACCGTCGAGCAGGTCGAGCAGCTCCCGCACCGTCGCCCTGCGGGCCGGCACCGGGTCGGTGGCGAAGGCGACGAGCGTCGCCAGCTCGTCCGGCAGGCCATCGACCGTGGCGTCGAGTGCCAGGCCCTGGTGCACGGTGAGCATCGCCTCGCGTTCGGTCAGGTCGCTGGCGGGGGGCTGCCCGGCCAGCAGGAGGAAGGCGAGGGCCCCGAGGGAAAACACGTCCAGCGCCGAGCCGTCAGGGTCCTCGACGCTGAAGGCCTCGGGCGCCAGGTAGACCTGCTCGGTCGCGTCGAGGCGTTCGGTCAGGTCCGTGCCGAGCGCCGGCCCGCTCGTGTCGGCGGGATGGCGTGTGAGGCGCGTGGCGAGCTCTCGAGAGCTCGCCTGCCAGTGCCCGATGACCAGTTGGGGCAAGCCACCGGTGCCGCTGCGTGGACGGACGAGCACGCTCCTCGCGGTGAGGGCCCGATGGGTCACCTTCCGGGAATGGGCGTGGGCGATCGCCTCGCCGAGCTGGCGCACGAGCTCGATGCGGGCATCGAGGCCCAGGCCGTCGAGACCTCCTGGAGCCCACAGATCGAGCCGCTCCTCGCCGTCGACCCGCTCGAAGAGCAGTGCCGGGCCCCGTTCCGCCTGCACCAGGTCGAGCGGCTGGGCGATGCCGTCGTGGCGGAGGTCCTGGACCACCCGGAACTCGCGTTCGGCTTGGCGGCGGAGGCGCTCCTCCTCCTCGGCGGTGGTGGCCGCGCCGGCCAGGTAGACACGCACCCGGCGGGTCGCGCCGATCCGGGGACGGGTGGCGGCGAAGTCCTGCCACCCGAGCCCCTCGTCCAGGAGATCGCCGAGCTCCCAGTCACCGGTCCGGCGGCCCCGATTCGATGGGCGGAGCCCGGCCTCGTTGAGAGCCTGCGCGAGCTTGGCTGACAGCGGCTTGTCGACGGCCTGCCCCCGAAGCCCGAGGGTGGCTGGGTCCTTTAACCCCGCCACGATGCCTGGCAACCGCACGGAGGCGGTGCGTGCCGGAGGTTGGGAGGCGACGGGCGGCAGCGGGTCGGGGTCGCGGCCGCACACGGCGGTGCGGGCGATGTCGCGGAGGCGACAGTCCAGCTCCGTCGAGGACAGGAACACCAGGGCCGTCACCCACGGTGGCCGCTCACCCTTGAACACGGGCTGGCGGGCAAGGAGCGACCGGAGCCGCTTCGCCTTCCTGTTGGCGAGGAGCAGGGGATGGTCGAGCAGCGCCCTGGGACCATTGGGCCGTTTCAGCCGCCAGCGCTGGCCGTCACCCGAAAGCAGACCCGGCCACGACTTGATCTCGACCAGGAAGAGGCCACGGGGTGTGACAGCCAGTAGGTCGACCTCGTTGACCGAACCGTCCTCGGCGATGAACTCGACGTTGGTCCAAGCCCGGTAGGGCTCGTAGTCGGGAAAGCGTGCTCGGACAAACGCGAGCGCTTCCCGCTCGTGCGGCCAGGGCGACGCCCCTTCCGTCCAGAGCTGTGATTCCATTGGCTCCCGTCTGCTGGCTCTGACGCTCACGACCCCGGCATCGTAGGCGTCTGCGGTAGCCGGTGTTAACCGTCAACCCACCCGGAAGGGCCGCCGACCTCGAGCTGCTCGTAGGGGGTGCGGAAGCCCTCGCGGAGGCGGGTGCGGAACTCGCCCTGGTTGCGGACCAGCAGGACCACGCCGAGCAAGAGGTAGACGGCCGAGAGGGCGATCAGCTCGACGCCCTTGAACGACGCAGGCACCACCGCGGCGATGATGAACTGGGCCCAGAACAGGCCGAAGATGGTGGCCGCCTCCTTCACCGACATCGTGAGGTTGACCAGGATCGCCACCGCGAACACGGTCTGGGCGGCGGTGAGCAGCAGCTCCTCGCGCTGCTGGGCCTCGATGGGCAGACCGTGCAGGCTCGACGACGCGATCGCGAACACCACCGGCAGGGTGCCGACCAGCAGGGTCCACTGGTTGACCTTGGAGGAGACCAGGGTGGTGAGCGCATCACCGGTCTTCAGCCGCCACGCGTACAGCCCGGCCACGAGCAGCTCCGGCGCCTCCGAGGCAAGCGGGGCGAGCCACTGGACCAGGAGGAACTCGCTGATGCCGAGCTCGGTCCCGGTGTCCACCAGCGCTTCGGCGAAGTGCTCGGCCACGAGCAGGATGACCACGGCGGCGAACACGAACATGGCGAGCACGGCGGTCCGCCGGCGCCGGCGGGGCAGGGCGCCGACGTAGGCGGACGGGCCGATCAGGTGCGGCTCCTGGGCTGGCGCCTTGGAGATGCGCATGGTGTAGGCGACGAAGATGGCGACCAGGAGGACGGCGTCGACCAGGGTGACGGTCCGCTTCAGGGGCAGCGTCAGGGAGTAGGCGCAGGCGAGGGCCAGGTACGACAGCTCGACCGACTTGCTCCGGTCCAGCGCGATCCCCTCGCGCGGCTCGCCCCGCCGCCGCCAGCGCCACCAGGCGATGAACACCACCATCGCCCAGCCGATGCCGATCAGCAGCCGGTTGGCGCCGGTCATGTTCGCGAGCACGAGCGAGCAGTTGGACTCGCCGCCGCCGCCCGGCGGCTTGCAGGACGGTCCGAACCGCTCCACGTCGTTGCCGCCCTTCCAGGCGAACACGAAGCCGACCGCGTACTCGGGCAGCACCGCGACCAGGGCGAGCGCGCCGATGGCCAGGCTGGCCGACATGTCGAGCTGGGCGGTCTCGGCCGCCCAGCCGAGCAGGAAGGCCGCGCCGATCACGGCGAGCCCGTAGAGCAGGGCGGCGACCGGGGGACCAAGCTCGGGACCGCCGAGATGCAGGAGCCCGGCAGCGCCGAGGAGGGTCCCTGGGACGGTGATCGCGGTCGCGAGCAGCAGGGGGAGGCGCTGCCCTCTGGTCGAGTGGGTGTCGCCGGGCGTGCTCGTCCTGGTGGCCATGTGGGAGTCCTCCGGTCGTCGGGCGTCGAACGACGTCGAACGGCACGAAGGTCTCGTCCCCCGCGTCGCGGGTGAGGCGCCGGGCGGGCATCGGGCCCGCCGTGGTGACGGCGTGCTCATGGGGTCGGACAGACCCCGCGAGGACTACTCCCCTTCGGGCAGCATCCTACCCGCAGAGGCGCGGGACCCGCGCACACGGCCGGCCGGCAGCCCATGGCGGGCCGGCCGGGCCCGGCTGTCAGTGCGGGTGCTCGTGGCCCCGACCGGGGCCGTCAGGGGCGCCCTGTCAACACCCTGGCTCGCCCGGATGACCGCAGCACACCCCGGGCCGCAGCGGGCGCCTGGCCAGGTTGCGGACGACCAGGTACGCCTTCCTGGCCACGCCGGCCTCGTGCTCGACGATGTTGCGGAGGAAGGGGCCGGGCCCCGGCCGCTCCCCGCTCATTGGCGCGCCCCCTGCCCGGCCGCGCCCAGGCCTGTGCCCGCCATGCTCATGCGCCTCCCAGGGTGCCGCGCAGGAAGTCGAGCGTGCGCTGCCAGGACAGGTCGGACGCGTCCGCGTCGTGGACCTCTGGACGGGTGTCGTTGAAGAAGGCGTGCTGGGTGCCCGGGTAGTGGTAGAAGGTCACCCGCACGCCGGCGTCGCGCAGCTCCTGCTCCATCTGGTCGGCCAGCTCGCGCGGGACGAAGTCGTCCTGCTCGGCGAAGTGGCCGAGCACGGCTCCCTTGACCGCCGACAGGTCCCACTCGAGGCCCTGGCGCGGGAACCCGTAGTAGCACACGGTCGCGGCCACCTCGGGCTTGAGCGTGGCGAGGTAGAGCGCGAGCCCGCCGCCGACGCAGAAGCCGGCCACGCCGACGCCCGTGCCGGTCGTCTCGGGCATCGCCAGGAGCGCGTCGACCGCGCCGGCCATGTCCTTGGCGGCCTGGCCGAGCTGCAGCTCCATGACGAGCTTGCCCGCCTCGTCCGGCTCGGTGGTCTGCTCGCCACGGTAGAGGTCCGGGGCGATGGCCACGAACCCCTCGCCGGCGAGCCGGTCGGCCACGTCGCGGATGTGGGGCACGAGTCCCCACCACTCCTGGATGACGACCACGCCCGGGCCGCTGCCGGACTCGGGCAGGGAGACGTAGGCGGGCACCGACCCGCCGTTGGATGCGATGTCGCGCATGGATCCAGCCATCCGATCCCTCCTGGGGGTGCTCGGTCCGCCCGCGGCACCAGGGCGCGGGGTGCGCCGGTGCAACCAGGATCCTTCCACGCCAGGCGCCCGACGACCACCCACGCCAGGCGCCCGCCGACCACCCACGCCAGGCGCCCGCCGACCACCGGCGCCGGCAGCGGGCAGCCGCAACCCCCTCTGATAGCCTGCCGGATGTCGTTCAACCCCGTTGCGTGAGGGAGCCTGTGGCTGACATCGACGCTTTCGTCAACGCCGAGGCCGGGTCGCTGGTCGCCGAGTTGTCGGAGTGGTGCGCGATCCCGTCGATCTCGACCGACCCGGCCTACGCCGACGACGTGCGGCGCTCGGCCGAGCACCTGGCCGGCCTGATGGAGGCGGCCGGTCTGTCTGCCGAGGTCATCCCGGTCGAGGGCGGCCAGCCTGCCGTGTACGGCGAGTGGCTGGGCGCGGGCCCGGACGCCCCGACCATCACCGTCTACGGCCACCACGACGTCCAGCCCGTCGACCCGCTCGAGCAGTGGGCCACGCCCCCGTTCGAGCCCACCGTGCGCGACGGCTGCCTCCACGGCCGGGGCGCCTCCGACGACAAGGGGCAGGTCCACTTCCAGGTGTCGGCCATCCGCCACCTGCTCGCCGCCGACGGCAGCCTGCCCGTCAACGTCAAGTTCCTGGTCGAGGGCGAGGAGGAGGCAGGCTCCCCCAACATCGATGCGTTCCTGGCCGAGCACGCCGAGCGGCTCGCCTGCGACGTGGTGTTCGTGTCCGACACCGGCATGCACGCCCGCGACGTGCCCTCGATGGTCACCTCGATGCGCGGGCTGGTCTACTTCCAGGTCGACCTGCGCACCGCCCCGGCCGACCTGCACTCCGGCACGTTCGGGGGCACGGTCCCGAACGCGGTCGAGGCGCTCGTCCGGCTCCTGGCCAAGCTCAAGGACGACCGCGGACGCATCGCCATCCCAGGCTGGTACGACGACGTCCTGGAGCTGACCGAGGAGGAGCGGCGGAACTTCGCGGCCCTGCCGTTCGACCCCGAGGAGCTGAAGCGCAACGCCGGCGTGCAGGTGCTGCCCGGCGAGGAGGGCTGGTCGCCGCTCGAGCGGATCGGGGGCCGCCCGGCGGCCGACGTCAACGGCATCTGGGGCGGGTACACCGGGGTCGGGCAGAAGACGATCATCCCGGCCGAGGCGCACGCCAAGGTGTCGTTCCGGCTCGTCGCCGACCAGGAACCGGCCAAGCTGCAGCCGCTGTTCGCCCAGTGGGCCCGCGACCACGCCCCTCCGGGCAGCGAGGTGGCCGTCCAGTCGTTCGGCGGGGCCGGGCCGAGCAGGACCCCGCTCGACCATCCCGGCAACCGGGCGGTGGCCCGGGCGGTCGCCCGCGCCTTCGGCGCCGAGCCGCTGTTCACCCGCGAGGGCGGCTCGGGGCCCGAGCGCGCCCTGTCCGACGCCCTCGGCGTCGCCTGCGTCTACGTCGGGGTCATGCTGCCCGAGGACCGCATCCACGCACCCAACGAGCGGCTGCTCCTGTCCCACTACTACAAGGGCCTGCGCACCGCCGCCTACGCCTACGAGGAGTTCGCCCGGCCGGAGGTGGCCGGCGCCTTGCGGGCGCTGCGCCGCTGACCAGTGGCTCCCGGGCTGCCCATAACCCGGGTCAGCGACCAGGGCCTTCCCGTCAAGTTACGGACAGGACTTCTGAGCAGGTGCTTAGCGCGCCGCCAGCCCGGTGGCGGCGAGCGGGCGCTCCCACCGCCGACGGCTCGGGCTGGGCGAGGACCAGCGACGACACCGTGAGGAGCTCCCCGACGCGTAGAGTGAGCGGCGACATGCCACACGCGAACGCGACCCCCCGCAGGCGGCTGGTCGAGGCCGGCAGCGGCAGCCGAACCGGTGCCTTCGGGGTGCAGGAGTGGCTGCTGCTCTCGGGCGTCGCCCTGATCTGGGGGTCGTCGTTCCTGTTCATCGACATCGGGCTGGAGTCGTTCCGGCCCGGGGTGGTCGCGCTTGCCCGCGTCGGGCTGGGTGTGGCCGCGGTCGCGCTGTTCCCGGCGGCGCGTCGCCCCATCGGCCGTGAGGACCTGGCGCGGGTGGCGTTCCTCGGGGTGGTCTGGGTGGGCGTGCCGCTGATCCTGTTCCCGGTCGCGCAGCAGTGGATCGACTCCTCGGTCGCCGGCATGCTCAACGGCGCGGTGCCGCTGTCCGGCGCCGCGTGGGCGGTGCTGCTGCTGCGCCGCCCGCTCGCCCGCTCGCAGACGCTCGGGCTGGCCGTCGGCTTCGCCGGCGTCGCCGCGGTCTCCTGGCCCCAGGTGCAGGGCTCACGGGCCACCACGCTCGGCGCCGGCCTGGTCGTGCTCGCGGTCGTGTGCTACGGGCTGGCCGTCAACCTGGCGGTGCCGTTGCAGCAGCGCTACGGCGCCCTGCCTGTCCTGCTGCGCGCCCAGCTCACCGCCCTGGTGCTGCTGGTGCCGTTCGGGCTGTGGAGCCTGCCCGGCTCGCGCCTGGAGTGGGGGCCGGCGCTGGCGATGCTGCCGCTCGGGGTCCTTGGGACCGGGCTCGCCTTCGTGCTCATGACGACCCTGGTGGGGCGCGTCGGCGGCCCACGCGGCGCCGTCGCCACCTACTTCATCCCGGTCGTGGCGATCGCGCTCGGGGTGGTCTTCCTCGACGAGCGGGTGGCTGCGACGGCGCTGCTCGGCACGGCGCTGGTGGTCGCGGGCGCCTGGCTGGCCTCCCGCCGCGAGCGCTGACCCGAGCGGCGCAAGGGGCCGCTACGGGCCCGGCGTCCCCACCCCGGGACCCAGGAGGCGCTGGTTGCGGGCCTCGGCCCGGCGGGCCAGGCGGAGCTGGCGCCAGCCGACGAGCAGGATGACCAGGAACAGCACGAACCCGACGCCGAGGCCGGCGGAGAGCGCCACCCAGTAGACGCCGGCACCGAGCGAGACCGGCAGGACGACCAGCACGAGCCAGACCGCGGTGGTCGCGGCGCTGATCCGCAGCGCGCTGCGCAGCGCCCGGGCCCGCAGCCGCGCCTGGGCCGAGCGCGCGAGCGCGACCGCCGCGGCGGCCAGCGCCGGGTCGGTGACCGCCTCCCCCGTGCTGACCGCACGCGCGACCCGCTGCCTGGCCTCGGGCCCGAGATCGAAGGCGTCCATGGCCCCATGGTGTACCACGCCTGCGCCGGCGCGGCCTCTGGGTCAGTGGTCGATACAGCTGGCGGCTACGAACGTGGTGAAGTTGAACTTGAGGTCCTGGATGCGCCGCTCCATCACGCGCAGGCCGAACAGCTCGGCGCAGCGCTCCGCCGCGATCACCGCGCTCGTCGGCGGCAGCTCTCCGGTCGCGAGCATCCGGGCCGCCTCGGCGGTGTCGGGCTCCTCGGTGACCAGCGTGGTCGGGAAGTGGTGGCGGAGCCACATCCGGCACTGCCGCAGCGCCTGCTGGTGGGAGGCGATGCGGTCGATCGCCCCGCGACCAGGCAGGTCGGGACGGACCAGCAGCGTGTGGTTGACGTCGATCTCGAACAGGTCCTCGACGTGGAAGCGGTGGGCCGCCATCGCGTAGACGCTCTCGTAGACGACCCCGCCGTTGGAGTTCTCGAGCGCGAAGATGCCGAGATCGACCTCGCCGGCGGCGACCGCCCGCAGCACCCGGTCGGTGGAGACCAGCTCCACGATCTCGACCTCGCCGAGCTTGGTGTCCCGCGCGTACTCGAGCGCGGCCTCCTCGGAGAACGACCCCCGGATGCCCATCACGCCGACCCGGCAGACCTCACCCACGGGCGGCCACCTCCCTGGCGAAGCCGGCGAGCCCGGCGGCCAGCGCCTCCGGGCGCTGGAGGGGAATGTCGTGCATGGTGTCCTCGAACCAGATCACGCGGGCGTCGGGCAGCCGCGACACGGCCAGGTCGACCGCCGGCACCTTGGCGGCGGCGAACTCGTCGCTGCCGGCCGGGCAGATCAGCACCGGGCAGGTCACCTTGGCGTACAGCTCCGACGGCCGCTGGTCGTACAGGGCTTCGACGACCCGCATGTGGTTGTCGAAGTGGAAGCGGGCGCGCGCCACGCCGCCGGCGTCGACCTCGACGCCGGCACGCAGGAAGTCGCGCACCCAGGCCTTGCGCGCTTCAGGCAAGGACGCGTTCTTCGTGTCGACCCACGGCGGCATCCATCGCCTGGCCTGCTCGAGCCAGTCCTCCAGGGGCACCGCGAAGCGGGGTGGGGCCAGTTGCTCGAGCGCCTTCTCCCTGGTCATGCCGGGCCAGGCCGAGATCTCGATGAAGCCGCCGTCGATCAGCGCCAGGCCGGCCACGGCAGCCGCGTCCCGGTCGGCGGCGTACTGCAGGGCGACGTTCCCGCCCCAGGAGTGGCCGGCGAGCAGCGGGCGGGCGATGCCGAGCGCGTCCAGGGCGGCCTCGAGATCGCGCCCGACCTGCTCGAACCCGTAGCCGACCGAGGGCTGGTCGGACTCGCCGTGGCCCCGCTGGTCCAGTGCCAGCACCCGGAAGCCGGCCCCGGTGACGAGCGGCGCGACCTCGTCCCAGATGCGGCAGTTGGAGGCGAGCCCGTGCAGCAGGACCACCGGAGGCCCGTCGCCGCCCCAGTCCCTGGCGTGCAGCACGATACCGTCGCCCGGGACGGACCGGTCGGTGGGCGTGCTCGGGTTGGTTGGCATGGGACGCCATCCTACGGGCATCCGGGGAGCCTGATCGAATCCTGAGCGCGCCCGGGCGAGCACGCAGAGAAACCGAGGCCTACGCGGCTGGCTCGGGGAGGTCGTCGCGGTCGACGTAGGTGACCGCAACCGGCCGGCCGTCCTCCAACCGGACCCGGAAGAGCGAGCCGGTGCGGAAGTCGGGCGGCCCGTCGACCAGGCGGGCCCGCAGCAGGTACATCGGGATGAGGTCGCCGTGGCCGACCCCGACCACCGCCGAGCCTGGGTGGGTGGCCGCGTCCCTGATCCAGCCCTCGATGTCGGCCTGGTCGTAGCCGAGCCGGTCGTCGAGCCGCAGGTCCACGCCGAGCGCCGCCGCCAGGGGCGCCGCGGTCTCGACGCAGCGCAGCCACGGGCTGGCCGCGAGCAGCGCGGGCCGTTCCGGCGCGAGCGCGAGGGCGAGCCGCTCGGCCTGTGCCCGGCCGCGCCCGGTGAGCGGCCGGTCCCGGTCGGCGCCGGTCCAGCGTTCCCGGTCCGCCGCCCTGGCATGGCGCACCAGGAACAGGGTGGTTGCCATGCTCCGGAGTCTGGCCGTCTCCCCGGCAGCAGGCAACCCCGCCCCGGAGGACAGGCTGACAGTCTCGCAGCGAAGCGTTGAGGAGGGCTTCCGGCTCCAGCGGCATCAGAACGAGTCAGCGCGGGGGGCGCAACCCAGCCAGAGTGACCGTGACGAGCCGGCGGACCGCGGCCTTGGACGGCAGGCTGCTGGCTGCTGTGAGGGCGTGGAGGCAGTAGCTCGCAAGCTCGT
>Ga0184627_10000131_pt1 | contig 36615 bp, 40 predicted proteins | sample PLM3_127_b1_FD_133150 | JGI IMG/M metagenome (GOLD analysis project Ga0184627, IMG submission 133150) | Groundwater sediment microbial communities from an aquifer in East River, Colorado, USA - PLM3_127_b1 | ecosystem: Environmental > Terrestrial > Soil > Riparian zone | place: USA: East River... | reverse complement strand
ACGCTCGGAAACAAAGCCCGCTCCGCCCCTTCGCGAGCCAATGCATCGGAAAATTCTCCCGAACGGCAATTCAGCGCGCCTCTCGCTATCGTCGTAGACAAGATCACGGTACAAAACGATTCCGTGGACGCCCGCGATGGGTTGAGCGCCGCATTGTCATCCGAATCCATGTCTCACGGAGTCGCCATTTTTGGCGTGGACGGCGGCGGCGGATTCGGACGCGGAAGCACCGGGACGGGTCATTCCGAGGCGGGCTCCGGCGCGGGAACCGGACGAGGTATGGGAAACAGCGAAGGTCGGTACCGGCAGGCGCGCACCAGCGACGCGCCCAAGCCAAGATATCCGGAGAGAGCGCGCCGTGACGGCAAGGAAGGACGCGTCCTGCTGCGCGTCTTGGTCAATGAGGAAGGGCGAACCGCGTCCGTCGAAGTGAATCGCAGTTCCGGCGTCGAATCGCTGGATCAGGCTGCGTTGGAAGCGATCAAGCGCTGGCGTTTTTCTCCCGCCCGCCTCGGCGACCGGCCGGTGGAGAGCTGGGTGCGCATCCCCATCGATTTTCAGCTGACCGACGCAAGGGATTAATTTTAACCTGATGGAGGCATAGCGAGCATAATCATCGGCTGCAGACGGATGTAAGGGAAAGGGGTGACTCCCCTCCGCTCCAACTCCACTCCCATTTTCGATTTTAGTCCGCGGGGCCGCTTTTGGATTTTAGATTGAAATCCAAAACCTGTCCTGAGTAAAACCGAAGGATCGGCAATCCAAAATCCAAAATTGGGAGGGAGGAGGGGTGGTGGAAGGGAATTCCCCTGCTGCCCCGCAACTGTAACGGCGTAAGAGCCTCCCGCAAGCTAAGCCACTGTGAGCCTTAGGCTCATGGGAAGGCGCGGGAGCTTGGGGGGAGAAGATCAAGGATGAAGGATAGCAATCCTCGATCCTCCATCATCGATCCTCTCCTTTCCGCCGCCCAAGCCAGGAGACCGATCCATCTGCCTTTACATTCCCCCTTCGCGGGAAAAGGAGGGTCTCATGCAGTTTCTGCTTTTCGGAGCTTTACTCTTTCTCTTTTTCTCCTCGACCATTCAGGGCGCCGAACCACCGCGAGAGGATACCTTCGACCCCGTCGTCGTCACCGACACGCGGCTCCGCGATGTTGAACAGCCGGCGAACCGAGTGCCCGGCAAGGTCATTGTCGTCACCGCCCAAGAAATTGAGAAGCTTGGCGCCAAAACCGTTCAAGAAGTCTTGCAATATCAAACCGGCATCGTGCTTTACGACGGCGTCGGCAATGAGTTTCAGCAGACCGTCGACATGCGAGGGTTCAACGCCCAACCGGTTACGGCAACCAGCGTCTTCGTCGATGGCGTCCGAGTCAATGAGCCCGACTTTAATACGATCAATTTTGATCTAATACCGATCGAAGACATCGAACGCATCGAAATTCTGCCTGGAACCGCAACCGTATTCGGCCGCAACGCCCTCGCCGGTGTAATCAATATCACGACCAAGCGCGGGCGCAGGGACAAGGTTCACTTCGGCATCGACATCGGCGGCGGCAGTTTCGGACGGCAAAGACATTCGTTTAATACCGACGGTCCGCTGCCGATTCCCAACTTCGATTATTACTTCGCTGTGACTCGCGAGCTGACCAATGGGTTTCGAGACGAATTCGACCCACGGGACGCCGGAGCAAGAATAACGCGGATCTTTAGCAAACTCGGCTACCGCCTGGGCGAAAGCACGGACGCGAGTCTTGCCTACACCCGGGTGCTCGACAACATCAGCCAGGCCGGTTCTTTGCCGGGAAGCCGGCTACGGGTCGACCGCAATAGCAACCTCACGCCGGGCGATTTTGCCGCGAGCAATTTGCATCAAATCACGGTTAATTTGAACCAGAAACTACCGGCCGGTTTTTCCGCCGCGCTGAACGGTTATTTTCGGCGCAATGACCAGGAAAGCTTTGTGCGCGGTCTCTCGAGCACATCGACGCTGAAAACCGCAACAGGGGCTTCCGGTACCGCCGTGCAGCTTTCTCACGATGGCGCAATTTTCGGGAGAAAAAATCTGGCGACCTTCGGAGGGGAATACGGTCACAATCGCTTCGATTCCACGAGCACATCGGAATTCATTTGTTGTCCCGGCGCTTTCGTTACCAAGCAACTGACAAGAGAAAATGTCGCGGGTATTTACTTTACCGACAGCTTGACCATTCTCGATTCGCTGGTTGCGAGCGCCGGGTTCCGCTACGACTGGGATCGTTTGGACTTTACCGGCAAGACCGATCCGAGTCTGAGCGGGGTGAAACAGTTCACGCAGTTCAGTCCCAAAACGGGGTTAGTCTACACGCCGGTGGCAAACCTTAGCCTATATTTCACCTATTCCGAAGGCATGCGCGTCCCCACGGTGCAGGAAATTTTTGCCCTGGGTCCCTTCGGTTCGAACTTGAATCTGACGGCAATGAAGAGCCGCAACTTCGAATTGGGACTCAAAAGCAAGCCGTTGGATTGGGTCGAAGCTTCGCTTGCGCTATATTTCATGCCGGTGCGCGACGAGATTTTGTTCATCGCCACCGATCCCCTGGATCCTTTTTCCGGACGCAACGAGAACATCGATAGAACCCTCAGACGGGGCGTAGAAATCTCGCTAAGAGCACGCCACGATAAATGGATCGATGGATTCATCAACTACACGTTGACGAAAGCTACCTTCGAGTCGGATTTTTTTATCCCTGGAATCAATTTTTTCGATCCCCCGCGTCCGGTCAAGAAAGGGGATGATCTCCCTCTGGTGCCGCGCCACCGGGTCGGCGTCGGGGTCAATATCCAGCCACTAGATGGGTTAATCGTGTCGCTCTTCGGCAGCTATGTCGGCAGGCAGTTTCAACTGCGCGATGAGCCCAACCAGGCAAAGCAACTAGCCGATTACTTCGTCTTGAATAGCCGGATCGCCTACCGGTGGCGCGAGTGGACGGCGCACCTGACCTTGAACAATCTCACGGACCGAAAGTACTCAACTTCCGGCATTTTAGTCGGCGCGCCGTTCAACGAGTCGTTCCGGGTTCCCGCGCCGGGCTTCAATGTCTTCGCTGGCCTGAGCTATCGTCGTTGAGGAGCATAACGATGACCCGCGCACTCATGATCATGGGAACGGGATCGGACGTCGGCAAGAGCATCATCGCGGCGGGCCTCTGCCGCATCTTTCACCGCCGTGGCATCGACGTTGCGCCGTTCAAGGCGCAGAACATGTCGCTCAACTCGTTCGTAACCATTGACGGCGGAGAAATGGGGCGGGCACAGGTCCTGCAGGCGGAAGCCTGCGGCCTCCCGCCCCATGTGGATATGAATCCGATCCTGCTCAAGCCGGAGGCCGACAACTGCTCGCAGGTCGTCGTTCACGGCAAAGTCTGGGGCAAGTACGACGGCCGGCGCTATTACGCGCGCCGCGACGACTTATTCCGCTTTGTACGGGAGAGCTACGACCGCTTGGCACGCGATCACGATGCGCTGGTCATTGAAGGCGCCGGCAGCGCCGCCGAGGTCAACCTGCGCGGCAAGGATATCGTGAATTGGCCCGTAGCCGAGATGGCCGACGCGCGGGTATTGCTGGTCGCGGACATCGACCGCGGCGGCGTCTTTGCCCAGGCGATCGGCACCCTTGATTTGCTTTGTCCGGAAGAACGGCGCCGCCTGATCGGCATCGTCGTGAACAAGTTCCGCGGCGATCCCAGTCTTTTCTCTGACGGTGTCCGTTTCTTAGAAGAGCGCAGTCGGCTGCCCGTGCTCGGAGTTCTCCCTTTTCTCCGCGAGCTTGACTTGGATCAGGAGGACAGCGTTACAATCGAACGTTATCGATCAAACCACTTCGCTCCCGAAAAAGTGAACGTGGCCGTGGTTCTGCTGCCGCACATGAGCAATTTCACCGACTTCAACTCACTGGTCGCGGAATCCGACGTAGCGCTGCGTTACGCGCGAGCGCCGGCGGAGCTAACTGGCGCGGATGTCGTGATCATTCCGGGCACCAAGAGTACGATCGCCGATTTCGACTGCCTAGAGCAAAATGATTTTCGCCCGGCGCTGGAGGCCCATGTCAGCGCTGGCAGCGAACTCGTCGGCATCTGCGGCGGTTATCAAATGCTCGGGCGGGAGATCTCCGATCCATTTGGAGTCGAGAGCGGCGGGAAGCGAGTCGCCTTTGGTCTTCTAAAAGTCACCACGGAGTTGACGGCAAGGAAGACTACGACGCAGGTTGAAGCGCAGTTGGTCGATGGTAAAGCCGGTACGAACGAGATCGTGCGGGGGTACGAAATCCACATGGGGCGAACGGACCGCGGGCACGTAGCTCCCCGTTTTCGGATTCTATGCCGGCTTGGACGCAGCACGGCAGGAATGGATATCGACTGCGATGACAACACTGATGGCGCGATCAGCGATGACGGGCGCGTTTGGGGCACGTATATTCACGGTGTCTTTGACCAGCCGGGTTTTCGCCGCCATTGGCTGAATCAACTGCGCCAACGTAAGGGCTTGGAACCCTTACCGGCGTCAATTTCGGAAAACACCACCCGGAGGTTGGCAGACGCCATCGACCGATGGGCCGATCATCTGGAGCGGCATCTAGACCTGGCGCCGATCTTTAGCGCCGTAAATTTCCCTTACAGTCAACGGAACATGGGCAATCAAGTTGTAACCAAATCGCAAACCTGGTAATTAATTTTCTGGTCAACGGAGGTCGAACCATGAAACCACGAGCGGTGCTCTTACTCGCGATCGTTTTCGGAGCGGCGGCCCTGCGGCTCCTGCCCCATCCATCCAACTTCACGCCCATCGGCGCGCTAGCGCTCTTTGCCGGCGCTCACTTTGACGACAAACGTTGGGCTTTCATCGCGCCATTGGCAGCGATGCTCTTAAGTGACATCTTGATCGGCTTTCACGGCCAGATGCCGGTCATCTACGGCGCGTTCGCCGTGATCGTCTGCATGGGATTCGCGCTCAGGGAGAAAAAGACAGCGCTGCGCGTAACCAGTGCGTCCCTGGCGGTGGCAACGTTCTTCTTTATCGTCTCGAACTTCGCCGTCTGGGCTTTCGATGGGCTCTATCCGATGACGTTTCAGGGATTAGTGACTTGCTACGTGGCGGCGATTCCATTCTTTGCCAACACGCTGGGAGGAAATCTCTTCTACAGCGCCGTCCTCTTCGGCGGCTTCGCGCTCGCCGAGAGAAAAGTTCCAATCTTCGCCGCCGCGCGTTCCTGAATTCGTCAACGCTTTCCTTCTCAACCCCGATGAGTGGTTCATAGCCGACCAATCATCGGTTCGCCTTTCTATACCCCAACGCGTCCTGGGCGATGATCATCTTTTGAATATTCGAGGAGCCCTCGACGATCTGATAGGACTTGGCGTCGCGGTAGTAGCGCTCCACGGGAAATTCGGTGGAGTAGCCGTAGACCTTGAGCCCGATCACTTTACTTCTGCGGCGTCTTCGCTTCTTCCGGGAGAACCTCCTGAACTATTTCTCTGAGAGCTTTTAAATCTTCTTCCTGAGGCGCGCCAAAGTATTCGTGCAGCATCCCCATCAAAACGCCCAGAGCCTCTCCCGAGAGAGCTATGTTCTCTGGTGTCCAACCGGGGTGGTGAGGAATGACGGGCTGGATTCGGTCTAAGCGGACTACAGCCTCATATACCGGCGCTTTATATGGGCAGTAAAAGAATTGGCGGTACATCAAGGCTTTGATTCGCGCAACCATGACAGGAGGAAATCCGCCTTCATGTCCCGCAGATTCGATGCCATAAAGCGGCAGAACAAGTATGTTTTCTTCTTGTAAGTGCTCTCGTGCCGCGACGGCTTCTTTGACATCGTCAAAGACCGCGTTTTCTGCCGCTATCGTTATCGCAAGTCTTTTTTTTGCCTTCTGCAGGAACAACTCTTCGGTTTCGCGTAACGTCAATGACCAAATAGGGAGCTTTTGCTTTTTCTTGAAGTCCTGATCGGTCATGTTTCTGATCTTGACCTTGGTGGCGTAATGCTCGGTAGGCCTTTCTCTCTCCACGTCCATTATTCTTGGGATTCGGTCAATATGAGGCGATGCGATCCAGCAGAATTGGCCGACGACAGGCTTGTTCTTGAGAACTTTTAAATCAAGGAATCGGTAGAATGGATCAATGACCTGCGTAATACCCATGGCGGGCTCATGATTTCCGGCCTGAATCTAAATCTCCCAACTCCGCGACGCCTTCGAGCCCGGTTTCTAGATCCTCCTCTTCGAGCTTCGAAACGAACTCTTGATATGCGGTATCGGTTGGCCCCTGCGTTGGCCGCGCGTTGATGCCTTGCTTGTATTTGTCTTGAAGGCGAGCAATAGATTTTTTGGCTTCGTCCAGTTTGACCTTCGGTATTTTCTTCATTTCAACTTTTTTGGGCACCTCAGGCATCTGAGATTTACTAAAGTCCAAAAGCGCTCCCGGTTTTGCTTCGATCATGGGTTCCGTCTCGAAGTAAACGTAGTCCAAGAGTCCATACGAATCATCCGCCCACTTTTGAATCGCCCATTGGAGTCGACTCCACACGTATGTGGGAAGGGCATCGATAATTTTCGGTTCTTTATCCGTGCTCTCGGTCGAGAAGAGGCGATAATCCTTATCATCGTCGTATTTGCTAGTATATTCCTGGGCAAGGATCAGTTCATTCTTAGCAGTCGTCCCGATGGCCTCGTTAACCTCCTTGCACCAGGGACCGAAATAAACGAAGGCCCAAGGCCAGCCCGTTAACGTCTTTCCGTGAGTGACGCGTGCATTATACAGGTCGGCGAGATACAAAAATTTTACCAGCCGCAGGGTTGTCAGCTTTTCTCCATGCGTACTAGCGAACCAGACAATTGCGCGGATTAAATCATCAATGTTGATTACCATTAACTTAGACCCATTTGCACCGGCTAACGATTTCTCTTGCTTGGGATCTCGTCATACGTCCCTCAGGTCCGCTTCCATACAAAAGCGCATGGGAAGGGTTATCAGGCAGCGGATCACGTACAACCTTGCATCCAAGCGAACGAACAGTCCCAACATCTATTTCAACTAAGGCGTGGTGAGGATAACCAGCCAAAACTTTATCGGGTGTAGTCAAGGAAGACAGGTCAATAGAGATAATATTTGACTTCGATTTGAAGGTAGCTGAGGAGGGACGGCGTTGCCCAGTTTCGGAGTCTACAACCACGTCATCGGGCCGGATCCGATGTAGCAAGCGTTCGTCATCGCCGATGGAAACGTCGTCAACAGGCTCCGGCACCGATGTTTCCTTTTAATCAGAGACTCACTCCTCTTGAGTCACTCGATTAGCCAGATCAAAAGGGACCGTATTAGGGAAAAGTCGGCTAAAGATATTTGCCCTTCTTCTATCGGTTTGCCATGGTGGCTCTTCAAATAGCCTGCTGAGGCTTCATCATCAATCTCGATCTCGACCCCACGCGACCCGAAGCTCCACTCTAGCTGAACACCACCACCAGAAACTGGAACGATACGAGGCGACACAAAGTAATCGAGGTCAATTCCGAGAATTAACCGGCCTGCAGCTGTGACGGCAACCTCCGAAGGTGGCGGGCTACCGTAGCTATCCCAATCACTATCCAGAGCGAGAAGTTGAAATAATTTCCTAATCGCCTCAATTTGCCATTGACTAAGCTCACTCACTAAGACAACGCCGCTCCACTGCGGACTCATATAAGACCGCTGCGTCTGAGAATACATCTGTCCTAGGGTAGAACTTGTCGACGTCGAAAATTGTAACCCGTTCATACTTGCCTCCCCCAGAGGTCATGCATTGCTTTCGTAGTAAAATCCGTAAACCCTCTCACGATCCACTCGTGGCCTATATCTAACCATTCCAACAAATGTTGCAAATTTGAGGATTCAGGTTTTCCCCGTGCTGTAAGATTGAGCTGTAATATCTCCTTGGCGTCGGTACGGCGAATCGCGGGCTGCATTAACACATGAAGTCGGCCATTTCCGTTAGGCAGAACGTATCTGGTTCCAACATTGACTGATTCCGGTTCCGGAAGAAAGCTACCTGAAACTTTTCCAGACCAACACGCGATCACATTTTTCAATTCACCGTAGGATTTCCACCCATGCCCGAGGTGAATATGGTTGACATACGTAACCTCGCACTGATTCACTTCCGGTTTCTCAAGTCCTGCTTCAACCACGAAACGGCAGAACTCCTCCCACTTCTCCGTGAAATTAGGCTTAATGTTATCGTAGCGCGGATACACATCGTCATCTTTAACCTTGCGCCAATTGAAAAGAAAGCGATCTCTTTGGAGCTGGATCAACTTCGTTCCTGAACCGTCCTTAAACCAACACCTGAGTTCAGGGAATTGGGCAAGCTCTATACTAACGCCAACGTGTTTCCACTGTCCTTCCCCGAACTCTTCGATGATAGGTCCTAACGGAGGTTGAATTTCGTAGTGAGGATATTTTTCCCGAATTTTTGCCCAGTACAGCCCGAAGTGGGGAATGGAAAAATTAGTCAGCGGCCTAAACTGGACACCGAGCACCGTTTCGATAACAGGCGGTTGGCTGTATTCAGGAAGAGTGCGATTTTGGTTAGGCACTGGTCACAACAACGGGCAGCTAATTGACTATTAGTTACAAGTTCCTCACTGGTCTTGCAACACCCATCAACGTAACTTCGTATTGCAAAACAATTATAGGCTCCTGGCCCAACCGCTTCAACCCGCGATGCAAACGGAAGGATCCCCACGGGCCGCTTCCTGGCACTAGAATCTGGCTATAAGGATTCGATTGTTGTCGCCGTTTCAGGGCAAATTAACGCGCTTTTCGCCCCCTAGTTCTTTAGTAATCGTGAGTTACAAGGACACCACCAGATTGCCCTTTTTCGCAGACCGCGTCCGATGGCGTCACGACTTGGCGAGCGAAATTGTAGACTAATTTTGCTTTTGGTCATCGGTTCGCCTTTCTATACCCCAGCGCGTCCTGCGCGATGATCATTTTTTGAATATTCGAGGAGCCTTCGACGATCTGGTAGGACTTGGCGTCGCGGTAGTAGCGCTCCACGGGAAATTCGGTGGAATAGCCATAGGCGCCGAGGATTTTCATCGCCGCGTCGGCGGCGAAGTTGGCGGCTTCCGCAGCCGTGTATTTAGCGATCGAAGTTTCCAGATTGTTCGGCTTTTTTTGATCCGCAAGCCAAGCCGCGCGGTAGACGAGCAGGCGCGCCGCCTCTTCGTGCACGATCATCTGCGCGATCATATCCTGGTTCATCTGAAACTCGCCGATCTTCTGGCCGAACTGGACGCGCTGATTGCAGTAATTGACCGCCGCCTCTTTCGCCGCCCGGGCGACACCCAAGGCGCCGGCGGCGCAGTTGAGCCGCGTCTGATTGAGCTGCCACATGCAGACTTTGAAGCCGTCTCCTTCGTTGCCCAACCGGTTCGCGGCGGGAATGCGGAAATTCTCAAAAGTCAGCTCGCCGATGGGCGAGCAAAGCGCGCCGAGGGTGTCGAGCGCTTTGCGCGTGACGCCCGGCTGCGTGAGATCGGCGTAGAAGGCGGTCATGCCGCGATGTTTTTGCCCGCGGTCGGTGTATGCATAGACCAGACCGCCGTTCGTCACGGGAGCATTAGATATCCAAATCTTGTTACCGTTAACAACGTAATCGCCGCCGTCTTTCGTCGCCGTCGTGCGCATCGCTGACACGTCCGACCCGGCATCCGGCTCGGTGATCGCGAAGCAGCCGATCACGTCGCCCTTGACCAGCGGCGGAATCCATTTTTTCTTTTGTTCCTCCGTGCCGAACTGAAGCAGCGCCAGCGCCGGCCCCATCTGCATGTTGATCGCCACCCGCATGGCGCTGTGGACGCGCGCGATCTCTTCGGTGACCAGCACCATGGCGAGAAATCCGAGACCGCTGCCGCCGTATTCTTCCGGAATGACGCAGCCGTAGAATCCCAACTCGCCCATCTTCTTCACCAGATCGCCGCGAAAGTTGCGCTCCTTGTCGTCCTTCGCCGCCGTCGGCGCGATTTCCTTCTCGGCAAACTCCCGCGCCAACTCGCGCACCGCGATCAGTTCTTCCGATAGGTCAAAATCCATTGTTCCTCCTCAAAAAAAGTGCTGAGTGCTGAGTTATGAGTCCTGAGTCTCCGCGCCCTTCCAACCCAGTCCTCAGCACTCGTTACTCAGGACTGTCATCTGATGACCTTATCCGCCCGCACCAGCAAGTTCGGCGCAACCGTCAGGCCGATCTGCTTGGCCGCTTTGAAGCTGACCATCAACGCGAAGCGCTTCGCTCGTTCAAAGGTCGAGTGGTCATGGGTTCTCAACAAGCAGGCTACTCGTATTCCCCATTTTATGGCTTTTTAGCGACTAGCCTTTCGACCCACCGCACAACTTGCCCTGCTATCTTGACGGCCTCTTTGTATTCATTCTGCTTAATCTGCGGCCCCATCCCTGGGTATCGGGTGAACACTGCGTACCGGCTCAACCCCTCTGCTTGCCTGATTGACTGAGGAATTTTCTGACCGCTCTTTTCCAGTAATGTTAAAAGTCGGGCAAGGTCGTGCACGTAGGGGAAGTCTACGTCAACTTTTATTAGAAGTGCCTTTATGGCCTTTTCGGCCGCTTGCTGCGCGTCAAAGCAGAGATCCTCTAGGTAGACGCCTTTGCGTTTAGCCTGCGCCAGGGCGAGATTGCTCCGAGCTCGATTTAACCATTCTCTGGGATCTTCGGGAGGATAGCGCTTAGGCACGATAAACTTCCTTGCCTTCTCGCAAAGCAGGTTTGATGATCAGACAGTGCGTGTCTCGATAGCGTTCTACGTCCGCTGGCGTAACCAGAATCACATCAACTGCGTGGCCGACGCCGTGAAGATTCATGTAGATGTCTCCCGCCAAACGGCTTCGGTTATATTTCCCACCTTTCACCACAAGCAAATCCACATCGCTATTCGGTCCCATCTCCCCTCGGGCAGCCGAGCCAAAAAGAATAATTTTCTCCGGCGCGGCCACCTTTACGATGCGCCGAATAATCTCGCTTAGCTTTCTTTGGTCCACCGTCGTTTTGCGGCTCATGTTTTGTCGTCCACCGGATCCCATCTTATCATTGCCTTATTCACTACCCGAGAGGTTAAGTCTGGCTACTTATGGAGATTTTTTTCCTGTTTCAGCCACAGGCTGATCAGCCTTAGGCTGAGCCTTTTATCTACTGTTATCTAATCACCTTATCCGCCCGCACCAACACGTTGGGCGGAATCGTCAGGCCGATCTGTTTGGCCGCATTCAAATTGATCACGAACTCAAACTTCGTCGGCTGCTCGACCGGAATCTCGGCGGGCTTTGTGCCTTTCAATATCTTGTCGACAAAGTCAGCGGCGCGCCGGAATAAGTCCGTATAGCTCGGCCCGTAGCTCATCAAGCCGCCGGCCTTAACATACTCGCTGTTGTTGTACATCGCCGGCAACCGGTTCTTCGCCGCGAACTCCAACACTTGGCGTTGCTGAGTAGTGATAAGTCCACCGGTGCCCGTAATGAGCGCCTGGGCGCCGTCCCTTTTCGCCCGCGCGAATGCGCTGTCAAAATCGTCAAGGCTTCGCACCGGAAGCGGCAGAAGTTTGAGTCGTAACGCCTTGGCCACAGGTTCCAATTCTGTGAGAGGCAGGTTTCCCCTCGTAGCACCCGGTTGCCAGAGGATGGCCACCCGGGCAACCTTGGGGAAGGCTTCCTTGAGCAGCTCCAACCGTTTGCCATCTAGATCTGGCACCATGAGACTAAGACCGGTGATATTCCCGCCTGGTCGTGCCAGGCTAGAGACAAGCCCAGCTCCTACTGGATCGGCAGCAGCGGCGATTACGATCGGAATTGTCCCGCTCGCCTTCTTGGCAGCTAAAATACCCGTGCCGGTGGTGACGATGACGTCGACTTTGAGACGGACCAGTTCGGCTGCAAGGTCAGGCAGCCGTTCGCGTTTCCCTTCCGCATATCGGTATTCAATGAGAATGTTTTTCCCTTCGATGTACCCAAGCTCGCGCAGCCGTTGGCGAAATGCTTCGACCCGGGCCGAAACGCTGGACGCGGAGGACGGGCTCAGAATTCCTATCCGGGGAATTCTCGCCAGCTGCTGCGCGACGGCCGGAACGCTAAGAGCCAAGAGCATAGCGCTAAGCGCGAAACTAATGAATTTTTTTCTCATGAATTTACGCCTCCTGCTGTTGCCATTGCCTGCCACCTATTGTCTAAGACAGCGCCACGGGCGCTCGAATCAGAAACCGAGATCAAGTGCTCCGCCTGAAGCGGCAAGAATAAATTTGAGCCGTTTGTGATCTTTGCGTACCGCGTTATGGATATTCGACGATCGCCGCAATAGCCAGGACAATCTCCTCCATCGTCGTGGGTGAAACCTGCCCTAACTTCCGAATAAAGCGGCGGTGATCCATGCCGCGCAGTTGCAAAGTATCGACCGCTGACACTTTAGTGAGGCCGTTGGCGGGACCGGGATCAATCCGCACGTGCCAGATATTGGGCGCGAAGTACTCTTTCCAGTCTGTCACGGGGGCCACCAACTTGATGGGGAGACGGCCCACGGCGTCAGAACTCACCACCACAGCCGGACGCGTCTTTCGGATCTCCGTGCCGATGGTAGGGTCGAAATTGACGAGCCAGATTTCTCCTCGTTGTGGGGTGGAGGCGTCAGGGCTCGACAACGTCACCCCCCTGCCACGCTTCGCGCTCGCTCCGCTCTGACTCCTGCTCGTAGTACGCCGCCATGTGCTCCGCTTGCGCTGCGAGTATTCTACGGCGTTCTTCGAGCGACAATGTCATATAGGCCCGGCGCTGCGTCAGGGTTAACACCTGATCTGTTTCTGCTGTGTGCGCGTGCATGACCATAGATTTTCTCCTGTTGCAGGAAGTCTACGGCATTTGTTAATTGCTTGCCAGAGACGACAAAGCCCTCGATCGGAAACTACAGATGCACCTGGTATTTGCCTAACGTCACGGGTAAAACCCGCAAGTCTTCGCGCCTCGGCTTAAGCCGGGAGTTAGGCCGTGCAAAGTCAAGCGATGACTCCTCGTCTGCAAAACTGAAAAAGATTTTTCCGTTGCCCAGTACCTGATGTCTCGTGCCTGTTTTCACCTGATCACTCTGTCCGCCCGCACCAAGACGTTCGGCGGAATCGTTACGCCGATCTGCTTTGCGGCTTTCAGATTGATGATGAACTCGAACTTCATCGGTTGCTCCACCGGTAGATCTGCGGGTGTTCTGCCTTTCAGAATCTTGTCCACAAACGTAGCGGCGCGCCGAAACAAGTCGGTACTGCTCACGCTGTAGGTCATGAGGCCCCCGTCTTCCACAAATTCCGCTCTGTCGTATATCGCGGGTAGCCGGTTCTTTACCGCGAGGTCTATAATCTGTGTCCGCTGAGAAGCAGCAACGGGGTTCTGCAGCGCGAGGACTGCGTCAGCACGCCCCTTGCTTGCGGCTCGGAATGCAGTCTCAATATCCTTGGGGTCTAGTACGTCCAGGTATTGAAGCTGCACCTTGAACGCCGCTGCGGCCAGTTCCACCTCTTTTAACGATTGCGCGTTGCCCGGGTAGGTTGAAGTCCCGAAGACGGCCACGCGGGAGAGTTTAGGAATAGTCTCCTTCAAAAGCTCCAGTTGTTTTCCGCTCAACTCCGGGGCAAGGGTTGCCAATCCAGTGATGTTCCCACCCGGTCGCGCAAGGCTGGCGACGAAGCCATTACCAACAGGATCGGTATCCTGCGTCATGACAATGGGAATCGTAGCGGTTGCTTCCTTGGCGGCGCGGGTCAATGGCGAAGCAGCCGTGACGATGACGTCTACCTTGAGACGCACTAGCTCGGCCGCGAGCGCGGGGAGGCGATCGGGTTTTCCGTCGGCAAATCGCCACTCAATGACAATGTTTTTTCCCTCCACGTATCCAAGCTCGCGCAGACCCTGCCGGAATGCCTCGATGCGGGCCGAGTGAGCCGAGGGAGGGGTGCCAATTAAAGTACCTATCCGGGGGATTTTCGTTGGCTGCTGCGCCGCGGCCGGAACGCTAAGAGCCAAGAGCATAGCGCCAAGAGCCAGCCATTTTTGATTTTGCATTCTGCAATCTCCATTCTGAATTCTGAGATTTGAAACCCCCGGCTAAGGACTTGCTCCCTCAGCCTTAGGCCTATCACTCGCCATTCGCTGCGCAGCTCTTTCGCCGCCTTGGAATCGACGCACGAAGAGAATTTCCTCCCGCGCAGAGTCTAAGCACCCCTTCTCTCATAACGGAAGGACAGCCGTGAGGGATAACGTTATGCCGCTAAGCGGCTATTCCGTGGCCGCCAACCTAAGCAGCGAGTTAACCCTGGGCTGCCGACTTGCTTTTAACTTCAAAAAGGGAGCGAGAGCGATAAAAACAAACGTCGAATTCCATGAAGAAGTTGACCTGCCCGAGAATGACCGGCACGGAAGCAGCACGCGTCCAAGCGAACACCAAACGCGCCGAAGGCAGCGCACCGACGGTCCCTATTAACGTGAGAACACGCGCCGGTTCGTTGGCCAAATTTCCGGTAAGACGAACTGTAGTTGTTTGTCGTTCCCAATCGGCGCCCAGTTGCAGTCCGACTTCGTAAGGCAACACGTTGACTGCAGAACCGGTGTCAAGCAGTGCCGAAACAGACAGAGGCTGTCCTTGCAACTGAAGCGTAATTGGCATGTACGGAAGGCGGCTAGCTTCCCCGAAGCCCGGTTCCGCGACGACGAAGGGAAACATCTCGGCCTGAGCCATTATTTCTCCGCAGTCTGTTTGCCAAGGGCCTCCAACATCGTTGCTGCCGCCTGAAAGGCGTTTAGAGGGGTTGGAATTGAGTATGCTGTGCCTTCCTCAAGCGAAGTGATACCCTCGTCGCGGGCTAGGTCAGCGACCAAGTACTGGACCAAGCGAATCCGGTCAGCACGGCACAACTTCCTAGCTGTAGTCAAAAGCTCATTCAACGACATCGGTACGCTCCTCTCAAGGGAGATTTCGCTAGGAGAAAAGATTATCAGGGTAGGGTTGCTGCTTCAACTCTAAAATGCTTCCAAGCGCTTCCTTTCTCCTAAGTGATATCCGAAAATCCTCAATTCTCGCCGTTGCCTTTTGCCTGATGCCTCTTTTCACTTGATCACATTGTCCGACCGCATATCGATTTTAGATTTTGGATTTCCGATTGTCGGAAGACCAATCTAGCCATCGTATCCGATATCTTTTTCATGCTCTCTTCCTCCAATCGAAAATCTAAAATTCCTTTACTGTTGCCTACTGCCTGTTTCAGCCCGAGGGCTGATCAAACTTCGGCTGAGCCTATTTCAGCAATCCCCGCGCAATGACGAGCTTCTGTATTTCGGAAGTCCCTTCGTAAATTCGCAGCGCCCGGATGTCGCGATACAACCGCTCCATGATGTTGCCGACCACCACTCCCACGCCGCCGTGAATCTGCAAGCCCTGGTCGATAATCCGCTGCGCCGCTTCGGTGGCATAGAGTTTGGCCATGGAAGCCTTTTGTTTCGCCTCTGCGGCGCCACAGTCATGCGCCCACGCCGCCTGGTAGACGAGTAGACGCGCCGCCTCCAACTCGGTCGCCATATCCGCTAGTTTGAACTGGATGCCCTGAAACATAGCGATGGCCTGCCCGAACTGTTGCCTCTCCTGGCTGTAACGAATGGCTTCCTGCAACGCCCGCTGAGCCAATCCGACGGCGGCAGCGGCCACCGTACAACGAAGCAGATCCAAAGTGCCAAAGGCGATGTTCAGTCCCTCGCCCTCATTTCCCAATAGAGCGCCCTCGGCGACGACACAGTTTTCAAAGACGACCACGCCGATCGGATGGGGCGAAAGCAGCGCGGTCTTTTCTTTTACGACCAATCCGGGAGTCGTCGCGTCGACGATGAACGCGCTTACTCCCTTGGCCTTCTTGTCGGGTTCCGTGGATGCAAATACGACGTAGTGATCGGCGATTCCGGCGTTGGAGATAAACCGCTTGGTTCCCGTGAGGCAGAAATTCTTGCCGCGCCGGGCCGCCAGGGTTTTGAGCGACGCGACGTCGGAGCCCGCATCGGGTTCGGTGATGGCGAAGGCGGCAATCGCTTCGCCGCTGGCGACCTTGGGGAGATAGCGGCGCTTCTGTTCATCGCTCCCCGCCAGCGTGATCGGGTAGCTGCCCAACGCCTGCATCGCGAACATCGTGTCCGCGAGCGCGGCGCCGCGCGCAAGCTCCTCGCGCAGGATGCAGAGATCGCGCGCCTCCACCTTCTCACGTACGCCGCCGTAGGCGCGCGCAACCGCGTGCCGATTGAAACCCGCCGCTCCCAATCGCTTGACCAACCCGCGGGCTTCATCCTCGAGGTTTTTTTCTTCCGCGGAGCCGCCGATCAGGTTATTCTCGACCCACCCGCGCACGCGCTCGCGCAGTTCCAGATGAGCCGGATCGAAAAAGGGCAAAGGTTGCGTCATGAATTGCAGCCGATGAGCGGCGATCTTGTTAGGCGTTTCAAATGTTCAACGGAACCACTTCAACAAAATTTATCGCGCCAAGGCCTGTCCTGAGTGAAGTCGAAGGAACGCCAAGAACGCAACGAAAGATTCTTCGTCATTTCGACCGACGGGAGAAATCTTTCTTAGATCCCTCGCATTCGCTCGGGATGACGGCTCTCGGCCCATCACCTTGGCGATCTTTGCCCTTCGATTTTACTCAGGGTGGTGAGTTTATCGAACTACGTCTTTGCGCGAGTGATCTTTTTTCCGATTCCGTACTCCAAAATTCAACCGAAAATTTCAAATCTGTTTGGCTAGACCTAAGCCATCGTGGCGCCGCCGTCCACGCTGACCGCTTGCCCGGTCATGCCGCCCAACTTCTCCGAGGCGAGCAGCAGCGCTAACCCCGCGACCTCCTCGGGATCGATGAGCCTGCGTTGCGGCGCGGTGCTTGCGAAAGCATCAAGGATTTGCTCGACGCTCTTACCGGTTTTCCCCGCCATCCTCTGCGCATTGGCGCGGGTCAGCTCATCATCGAGGTAACCCGGACAGATCGCGTTCACGGTGACTCCAAAGCGAGCTGTTTCCAGCGCCAGCGCGCGGGTGAGACCCAGGAGCCCATGCTTCGAGCTGACATAGGCGGAGACATGGGAGTATCCGACCTTTGAAGTGGTGGAACCGATGTTGATGATTCGTCCCCACTTGGCCTCGATCATGCCGGGCAGAAAGACTTTGCAACAGTAAAAGGCGCCGGTAAGATTCGTGCGCAAAATTTCGTCCCAGTTGGCGTCCGTGGTTTCCAGAAAACTCGCCGCTCGGGCCACCCCTGCGTTATTGATGAGGATCTGCACGGCGCCCCAGCGCGCGCCGATCGCCGCCTCGAGACCGTCCACCTGTTTTCTTTCCGTAACGTCGCAGGGCAGCGCCAGCACTTGGCCTCCTGCGCGACCGATCTCCTCGCCAGCCGCCGTCAGTCTCGCTTCGCTGCGCGCCGTGATCACCACACGGCTCCCTTGTCGGGCGAAGGCGCGTGCCAAGACACGACCGAGGCCGCCGCTTCCGCCGGTGATCAATACGACCGTATTTACCAATCCGGCCATGTCTAATCCATAGCATACGGTCGGACGAAAATCGCGGTGGAGCCCCACGGGCAAGTCCGTGGCACCTTCCAGTACGCCAGTGGGGCGGAATCCTGAGCAAGAGCCCCCGGCCAAGGCCGGGGCTTGAGTCGAAGGGCCGCGGCGCCGCGGTCCCAGCTTCTTGCCCTGCGATCGAGTTTCAGATAAAGGAGGTTTGCAAATCCGTCTAGGAGGTCTGAGACCATGCGTCGGATAAGACCGGTCTTGTTTAATCTGGTTTTGGTTCTCGGTCTAACCGCTGTGGCAGCGGGTGACGAACTCGCTAAGGCGCCCCTGTCGATCTGGCGCGAAGCGCAACCAACGGACGGCGAAAGCGAGCTGGAGCGCCTCAACCGCGCCTTTGTGGAGTTGGCGAATAAGGCCCGGCCCGCCATCGTCCAGGTCCGCGTGATCGGCGGACCGGAAGCGAAATCAAAATCCGATGAAACTCAATTTCAAGGCAGCCGCGGTTCCGGTTTTATCATCAACCCGCAGGGTTATCTCCTCACCGCCCATCACGTCATCGATAAAGCTAAGGACATCGAAGTTAGGCTCGCCGACGGTCAACGTCTACCGGCGCGGATTATCACCGCCGACGCTCAGGTCGATTTGGCTATAATAAAGGTTCAAACGGAGCGCGAACTCCCGATCATTCCGCTCGGCGACTCGGAAGCGATCCGGGTCGGCGACCTCGCCGCCGTGTTAGGGTTTCCCTTCGGCCGCGAGAGTTCCATGAACTTGGGCATCATCAGCCGCACCGGCCGAAGTTATCCCGACTCGGCGAGTTACGATTTTATTCAGACCGACGCGGGGGGCTATGCCGGCGGCAGCGGCGGCCCATTGCTCAACAGCAAGGGGCATGTCGTCGGCATAATCACCATGGCTTCGGAGCGGGGCAACATGGGCTTCGCCACGCCGATCAACGTCATCAAAAGGGTCATACCCCGCCTCATGAACGGCGAGAAGTTCGTCTGGGGTTGGCTTGGCGTAAAAGTATCCGAGGTGTCGTTACAGCAGGCCAAAGCCTTGGGGCTTTCACCGGCGAAGGGCGCGGTAATCCATTCCGTTCTGCCGGGCCAACCCGCCGAGCGAGGGGGAATACGCACGCGGGATGTCATCCTGTCGGTTAACGACAATCAAGTCGACAGCCCGCGCGACGTGACAAGACTAATCGGCGGACTGGAGGCCGGACGGGTGGTCAAGCTGACGATCCTGCGTAGCGGGAAGACCTTGCAGCTCTCCGTTCCCCTGGGTACCAAACCCGAGTCGGCCAAGGAACGGGAAGCGTAGAATCGTTTTAATCGCTGCGGGTTAATTCCCCGCAGCTTGCTGCGCCGCGATTCCGGCGTAGGATGGGTTGAGTCCTTCGGCGTTGCTCAGGATAGACTCCGCGATACCCATCGTTCTTCACGGTGGGTATCGGCGCTTCGCGCCACCACCCACCCTACAATTTACGTTGGTTTCGGATTTCGAGTTTCGAAGTTGAAAAGTTTTTATCCTTGGCGGGCTTTGCGACTTCGCGCGAGTTTTCTTTTCGAATTGAGTCGCCGCGTCGGCGCTAGAATCATACCGGGAGTCGTTCAGTTCCGCGCGGAAGGTTGGCCGATGTGGATATGGGCTCCCGTGGACGAGCCCGCCACCGCTCCCCTAAAAGCGACGAATGGAATCCCAGACTGGCGCAGGTAAGCCAAGAGCGACCGCCCCTCGCTGCTGTCCGGATGCACCGCGACGTCTATGGCGTTGCGATGATCGAATCTCAAGCGATCATGGGTTCCCGTCTGGCCGAACGCTGTGATCGGCAGGGCCCGGCCGAACATCTGCGCGAAGAATCTCTCGATCTTCGGCGCATCGGCCAAAGACCACCGTGCGCCGCCGTTGAAGCGAACCAGAGTGACGCTCTCGCTGTAACCTCCGACGGCCAGAGCCGGCAACCGCATCAGCTCATCGCGCAACGTCGCCTCGGTAATCGCGATTTCGTCTTCAAGAATCCAGCGCTTCACCTGCTCTATCTCACGCACCGTTTTTTCGAGCGCCAGCTCCGCTTCCCGGAGTTCTGCCCTTGAAATCAAGTCTTCTTCGAGTAACCTCCGCTTGCGTTCGTATTCGCTCGCCAGCTTCAACGCGTTCTCTTCGTGGATCGCCAGCAGCCTCTCCATCGCCGCCCGCGACTCCTTCATCTTCTCGATCACATCCGCCCGCAGTCTCGCCAACTCGGCGTTCGTCGGCACCGCGCGCCGCGAAGTGGAGTTTGCTGCTGAAACCCTGCCGTGCGCGTTCTGCGCCTGCGCACCCGACCCGGCGGCGAGGAAACCGGAAAGAAGCGCCATGACAAAAATATATGCGTTAAACCCCATAACGCCGCGTCGACCATTCAAAATACGCGGCTGTAAGTCTAAGAGGTCAGGACGGGTTGGTCAAGGGAAGGGATGAACCAGGCGATTAGGCACTATTAACCGGAGTCTCTGGCCAGATTGGTCCAAACGAGTCAACAGGGAGAGGATTCAGAGCGGCCACCATATCGGGTTCGCAACGAAACCCAGTCCACAACATAACTTGAGAAGTTTTGCGTCAGTTACTCGCCGAACCCTTTACTCGACACTTGGCCTTCGTCGTTCACCAGCTTCAGGCTCTTCGGCGAATTGTTTGCTTTGGGGCGAGAACTAACGGACTCATGAACGACATCGGTCCACGAATTCGTTCGGGATTGGTTGGGAACGGGGTCGAGATTCTTGGAGATCTCAGTTTTGGGTTTCATGTTTTGCCTTTGCTTAGCTACTTCGGCTTCGGGAATCGGAAGGCTGCACCGAAGCGCCTGTTTGTACATCCAGTGCAGTTTGATGCTCGACAGACCTAAGTTCTTGTTGCCGCCGCCGATGTCCGAATGGACCCCGCGAAACCAGACTTCGTAGACCCGGCCTTCGGCGGTCGCGTGGGGGACTGTCGTCACCACCCGTTGAAGAGGAAAGTTTTGCCGCCTCTCGTCCAATGCCATGGCGTGGAAACATTTTTTCACGCTTTCAGGCAACGTCAGTACGTAGCCTAAGTTGACATCGTTGCCGGGAATGCCGAAAGACGGAACCACGTCCCACACTCCTACGAAGCGAATCTCCGGTTGCTGTATTCCCGCGACGGCTTCCGAATGAATCTTGTTGGCGAAATCAAGAGCCAACGCAGCTCCCCGGCTGAAGTCGATGATGTCGATGGTCTTCTCGCCTGCACGAAAATTCTTCTCAAGCTCGCCGTAAGCCTCCTTGACTCGTTCTTTCCCGCCCGCGCCGAACAGTCCGCCGAAGATCTTGCCGAACCACCCAAAGCGAGTACCCGGTCCTGCCCGGTAAAACTTCCTCTGGTCATTGTAGGCGTCGAAGAATTTTCTTACGTTTGTGTCCTTATCATCTTGAGGCTGGTTTTTATTCCACGTGCCGTCAAACGCATAGAGTGCCATCGATCAAGCTCCCTATGAGTAGCAGTAAACGCCACGCGTGAGGTCAGAGCACTCTTTCGTCACCGGCATTTACTAAATAGCTCTCCGACCCCAATTTCCCTCTTTCCGCTATGTCCGCCTCTTAGAGTTCAAACTCCGCCCATACAGCACCGTGGTCGGATGCAGCATCGGTCCAATGCGTTACGGTGTCGAATTCGGTTTCAACAGGGATTTGCCCGTTGGTCGATTGGGTAAGTTCTTTGAGCTTATAAATGCCGCGACGCTCCACGCCAGCCTTCTTGAATGCATTCTTGAGAGGTTTCGATACGAGTATGAAATCGATTTGGTCGAACTTGCCGTTGTACTCGTAGGTCCAACGTCTGCTGACATCGCCGCCAAACTGCAGTTCGAGCACGTCGAACAGGTTAGGGACATCCATCAACGGTTTAAGCGGGTCGCTATCGGGCCTGTCGTTCATGTCTCCCGCAACCACCACCCAATCATTTAACAGGTTGTATCCTTCCAGGATCTCCGCAATCGCCGTGGCCTGCGATTTTCTTCGCGCGTTGGCCGTGCCGCCAAAGTCGTAGCCCTTGCTCTTGAGGTGATTGCAAAGCATAAACAGGCTCTTGCCATCGGGCAAGTGGATTTCGTATTCAGGGCAATCGCGGCTGAATATAGTACTATTCCCCTTCTTGTCGAACATGTGAGTCCAAATTCCGCCTAATGGAAATCGGCTATAAATGCCGACGTCGATCCCCCGGGGATCGTTTCCATCGAGCAGCATCTCGTACTTGAACCGGTAGTTCAGTTGATCGGTATCGAATGCCTTAAGGGTAGGCCGATCTTCGGCCTCCACGATGCAGGCCACATCAGCTCTAACGCTTCGAATCACTTTTGCCGTGTTTTCGCGTCCCACTTCGGAGAACTTGTCGCGCTTGAATTCGATTTCACCGTCCCAATGTTTGCCGCTCGTGGCCACGACCGCGGTCTTCGAGCTGTTGAACAGTTTGCCTCGATTCTCCCTGACTCCGATGTATTCCTTGAGTTCCCCGTACAACTCGAGGATTCGATCCTTCTGCGCGGTCGTGAAGTTTGCTGTCTTGTGGATCAGTTTGTTGAACTCGTCAACCTTCGCTAATTTGTCATCGATGTTATCGTGGCTACGCAGATTCAGAATCTTTGCCCGGCTAAACAGGTTTTCGACGTTGAAACTGGCGATCCGAAAAGTGTCAGCCATTATTGCACCTCCTAAGCGTTTATCGTTGCAAAGGGTCGAGAGTCCCTTTCTGGGATGCTCTTTCCTTCCGTTTATGAGTGGATCTGGCACTCCCACGAAACCATCACGCCGCCGTGGGTTGCGGCACCAGGTAGCAAACGAAACGATGTAGGCGTCGGGGGAAGCGACGTCGAGTTCTTGCCTTTGCTTTTCGGTTTGTCCATCAACTCGCACTTGTTGAGCACAATCTCTTAACACCCTGAGGCTAATCTCGACTTCGCCGGCCTCCCGCGCTTCCTGGGCTGGCACGCCCTACATTTCAAGAATTGGACTTGGCCCGCTTTTTCCCCTCAGAAAATTAGTATTGTGTCCCCGGAACTTCGGAACTTCCGAGTACCGGAACTTCCGGATTATTCGTACCGGGGCGAGGGCCGGCAGATTCGCGAACCAGATCAGTCCGGGCGATGGTCCGGTTTCTATCGGCGATAATGTCGAAGTTTTTGGAGACCGGCGGGCTAGGCTTCATGTTCTGCGCCTGCTTGGGAAATTCCCCTTCAGGGATCGGAAGCCCGCGCCGCCGCTGTTTCAAGAATTGGACTTATCGCCTTTTTCGCCTGCGGATTTTACCCGCCCGTGTTTTTTTCCTCCCCATTGCTAAATTAGGACCCGCTGCCGAGAACTTGGCGTAGAGAGTAATGGCGCCGGTCGTCGGGTCGCTGCGAATATTCCGCAAAGCGACGCCGGAACGAGGTTCTCCGGGGAAGGATGTGGAATTGGAGCCCGTATCTTTTAATTCGGTCGCTCTTGCGCTTCCAGGAAAGGGATCTCCGGCATCCCCTTGATTCCAGTCATCCGGATCTTCCAGGTCATGTCGGCCATCCGCTTGCACCAAATATAAACCGGGCGTGTCGGGGGCTTCCATTTCGCCCGCCTCGTCCACCCGCCACACCAATAGACCTTCGCCGGGAAGATTGAAGTCAAAACCGGTTCGCTTCCGGTTTTCCAGCAGCAAATATTGTCTCGGCTTGTAATTCAGGCTTACCAACTTATAGGTGCGGCCATAGGTCGACGTATACGGCTTAAGCGTGATCGTGCGGGACTTCTTCACGGTCGTGGACTTGATCCATCCATGTTGCAATCTGTGCAGCGCCGCCGGATGCGCTGGTCGCGCGCCGTTGCCGTTGTAGGAACCTCCAGCCATTAGATCCCAAGTCCCGGACCCGTCCCACTCTTTGCCGTCTTCGTCGTAGTTGGGATCGTAGAAGTCCTGCCATTGGAAGGCGAGGTGACCGAGCTCATGGGCGCACACGCCGACTTTACAGTCATGCGGGACTACAAGATAAATCGTCGCGACCAGATTTGGCGCTACCTGGACGGGATTCCGCAACTGCCATTTGTGCGACCAGATTTCGTTCTTGCGCACGGAAGGGGGCATGACCTCCGCGCCACGACCCGCATGCACGATGAGCAGCGCGGTGATAATGCCCTGATTGAACTTATCCAGACCCGGTTCAAACTGCACGCCGTTTTGAATCGCGACATTGACGGCGTCCTCCGCCAATCGCGGTGCGTTGTGCGGATAGCTATTCCACTTCGTTCCCGACTCTCCGTTCGTGTAGTAGGAATAGGGTTGGGGCATTCTTAGCCAACCATGGACCGAGCCGGTGATTTCGACCTTGCCGAGACTCACTTCCTTGTAATAGTCGCGCATGCTGCCGGTGGGATATACGCCCTTCGAGAACAGCAGGTCCTCGTAATGCTGCGTCGGCAGCGCGCCGGCGCGGTCGGAAAAATCCACCAGCAGGACCTTAATGCGCACTGGTCCGGTTACGGGCTGCGCCGGCACGTCGATCAATTCGGGGCCAGCGGGCGCGGCACGAAAGCGCGCGTTGTCATCCATGCCGACAACGTCCGCCGCGGGATCGGTGAAGCCGATTTGTTCGAGGAATTTTCGGAAAGATATCCGTCGATAATTTGCCGAGCGGCGGTAATCCATAAAGAGCATGGACATTACTTCCGGAGAAGGTGGAACAGATCGAAATGTAGTCATTGTCAAACCTCCAACTTAAAATGGCGAACGAACCTCTCGACTTTGGCCCATGTCCTGTACCGACCCCATGGTCTACAAATCGCAAATCGGCATCGCGCCAACTTGTTTAGCGCGGAGGTAGTCGATTACGCGAACGGGTTCTCGTTTTTGTTCTTTTCCAACCACCTGAGATACTTGTTCATATCGTGGTCTTTTATGCCATCGGTCCCGGTTTTACCCAGGTCCTCAATACGCCCCTTAACGCTATCAAGCAAGTGAAACCACCAGTGAAGATCCTCAGATAGGTTGCCGTCCTTATCAAAATATAGGAACGTACCCACGTGGCTATAGTTCATCGCGCGCAGAGGTACACGAGGAACGATGTCATTGTTGTGAACGAAGCGAAAACATCTCGGCTTAAAATCCTGATTGAAGTTTGCCGCGAAGTCTCGGCCTCCGGTCCTCGGCTGCCCAAAGGTGTAAAGCCCGTACACAGGCTTGTCATCAGCGCGCAAGGTGGCCACGGCGAGGGTTGCCAGGGCGGCGCCGAGACTGTGACCAGTGAACCATAGCGACTGACCTTTATCTTGAAAATCTTTGATGGCCTGCAACAATTCACGCCAGACAACGCGCAATGCTCTAAAGAATCCGTCATGAACTTTACCGAAAGGTCCATCGACCAACTCAAAGTCGGCGTCTGTAACCCAGTCTTGAAGCTTGTCGGGCTGCGTCCCCCGGAAGGCAACGATGATCATGTCGTCTTTTCCTGCGACGAAAACCTGCGTTTCATCACGATCAAAGAATTCATATTTGTCAAAGCCCCATGAATTGACCTCTTTCTTGATTTTCTGCTTGCCGTCGTACGCCAGTTTGGCAGCCTTGCCCAGACCGAGAGCGTTGACGGGTTGATATTTGGTCGTGTCCGTTACGAATGAAAAATCGGCCATGTTGAGCTCCTTATAGAAAACCCAGATTTGCGCGCATCAGGAGATTTTTCTACATCTCGTCGCTGACCTTAGCAGCGTGATCGCTTAAGCCAGACCTCCGGAAGTTGAGCCTCGAAATCAAATTTCATGCAGCCGCCTCGAACGACTGGCTAGCGCGGCAAGAAGCTATTCATTCGTCAGCACTCAGCAGCGAACACCCCTTATCGCGGAGAACGCAGTAGCCGCTGATAGGATGTCCCTCACGTTCAAAGGCCTCATGCCACCATAAGGCTGCATTCCAGATATGCTCTGGGGCGCTGTTTCGCTCTGAAGCTCCCGGCGTCAAGTCCAAGTTAATCGCCTCGTAGGCCATCTCCACATACGATGAGGAAAAGACCGGTATCCCCTCGCGCAACGGATTAGGCCGGGCGCCTTGAGACCAGAGATAGCCCTGCCAGATGCCCAAAGTCTCCCATAGATTGTAACGGAGCCGGTCTACGTTGTGGTCGGCTGCTCGCCGGCGCACCTTCCCGGCGTCTTCATCGCTCATCTTGACAGCCAACAGAGCGGCATTGGCATCAACCTTTCGGTCCTGATAGTGGCGCAATTCCAAAGCTCCGACGCCATTCTCCTCCGGCTTGGGAAATTCTCCGTCACGCGGATGGAGCGTTACCTCCCAGACAGGCGTCTTTCCCAGCTCTGTTCCGATCCGATCGCCAAAGAGAAAAACATGCGACCAGAGGCTGGGGCGAGCATCCCAACGGAGCATCGACTGGGCCGTACGCAGCGTGTAGCCGGGTAAATCGCGCTGGCCGAGAAGCCCGATCACCATCAGGCCGCCATTGGCGACTTTATTCTCGGCCAACGCGGCGAGGGCATCAGCGAAGAATTTAAGATTGTCCTCGGTCTTATACTTGTCGGACCAGTCGGTCACATTCTTGTTCTTGTCGCTTGATCGTGAATGTCTCATGGCGTTATGTCTCCCTCCGCCGAAAATACCGGCTAGCGCAATTCGATCTCTTTTCTGAATAGCTGGATCAGCGCTCCGCGCGGCGGCGCAGCGCCCGTCAACCTATCCCACCAGGAGCGCGAATCGTATGGCCGTACCTGATAGATGGACAACTCGAAGAGCACCCGGCCGTTCGTCCCGGGGAGAAGGCGCACTATCGCGATGTTATTGTCGAGCGTCATAAAGGGTTCCGGATCGACCTTCCAAGCCGTCGCGTGCCCATTGTGACGCACCCTGAATCGGTAATCGGGTTCTTCCGGCTCTTTTGAGCCTGGCCGGATCATGGAGGCTGGCGAGGCAATCAACTCAGGGACCCCTTCGGGGGCATCGAGATTCCCACGTCGCCCCACAGCGAAGCGACCCGTATGGATGTCCCCTGACAGCACTAATATGTCATGAGGTTTTTCGTGATCATTTTCACGCCGAAGGCTTCTCTCGATAATCGACCAGAGTCGTCCGTAGTCCTCGGCAAAGTTAGAGAGGGAATGGTCCTTCCAGTTGCCATCCTTCTGGAACAACGGTTGTCCTAAAACCAAGATGCCGGGACCTTGTAATCCCTTGGCCCAGAGTTCCAGTTCAGTCCACTCCTGATCCGGCATGAAGCGGGCTGTGCCATCCTCTTTGTAAAACTCGCGCTGAGAGCGAGTGTCGGCGACGAAAAAGGCGACCTTCCCAATCGCAAAATGGTACCAGGGTTTATCCCCAGGGTTGGCGCATGATTGGAAGCGCTCGTAAAGATCTTGCGCGGCCCGGACGTACTTGTTGTTTTTAAACTCGGACTGGCTGCGCGCCAGGTGAATCTGCTTTTCGGGATAATCATTCCAGAACTCGTGGTCGTCGCACATGAAAAAGTTGGGACTACATTGCATCATCTCCCTGTACACAGGGTCGCCCCAGTACTCGGTATAGCGGTCGGCGTAAACTTCTACCTCCGGGTGACCTGTAAAATCTGGCAAGTAGTCAGCCGGCCAGTCCCCATAAACCTGATCCCCGACCAGCAGCTTAAATGCTGGGCTCCACTGCTTGGTCAGTTGGCGGACAGCCGCTAGATAAGTCCCCTCCCGGTCGTTGTCGTGCCAGAAACAGGAAGCGAGAAGAAAGGATACGCCATGCGGCGCAATCACGTCGGGGTCAGGATCTGTAATATTGGGCAGAGTCCGCCATCGGAACGGTTCAGCAGACTCCGCCTCCGGTATGTGAATTTCATAAAGAGCGCCGGGCTTCGGGTTGGCGAGCTTCACAGTCAAAACTCCCATCCGGCGATCCAATCCCGGCAGATCCGGGAGAGGTTTCCACTCCTGTAATGCCGTCTCCTCCTGGTTTTGATTGCGAAAGACTTTGACTGGCGCAGGACGGAATTCGCCGTGACCAGGATTGGAATACCAGATTTTCCATCCAGCGCCGTCAGTCAGTGGACTTCCTGGAATTACCCAAGTGGCCATTGTGCCTTTTAGCGAAGTCGAATTTAACAAATAAGGGTTTTCTCTGCCGTGATCGTTACTTTGACCGTTTGAAATCTATTGTTCTGGAAAGGAGGCGAGATTAAGCGCGATCGAACCTTTACGTTTGATTTTGGGTTCATCCGTTAACTCCCAATTGTTGTGGGCAATATCGTAACTCCCTATACCTGATCTCGACTTCTTTGGTATCGCGCGCTCTCTCTACGTTCTCGCCATCTCGTGATATTTCGCGCGCACCGCACAGTCAATCCTTCTTTGTTGGCTCCGTCGCCCCTTCTGGTCTCGAAACTGTAGTTTCTCTCGCTGATTGTTTCGGGGCTTCAGCCTCGGCATCTTTCTCCTTGCCCTCCTGCGCCGCTGCTTGCGTCGGTCGCACGGGCGGCTTGCCCGCCTCTTCGGCTTGAGCCTGTTTCTCACTGGCCTCTTTCGTTGGCTCTTCCGCTGCTTTCACGGCGGCTTGAACCGCGACCCGCTTCGATTCCGCCGCTTGGGCAGCTTTACCCACCTCTTCCGCCGCCTTTGCCGCCTCCGCCTGTTTTGCTGCGGCCTCCTGCGCGGCTTTCTGGGCCTCGTCTTTCGCGGTGTCGGCTTCGATCTGTGTCGCTCCACCCCCAACCACAGCCGCTTCGACGGCAGCCCGTTTCTGCTCGGCCTTCTGTGCCGCTTCTTCGGCGGCTTCTGCCGCAGTTTCAGCCGCGGTCTGTCTTGCTCTAGCCTCGTCCAATGCTCTTGCCGCAGCGTCGGCTTCGTCTTGTCGTGCTTTCGCGTCCGCCGTTTTTGCTGCAACTTCGGCGGTCGGCTGCGCCATGGGCTCTCCTGCTGGGCGCTTTCCGTTGGGCAGCTTCGATTCCGCAAAGGCGATGATTCCCCCGATCACGGCTTTCGAAACAAGTCCCGTCGCGAACGCCATGAGGACGAGAACCGGCTGCGTCACCTTTTCCGCAAGTACCTGCAAGAGGTAATACATCGCGACCGCCAGGAACGGCGCCGACAACAAGTACATGTAATTTTCGATCAACTCGCGGCGGATATCGCCTGCTGTTGGTCTTGGAACGTTCGGCGGCGCTTCCGCCCGGCCTCGCAAAGCTCTCACAATCGCGAAAACCGGATTAAACCACGAAGAAGATCGCCCCTCAATCAGCACGTCCTCATACCTTCGCTGGATCTCAGGCACCTTAAGCGTCATGTTGATACCGGCGCCGAACATAGCCAACAGGACTACGTAAAAAGGTACGGCTATTCCGCCTTCGACAATCCAAGCAAGCTGCCCGGAATCTGCGGGCCGGCTGTCATCGGTTCCCACCCCGGCAGCAACCCCTGTCTTCGCTCCTGTCGTGCCGTCCGAACCACCGGACGAGGGAGGTTTGACACGCTCACTTCCAGGCAATACCTTGCCCCCGATGTTAATCAACCATTGGGGCTCACTCAGTACATTTGTTTTGGCCATTACCAACCCGATGGGCGAAGCCCTCATCGCGTCGACGAGATACGGGTTGTGCGCGACAACCAGGCTCACCGCGATCGGCAGCGCGAGCGAAAAGAAGGTGAAGAAATACATCAGCACGAAAAGCCAGCGTGCTTTCCTCTGGCCGAGGTCCCCCGTGAACAGCACAAGCTGAAATACCAGAAGGACCAGCGCTGAGATCGCGATGCCTAACAGAAAACGCTCGCCCAACGGCGCCGTAGAATTGAGGTAGAGCACCGTCTCACCGAACAGCGGCTTGACCTTGGAGTCGCCTTTTTCCTTCTCGACGAGCGTTCCGCGGAACGCGGCAGAAAGGCGCAAAGAGCCGCTCTGCTCGGTGATGCCCAGCGCTTGATGATCTTGCAAAGTGAACTTACCATCGTCGCCAACCGGCAATGTCGCCCCCGCCAGATATCGCTTGCTCCCCGCCTCGGAGACAACGAGATGAACCACTCCTCCGCGGACCGGGACGCCTCCAAACGTGACCATTCCGCTGACCAAATCCCGCTGGGTCGAGACATCGAGCACAACGTCCGCGCGATCCTCCCTGAAATACCAGAACGCGGCGAATGCAGCTATCACGACCCAAAAGACAATCGTGGACCATGTTTCGGAACTCGTCGTAGCAACGCTTTGTTCTGTCTCGGCCATGACGCCTCCCAAATTTGCTTGGTTACTACTTTATAGAATCGATCGTTAGCAGTGTCTTATTTCTTGATAGCAAGCCAAGCTACTTTTGAAATTTGGCTCTGGGGACACAATAACAATCTCTTCGGGTGGATACCTTGGAAATATGTACTGTGTCCCCAGTATTCTGTCCGGAATCCGAGGATTAACCTCGCAGGTTTAGAAAAGTATGATTTCCAATCACAACCGTCATTTTGCTCAAATCCACCCAACTCGGCAGGGTTCCGCCGCGAATTCGTTTCGTAAGCTCCACGTTGAGATAATGGTCCGCGTTGTTGCTGAGATCGTCTAACGTATTCGCCAAGGCCATCTGGGCGATTTTAGTGGCTCGCGCCCAGCTTTCGGGGTTAGCAGTCTTAGCGGTAAATACCTTTTTGAAATTGACGTCTGCCGGATCAGTCCAAGAAAACTGCTTTGGTTTGAGGATCACGTCACGGACACTAGGCGCCATTCTTTTCTTCACCCGGTTGAAAATCACGTTGCAGACGGCCTGTTGCCCATCTTCGGGTTCGCCGCGGGCCTCTGCCCACAGACAGGCAGTCAGCAATACTTCGTCCGACATCTCATGCAAATCGGCCATGCTAAACTCCTTTTTTCTCGATTCAGGATGCACGCCAATTTTCGACGACGTAAATGATCACCGCAATCTCAAAAAGTTTGATCGGTCACGCTCCGCGAGAAATCTGGGGACACAATGCCAATTTCTTTGGTGGATAATGTGGAAATCTGTATTATGTCCCCGGAATTCGGAATTCCCAACACCGCCACGCAGCAGCGACAAGGTCCTTCAGAAGCTCATTTTCGAACTTCCTTGAAAGAAAGCCTGGCAGACAAGCTTGATCGCTTCAGCTTTCTTTATGCTTACGCAACGTTGCTGTTATTGTGTTCTTCCCGTTGCCCTCCGGTTTGACGTCGTGGCTGATGTAATCGGGATTCGCCTGATATATCTTAACTTCTCGTGCAACCTCTTCGTCGGGCACACCACGCGAAACCTCTACTCGTGTTTCCATCTGACCTCCCTACGATCAGCGAATATCGAGTTTCTGGATCGCCTCCAGAAGCTCGGCGACGCTGGCTTGATTAATCCAGACATTCGGTGAAACATTTACTAGTTTTTTGTCGTTCTTTAACCACTCCATGAAAGCGGCCACTTTCCTCTTTGTCTCTTCTACGGAACCGGAACCAAGCCAACTTCTGATCCGCTCATGAAACGGGCCTCTTTTATACTCAACGTCGATTTTGTCCTCTAGCTTCTTTTCCATAGCGGCTGTCGCCGTCTTTTCCTTTTCACCGGCTTCTGAGATGATGCCCTGCAGTGCTCCAACAATCGTGCCGGCATAGTAGTAATCACTAAGATCTCCCAACGCTCGACTCATGGAATAATCGGATAGGCTAAGGATTTGAGCCCCCCTGATAAGCTTGAGCTTTTCCGCTCTCATGGCTCTCATTTTCGCAATCAGGGCATCAGACGATTTCTCATGAAAGAAATTCTTGTTGACCGATACTCTTCCGCCGGCAAGACCTGCCGAAACAGCAGCCAGAATTGCCTGGACACTAGACGGTCGGATGATGGATCCGGTTCCACCTAAAGCCAAGGCAGTAAGATCCACTGCCGTGTCGAAAATAGCTCTACCGACGAAAAACTCCTTCTCGAATTGGCCGTAGTTTGCGTCAATCAGATATTTGAGCTCTTCGATGATGACATTTCGCTTATCTACGGTTAACTGAGCCGGATCCGTGGGTATTGCGTTCGCCTGGGCGTATTTCTGAATAAATTGCGCAACAACGGGGTCCTGATATGTGGGCAATGGAGGGGCACCCGTCATCACGCCACCACAGCCACTTATGAAAAGGCTAAAGGCCAGCACCTTAAGTCGGAAATTTTGACCGAAGACCGCCGTTCCGAATTGCATCATATTGATCTCCTCCAGGACTCAGTGTCAGATTTGAATCGTTGCATTATTTTTTTCCTCCGTTCAACGGTAGAGCTTTTACGCCAACAAATTCTGATTGCTTTCCCGCCGCTGATTGGCTTGGGCCAATGTCAAATTGGGATGAAACTCGAAGTGGGGTTTGTCCTTGAAGCTCTGGAAGTCTCCACCCCAGACTAATCCTACTTGTTTTCCCAGCTCGCCGATGCGGTTCCAGAAAGGGGAATCAAAGATGGCTTTGCCATTCACGAGCGGTACGACGTCGAAGGCTAGACCGAAGTTGTGCCAGGACCTACCGGGTTCGGCATTTGTCACGATGTCCCCCGGCTTTGTGCGGCCGATAGCAAATAACTCAGCTTGCTCCTCAAAGGTCCGCAGAGTGCTGGTTACCAGGATCTCTATTCCCTCGGTCTGAGCCGCCTCTATGAGCTGTTGGGCTTTCTCGGCGATCAAGGGATGCAGGTCTTCAAGGCTTCGGGACGGCATGACACCCCCTACGGTCTTAGCTTCATCTGCCGTCGCCTTTTAACTCTAACTCCTGCTCCCTGTCCAATACCAAATACGCATAACGCGATATTACGATTTGTTATAACGCGGCGGCGTGAGTCGGGGTGGAGTGATCGTTGGGCGCGTTGAAATCAACGCGAAGGGTTAGCCCGGCCGATTCACGGCAAGGAAGGGGTTCTTAACTGCCCAACCCCGGCGGCTGGCCCTAAAGTGGTCCTATGGAGAATGCAACAATTGGCTCTTGTTGGACTGTTTCAATCTGATATGGTTCGCCCAGTTTTACCTGGCTGGGTCTTCCCGGTGCCGTGACGTTGTTGGCTTACATACCATCGCCCGGACCGGCTTCCCCGGCCTGGACTTGCCTCCAAATTGCGGTGCATGACTAGATCCCGTGGATGAACGAAACTCGGTTACCGGGGAAGAGAGAGGCGTTCCATGATGTTCGATCAATTGAAGACTTTTGCCGCTGCAGCCAAGTATCAAAGCGTCACCAAGGCTGCCCGGGAACTGGGGGTCAGTCAGCCCGGGGTGTCGCGGCAACTAAAGCTGCTTGAGGCCCACATTGGCGGCGAACTTTATCGCAGGCTTCCCAACGGCATCGAGCTCACGGAGAACGGGCAACTGTTTTTAAGACGGCTCACTCCGATTCTCGACCAGATCGCGCAATTGACCGGAGATTTTAAAGCCTCGGCCCAACGCAGCAAAAAAACAGCGCTTCACGTCGGCGGAACGTTCAATGTCTCGGCGCTTTTACTTCCCGCGCTGTTGTCTCGCTTCAAGCTACGCCACCCGTATGCCGAGCTTGAGCTTAGAACAAGCAATCCGGAGCAACTTGAAAGCTTGCTGATCGCCAACTCCATCGCGATCGCGGTAACTATCTGCGCCGGGAAATCGCCCCGACTGGCCTGCGAACCGTTGCGGCGGGAGAAAATCGTCATGTTCGTGCCGGCAGACCATCGTCTTGCCGAAAAAACTCATCCGCGGTTAACGGAGATTATGTCCGAGCCGCTCATCATCCGGGGCGTAAAAGGAAGCTTTAGTGCGACCGAGCTGGTTCTAAGCCGGCTCAGGGAAAACGGTTTGCGGTTCAAAATCGGCATGCGCTGCGAAGGTCCGTCCGAGGTGAAAGCCGCGGTGCGCCACGGGATGGGAATCGGATTGGCATTCGAGGATACGGTGAAAGCCGAAGTGAAAACCGGCGAGTTTAAAATCTTGAACGTCCGGGGTTTAAAAATGGCAGGGCAGAGCTACATCGTCTACCGCAAGGACCGGCCGCTCTCGCCCCTGGCCCAAGAATTTCTCGCACTCCTGCGCCGCGCCCGCCCGAATAATCAAGCTGCTAAAGCGGCCGCCGTTCACGCGAGATCTTCGAACCCGATGCGCCGGCGTCTCCCGACGCGCCGAGACTTAGCTTCTCCTATTTCCGTGTAGCTCACCGCAGCTCAGCCCCAGGCTGATCAGCCATAAATCGCAAGGCTGAGGCGCGCAGAGCGCCAAGAAGACGCGGTAGAAAGTAAGACCGCTTCAAGGATGGGAGTGACTTGATCCCTGCGCCGGGCCCGGCCAGCTAAAGCATTTTAGATCGAATTCTTGTCCTTCCAACACCACCGCGCCGACGTCGCCGGCGCACGGATTTAACTCGCGCAAAGACCATTGGGCAATCGTGCTTTTCACCTGGACTCGACCTTCGCCGGCGAGAACAATTTCAACCTCGTCCAGTTCGCCGGACAGCCCGACGCCCCTGGCCTTTAAGAATGCCTCTTTGCTCGTCCAGCACTGGTAAAACGCCCGCCGTTGCAAATCTTGCGGCAGCGCGCGTAGCGCGCTTACTTCCCCGGCAGTGAAGTATCGCTCGGCGACCTCGGCGAAGGCAAAGTCCTCTGTGACTCGCTCGACGTCGACGCCGATCTCTCTTTCACGAGTCACGGCGATGAGCGCAACCTCGTGGGAATGGGAGAGATTGAATTCCAGCTTGTCTTTGGTAAGAGTCGGCGCCAGGCGCGGCTTGCCGCGCCGACCGCTTTCGAACTCCAGACCGCCGGGGGCAACGTTCAAATAGCCCGCCAAGAGCGACCGCAGCGCGGCATGGGCGACCGTGTACAACCGGCGATCTTTTTCGAACTTGAATCTTGCCGCTCGTTCCCGCTCCGCTGAAGTCAGAAGCTCCGCGCAACATACAGAGCACAGCCCTGCTTTGTCGGCCCGGACCAGCCAGACGTGGACTTCGTTACGTATTAAAGTGAGGCTTAGAGGAGGAGATAACCAGACTAGACTAGCTGGGCCGGAGACTGACATGGTTGTCAAGTTTGCCTGTCCGCTTCTCGTGGAGCCAGGTTAACCGCGTATGACGCCGAGAATGATGCCGGCGGCGCTTTTGATCGTAGCGATCGGTTCCACGCTGCTTTTGACTGCGTGTGCCATACCCAGCTTTCTCCAATACTCTCCGATTCGGATGTGTCTCGCGCGAAGTCGCAAAGACGCTAAGTGACGGGCCGCGGTCCGTCATCCCGAGCGACTGCGAGGGATCTGAGAAGAAGATTTCTCGCTTTGCTCGAAACAAGGATTTCTCCCGGAGTTTACCCTGAGCCTGCCGAAGGGGTCGAAATGACAACGCGCGCTCTTGGCGTCCCTTCGACGTTGCTCAGGACATGCTTGGCGCGTTAAATCTTCCCTTCGTGCTCTTCGTGTCCTTCGTGGTGAATGCGCTCCTAGCTCCCCAGCAGCGTCTCTGCGTCGCGGATGGTTTTTCCCGACGAGGTGCGCGGCAGCGATTCGCGGACGACGATGCGATCGGGGACCTTGAAGTTGGCCAGATTGGCGCGCAGAAACGCGAGCAGTTCTCTTTCGCCAACCTGGCTTCCCGGGCGCGCCACCACCGCGGCGCCGAGCACTTGACCGCGCATGGAGACGGGGATGGCAAACACGATGGTCTCCTGAACCCCGGGATAACTGTAGATCATATTTTCCACCTCGGCCGGGTAGACGTTAAGGCCGCCAGTGATGATCATGTCGTCGCGCCGCCCGAGGTGATAATAGTAACCGTCGGCTTCGCGCTTGCCGACGTCGCCGGTATAGAGCCATTCGCCGCGAATGCGCTCCGCGGTCGCGGCGGCCTTGCGAAAGTAGCCTTTCATCACATGCGGGCCGCGAGTAATGATCTCGCCGGCCTCGCCGACGGAAACTTCCCGGCCGGACTCATCGACGATTTTCACTTCGACTCCCGGCACCGCGCGGCCGATGCTGCCCATTTTCGCCGCGGCTTCGCTCGGCTCGACCAGCGTGATCATCGGCGAGGTTTCAGTGAGCCCATAGCCCTGGATCACTTTGATATGCGGCTGCGCCGTCTGGAACGCGCGCAGCAAGGGTAATGGAATGCTCGTGCCCATCATCGCGGCGATCTTCACGCTGCCGGTGTCGAAACTCGCGAGATTTTTTACGCCGAGTAAGAGTTGAAACACGATCGGCACGCTTTCGAACACCGTCACTCGATGCTTTTGAATGCCTTCCAGGAGCGTCACCGGATTGATCTGGTCGAAGATCACCAGCGTATAACCTCTTTCCGCCAGTTCGTTGCACACCACCGGGCCGACGATGTGCGACATCGGCAGGATGCAGCCGCGCATCGTCGAAGTATCTGTGATGCCCAGTCGGTTCATTATCATGGGATATTGGGCCAGATTTCGATAACTCAGGACCACGCCCTTGGGCTCGCCGGTGGTACCCGAAGTGTAGAGAATCAACGCATCGTCATCGGCGTTTAGACGCGGCGACGCCGCCGGGGTGGCCGGCGCGACGTAGCGTTTTTCGAAACATTCCGCGCCGTCCTCGCCGACGATCCAAAGCGCAACAGCGGCCATCTCCTTGAAGGCTTCCCGCACTTCCGCCAGCAGTTGGCTGTGCACGATGAGGAGCTTGAGATCGGCGTCGCACAGGACGCCTTGCAGTTCTTTTCCCTTGAGGCGCGCGTCGAGGATGACGGTCACCGCGCCGATTTTTTGCGTCGCGAAGTAGCTCAGCGGAATCGCCGCGCAGTTGGTCAAGAGCACCCCGACACGCTCGCCTGGCTTGACTCCCTGGTTTTGCAGGTGGCCCGCCAGGGCGTGCACCCGCTGGTTCAGCGCGGCGAACGTCAGCTCTTCTTCTTTGGTGATGATGGCGGTCTTATGCGGCTGGCGCGCCGCGGTCTGGTCGAGAACTTCCGCCGCGAAAAAGCCTACCGAATGGGTATCGTTTGCCATAGCGAAAATGCCCTCTGAAAAGGTTTGTACCAGCGCGACAGTTGCGCCAGTTCGCCGCGTTTAAGTTGCAACTTTCCTTGCTGGGT